>Ga0210402_10001000_pt1 | contig 30127 bp, 26 predicted proteins | sample IncBWC7MmetaG_FD_161055 | JGI IMG/M metagenome (GOLD analysis project Ga0210402, IMG submission 161055) | Forest soil microbial communities from Barre Woods Harvard Forest LTER site, Petersham, Massachusetts, United States - Inc-BW-C-7-M | ecosystem: Environmental > Terrestrial > Soil >...
GTCGACGACCGTTCCCGCGATCGGCACCAGCACCGGTGTTCCCGCCGGTGCGGCGATATCCATGCCGCTGTGGGGTTTGCGCGATTCACCGTTGAATACGCGCCGCAGCCCGAATGAACTGCTGCGAATCCCCGGCACCGGCTGAGCCAGGCGCAGCGACTCCGGCTGCTCGTCGATCCAGTGGCGCAGCGCCTGATCGATGATCACGACCTCGCGCTTGATGCGTTCCAGATCCTCTGGCGATGGGTTTACCTGATTGGGCGGGACTTTGAGCGCCTGCGTGGCATAGCGCTTGTCACGCACCATGAAATCGATTTCCCGCCTGCCGCCACCGCCGTGCACGACCACATGGCGAGTGGCCAGCGGTGCCGATAGCGGTATGCCGATCACCGCGACCCAGTCGTTGCCGTCCTGGATGACCATGGCCCGCTGCCCATCCACATCGACGGCGGGCATCGCGCTGCCGTGAACCTCAAGGTTGATGAGCTTTACGCCGCCCGGCACGGCTTCTTCGCGGGGCAGCGCATACGGCAGGGCCAGCGCAGGACTCAACAAGAGCAAAACTGCGGCGGCTCGAATCAAGAGCCCTGCACTTTGGCGCGGATTCTGCCCTTGCTCAAGCGCGCCTCGATGATGGTTCCCGCCGCCGCATCCTTGGCGTCGCGCAAAATGCCGCCGCCGTCGAGGCTGACGATGGCATAGCCTCGATCCAGAGTGGCGAGCGGGCTCACCGCGTTCAGGGTGCGCACCAGCGGCGCGAGACGTTCGCGCGCGCGATTCAATTGCTTGAGGCCGGCGGCGTGGAGCCTTGCGGACAAGGCAGCATGCCGGGCGGCGGTGCCCTGCAGCCGTGCAGCGGGACTCAATTGCCACAGCCGGCTGATCGAAAGCCCAAGCGCCGCGCGGCGATCGGCCAGGATCTGGCGCAGGGCCCTTGCTGCGCGCTGCTCCAGTTCATCCAGACGTTGTCCTTGTTGTGCGAGCCGTGCCTGGGGGCTGACCAGCGCCGCGCGTCCGATGATCCATCGCAGCCGCTCGCGATGTGCATCGATGATCTGGCGCAGCGCGCGGCGTAAACGTTCGCCCAAGCGGCGTAATGATGCGCTCCATTCTTCAGCGTCGGGCACCACGATTTCCGCTGCGGCGGAAGGCGTTGCGGCACGCACATCGGCGGCGAAATCGGCGATGGTGACGTCGATCTCATGACCGATGCCGCTGACCACCGGTATGGGACAGGCAGCGATGGCGCGAGCCAACGCCTCGTCGTTGAAGGCCCACAAATCCTCGAGCGAGCCGCCGCCGCGCGCCAGGATGAGCACATCGCACTCCGCCCGAAGGCCCGCCAGCTTCAAGGCCGCGGCGATTTCCGCGGCAGCGGCGGCGCCCTGCACAGCGACCGGATACAGCAACACGGGAATCGCCGCAAAGCGCCGCGCCAGCACATGCAGAATGTCGTGAATCGCGGCGCCGCTGGGCGATGTAATCACGCCGATGCGCTTCGGCAGCGCCGGCAGCGGCCGTTTGCGCTCCGGCGCGAACAATCCCTCGGCCGCGAGTTTTGCCGCCAATTCCTCGAATTGGCGCTTCAACGCGCCGAGCCCGGCGTCCTCCATGTGATCGATGACGAGTTGGTATTCGCCGCGCGGCTCGTACAGCCCGACGCGCGCCCGAACCAATACCTTCTGGCCATCCCGCGGCGCGAAGCCGCAGAGCATGTTCCGCTGCCGAAACATGCAGCAGCGGACCTGTGCGGCGGCGTCTTTGAGCGAGAAATACCAATGTCCGGAGCTGGGCCTGGAGAAATTGGAGATTTCCGCTTCCAGCCACAGACTGCCGATACCGCGCTCCAACAGCACTCGAACCTCGCGATTGAGGCGCGAAACGCTATAAATGTCGCGATTCGGACGCGCACCGGGAGCGCTGTTGGCGGCCGTTTCCATGGGCGCATGATACTGCGGTTTACCGCGCAGCACGCGCAAGGTACAATGCGCCGCCTCTTAGATAAACCTGTGAACGCGACCCCTATGCGTATTCTTGAAGAGGCACTCACTTTCGATGACGTGTTGCTGGTGCCGGCATATTCCGAGGTTTTGCCGCGCGATGTGTCATTGGCAAGCCAACTAACCCGCGAAATTCGCGTCAATCTGCCGGTGGTGTCCGCGGCCATGGATACCGTGACCGAGGCGCGCCTGGCGATCACCATCGCCCAGGAGGGCGGCATCGGCATCATTCACAAGAATATGTCCATCGACAATCAGGCGCGCCAGGTCGATCGCGTCAAGAAGTTCGAAAGCGGCGTGATCAGCGATCCGATCACCGTGAACCCGGATATGACGATTCGCCAGGTCATCGAACTGACGCGCGCCAAGAACATTTCTGGAGTACCGGTGGTGCTCGGCACCAAAGTGGTCGGCATCGTCACGCATCGCGACCTGCGCTTTGAGACCAAATTGGACGCGCCGGTATCTTCGGTGATGACGCCCAAGGAGCGTTTGATCACGGTGCGCGAAAACGCCCCCAAAGAACAGGTGCTGGCGTTGCTGCACAAGCATCGAATTGAAAAGGTTTTAGTGGTTGCCGGCGATCATGAGCTGAAGGGCATGATCACGGTCAAGGACTTTCAAAAGGCCACGGAATTTCCCAATGCCTGCAAGGACAGCGTCGGCAGTCTGCGCGTCGGCGCGGCGGTGGGTACGTCACCCGATACGGTCGATCGGGTGGGCGCGCTGCGCGATGCGGGCGTCGATGTCGTGGTCGTCGATACCTCGCACGGCCATTCGCGCGGCGTGCTGGACATGGTGTCCAAGATAAAGTCGAAATACCCGGATATTCAAGTGATCGGCGGCAACATCGTCACGGCCGAGGCGGCCCTCGATCTCGTCAAGCACGGCGCCGACGCGGTCAAGGTGGGCATCGGTCCCGGCTCCATTTGCACCACGCGCGTCATCGCCGGCGTCGGCGTGCCACAAATCAGCGCGATTTCCCGGGTGGCCAAGGCGCTCGAGGGAACCGGCGTTCCGGTGATCGGCGACGGCGGAATTCGCTACTCCGGGGACATCGCCAAGGCTCTTGCTGCCGGCGCGCACTGCGTGATGATCGGCGGCATGTTCGCCGGCACCGAAGAGTCGCCGGGAGATGTTGAACTCTACCAAGGCGGCTCGTACAAGGCGTACCGCGGCATGGGCTCGCTTGGGGCGATGGCGCAGGCGCATGGTTCCAGCGACCGCTACTTTCAGGACACCACGTCGGAACTGGAGAAACTCGTGCCCGAGGGCATCGAAGGCCGGGTTGCGTACAAGGGCAGTTTGGTGGCGATCATCCACCAGCTCTCGGGCGGGTTGCGCGCCGCGATGGGATACACCGGCAGCAGCAGCATTGAAGAAATGCGCACCCGGCCACAGTTCGTGCGCATCACCAACGCCGGCGTTCGCGAAAGTCACGTTCACGATGTGACCATCACCAAAGAAGCGCCCAACTATCGGATAGGTTGATGCCCGACATTCATGCTGACCGGGTTTTGATTCTCGATTTCGGTGGCCAGTACACGCAGTTGATTGCCCGGCGAGTCCGCGAACTCGGCGTGTATTCCGAAATCTATCCCTGCGATGCGAGCGCCGCCGACATCAAGAGCTTCGCGCCGAAAGCAATGATCCTCTCCGGCGGCCCCGAATCGGTTTACGACGTCAAGGGCCACGAAGCACCTGCCGAGGTTTATTCATTGGGAGTGCCGGTACTCGGCATCTGCTACGGCATGCAAACCATGGCCGCGCAACTGGGCGGCCAGGTCGAGATGTCATCGCACCGCGAGTTCGGCGCCGCGCAGGTCAGACCAACCGCGGACTCGCGCCTGCTCGACGGGTTGGAAGACAACCGCGATGCTCAAAATCGACGGGTGCTCGATGTTTGGATGAACCATGGAGATCGGGTGGTCGCCGCGCCTCCGGGATTCCATGTCATCGCGCAGAGCGACAACGCGCCGCTCGCAGCCATGGCGGATGAATCGCGACGCTTGTACGGACTGCAATTTCACCCGGAGGTCACGCACACCCTGCAGGGGGGCGAAATCTTGAGGCGCTTCGTGCGGGAGATCGCCGGCTGCGCCGGCAGCTGGGCCACGCGCAGCATCATCGAGGACAGCGTAGCGCGCATCCGTGCGCAAGTGGGCAGCGACCGCGTGCTGCTGGGCCTCTCCGGTGGCGTCGATTCATCCGTGCTGGCCGCGCTGCTGCATCGAGCCATCGGCGCGCAGCTCACCTGCGTGTTCGTCGATCACGGCCTGCTGCGCTTGGGCGAGGGCGATCAGGTCATGGCAACGTTCGCGGAACACATGGGGGTGCGCGTGATTCGCGTCGATGCCGAGCAGCGCTTTCTTGCCGCCCTGGCCGGCGAAGCCGATCCTGAAAGTAAGCGCAAAATCATCGGCCGCATGTTCGTCGAAGTATTCGACGAAGAAGCGGCAAAATTGAATTATGTCAAATGGCTGGCTCAGGGCACGATTTATCCGGATGTCATTGAATCGGCGGGCGCGAAGACCGGCAAGGCGCACGTGATCAAGTCGCACCATAACGTGGGCGGCTTACCGCAGCACATGAAGCTCAAGCTGCTTGAGCCGCTGCGTGAGCTGTTCAAGGACGAAGTTCGAAAACTGGGTTTGGAACTCGGGCTGCCCAGCGAGATGGTGCAGCGTCATCCCTTTCCCGGGCCCGGGTTGGGAGTGCGTATTTTAGGCGAGGTGCGCAAAGCTCATGCGGATCTTCTGCGCCGCGCCGATGCCATCTTCATCGAGGAACTGCGCCGGCATGAACTCTATGACAAGGTCAGTCAGGCGTTTGCAGTATTTCTGCCGGTGCGTTCAGTCGGAGTGATGGGCGATGGGCGCCGCTACGACCATGTGATCGCGCTGCGCGCAGTGGAGACCATCGACTTCATGACCGCACGGTGGGCGCGCCTGCCATACGAATTTCTCGATCGGGTCGTGCACCGGGTGATCAACGAAGTGCCGGGAATATCGCGCGTAGTGTACGACATCTCGGGCAAGCCGCCGGCGACGATCGAGTGGGAATAGAAACATACCCCTTCGCCATCATTCGCGACCGATCGAAATTCAATCCTAAGTTCCTGTTTCCGCGAAACATTTGGCTCTTTGTCGATCGCGGACAATCGCTGGCAGGCGGCAACTTTTGACGGACATACTGGGTTCTGGTGCATTAAAGGAATTACTTAGTATTCGTGTCCCCTATTGAGAGGACACGCGCATGACCAACCCCCATCGAACGCGACACGATCTATCGGTGTCGTCGCTTTTCAGCTGAAACCATCGAACTCTGCGTTCGCTGGTACACCAGTTATCGGCTGAGCTACCGTGATCTGGCCGCGATGATGGCCGAGCATGAGGTCATCGTCGCCCACACGACTATCATTGCGTTGGGTCCTGCAGTATGTGCCGGAATACGAGCGCCGATGGGCTCGGTTTGCTCAACCTCCTGGTAGGTCATGGCGGGTGGACGAAACGGCTGTCGCCCTTGCGCTCTCTTATTTTGTGCACCTCAGCGTAATCCTTACATTTGGTACAAAGCGTAAGCTTCTCAGATGCAGCCGGCGCCTGATAAGAAATTAGCTTAGTCGCTTTCTTTTTTGCCTCTATCGCGTGCCTACCTGATGACCATTTGCGAGCATAATAAAATGCCTGCCTGATATGAGATTTTCGCTCATACGCAAAGGCTCGTTGCCCCGCCCGCATATCCAAGAAGGCTCGAAGATGGAGCTACTGATAGCGTTAGTGAGCTATCCTGAACCCCGGCAGTCTCTTGAGTACCCACGCCGTGGAGCGCGGGTCGCTCAAACCCAGTCTGAGGGCTGTCATGAAAGCCGCAACGGGCTGTTTCATGAAATGCTGGCGAAATGTGGTGCGAAAATAAAACGCAGCGGCTGCGTCCGGGGCCATCACCCCGCTGGCCACATTGAGCCAGAGCAGCGCCGGCTCAATCGATTTCTGCTGGGAGACACGGTTCGTCTCCGGACCATCCCAATACTCCACCAGAGGCTCGTGAGAATAAGCAAAACGCCCTCCGGCCTTCTTGATCAGCCGCAGCACGAAATCCCAATCCTGGTGCCGCCGCAGCCTTTGATCAAACCGCACAGATTTTGCGAGCTTACTCGGGACGACAAGGGTGGAGGTCTGGAACGCGCAGCAGTGGATCAGGAAATATCTGCTGATGTCCTCGCCGTCGTAAGGCGGCCGCGGATTGTACAGGGCTTGTTCGGCACCGCCCCGCTCGATCCTCATGTTCCCGCATGCGAAGACATTGTCGCCCGCTCCGCGAAGCTGTGACAATTGCTTTTCCAGCTTTCCTGGAAGCCAGCGATCGTCGGCGTCGAGAAGTGCGACCAGGTCGCCCCGGGCTGCATCGATCCCGGTGTTTCGTGCCGCGCTGCCGCCGCGATTGAGCTCGTGGCGGATCACGCGGACACACGGATCGATCGCTGCAAGCGCCGACGCTTCGATGCAATCGGTCGAGGCGTCGTCAACCACGATGACTTCCAAAGGGCGCGGCGTTTGATCGAGCGCGCTGCGGATGGCGCCTTCAACCCGCTCGGCGCAATTGTAGACGGGGATAACGACTGATACTGAAGCCTCTTCTTTGAGCATCGTCAGCACACTCTGTTGTCTTAATCTAGCAAACTTAGCCTATATGGCCGCGCCAAAGCGAGCAACGCCCCAAAAAACTTCGATTGTCGGGAACCCTCGTGCTCGCTCCATTGACTACCCGCAAGCACAGAGATTGATGAACGTAATTCAGAAAACGTACTCGGCAGAAAACGATACTATCGCAGGTACACGCAATCCGCCACCTCCCTTGCAAATAGGTGGTTCTAGATCGGATATCGATGGCCTGAGAGCCATCGCAGTTCTGTCTGTAGTCGGCTTCCACTACGGCGTACCAGATCTGAAAGGAGGATTCATCGGCGTCGATTGGTGCAATGACCGACACATGAGGCTGCAGGTTTATACCCGGCCTGTAATGCGGGATAGATTCGCCGCGGCCGTGATGAGACCGGATTGCGATGTTTTTTGCGCTCCAGGTCCTCGTCGGCATACATCAACTCGCGCCACGCCTCTCGCATGTGCCACTCGACATAGTAGGCGAGCATGCACAAGAGAATGTGCGCCCGCACGCGGCTCTCCAGACGATGGTGGATGGGACGCATGTGTAGATCGATGGTTTTCATCGAGCGGAACGGGCGCTCCACTTCGGCGAGGGCTTTGTAGCTGCGCACCGCATCGGCCGATGTCATCTGCTTCTTCGGTACACTTGTGCGGATGACGTAGAGCCCATCCAGCGCGGCTTCGGCGGCAATCTGTTGCTCAAGCCGCTTGAACTTAAAGCCGGTCTCTTCGACGGTGAGCGCCAAGTGCTTGCCGACTTTGTAGCTTGTGCGAACGCAGCCTGCCCAGATCAACGTTGCGGCAGGCCATCAGCCGCTCACCGGGAAAGTCCGGATGTAAGAACTCAAACAGATTCCGCTCATCGAACAAACCGAGTTGCAGCTCACCGCCCTGAACCAGGGCGCGGATCTGCGCACTCTTCAACGCCGTGATCCACGCCAGTCCGTCGAGCGCACGCAGCTCACCGATCGCTGTGTGCGAGATCATCCCGCGATCCCCGACGAGGACCAGCCGTTAGACCAAACTGCTGTCGCAGTTGCGTAACCTGCGGCGTATTGCGCTTGCCGTCGCGGGGCACCCTACCCTCAGCATCCTTTCGATCTGGCTCGCCTGTTGCGAAGCAATGAACACGATAAACTGGAATCGACCAGTTGCTGGAGGGCAAGTTCATCGGAAAGACCGCACTGGCGCATGACCCCGTGCGGCTAGCGGCCGCCTATCGGTGTGCACGGACAATGGCAACGGCAGTCGCACCGCCGGCCGGCGTGGGAATGGCGCTGTCCCTCGTGAGGCTGGCCATGGGAGGCACCTGGCTCTCGGCGGTTTTCGTGATCCGCTACGAGCGGCGGTCTTTGCGTTTCAGACCCTCGGCAGCCTGGCGCAACCGGAAGGGCCCGAGACCGAACCCGTTTAGGCGCGCGTGTTTGTGCACTTCGCGGCACCGACACATCCGACACACAGTTTGACATATCGTCGACGGTAAGCGGGCAGGGCCGACGGTCGACGGCTCCTCGATGACGCGCACGACGAGGCGCTCGCCTAGCCGTTGCGTGAGCTCCGTTGGTATGAGCGACGACGCCTCGAGCCGACGAGCCCTGTATCGGTCGCCTGGCGGACAACTCTATTCTGATATTCCGAATACCACCGTTCACGACCGGTAGGTCCGAGTCAGGTTGAGAGGGGTCCAAGAGCACCCGTCGATCTGGCGCGGCTGTCCGAGCCGATGACGGCGCTTGAAACCTTGCGCGGGCTGATCGTGATCGATGAGGTGCAGCGCCATCCCGAACTTTCAATTGATGACGAGTGCCGGAAACAATTGAGTGGGAGTGACCTTTCAGTAGGACAATTCCGACAGCAAGCCCGCACCTCCGACTAATCCCGCCGACGCTCGCAATGATCCAAGATGGCTCATGAAAGCGCACTGCAACTTCAATTGTGGTGCGCGATCCCATTTTCCTTTGCGCAACAGTTAAATGCGCCGATTCAGATCAACGGGGTTGCGGTGCAAATCGTGCGAAATCAATGATGATCGCGGGATCGGTCGATTCGGCTTGTTTTATAGGGCTTCAAGCATGTCGCGAAGAGTCGAGGATGATCTACGGAATGCCACAACCAACCAACTCCGACAATGTATTTCGCACTGCGATGTCGGCTTTAGGCGACGTTATTTGGATGGCATGCTGCTTGCTAACATCATTTCATTGCAATGACGCATCGCGGATAACTCACATCTCCAGGGAAGTTTGCTAAGGGGTTATCAGGTATGAAACGATTTCATTGTCTGTTGATTTGTCTGTACGGTACCGTACATATGAATGCCAGTGCACACTCCAGTGCAATTAGTTCTGATATGCAGACCCAACAGGCTGTAGCATCAAGTGGAATTGACTCGACACCTGCGCCTACAGCGGGCTCTGCCGCGCAAAGCGTGCCGTCGCCGAGTAAGCTTCAACATAAGTCGGCGGCCCGCTCCAGTCTTTCCAAGATCAAGCGAGGGGTGGTCAAGGAGATAAATGCCACCTCAGCTTTTGTGCAGCAGCAAGCCGCAAACGCGGAGACCCCCGATGGTTGGTTAATCGCGCTGGTCGCTTTTGGCTTGGTCGTTCTGCAGTTGCGGCGTAAGCACAAGTCATTGCCGCAAAGACGAATTGCTCCTTATGTATGAACCTTGAGGGTTAACCGCCAACAGTTTTCCGAACAATTCAAATCGTGTTCTGCGGTCCGCAAGTTGGCGGACGTAATGTTTATATAATGGTGAATGGATGCTCTTTGACTCGCTACCCACCAGCATCGTTCGCGCGCGATCGAGAACTCAATCGCAGGATGTGACCTCGTTTGATTCCAGCGCAGTTTTTCTGGTCAAGGCATTGTTTTATCCGGTGACCGCTGTCGCGTTTTTCGGTTTGTGCTTGTGGTTGGGAAAGCGCCCGCTTAGTGGTCCTTACTTCTTGATTGCGGTGCTCACCTTTGCCGGCGCGGCAGAATTGCTCGGCGACTCGCGTGTGGATCATGACGCGGCGCAGTTTCTGCAGGAGTTGCGCTGGTTGTTGGACATTGTCATGCGCTGGTGCGTTGTCGGTGCTTGTGTGGCTGTGGTGCTGTACCTGTCTGGCTTGCGCGTGTCGCCGACAGACAAAGTGCTGGTCGTATGGTTTGTGTTCACGCCGATCGTACTCTGGGGCGGCACCATCGGCATGCGTCAGATCTTGCTTTATGTGGGCATCAAGCAGGAGCCGCGGCGCGCAATCATCATAGGTGCCAATCAACAAGGTCTTCTGTTGGCGAGGAGAATCCTGGAACAACCCCTGATGCGTATCAAGCTGCTGGGGTTCTTTGAAGATCGGCCCGCAGGCATTCTGCCGCAGCGTGGGCAGTCATGGCTGGGCCGGCTGGATGACGCCCCGCATTTCGTGAGCAAGTACGGTGTGAACGTGGTCTACGTCACCCTGCCAATTTCACAGCGTCCCGGCCTGCCGAAATTGATGCAGCGGCTGCGGGACACAGTGGCATCGGTCTACTTTGTTCCGGACCTGCACTCGCTGAACAACATCCAGGCGCGGGTCGATGTGCTGTACGGCATGCCCATGTTTGCGGTCTATGAGTCACCGTTCTTTGGTGTGCGATCGGTGACCAAGCGCGCCTGCGACATCGCATTGTCCCTGCTGATCCTGCTTTTTGTATGGCCGGTTCTGGTGGCGGTCGCCATAGGAGTCAAGCGCACTTCCAAGGGCCCCGCAATATTCAAACAACTTCGTTACGGTCTGGATGGCCGCGAGATCTTGGTTTACAAGTTCAGATCCATGACCGTTACCGAGGACGGTGCTTCCAGCTACACGCAGGTATCGCGTAACGATAATCGTGTGACACCGTTCGGCGCGTTCATTCGCCGCACCTCCTTGGATGAGCTGCCGCAGCTGATCAATGTACTCCTAGGGAGCATGAGTCTGGTCGGCCCGCGCCCGCATGCCATAGCGGTGAACGAGCATTATCGCAGCCTGATTCCCAGCTATATGTTCCGTCACAAGGTCAAACCCGGGATTACCGGCTGGGCCCAGGTCAACGGCTATCGCGGCGGCGATGATCTGCACACAATGAGAAAACGAATTGAGCTTGACCTTGAGTACTTAGAGAATTGGTCGATGTGGTTCGATCTAAGAATCCTGCTTCGAACATTCGCGCTGCTGTGGAGCAATCACGATGCGTTCTAGCCCTTGGCCAAATTGGCAAGCAGGACGGATTGCCCAGGCAGTCATGGTAATTGTCGCGACGTGCCTGATGTGCCTGACGCGAGCCGAAGCAAAATCCGAGGACTATAGACTCGGCGCCGGTGATTTAATCAGGATCAAGGTGTTCGACCACGACGAGTTAAGCGTCGATGTACGTATCAGCCAGACCGGCAACATCACCTTTCCTCTGATCGGGCAATTGCGCATAGCCGGCTTGTCGGCCCGCGACACCGAATTGCTTCTGGCGCGATCCTTGATTGATGGCGGCTTTGTGAAGCAGCCGCATATCTCAGTGCTCGTTGCTGAATATCAGAGCCAGAAGGTGGCCGTCATGGGCCAAGTAGCGAAGCCAGGGGAATACCCGCTCGATGCCTCTAAGAGAATTATGGACATGCTGGCAATGGCCGGCGGAGTGCTCAACGACACCGCTGCGGAAGATGTCACATTGGTGCGCGCCGACAGCAGCCGCGTCGTCATTGAACTGAAGAAGCTCTTTGACGGCGATCCGGCGCTGAATCTCGCTGTGCAAGATGGTGACACCGTGTTCGTGGCACACGCGCCGCAGTTCTACATCTATGGGCAGGTGCAGCATCCGGGGCAATACCGTCTTCTGCGCCATACCACGCTCTCGCAGGCCATTTCCATCGGCGGCGGCCTAACGCAGCGCGGCACGCAGCGCGGCGCGATCGTCAAACGTGTGGACGCACATGGCAAGGAACATAAGTATTCGGTAAAGGATGACGAGGTATTGCAGCCAGATGATGTGCTGCTGATCAAGGCAAGTTTGTTCTGAAACCCACGCGAGCCAATTTATGAGCTTTTCACAATTGATTCGAATTCTCTGGGTACATAGGGGCATGTCGCTAATGATACTGTTGGTCATGATGGCGATCGCGGTCGCGGCGAACCTGCTATTGCCAAAGAAATATACGGGAGAATCCGCAGTCGTCGTCGATGCGCGCAGTATCGATCCATTGGCGCAGCAAGGGGCCATGACCACGCAGCTGGCATCGACCTACGTTTCGACTCAAGTCGACGTGATCGCGAGCCACAACGTCGCGCTGAAGGTGGTCGATCGAATGAAACTGACGACCAATCCCGCAATTATGGAAAGATTTCAAGACAAGACCGGAGGAGTGGGCTCCATACGCGACTGGGCGGCCGAGGAAATTCTCAAATCCCTCACCGTAAAGCCGTCGCGCGATAGCAATGTGATTTTCATTGGATTCACCAGCAAGTCGCCGCAAGCAGCGGCTGACTTCGCGAACGCGTTTGCCGAAAACTATATACAGGCCAGTCTTGAACTCACGGTCGATCCCGCACGCCGGCAATCGGGCTGGTTTGAGCAGCAGGTGAACGACCTTCGCGTGGCGCTGGAAACTGCGCAACGCAAGGTATCCGCCTACCAGGGCACACATGGGGTGATCGGCGCTGACCCGGATGCCAATAGACTGGACGTTGAGAACGCCCGCTTGACCGAACTCTCCAATCGTTTCGTCAGTGCGCAGGCCGCCATGTACGACGCCGAGACGCGGCAGCGGCAAATGGAGGAGGCGTCCGCAAAAGGCCTCTCCGACGAATCGGTGACCGTGCTGCAAAATCCGCTGCTGCAGAATCTCAAGACCGAACTTGCGCGCGCCTCGGCGAAGTTTGCCGATACGTCGCAGCGCTACGACCACAATCATCCTCAATACATAAGCGCGCAGGCGGAGCTTGAATCGCTGCGCAGCAAGGTAGCCTCCGAAGTGAAGAACGCCATAGGGTCGGTGGCGAGGGAAGCGAGAATCGCCAGGCAAAACATGTCGGATTTGCAACGCGCCATGGAGCAACAACGCAAGCGCATTCTCGACCTGCAGCACAACCAGGACGAGTATACGGTGCTGAAGCGCGACGAAGAGAGCGCGCGCACGGCATACGACTCCGCCATGCAGCGCGGCAGCCAGACCCGACTGGAAAGCCGACTCAATAACACGAACACGGCAATACTAAATGTCGCATTCCCGCCGATGAAACCCTCATCGCCGCGCCAGCTTCTCAATCTTGCTTTAGCAGTCGTCCTGGGTGTCATGCTCGCCGTCGGCGCAAGCTTGGCCAAGGAGCGATTTGACCAGCGCATCCACTCGCGGGACGACTTACTGGAAGGAGCGGATATCGACGTACTTGCCGAGCTGCCGCGCGCGCGCGTTTCAATGCGACGACAGCGGCGTTCGCGCCGCTCAAAAACCATTCACAAGACACCGCGGATAGAACCCGCATAGCGGAGATATCGAGTGACGCCAACAAAAATTGCGAGACAGCGTACGCCGACCTCACCGAGTGAGGTTGACCGGCGGATAGGCGAGCTGTTGCACGAGGATGGCACGCTCACCGAGCAAGATATCAAGGAGATATTGGCCGTGCAGCGAGACTGCGGTGAGCGATTTGGTGCGGTAGCATCACGACTGGGTCTGGTGCGAGAGCAGGATGTCAGGCGCGCGCTTGCCCGGCAAGCCATCTTTCCGCTGGTGGTTCCAGGCGAATCTGATCTGAGTCCCCTACTAGTCGCTGCCTATCAGCCCAACAGCGAGCGTGCCGAGGAACTGCGGACCTTGCGCAGCAAACTTGTGCTGCGCTGGTTCGACCGCGGCAAAAAAGCGCTGGCGGTAATTGAGGCCAATCCGAACAACGGCTGCAACGTGCTCGCAGCGAATCTGGCCGTGACCTTTGCGCAGCTTGGCGAGCGCACCCTGCTGATCGATGCCAACCTGCGCGCGCCGGTGCAGCACAGGCTTTTCGGGCTCCAACCGAAGTTTGGCTTGGTTGATTTCATTCGCGGCCGGGAAAGCCTCGAGAACTCAATTACTCAGGTGCCGGATTTCAGTTGTCTGTCGGTGATGTGCGCCGGCGCGCCGCCGCCGAATCCGCAGGAAATGCTCGGGCGCGTGTCATTCGGCTATCTAATGGAGAGTGCACACAGCAAATACGATGTCGTGATCGCTGATACACCGCCGTTTCTCCAGTGCGCAGATGCGCAGCTCGTCGCGGCGCGCGCGCGCGGTGCCGTCATTGCGGCCAAACGTCACGACGCCCGGCTGGCCGACATAGTGCGCGTCAAGGCGCAACTGGAGTCGCACGAAGTCGTGTTGCTCGGCGCCGTGATCGATGGGTAATTCAATCGTGACGCCGGCGGTTGCGAATGGCGCTTCAGCCGGCGGCGCAAAGTCGACGGTGAGCGCGGCGCGTTTCGCTCTACTGGCGACGCCGCTCATCGGTGCCACGTTTCTGTCGAAGTTTGCGTTCCCGCCTTTTGGCGCACTGGGAATCGACATCTCTGTTTTCTTGGTGCTGGCGGCGCTGATGGTAGGCTCAGTCGCCGATTGCGTACGTATCGAACCGCGGCGCCTGACGCTATTCGCCTTGATGATCTGCTGTCTGGGTCTGATGCAGATATTTCAGCCGGGTGCCTTTTCTCCCACGTCATTACTGCTGCTCGTCGCGGTGCATCTGCCCTACGTTTTTACGGTGCCGCATAGTAACGACGGTGAGCGCATCATCAAGTTCTTTATTCAAATTGTCACTGTCTTCGCATTGCTTGGAATCGCCCAGTACGGTCTGCAGTTCGTCGTCAACGTGCGTTATCTATTTCCCATTGAGAATTTTGTCCCCGGTACTTTTATTGTGCAGAATTTCAATCATCAGGCGGCAATGGAGTACGGATCACACGAATACCGGGCCAATGGCGTCTTTTTATTGGAGCCGTCATTTTTCAGCCAGGTGCTCGCCGTTGCCATGGTCGCGGAACTGTGTACTCTGGGTAGACTAACCAGGCTTGCGATCTTTGGGCTTGCACTGGTTGTTTCGTACTCGGGTACCGGAATTATAGTGCTGGCGATTTGCCTGCCGTTGTGCCTAGTCTCGCAGCGGCGCTGGGGGCTGCTGCTCCTCGGCTTAATTGGATTGATCGCGATAATTGCGTTGCATGAATTCTTTCACGTTGGGCGTCTGTTTTCGAGAATTGACGAGTTCACCTCGATCCGCTCGAGCGGCTACGGCCGCTTCGTCGGTGGGTTCTATCTATTCGACCGATTCCTATGGCCCGATCCGTGGCGCACCTTGTTTGGGTATGGCGCCGGATCTTTCATTGGCCACGCGGCGCACGACGGAATCGCTGGCGAAATGGCGCTGTTCAAGATCGTGTTTGAATTCGGTCTGCTCGGCGCCGTGGCATATTTTGGATTCCTGTTTGCCTGCTTGCTTTATTCTCCGACGCCGCGACTCTTGACGCTTGCAGTGGGCATTACATATTTAATGAACGGCATATACATACCGTTTGCGCATGGTCTGGCCCTAAGCTTGCTGCTGTGGAACTCGCCGAATGCCCTAGGACGACGTACGGTGTGGCTGGATGGATTGAATCGCAAGAGGCCATTTGGGAATTCCGTGGCAACGATGCTGGTTCCGAAGCTAGGGAACTGAGCGTGGCGACGGCACTGCTCACTCTTGGAATTGTGTGCTTGCTAGTGGCCTGCCATCCATTCGTTACCTATCCATGGTCCTTGCTCGTCCTGCAGGCACTACACCCCGCAAAGCGCGCTCGTGCTGCCGACACTGCCGAAGTTCCGTTGAATTGCGCAATTTGCGTTTGCGCGTATAACGAGGAGCGCGTCATTGCGCGCAAAGTCGAGAATCTGCTGGCGCTGCGCGCGCGCGAACCGGATCTCGAGATACTCGTCTATGTGGATGGCTCTGACGATCGCACCGCGGAAATCTTGCAAAGGTACGCATCTCAAATCGACCTGCATATCGGTTTAGAACGCCGGGGCAAGACTTACGGCATGAACCTTCTGGCGTCCAAGGCGCGGGCGCTGATACTCATATTCACCGACGCGAACGTATTAATGGATTTGGATTGCGTTGGCGATTTCCGACGCTATTTTGCAGACCCCGAAATCGGCTGCGTTTGCGGCAATCTCGTATATACCAATGACGGTGCGTCGGCAACCGCTGCATCGGGATCGGCTTACTGGCGCTTCGAGGAAGCCGTCAAGAAGCTGGAGATGGAAAGCGGCTCCATGATGGGCGCGGACGGATCGGTGTTTGCAATCCGCCGCGCGCTGCACAAGCCGCCGCCGGAACATATCATCGACGATATGTACGTCTCGCTGATGATTTTGTGCGGCGGCTACCGGGTTATTCAAGCCAGCGACGCATTGGCCTATGAGGAATCGGTGATATCGGCGCGTGAAGAATTCAAGCGCAAGACCCGTATAGCCTGCCAGGCGTTCAACGTACACCGGTTGCTCTGGCCGCAGTTGCGCAAGCTTGATGGAATCACGCTTTACAAATACGTGTCGCACAAATTAATCCGCTGGTTCACGATCTATTTATTGGCCTTGGCCGCGATTTCGTTTGTGGCCGCGTTGATCATTGCCGGACACGCTCAAATAGCCGTCGTGTTGATAGTTTGTACGGCGGCGGCGCTGCTGCTTGGCTTTGTCTCGTCGATGAAACCTTTTGCGCAGCTGGCCGGGGTGATCGCCGCGTTTACGGGCACCGGGTTGGGTGTTTGGCGCTCTGTGCGCGGAGAACGCTATCAGACCTGGACACCTGCCGCGTCGATCCGAAAATGACCCCGCCCGTTTCCATGTCCGCGGGCTATGCAATGCGATGCCTTTGGATCTCACGCCATATTCCGTTTCCTTCGGACGACGGCGCCAAGGTTTATTCGGCAAATCTAGCGCAATCCCTGGCTCAGTCGGGCATGTTGGTTCGATTCATGGGGATCGGAAACGCGGATGCGGTGCCGAATACGGCCGCGAACGTCGAATGGCTGCCCGTGCCGGGGAAAAAGCGCGGCAAAATGATTGCCTCGCTCGGGGCCTGGCCGATTGCGGCCGCCATCGATGCGACCAAACCGTACCGCGCGCTGCTCGAGGCTCAATTGCGCGAACCGTGGGACGCAGTTGTGCTCGATAGCTACGCAACAGGGTGGGCGCTGGATCGATGTCTCGCGTATCGCAACGATTGGCACGCCCACCAGCCGGTTCTCGTGCATGTATCGCACAATCACGAAGAACTTCTGTGGGGTGTGATGGCCCGCGAAGCCCGCGGATCGGCGCTCAAACGGCTGGCGCTCCGGCGTAACGCAATCAAGGTGGGCGCGCTGGAGCGCAGGATCATACGCAGTATAGATTTGCTGACAACGATTACCGACGAAGACCTACAGTCACTGGGCGCGGGCTTGGGCCAAGATCGCTCATTGGCGCTGACGCCTGGCTACACGGGGTGGATCGCGAGCGTACGGCACATTACCGCGGCAACGCCCCGGCGCGTGATCATCATGGGCTCGTTCCAGTGGATAGTGAAGCAGGAAAACCTGGTCCGCTTTGTCGAGATCGCCGACCCGATTTTCAAGGAACAAGGGATCGAGCTGGATATTGTTGGGGATGTACCACCCGCTTTGCTTGCAATGCTGAAGGGCCGCTGTCGGGCGACACACTTCCACGGATTTGTGAGCAATGCCGCGTTGTATCTATCGAGCGCGCGCTTGGCGGTCGTTCCCGAGTCCATAGGAGGCGGCTTCAAGCTCAAATTTCTGGATTATATTTTCGGGCGTGTTCCCGTGGCTACGGTTTCGCAGGCTACGGCGGGTCTGCCAGCGGAACTGCAGTGCGCGATGTTGTCCAGCGACAGTCTTTCGGGTTTGGTCCGGAAGATAGTCTCGCATATTGATCGTATCGATGATTTGAATCGACTGCAGGAAAGCGCGTTCACGATCGGCAAATCGGAATTCAAATGGAGCGTCCGGGGCGAACGGTTTCGACAGGCCATAGACAATGTGCGTCAAACAAAGACCGGTATGCATGCAGCTTCTCACCTGCCACCACCCGCCAACGTACAAACTATCGATCTCGCCGTGAGCTAAAGGACATGGAGAAGAGCTTGCGCGTATTGGCAGTGGTTGCCTTGATGGGGGTTGGGCCGTGGGCGGTCGCGGCGGTGGATTTGCCTTCCAGGACGGATTTACCTTACACGCCGAATACGCCCCTTACGACGGATTCCCCGATAACTCGGAATTCCCCGAGTAATATCGATTTGTACGTTGGCGATCAATTTACGTATGACAACAACCTGTACAGACTTCCGTCCTCTACCGATGTTACGACGGTGGCCGGACCGCTGGCGACTCGCGCGGATAGCTTCAATTCCATTTCATTGGGTGGTGATGGCCGTTGGTTCTCCGACAACCAGACTTTTGGCCTCAATATTCGCGCGGATGAGAATCGCTACACGCATAACGATTCGCTGAATAACATCTCCGGCAAAGGCAATTTGGAGTGGGATTGGCGGCTGCAAACAGATTGGTCGGGACAGGTCGGCGTTAGTTATTACCGTGGCCTGGCCAATTTCTCCAGTACGGGTTATTACGCGCGCGATGTCGTGCAAAGGGAAGATTATTTCGGCACGCTTCGGTATCAGGTGGGCCCGCATTGGGCCATATACGGCGGATTCATCGGCGCGGATACGGGACAGACCGCGGTCGCCGAGCAGTTGTACGACTTTCACAGCAACGCCGGAAACGCTGGAATCGAGTTTGCGACCTCGTCCGACAACACAATCGCTTTGGACTATCGCTATACGGACGCTACTTTCCCGCAAGACTTCGTTTCCAATGGCGCGCTGTTCAGTTCGGATTACAGAGAGGATACGGCGCGCTTGTTGGTCAAGTATGTATTCAGCGCGGCGACCGAGCTCGACGCCAGCGGCGGCTATCTGAAACGGGATTATCCTGTGTCGAATTTTGCAACCTACTCGGGAGACATATGGCAGGTGGCGTTGAAGTGGACGCCAACTGATAATTTGCAATGGGTTGTGACGGGTTGGCGCCAACTCACGGCGTACGTGGAGGCGCAGTCGGATTATTATGTGTCCAATGGCGGCAGCATCGCTTCAGTGTGGACGCCTTCGAACACTCTGGCATTGTCGTTGGCAGTATCTAAAGAAAATCACAACTACATCGATTCGAGCCCAAGCGCCGTCACATTTGTTTCGCGCTTCGACAGGTTGACTGCGGGACAGGCGCGATTGGTCTACAGCCCGACGGCCTATCTAAGTTGCAAATTGTCGTTTCGCTACAACACGAGTGAATCCAATCTATCGCAATTCCATTACAACGACGGGATCGCGGCTGCGAGCGTGACCTACATGATCAGGCCGTGAAGCTTCATCTTCTCGCGCAGGTTCATGGAGACTTTGGCAATGAACTGAATCGGTGGCTATGGCACGGGCTGCTTGCAGACGCATGGTGCAAGGCGGACGATGATGTCTTATTTGTGGGAATCGGGTCTCGGCGTCGACTTGAAAGGGCAGGTCGTTTCCGGTCGCGGCCTGGCGGCCGCCGAGCTTTTGAGTTTAAAGGACCAGGTGCAGACCATAGTCCAGGAACCTCTGTGCCCTGGTTCTCTAAATATCATATTGAATCACCCTGTGCGTCTGCTTGACGCGGCTGGAATAGAGTTTGATTTCGATTACCGGACTTTGTGGCGAGCTTCGCTTGGCGGCATAAACGTTTGGGTGTACAGGTGGCGCGAATCCCCGCTACACATTGTAGAGATTCTTTCTCCCGTCCACTTGCGAGAGCGACTCAATTTAAAGAACGGCGACACTGTTACGCTGCGGATGAGTAAACGACAAATCGGGAAGATCCATTTTCTGGAGCGGTTCATCTGGGCAGCATTGTGGGCTGGTAGGCGCCACTGGTTTTATTCGCACAAGTCATACTCAAACCGTACAGTCCGGTTCGGCAAGGAGTTGGGTGCAACCCAGGAGCGGCCGGCTTTCAGGAGACCGATCGCGGGTATTTTGCATATTGAGGGGATTGTTGCGATGCGTCGAAACACGCTTTCAAAGAGTTTGCTCAAAACTGGCTCGCTGCCTCGAAAAGAATAGGTGGTTCCCGCAATGCTGGTCAGTATTTGTCTGCCGACGAAGAATCGCGAAGTGTTGCTGCGACGGGCGGTCGAGTCGGTGCTGACGCAATCCTATGCAACACTCGAACTGGTCGTCGTGGATGAGGGTTCAACCGACGGCACGGGTGGTTATCTCGACACAGTCCGAACCGCAGACAGCCGCGTCCGGGTCATCCGCAACGAGACGTCGCTCGGTGCACCACTCTCGCGCAACCTGGCCATCCACGATGCACGGGGTGAATTCATTACCGGACTTGACGACGATGATTACTTTCATCCGCAGCGCATCACGGCCTTCGTCGCCCAGTGGCAGCTTCACGAGCAGATCGGCGAACGGTTTTCCTGTCTGTTCTCTCAGGAAGTGGCGGAGCGCGGCAGCGAGCGGTGCGCGAGTGCCCGCCCCGGTTCCGTCCGCTGGGAGGATCTGTTCTTCGCCAATGTCATTGGCAATCAGATCTTCACGCGCCGCGAGACACTGATTGCGGCCGGACTGTTCGATCTGGAGATGCCTGCCTGGCAGGATCTCGACCTATTCATCCGCGTTCTGAGCACTCGGGCCCTGCGAAGCTGGTCGATGCCAGACTCTACTACATGAACATGGATCCGCGTCTCGACAGGATCTCCGTTGGATCGAACGCCAGGATTCTCCGCGCCTATCCGCGGAAAGCTTGATCACCATGTCAACTCAGCCACTTACGGCGATCAGGGTCATTAGTCTGCCGGCAGCGCAGGAGCGGCGTCAGGCTTTCGCGCGCTCTGCTGTGGCAGCGGGCTGCGAATGGGAGTTCTTCGACGCCCACACTACGCCCGTGTCCGGCCTCAGCTACGACGAGAAGCGGGTCACCGGGATTTACGGCCGCAGACTGCATCCTGGTGAACTCGGCTGCTATTCAAGCCATTTCGATTTATGGCGGTGGCTGCTGAAAGCCGATTTCGAACAGCTCATCGTACTCGAGGATGATGTAGTCGTAGACTGGGAATTCATTCACGACATTAGCGCGATAGACATGGCCGGCCGCGGCATTGAGTATCTGCGGCTCTTTGCGAAGATGCCGGCTCCCTGGAGATTCATCGCCTCGCCGTACTTCGACACGTACCGCCATCTCATCCGCTTTACGGGGTATGCGCTGGGTACGCAGGCTTACCTCCTATCGAAGGCCGGTGCGGCGCGCCTCATCGGTCATGGTTCGAACATCGAAGCGCCGGTGGACGTCTACATGGATCGTACCTGGGACCATGGACTGCTGAATCTTGCCGTATACCCGTTCCCGGTTTACGAGCGGCATCAGCGGTCCTCGATCGGTGAAGGCCGTTTCTCGGCGCCGAATTCGCCGTGGGGACGGCCGTCGCTGGGCAACCTCTGGATTCGGGTACGCCGCAAGCTGCAGCTCAACTGGGCCATACATGGTTTTTCGCCGACCTCTGCGCGCGCCCTGCAACGCTTGCTTAAGGCGCGCGACGATATTTAGGACGCACTTCGGACAGTGTCGGACGTCGTGCTGTCGAACATCATGCTGTTACGGCGCCTCGAGGGTAGTCGATTGTTTCCGAGGGTCAAGATACTAAATGTTGGGCATGTAGGAGGTGGCATGGGTTTCAGCGACAAGGGCAAGCTGTTGATCAAGAAAATGCTTGGACCAAATTATGCGGCTCGGCGGTTTCTTGCCCATGAGTTGGCCCACGGAGAGCCAGAAATCGCATTGATACCTATTCTTTGTACACGTGATGCCGACTTTCTTGACGTTGGCGCAAATGTCGGCGTTTATTCATTCTATGCGAAATCACACGCACGGCATGTGTACGCCATGGAGCCTAATCCAGCACTGACTCGCCACCTCCGCGCCATCTTGGGGAAAAAAGGCACCGTGCTAGCAATAGGAGCATCGGACCATGATGCGACTGCTCCGTTCTGTATTCCAGTTCGCAATGGCAATGATGTGGACACCCGTTCCTCGCTACAGGAGGACGCTAATCCGGACTTTGAATCACGGAAGATAAATATTGCGATTGCGACAATCGACGGTCTCGGTCTGGATCACGTGGGAGTCGTGAAGATCGACGTAGAGGGGCACGAGTTCGCCGCTCTGAACGGTGCGCGGCGAACGCTTGAGGAATGCCGCCCGGTTGCGATTGTCGAGTGCGAGGAGCGGCACAATCGGGGCGGCGTGGAGCGCACTTTCCGGTTCTTTGAGGGCCTTGGCTATCTGCCCTATTTCATTCATCGGGGCCAAGTTCGGCTGGGTGAGGAATTCGATGTTGACCGGTTTCAGCCAGCGCACGGCGCAAAACCAGTCGAGGGCATGCGCTCACCCGATTACATAAATAATTTCATTTTCATTCATCGGGATAATTCCATAGCGCTGTCACGTATCCGCCAATTCAACTTTGAGGCGCCCGTTTGAGCGGGCTACTCATAAGCAAAAGCCGCATAAGATTGGCCTCGCCATTGGCTTTGAGTTCGTTGCAATGATGCCAGCGCGCGTAGGACATCCGATGCCTCAACAAAGACAGATTACAGCCGAGCCGACGATCGCCTATATTCCGGCTGATAATTTTACGAACACGTATACGATCCGTATGCGCGAACTTCTTTCCGCATTCGGACACTTGGAAACGTTTTATTTCAAGGCGCGGCTGTTAAGGTTTTTGAAGGGTGACTTTCGTCGCATCGACATTGCTTTCGTCAATTGGCTGGAAAATGAGTTGATCGATATAAATACAGGACGTGTGTCGTGGCGAGGCACGATCAAGTTACTAATTAAAACTCTTTTGCTCAAGCTAGCCGCCAGGCAGATCGTTTTTGTCCGTCACAATCTTTATCCACACGCGGCTTCCAATGAAAGTGCTCGCGCAGCTCGGTGGATTGTCGACCGCTATGAGAGTTTATTCGACTTGGTTTTCATTCATTCCGGCGCGGACATCACAGCGGTTGAAAACAATCGACATCGCTATTATTTGCCGCATCCTCTCTATAGTCTCGCTATCGACGTTGCGCGCCAAGTTCGGCCGCTCAATTCACCGGAACGGTACTTTCTGGTGTTCGGTCGCATCGTCCCTTACAAGAGAATTGAAAGTTTAATCGAGCATTTCCCTGCCGATCAAACATTAATGGTTTACGGCGCCGTCGAGGATGCCGGATACGCTGCGAAGCTGGCGCATATTCATCGCCCAAATGTAATATTTTCACCGGGATACATACCGGAAGATGTCGCACAGACGCTGGTGGCTGGAGCCCAAGCTGTCGTTATCAGCCATGCGGAATCCAATGCGATGGTAAGTGGCACGTTCTTTTACGCATTGTCACTACAATGCCGCGTGTTTGCGGTTCGAACGCCATTCTTGCAATGGGTTTCCACGCGGCTTCCCGCCGACGCGTTGGTTCTCGGAGAAGACATTCCTCATCTGTGCCGGTTGATTAGCGAAGGCCAGGATACGCGGATGTCAGCTACCACCCGATATCTAATCGAGACCGAGTTTGGCGATGCTGCGGTTCAATCCGCACTTTCGATTGCGTTCAAACCGCATTAATGGAGTAACAATCATCGCATCCGCCGCCTCGAACGTTCGTTGGATTCTACTGTCGCAGAGCGTAAGGGTGCTGGCGCAACTGATCGGCGTGACGGTTCTGGCGCGCCTGTTGCCACCCAGGTCATACGGGGTAATGGCGCTAGCAACTATCGTGATCAATCTTGCACTTCTGTTCCGTGACATGGGCAGCTCCGCAGCCATCATCCAGGCAAAAGTGCTGACTCCAACGTTGAGCGCCACCGTCCACTGGGCCAACGTGGCGTTGGGGCTGAGCATCGGCGTAGTGGTGGCAATCAGTGGGCCCTTAATGTCCGCTGTGTTTCATGAACCGGCGCTGGCGAAGATCCTCTTTCTATTGGCTTTTGTGTTTCCTATTGGCAGCTTCAGCATTGTGCACCAAGCTTTGCTTGAGCGTGAATCACGCTTCCGTCTTGTCGTCACGGCTGAAATCATCGCCGCCCTTGTGGGACTGATTCTTGCTATCTTGGCCGCGTTGCTGGGGGCCGGCGTGTATAGCCTTGTCCTTCAGGTATTCACAACGATGCTTATCTCGACAATTGGCATCGTTTTACTCTCCGATTTTCGCCCATCTTGGAATTGGAGCCGTCGAGATTTCAATACCATAGCGGCATTTGGCGGCAATCTATCTGCATTTAACTTCTTGGCTTATCTAGCTAGAAATTCGGACAGCATCGTTATTGGAAGATTTCTGGGTGCGACAGCTTTGGGTATCTATTCGATTGCTTACCGCATCATGCTTCTTCCGGTGCAGAATTTGACCTGGGTCGCGACGCGCGCTCTGTTTCCCATCATGAGCCGTCAGGGAAATCAATTGTCCGAGATAGCAGCACTTTATTTAAAGACCGTTGGGCTGATCGCGTTCGTCTCAGCCCCCATGATGGCTGGCCTCTTTGCATTGCGCGAACTCTTCGTAGATGTAGTGCTGGGCGAAAAATGGCATTCCGCCGCCGCGCTTCTTGCCTGGCTGGCACCCGTCGGTGTCATCCAATCATTGGTCAGCACAACTGGGTCCGTTTCGATGGCGAGAGGTCGGACAGATTTGTTGCTGCGCCTTGGGGTGCTGGGCTCGTTGCTGCAGATTTCCGGCTTTCTGATCGGATCGACCTGGGGCATCGAAGGAGTCGCCGCCGGTTATTTGTGCGCCAGCGTCCTCAACGCTGTACCGGCCCTGCATTTCACTGGACGTCTTATTGGCGTGACTGTGGGGATGCTGGCGCGCCGCGTTGCGCCGGCGATGACGGTTGCGATAGTGATGGCTGGGATCCTATCGCTCGCCCTTCGCTCGATCTCTATATACATAATCGACAAACGCGTGCAACTGTTGCTCCTTACCATTCTGGGAGCGAGCTTCTATGGCGCAATGGCCCTGTGGCTAATTCGCGCGCAACTGCTGAGTTTCCGGACCTTTTTTAAAATTCCAGAATTTAAGCGTGAAGCTTTCGACGATAGCTTGGGAGTCGGGATCGCGTTAGGGGAGACTGAGGAACAGCGCAAAACGAGGAAATGAAATGCTCAGGGACTTGCCGGTGCCAAATGACCTCGAGCGTGGAGCATCGCTTAGGGCAATTCGAGTTTGCTCGCAGTACCCTTGAATGCGCTTCCGGCGAACGCCAAGAAGTCTTTGACCAGCTGCCGATCGAGCAGGAAAATCGCACCAGTAAATACCATCGCGCCCAGCGGCAGGAGCACGGCTAGCCGCAAAACCGCGCCAATACTCGCCGACAGTTGCAGGCGTGTTTCGATCACCACGGCGGCCATTAACAGGGCCGCGAGCAGCGGATTTAGAACTCCATGAAACTGCTCGAAAGCGCTGTAGCCGGTGGCGCGCCTCATGATCCAACTTGAAACGACAGTCAACGTGCACTCGCTCGCTACCCAGATGGCCACAGCCCAGAGCAGGGAAGGCATCCCGAACGAGGCGGTAATGCCCAGCATGACGAGCAGTTCCGCGAACAACCCCAGCAGCGAATCTCGGGGCCTCCCAAGCGCCGTTAACAGCGGCGTAAATTGCAGTCGCGGCACCTGCACGAGGACCAGGAAGCCGAGAACGGCGAGATAGGGCGAACTGGGCCGCCATCGATGGCCGAACAGCACCTCGACGATATCCGGGGCCACAGCGCCCAGCCCAACGAAGCAGGGGTAAATGGCAAGGCAGGAGAATTGCGTCGAAGCTAGATAGGCGCGCTTGAGCCGGGCTGCGTCGAATTGAAGTCCGGCCAACAGCGGAAGTGCGACCTGTGTGACGGCACTGGCCGCAGTCGCCCAAAGTACGTCGACCACACGAAAGCTCAAATTCAGATAGCCGGCGGTCTCGACGCCCAGAAACGAGGTGACTAATATCGTAAACACTCGCCTGATCGAAATCGATAAGAAGAGTGAACTCACGGAAAACATGCCAAAGCCGATCATTTGCTTGAATTCGCCGTAGCGAAACTGCAGACGAGGAGTTCTGTCGGACGATACCCACAGCACGAACGAGCCGATGGCGGCTATCATGATTTGCTGCAGAACGAGGCTCCAAAGCCCCGCTCCCATGAATGCGGCCGTAATGCCAATGCCGCCGCCGATCACGCGGCCAATCAGGGAGCGCAGCGCCAAGGTCTGAAAAGCAAACTGCCGCCGTTGTTGGGCAACCAATGTGGCGCTCACGGCCGAACATGGAAAAATCAGGCTCATCCAGACTAGAATTCGCGCGGCACTCGGCTGATGGACCCAGGCCGCGAAAATCGGCGCTATCGCCCAGCAGCCGAGCGCCATGAGCAGGCTCAATGCCATCGTCGCGGTAAAGGCCGTGTTGAAATGTAAATCAGTCGCAACCGACCGCTGCACAAGCGCGTTGTGAAACAGCATGGTAACCAATACGCCCAACAACTCGATGAAAGCGAGCGCCGTCGAGAAGAGGCCAAAATCCGCGACGGACAAGATCCGCAAATAGACGATCAGGGACAAGAAGGAAACGAGCGCCAGACCGCCGTTCTCGATCAGGCTCCACCCCATGGAATTGGCTGTGGTGCCACGGCTAATGGTCCGGCCGGTGCTGGACATGGGTGGCGGCGAGGGGAGGGAGGGTTTCAGGGAGGGGGCCGTTCACGGGGCTTCCCCGGAACTGGTATTCATGATGTTTCCGCGAACGCGCGGCGGGCCAATACACGCATAGCGACGGCGTGTAGCGTCGGGCGCAGCGTTTCGCGGAATGCGGCGTGCATGGAAAAGACAATGAAGGCAAACCAACGCGGGGACCGCAATCCCAAGCGCTGCGCATAACGCTCATAATATTTTCCATAGAAATAGTGAGTGTAGTAGATCGACCAGTAGAGTCGCTTGAGCAAAGAGGTCCGCTGGCCTCCGGTTCGAACTTGCGACATGGGCAGATGAAAACTATGGCAGTCGTTTGTGATACGGATATCGAATCCGTTCACGAACAAATTCATCTGAAAATCGGTCTCTTCTCGATAACCGTTGCCTCGCGAATAATAACTATCGAAGGGGAATTGCAGCAGTAAGCTCTTCCTCGTTAGGATAATCGCATTGGTAATGGGAACCGTGATGTCGCTGTCAAATGTCGCGCCATTCACGCCTTCACAGAGCAACGCCCGGAAAGGCTTGGTGACGCGCATTCCATGTCCGAACCGAAGCAGCGCCTCCGGCATGCTCTCGCCAGGCTGCATGTAGATGCGGCGCCCGGAAATGGCGCCCGCATCCAGTGCTTGCAGCTTTTCCTGCAGAATGCGCGCATATCCGGCTTCCAGGTATTCATCATCGTCACAAAATAGAATCAATTCATTTGTGCTGGCGGCAACACCGACATTGCGCGACTGAGATGCTCCCAGTCGGGTTTCGTTGCGCAGCATGCGCAATCGTTTGTGAGGAAACTGGCGCGCCAATTCGGCAATGACAGCGGGCGTATCGTCGTTGCCCGCGTCACTGACGAAGATCAATTCGTCGACGCAGTCCTGGGCGAAGTAGCTGGGCGCCACGAGCCGCAATGTATGTGCGCGGTTACGGGTCGGCACGATCAGCGTGATCACCAGTCACTCCCCAGCAATCGATTGGATCCGAGCCTGCAGCGATCAGGTCTCGAACGCCAACGCCTGCTCAAGCTTGCTCCGTACTTGAGTGAGCGGCAGCCCACCGGCAGGTCCCGGCCGGGTTGCGGCAGACCCCGCGCGGCCCGACATCATCCAAAATATGCCGTCCGGGTGATGTTTGGCCGTAGTCACGGTACCCATCGGCACGAAGTGCGCATGGAACGGGATTGACGCGCCCGCCGAGTTCACGAAGGTTTCATGCGCGTCCACTTCGCTGCTAAACACCGCGCAGCCAACAATGAATGATTTGCCATCGAAACCGCGCAGTTTGAATAAAGCGCGGCCGTCCGCAGTCTTGGCGGCTGAGATCTTTCGATATGCGTCGGCGCCTTCGCTCTGCGTATCGAAATGCAGCCACGATTCCTCCGCCATCAACGCTTCGGCTCGGCCGGTCGCGAGCGTGCCCAGCGCGGTTAACAACGCAGCGTAATCGTTGACGAGAAACATCTGTTTGCCGCCGCGGACTTCGTAGTCAAACATCGGCTGTTGACTCAAAGCCGTGCATAACGCTACCGCCGTACCCTTGCCGGCGAGGGACATTGCCTTTCCGATGAGTCGATCGTGCGCTTGATAGCCGAAGCGGATGGCATTTCCGTAGGTTTCGAGTGCCGCGGCGTCCGGTTTCAGTGTGAATTGCGATGGGTCGTGGTGCGACCAATACTTGTGCTGGTAGTGTGCTGTCGCATTGGAGAAGAAGATCCCGACGCGTGGCTGCCGCGGGCTAACCCAAAAATACTCGAAAACATCCCACAGCATGCGGTCCAGCAATGTGGCGCGACGCCACTTTACGTCTCTTCTACCCAACCGCTCTGCGAACAACTGGCGCAGAGCCGCCGCAAGGGTATCTACATTAACGCCGTGCCCTAACAGAAATCGCACCGCGCCGGCCGCGTCCTTCAAATCAAGGTGGTCCGTGCGCGAATGGTTGTTCACCGCGGCGCGTACGAATTTATAGAAGGGATCGAGTTCCGCCGAGGGCGCCTGCGAAGCCGCCCAAGGGTCCGGCATGAACAAGGATTGATTGTGGCGCCGGAACTTGACGTTCATCGGCGACATCAAAAGAACATTGTCCTCGTCCAGCCGGTCCCAAAAGGCGTTGTGCTTGAGCTTTTCGGCCTCATCGAGATCTTTGATGCCATGTTCCGACAGCGGCACGCCCGTATGTACGGTGACCCATTGAATCCAGGGCTCGAGCACCTCCTCGCTGGTATGAGTGATGAAGGTCTCGGATGCATCGCGCAGGCGCTTGAAATTCGGCAACAGCCCCTCGCCGATGAACTGCTCCACCAGAGGCGGGCACAGCTCATTGAGTTCAAGAAGAATCAGACGCTGATTGCTTTGGCCGGGCATCGCCGCGCGAACACTCCTGCGGATTCGGGTTCAGTGTGTCTCAATCACGTTTTCGAGTCTACACTGACGGTACTCATTGCATGCCGGCGTTTGCCACATTATGTATGAAGCAGTTCGCTAGGATTTCTTTTCATTCTTGGACCCTTTTGAGAGGAGTTCTAATATGAAGCGGCGTGATTTTCTCTTCTATACCGCATCGAGCGCGGGCGCATTGCTGCCCGCGGTGCCCTATTTTGCAGCATCTGCAGAGTTGTCTGTCTCCGGCGACGGACTTGGTGCCGCTGCGCACTCCGATATCATTAAGGACGACTTTCGAGGTGTAGAAATTACAATGCCGGACGGGAGCAGGAAGCTTTATCCTGACCCCGGCAAGTGGGCTTTTACATTCTGGCCAGGGACTAAATGGCCGGATAGCTACGGCGATGGCACGAACTGGCTCGCGGGAAATGCTGAATGCCAAACCTATGTCACGCCCTTGATAAGCAAGGTCAAGGGAAGCACCGTTGCCGACAACCTGCGCTACGACCCATTTTCAATCCACTCGGATGGCCTGCATATCAAAGCGTCGCTGTTGAGCGCGGCGCAGCAGTCGGCCTACCAGATCGGCGGCTACCGGCGTTTTGGTTCCGGCATGTTGTTATCGCGAACCTCGTTCACCTTCGGCAATATACGAATGGTGGCAAAATTGCCCTCGGCCCGTGGGTCGTGGGCGGACCTATGGCTCTTGCCTGAATCGCATCAATGGCCCCCGGAGATCGATATCTTTGAATCCATGCCATGGGGCAAGCATCAGCAACAACTTCACTATGGCGTGATAGTTCCGAAAGGAACCACAGGATGGTTTGGCAATTGGACGGAATTGGGCACTGATCCGTCAGCCGCGTTTCATGAGTATGGACTGGACTGGACGCCCGAAACATTGAGCGGCTTATTCGACGGCAGGGTTTTGTGGCAGCACCCTACGCCTGAATCTCTCAAGCAGAATATGTATTTGATTGTCAATTTTGCGGTGGGAGGCAAATGGGTATTCAACGAATTGAACGTGCAACCCATCGATAGTATGTCGCCAGAGCGGCTGTCCGCGGGTGCTGATCTCATTCAGGCCGATTACCCTGCTGAGATGATCATCAAATCGATTAGCGTTTCTGCGCTTAACCGGTAATTGCTGATTAGATAGCCATGGATTTCACATCGTCCGTTTATCTCGCGTTCGTCACCGCCACGGTTCTGGCGTTTAACGCATGGCGCGAGCCGCGTTTTCGCCAGTGGGTGCTGCTGCTTGCCAATCTGGTGTTTCTC
>Ga0210402_10001001_pt1 | contig 30123 bp, 30 predicted proteins | sample IncBWC7MmetaG_FD_161055 | JGI IMG/M metagenome (GOLD analysis project Ga0210402, IMG submission 161055) | Forest soil microbial communities from Barre Woods Harvard Forest LTER site, Petersham, Massachusetts, United States - Inc-BW-C-7-M | ecosystem: Environmental > Terrestrial > Soil >...
GTCATCGACTGCAGGCGCAGGGGATTATTACCGCCGACGCCAACGGCGCCGACCTTCACCTCGACGCTTGGCCGGCGGATGGTGCGGAAACGTGATGCGCAGTAGCTCATGGCGGAAAATGATCAATGACCGTGATAATGGCCAAGGCAAGACGTCGCGGTTATTTGCCCGTCTGCGCCGCGGTGGTCGCCGCGGCTTTTTCTTCCCTGGCGTCCCTGACCCAGCGGCGGACGTCAAAGATGTTCACGTAAAGAATCATCGACAGGAGCAGGACAAGAAAGACTCCCTGGGTGGCGGCGACGATGTTGATCGGTAGTGCGCGGCCGCGGAGTTTGGCGATGGTGGCAAAAACAATCTGGCCGCCATCGAGCACGGGAACGGGGAGCAGGTTGACGATGGCAAGATTCACGTTGATGAGGATCGTGAACATGGCCACGGCGAGCAGCCCGGCTTCAGCGGCGGAGTGGAAGATGTGCACGATTCCGACCACGCTGCTGAGCTTGGAAAGACCAATGTCGGAATGCGGGTTGAGCAGGCTCCACAGCGTGCGGAAGGTCATCATGATATTGTCGGCCACCTGGGTGACGGGATTTGGATGGGTGAGGCGGGAGCTGGTGGTGAAGTCCAACCCGAGGTCGGCCGGATTCTTGGCCTCGGTGCGCGGAGGCAGGGTCAGGGTGAGTTCGGCTTTATCGCGGAGAATTTTTATGGCAATGTTCTGGCTGGCGTGCGTGGCAAGGTAATCCTGCCAGGCGGAAAGATTCAGCACGGGGGTGGTGTCGAGACTGAGAATCTGATCCTTCGGCTTCAGGCCGATGCGTTGGCCGGGCGAGTTTTCCGGTGCAGTGAGAACGATGAGGTCATAGGCGGGAGAAATGCCAACCCGGCGGATTTGTTCGTCGCCTGAAAGGCGCGGGTGCAGCGTGACGGTGAGCGTCTGGCCGTTGCGCAGGATGGTAAAAACGTTTTGTGGCTGCCCGTTGGAACCGCGGCCACTGCTCATGATGAGTGTCTGGGTGAGGTCCGACCAACTGGTGACTTTCTGGCCATCGATGGCGAAGATGGTGTCGCCGATGCGCAGGCCGGCGAGCGAAGCGGGGCTGGGGGCTTTTGTCCCATCGTCGACTGTCTGAGAGACGTAACCGATGCGCGTGGTGACTTCTTCGCTGCTCGTGGGCTGGCCGTGAAGCCAGACCACACAGGCGAGGGCAAAGGCGAAGAGAATATTGAAGACCGCGCCGGCGAGGAAGATGATGACTTTGCTCGTGTAACTGATGGGCGGGAGCTTAGCCACATCCGCGGTGCTTTTGCCCTCGAGCGCGCCCAAGTCGGCGAGCTGCGGCAGGAGCACATAACCGCCAAGGGGGATCCACGAGACCCGGTATTCGACACCGTTGCGGTACCAGGAGAAGATTTTCGGCCCGAAACCGATGGAGAAGCGCTCGACGCGGGCGCCGCGCCAGCGCGCCGCCAGAAAATGGCCGAGCTCGTGCACGAAAATCGAGCCGCCAAAAAACAGCACGACGAGGAACCAGGCCCAGGTGTTGCTGGCGAGTGCGTGCAGAAGGTCGGTTAACATGGGGATCGGGTCGAGGCTGGCAGCAAGCTGGTGGCGATGCGGCGGGCGTCGGCATCCAAGGCTAGGACTGCGGCGAGGTCGGCAGGTTCAAAGTTTGCGACGTTTTGCAAAGTTTGTTCAATAATTCGCGGAATGGCAAGGAACGACGCGCGGCCGGCGAGGAAAGCGGCGACCGCCACTTCGTTGGCGGCATTGAAAATGGCGGACGCTCCGCCGCCCGACTCCATGGTTTCTCGGGCGAGGCGCAGGCAGGGGTAGCGCGTTTCATCCAGGGGGCGGAACTCGAGCGAGAAAAGTTTTTGCAGATCGACCGGCGCATCCACCCCGGGAGCGCGCTCGGGAAACAGCAGCGCATGTTGGATCGGGAAGGTCATCGAGGGCGGGGCGAGCTGGGCGAGCATGGTACCGTCGGCAAACTCGACGAGGCAGTGCACGATGCTCTGCGGGTGCATCACGGCCTGGAGTTGCGCGGGCCGCAGCCCGAAGAGCCACTGCGCCTCGATGAGCTCGAGGCCTTTGTTGGCGAGCGTGGCGGAATCGACGGTGATTTTCGGCCCCATCGACCAGTTGGGATGCTTGAGCGCGTCGGCGACAGTGACGTGCGCGAGCGCGCTGGCGGGCAGGTCGCGGAAGGCGCCCCCGCTCGCAGTGAGGGTGACGCGGGCCACGTCGGCTCGGCAAGGCTCGCCACAGGTGGCCGCGTCGTGCCCGGCCAGGCACTGGAAAACGGCGTTATGCTCGCTGTCCACGGGCAGCAGGCGCGAGCCGCTGGCCCGGGCCGCGGCCATGACGAACTTGCCGGCGAGGACGAGGATTTCCTTGCTGGCGAGGGCGAGGTCTTTTTTTGCGGCGATCGCGGCGAGCGCGGGCTGCAGACCGGCGGTGCCGACCACGGCGACGAGCACGATGTCCGCCTCGGGCAGCTGCGCTAGCTCCACGAGGCTGCTGGCACCGCCGCGGAGCTGCGTGCCGGGGGGGAACAAGTTTTTTTCGCGGGCCCGGGTGTACGCGGCGTCATCGAAGAGCGCGACGTGGCGCACGGCGAAATCGCGGGCGATGCGCGCGAGCGGCTCCGCATTGCGTGAGGCCGCGATGGCGACGAGTTCGAGCTTGTCGCGGTGCGCGGCGATCACCCGCAGGGCGTTCTGGCCGATGGAGCCGGTGGCGCCGAGCAGGACGACGCGTTTTTTGGAGGAAGCTTTTGTCACGGGAACGGGCACGCTACTGGCCGTCGGGGGCGAGACAAAAGTAAAAAAGAAAATAACCGATGGGCGCGGCGAGGATCAGGCTGTCGGTGAGGTCGAAGGCCCCGCCGATGCCGGGGATGAGCTGGCCGGTGTCCTTGACCTCGGCGCGGCGCTTGATGATGGACTCGACGAGGTCGGAAGTGATGGAGGCGGCGGCGATGGGCATGGCCATGAGCGCGGCGCGCAGCGGCGTGAAGTCGCCGGGAAAATACGGGCCGCCAAACCGCCCTGAACGGCCGAGCGAGGCGAGCAGCGCACCGATGCCGGCGGAGACGGCGACGCCGCCGGCGGCGCCCTCCCACGTTTTTTTCGGGCTGATGTTGGGGGCCATCTTGTGGCGGCCGAAGGCGAGGCCGGTGAGGAGAGCGCCGACGTCGCAGAACTTGGCCACGGCCACGAGCCAGAGGCCGAGGGCGAGGCCGACGTACTTGTCGTCATACAGGACAATGGTGCGGGTGAGAAACTGCAGCATGAACGGCACGTAGAGCACGCCGAAGAGCGTGGCGGCGAGCGTCTCCATGCGGTTGTGCGGTTCGCGTTCGCCGAGGATGCGCAAGGCAAAAAGCACCACCGCGCCCGCGAGCACATCGGTTGTCTGGATGGAGAGGGAAAGGCGCTCCAGATAATAAGGCGCCAGCACGACGATGGCGCCAGTCATGAGGCCGAGGCGGTCGAAGGGATCGAGGCCGGTGCGTTTGAGCATCCGGTAGAATTCATACTGCGTGGCGCAGGCGAGGAGGGTGATTAACCAGACGCCGCCCGGCGGACCCAAATAATGGAGGGTGGCGATGGCCACAACCCAGAGAAGGATGGTGCTAAGGATGCGTTGCAGCACTGGAATTTTGCGACGGCTTCTATTTTGCCGCGGGCGGGGTCTTGACCTGTTCGCTCGTAAGCCCGAAGCGCCGCTCGCGCTGCGCAAAGGAGGCGATGGCCTCGACAAGATGGGCCTTGGTGAAGTCGGGCCAGAGCACGGGGGTGAAGATAAACTCGGCGTAGGCGCTTTGCAGGAGCAGGAAATTACTCACGCGCATTTCGCCTGAGGTCCGGATGACGAGATCGGGGTCGGGCAGGTCCGCCGTGTAGAGGTAACGGCTGAAAGTGGTCCAGGAGGAGTCATTCAGCTTTTCATGGCCGGCGGCGACGGCGGCGGCGTAGGCGCGGGCGGCGTCGACCATCTCTGTGCGCGAGCCGTAGTTGAGCGCGAGGACGAGCGTGTAGTCGGTGAAGTGGGCGGTGGCGTCGAGCGCGCGCTGGAGCTGTGTCTGGACCGGCCCCGGCAGCTCATGCGTGCGCCCGATGGTGCGCAGGCGCACCCGGTCTTTGACCAGGTTCTTGATTTCCCGCTTCAAAAAAAACTCGAGCAAGTGCATGAGCGCGCCGACTTCCGCCGCGGGGCGGTGCCAGTTTTCGGCTGAAAACGCGTAGAGTGTGATGTAGCGGACGCCGAGTTCGCGGGCGGCATCCACGATTTCGCGGACGGTCTCGACACCGCGGCGGTGGCCTTCGATGCGCGGCAGCCGGCGCTGGCGGGCCCAGCGGCCATTGCCGTCCATGATGATGGCAATATGGGTGGGAATTTTTGCCGGAGTGTCCACTTTGTCTGAAATTGGGCCGCCTTTGGCGTCGTTGTCGTCGCGGGCTTCGGCGCGACTGGGAAAAGATGACATGGTAAGTTCGCGCGGATTTAGTAAGCTCGTGCGGAGTTTGACAAGGGTGAAGGGCGGACAAAAGTTAAACAATGGCCAAACCCCTCTCATCGGCGAAAATCCAAGCCGCGCTCGCAGACCTTCCAGGTTGGGCTTTCAGGCGCAATGCACTTGCAAAGACCTTTCAATGCAAAACCTTTCGCGAGGCCATGGGCTTCATGGTGCGCGCGGCCTTCGAGGCCGAGGCGATGAACCATCACCCGGAGTGGACCAACGTCTATAACCGCGTGACCGTGCGGCTTAACACGCACGATGCCGGGGGCAAAGTCACGGCCAGGGACGTGGAGCTGGCGGAACGGATGGAAAAAGTTTTCGGTGGGCGGTGATCGGATCAGGGAAACCAGAACCATTGGCTTCCCCATGAAAGTCGCCTTCATCAGCGGGACGAGCATTGCCCGGTCGGACTTGTTTGCGGCGTGGGCGACGCGCACGGTCGAAACGCGCCATGGCGCGGTGGTTTGCCGGACGCACGGTGATTTCGTGCTCGTCAACCGCCATGGCCCGGCCGCACCGCTGCCGCCGCACCGCATCAACCACCGTGCAAACATCCGCGCCCTGGCCGACCTTGGCTTTGCCGATGTCGTGGTGCTCAACTCCGTGGGCTCGCTCAAGCCCGGTCTGCCGCCGGGCACGCTCGTTTCGTGCAGCGATTACGTCTGTTTGCAGGACGGGCCGCAGACGTTTTTCGACGACGAATTGAAGGGTGGTGCGCCCGGCATCGAGGGCAATTTGATCCCGCTGCTGGTGGCGAAGCTCGCGCCGGAATTTGCGGTGCAGCCGGGAAAAACCTATGTGCAGACGCGCGGGCCGCGCTTCGAGACCAAGGCGGAAATCCAGATCGTCAAGAGTTGGGGCGACGTCGTCGGCATGACCGCGGCCCACGAGGCCGATCTGTGCCGCGAGGCCGGCCTGCGCTACAATTTGCTCGCGATGGTCGACAACTATGCGAATGGCATCGGCGGCACGGATGTCGATTTCGAGAAATTCCGCGACCTCGTGCAGGCGAACCAGGAAAAAGTGAACCGGTTGTTTGCGCGGCTGCTGGAAATTCTCGCGTGAGGAACTTTCGATGTGGAACTCAGGAAAACAGGGAAGGTGGAATAACTTGATCGAGGATTTGCCATTCCTGATTTCCTGAGTTCCACATAGGCTTTTGACATGAACAAAACCATCGGCGTCATCGGGCTGGGCATCATCGGCGGAGCTTGGGCACGAAATTACGCAGCCGACGGGCTGCTGGCCGGCTGCTGGAACCGCACGCCGCAGCCGGAGATGCCGGCGTGGAAAAACTCGCCCGAGGAAGTGGTTGCGGCGGCGGACGTGGTGCAGATCGTCGTGGCCGACCCGCCGGCGGTGGAGGGCATCCTGGAAAAAATCCTGCCGCGGCTCGGACCGGGCAAGATTGTGATGCAATCGAGCACGATCGACCCGGCCAGCAGCGAAAGATTTTCCGCGCAGGTGACGGCGCGCGGCGCGCGCTACCTCGAGGCGCCGTTTACGGGCAGCAAACCCGCGGCGGAGAGCCGGCAGACGGTGTTTTTCCTTGGCGGCGATGCGGGGCTGGTCGCGGAGGTGGAGCCGCTGCTGTCGCGGATCTCGGCCCATCGCTTTCACGTCGGCACAGGCGTGCAGGCGGCCTCGGTCAAGCTGGCGCTGAACCTGAACATCCTGGCGCAGATGGAAGGGCTGGCCGAGGCGCTGACCATCGCGCGGCGTGCGGGCGTCGGCGACGATATGTTTTTCCGCGTGTTGGAGAAAAACGTCGGCTACTCGGCCTTGGTCAAGCTCAAGGAGCCGAAGCTGCGCACGGGCGATTTCTCACCGCAATTTTCGGTGAAGCACATGCATAAGGACATGCGGCTGGCCACGGCGATGGTCCAGGCCCATTCGGCAGGCTCAGGGCGCGCAAACGCGATGCCGCTGCTCGAGGCGCTGCGCGAACGGCTGCGGCAGGCGGAGGAACGCGGCGGGGCCGACGAGGATTTTTCCGCACTGATCAAGCTGCTGTGATTATTTAACCACGGACTACATCCTCCTTCGCTCCATGGAGCGAAGGAGGATGTAGTCCGTGGTTAAATTTCGCCTTAAAAATTTGCCACGACGAGCGATGGGTACATCCTGTTGAACCCATGAGCGACTTTGTCCAGGCCGCGCAGATTTCCGAGGCGAAGCAGATGTTTGACCGGCTGCGGGCCAACCTGCGCCGCACGATCAAGGGCAAGGACGATGTCATCGGGCAGGTGTTGGTGTGCCTGGCGGCAGGCGGGCATTTGCTGATCGAGGATTTGCCCGGCCTCGGCAAGACGACCCTGGCCTACGCTCTGGCGCGCTCGATGGACTGCACGTTCGCCCGCATCCAGTTTACGAGCGATTTGCTGCCGAGCGACGTGACGGGCGTGGCGATCTACGACGAGACGGTGAAGGAATTCGTGTTCAAGCGCGGGCCGGTCTTTGCCAGCATCGTGCTCGCCGACGAAATCAACCGCGCCACGCCGAAGACGCAGTCGGCGCTCTTGGAAGTGATGGATCGCGGCAAGGTGACGGTCGATGGCCAGACGCATGCAGTCGGTGCACCGTTCATGGTTTTTGCCACGCAGAACCCGGTCGATTACGAGGGGACGTTTCCGCTGCCGGAGAGCCAGACCGACCGCTTTCTCATGCGGCTGCAGATGGGCTATCCGCAGAGTGCGGACGAATTGGATATTTTACGCACGGCCAGCCTGGGCTACGACGCGATCGAGATCAACCCGGTCGTGACGCGTGGCGATGTGATCAAGCTGCAGGCGCTGGCGCGGCAGGTGTTCGTGGAGGACAGCGTGCTGGAATTCATTCTAAAAATCGTCGCGGCCACCCGGACGGAAGCGGAGTTCAGGGCGGGCATCAGCGTGCGCGGCGGGCTGGCGCTGAGATGTGCAGCGCAGGCGCGCGCGCTGGTGCAGGGCCGCGACTTCGTGGTGCCGGAAGATGTGGCCGAAATGACCGCGCCGGTGTGCGCGCACCGGCTGGCGCTGGCCCGGCCGGCCGGCGATGCGCTGGAGGAGCGTCGCACGGTGGTGGCCACGCTCAAGCGGATTTTGTCTGCGATTCCGGCGCCGGTCTGAGCGCGGCGCGCTTGCGCATCTCAAATTTGAAATCCCGGATATCAAATTCCCAATCCGCGGCCAGGACTGCGAAGAGCGCAGTCCTGGCCGCGGATTGGGGCGGGCCGGGCTCGTCCGTGCGGTGGTGGCGCGATTTCAAATGGAGCAAGCTGCTGTGGTCGCTGGTTTTCCCGGCCCGCCCGGAAAGCATTGCGCCGACGGTGCCGGGCCTGTTGCTCATCGCCTTGTCGCTGGGCATCGGTTCGGCCGCCTACAACACGGGAAACAACATCCTCTTTATCGCGCTGTCGCTGCTGCTCTCCTGCTTGATCCTGAGCGGCGTGCTGTCGTGGCTGAATTTTTCCGGCCTGCGCTGGCGGCTGGCGACGGGACCGGCCTTGCGCGTGGGGCGCGATGCGGCGATGGCGCTGGAGTTGTGCAGTGCAAAGAAATTTTTGCCGACCTACGGGCTGTGGTTTGACCTGCGGGCGGTGGATAGGTCCGATGGGACTGATCGGACCCATTCGGCGGGCTCAGGACAGGCCTATTCAGAGCCGGGCGAAAAAAAATCCGTGCGCGAGATCCTGGCGGCGGTGGACAAGGCGGAGACAAGGGCGAGGCTGTTTTTGCGCGACCGGCTCGATGCGGGCGAAGAGGCGCGCTTGGAGTGGATTTTCCGGCCGGCGCGACGCGGTGTGCTGCGGCTGGAGTTGTCCGGGGTGGGGTCGTTGTTTCCGTTTGGGTTTTTGCGAAAAACCCTAGGCGGAGGATTGCGGCGCGAGGTCGTGGTGTGGCCGGCGCCCGTCGAGTATCGGGGCTGGGGCGCAGCGGTGGCGCGGCGGCAACAGGCCGGAAAAAACGTCGCACGCGTGGGCAGCAGCGCGGATTTGCTGGCGTTGCGCCACTATGAGTCGGGCGATTCGCACCGTCTGATCCATTGGAAGGCGAGCGCGCGGCTGGGCAAGCTGGTGGTGCGGCAGTTTGCCGCGGAGAGCGGAGAGGGTTTCACGCTGTGGCTGCGCACGCCGGTGGAGGTGTGGACGCGGGCGGAACAATTCGAGCTACTTGTGAGTTTCGCGGCGACGCTGGCGGAGGATTTGTTCCGCGCGGGCAAGCTGTTGTGCGCAGCGGTGAACGACGAACCTCCGGTGGCCGTGCGCGGAGTGCGCGACCTGGAGGAACTCATGAACACACTCGCGGTGGTGGAGCTGGTGGAAGCAGTCGAGAGTCGAGAGTTGAGAGCTGAGAGCCGGAGGCCAGAAGCCGGAAACGCGGCGCTGCTCGAGCGCCATAATAACATCACGTTCGCGCCGGACGGGGCGCGGGGAGTGGCGGCCTATGTCGATGGGAAAAAAACGGCCGCAGCTTAACCTCGACGAGCTGCACCAGCTCAAGTGGCTGCTGGGCGGCGCGCTCGCGCTGCTGTCGGCCTGGTCGGTGCCGTATCTCGAGGTCAATGCGTGGCCGCTGATGCTGGCGGTGACGGGGCTGGTGCCGCTGATGCTGCTGCGGCCGGATTGGGCGGCGCGCTGGCCGGCCTGGGCGCACTGGCTGGTGTTTCCGGCCGTCGTGCTCTTTTTTGCCGGCGATCTTTACCTCACGGGGGAGGTGCTGCCGGCGTTCGTCCGAGTGACTTTGCTGCTGTTGATTTATCGTGGCACAAGTTTGCGCAAGAGGCGCGACGATTTGCAGCTCATTGTGCTGGGGCTGCTGCTGATTGTGGTGGCCGGCGTGGTGACGGTGTCATTGGCGTTTGCGGCGCAGATCCTGGCCTTCACGGCGTGTGCGCTGGTGTTTATGCTGGTCATCACGCTGGTCGAGGCGAAGGGGGCGGCCGGAAAAATTGCTGAAAAAGGACAGCCGGAAAGCCTGCCGGCCTGGACGCGGGTGCGGTGGCGGCTGTTGTTCACCCGGCTGCGCGCGGTGATGGACTGGCGCGTGGCGGCGCTGGGCACGGCGTTGTTTCTGGGCGTGGTGGGCGTATCGGCGCTGCTGTTCCTGACGTTTCCGCGCTTCGAGCTGGCGAACAGTTTGTTTCTCGACCGGCTGATCACGCGGCATACCCGCTCGGGATTTTCCGACACGATCCGCTTTGGTGACGTGACGGACATCACCCTGGACACCAGCGTGGCGTTGCGGGTGGAAGTGCCCGACCCGGCGAAACTGCCGGCGGAGCTTTACTGGCGGATGATCGTGCTCGACGAGTATCACAACGGCGAGTTCCGCGCTTCGGCGGTGCTGCGTGATCAGGACGAGATTTTTTTCAACGAAAGTTTTTTGTTGGGCAATGAAAGAGACGGCGGGGCCGGTGCATGGACGTTTTATCTGGAACCGGGCGTGAGCCGCTACCTGCCGCTGGTGGGCGGGTTTGCCGCGTTGCATCTGGGGGTGCGGACAGATCTGCGCATGAACCCGACGACGCGGGTGGTGGCACTGCGCAGCGATCCGGCGACGCTGGTGGCGTATCGCGTCACGGGCATGCGCATTGTGGCCACCCTACCAGCTGCGACACCCGGAATGGGAGTGCGCAGCCTGGGGCCAATGAGCGAGAGCGACCGGGCGGCGCTGAGAAAATTTGCCGGCGAAATCGATGGTGGAGCCCACTTGGGCGCAGTGGAATTTGCACGGCGTGCGACCGCGTGGCTGGCGCAGCGACATGGTTATGCCTTGCAGATGCAGCTGCCACCGGGCGCGGATGATCCGCTGGTGCGCTGGCTGGGCTCGCCTGCGCCGGGGCATTGCGAGCTGTTCGCGGGCGCGCTGGTGATGCTGGAGCGTGCGGCCAATCATCCGGCGCGGGTGGTGGCGGGTTTCGAAGGCGGCGATTGGAACGGGTTCGAGAATTACCTCATGGTGCGCAACAGCGACGCGCATGCGTGGTGCGAGGTTTACGATGACACCGCGCACGCGTGGCAGCGCGTGGATCCGACGCCGGGTGCGACGGGCGCAGTCGGTGGCGCGGTGGCGCTGGCCGAACCTTTGGCGCACCGGGCGTCGGCCCGGAGCTGGGCGGCACGCTTCGACAGCCTGCGGATACTATGGTACCGGCACATCGTAAACTTTGACCAGCGCAGCCAGCGCGAGACGCTGCTTTCAATGAAAAACGCGACGCAGCAGATCGGTCTGCGCCTGAGTGCGGTGGCCGGTCGCATTGTGGCGGAAGTGCGCGCCTGGCTGAGCGCGCCATGGAACGGGCGACGCGCGGCGAAAACTTTTGCCTTGGCGGCCGGGGTGGTGGTGGTGCTGGTGGCGGCGCGGAGAGCGCGGTGGCGATTGCATTGGCGCTTGGGCGCGACCAGGCGGGTCGATCCCATCCGGCGCGAGGCGGGGCGGCTGCTCAAACGGATCGCAAACCGCGGATTGCGGACCGAGACCAACGCCGATCTGACGGGAGTGCGGGCCGAGCTGCAGCGGCTGCGCTATGGTGCGCGGGAGACCTGGCCGGCGTCGGGGGCGGTGTTTCGCCGCGCGCGCCGGCTGGTACGAAGGTGATTCCTACCGCACCACGCGATAGCGCAGCAGCAGCGTGCCGGTGGCATTGAGTTTTTCCGATGCGAGCAATTCCAGCCGCACGTCGACGCGGGCCGCCAGCAGCGGCGTGCCGCCGCCGAAAAGCACCGGTTCAACGGTCAGCCAGATTTCATCCACCAGCCCGGCCACAAAAAACAAACCGTGCACCTGTGCTCCGCCCAGCAGCACGCAGCGCGCGAAGCCGCGGGTGCGCAGGCCGGCGATGACTTTTCCCGGTGGGTCGTCGGTGAATTCCAGCAAGCCGGGCCGCGCTTCCGCGACATAGTCGGCGGGCGTGCGCGTCAGCACCACGCGGAGGCGCTGCGCCATGGGCTGGGTGCAGATCAGGTCGCGCGCACCCCGATAAGTCACGCCGCCCATCACGCTGCAGTCAAAGCCCACCAGTGCCGCGTGGAAATGCCTCTGATCCTCGGGTGACGCAAAGCCGCTGCCCGGTGCATCGTGCCGCGTGATGAAACCGTCGAGCGACTGTGCGGTAAGGAGCGTGACGTGCATGAAGCGAAGGTAGCGTGTGAATTCGTCGCGGCACAAGCGCCTAACAGGCTGTTGAAAACTCTGCTGAGCCGCCTTGCGGACAGCGCTTTCTGGCGCAACCCGGAGGGCAACACCGCTTTGGGTCGGGAGTCCCTCGACATTGCTCGGGACCTTGAGCCTGTCGAACGGCTGCGTTAGAGCTGCCGAGCAAGGCCTTTCAGGCATTGCACCGGCAGCTCAAGCCTTGCTCGCGGCCCAAATCGTGTGTTGCGTCGGCCTGCATAGTTTTTCAACAACCTGCTGGGCTTGCGCGCCGCCCGCCCACCATTCACGGTAACTTGATATTTTCATGAAGAAAGCCCTTGTCACAGGTATCACTGGCCAGGACGGTTCGTATCTGGCCGAGCTGTTGCTCGAAAAAGGTTATGAGGTGCATGGCGTCATCCGCCGCGCCTCGACGTTTAACACCAGCCGCATCGACCACCTCTACAGCGACCCGCACGTCAATGGCGTGCGCCTTTTCCTGCATTATGGCGATCTCGCCGATTCCGTGCAGATGGTGAAACTGCTCTATGAGCTGCAGCCCGACGAAATCTACAACCTCGGCGCGCAGTCGCACGTGCGGGTGTCGTTCGACATCCCGGAATACACCGGCGACGTCGACGGCCTCGGCGCGCTGCGCATCCTCGAGGCGATCCGCGAGGCCGGGCTCGTGAAAAAAGTCCGCTACTACCAGGCCTCGTCGTCCGAAATGTTCGGCAAGGTGCAACACGTGCCGCAGACGGAGGTGACGCCTTTTTGGCCGCGGTCGCCATATGGCTGCGCGAAGGTCTACGCCTACTGGCTCACCGTGAATTACCGCGAGAGCTACCACCTCCATGCGAGCAACGGCATCCTTTTCAACCATGAGTCGCCCCGCCGCGGCGAGACGTTTGTCACCCGCAAAATCACCCGCGCCGCCACGCGCATCAAGCTGGGCCTGCAAAACTCGCTCTACCTCGGCAACGTGGATGCGCAGCGCGACTGGGGCTACGCCAAGGAATACGTCGAGATGATGTGGCTCATGCTCCAGCAGGACAATCCCGACGACTATGTGGTCGCGACCAACGAGACGCACAGCGTGAAGGAGTTTTGCCAGGAGACCTTCGGCCTGCTGGGCCTCGACTGGGAGAAATACGTCAAATACGACGCGCGCTACGAGCGTCCCGCCGAGGTTGAGCTGCTCATCGGCAACCCGGCCAAGGCGGAGAAGCAACTCGGCTGGAAACCGAAGGTGCGCTTCAAGGAGCTCGTGAAAATCATGGTCGAGGCCGACCTCGAGCTGGCGAAACGCGAAGCGCAGATCGCAAAGCTGCCGAAACCATGATTGAATTTTTAACCACAGATTACACGGATGGACACGGATCAATCCGGTGTTTTTATCCGTGATAATCAGTGAAATCCGTGGTCAAAAAATGAAACTCTTCATCGCAGGTCACAACGGCATGGTCGGCAGTGCGCTCGTGCGGCGCTTCCAACGCGAGCCGGGTGTCGCGCTCGTGCTGCGCACGCGCCAGGAGCTCGATCTCACCTCGCAGGCCGCCGTTGAGGCATTTTATTCGTCTGAAAAGCCCGACGCCGCCATCATCGCCGCGGCCAAGGTCGGCGGTATTCATGCCAATAACACCTATTCAGCGGACTTCCTGTTTTCCAACCTCGCCATCGCCGCCAACAACGTCCACAGCGCCTGGCGGGCCGGGGTGAAGCACCTGCTCTTCCTCGGCAGCTCGTGCATTTATCCGAAGGCTGCGCCGCAGCCGATGCCTGAGGAGTGCCTGCTCACGGGTCCGCTTGAGCCGACCAACGAAGCCTATGCCATTGCGAAGATCGCCGGCCTCAAGCTCTGCCAGCATTACCGCAAGCAATACGGCGTGCGTTTCCATTCCGCGATGCCGACAAATCTCTACGGCCCGGGTGACAACTATCACCTGCAGAACTCCCACGTGCTGCCCGCGCTCATCCGCAAATTCCATGAGGCGAAGGAAGCCGGGCGCCATGAGGTCGCGGCGTGGGGCACGGGCGCGGTCCGCCGTGAATTCCTCCACGTGGACGATCTTGCCGACGCCTGTGCGCTTCTCTTTGGCATCGAAAATCCACCCGACTGGATCAACATCGGCACGGGCTCCGATGTTACCATCAAGGAACTCACCGAAATCGTCGCGGCGGTGACCGGGTTCAAAGGCAAAATCGCCTGGGATGCCTCCAAACCCGATGGCACGCTGCGCAAGCTCATGGATGGGTCGAAGCTCGCCGCCCTTGGCTGGCGGGCGCGCCTTGGCCTCCGCGAGGGCATTGAAAAAACCTATGCCAGTTTTCTGGCCGAGAAGGCCGCCGGTACGTTGCGTTCGTTTTAAGGGAAAGTTTTCCGACAGCTGTAAAATCCTGCCATGAGCGACGACATCATCGAACTCGAACCCGAGGAGGCCTTGGGTGGCAAAAAATCTTTTTGGGACCACCTCGACGACCTGCGCAAGGTTCTCGTTCGATCGGCCATCGCCATCGGCCTTGCGCTCGTCGTCTGCCTGCTGCTCGACAGCACGCTGGTCGGAATCCTCGAGTATCCGCTGCGGCGCATGGATATTTTCGACCGGCCGCAGCCGACGGTGACTTTGCAGCTCGGGGCGACGAAGCTGGGTCCTTATGTGGTTTCCCGCGACCAGTTTGCCGCGCTGCCGCCGGGTGCGACGCCGCACGTGGTTTTTCAGGTTAATACGGCAAAAATCGGCGACGAGCAGGTCGTCACGCTGAAGGCTTTGCCCGGCGTCAAGGGCGATGACAGCCTGCAGGTGCAGTTGCACAATCTCAGCCCGACGGAGGCTTTCATGGTGGCTTTCCACGTCGCGCTTTACGGCGCGCTGGTGCTGTCCGCGCCGTTTTGGATTTTTTTCGTGGGGCAGTTCATCCTGCCTGCGCTCAAGCTGACCGAGCGGCGCCTGCTTTACCTGTGGATGGGGTGGGGCACGTTCCTTTTTCTCCTCGGCGTGCTCTCGACCTATTTTTTCCTCCTGCCCGTCGCGCTGCGTGCATCGACCAAGTATTCCGAACTGCTCGGCTTCGATGCCACTTTTTGGCGGGCCGACGAGTATATCAATTTTGTCTGCAAATTTCTTTTCGGCATGGGGCTGGGCTTCCAGTTTCCAATCGTTGTATTGCTACTCGTAAAATTCGGCGTGCTCACCCACCGGCAGCTCGCGCACTACCGCCGCCACGTCATCGTCCTGTGCCTCATCCTCGGCGCAGTGCTGACCACCCCCGAGGTCATCACGCAAATCTGCATGGCCGTGCCGCTCTACCTGCTTTACGAAATCTGCATCTGGATCGCGTGGTATTGGGACTGGAAAAAGCGAAGGGCTGCACGGCTGAAGGGCTGAAAAGCTGAAGGAATCAACTGAGACAACGCATTATTCTTGGCTTTCAGCCATTCAGCCATTCAGTTCTTCAGCCTTTCCCTCCCATGATTTCTCCCGAGACATTTTCCCACATCGAAAACATCAAGAAGCGCGCCGGCCATCTATGGAGGTTTCTTTGACGCTGAACAAAAGCAGCGTGAAATCGAGGCGATGGAGGCCGGCATGGCCGCGCCGGGTTTTTGGGACAACAATGAGCGCGCGCAGAAGCATATCGCCAAGCTTAATGGCCTGAAGCGCGCCATCCACCCGCTTACCGCGTTTCAGAAAAAACTCGCCGACGCCGAGGTCATGGTCGAGTTGATCGAGGCCGCCTCGGACGCCGAGCGCGAGTCTTACGCGAAGGAGCTCAACGCCACGGTGGCCGCCCTCGTCGCCGAGCTCGACCAGCTCGAGATCTCCTCGTTCCTGAGCGGACGCTTCGATCACAACAACGCCATTCTCAGCATCCAGGCCGGCGCGGGCGGCACCGAGTCCAACGACTGGGCCGACATGCTTTTCCGCATGTATTCCCGCTGGGCCGAGCGCCGCAATTTCGAGGTCGAGGTGCAGGACGTGCAGGCGGGCGACCAGGCCGGCATCACCAAGGCCACGCTGGTGCTCAAGGGCGAAAATGCCTACGGCTATGCCAAGGCCGAGCGCGGCGTGCACCGCCTCGTGCGCATCAGCCCCTTCGATTCGAACAAGCGCCGGCACACGTCGTTTTGTGCCGTCGATGTCATTGCCGAGGTCGATGACGACATCGAGATCGAGATTCCCGAAGCCGAAATTCGCGTGGACGTTTACCGTTCATCCGGCAAAGGCGGCCAGGGCGTGAACACCACCGACTCCGCCGTGCGTGTCACGCATGTGCCGACCGGCATCGTCGTCGTCTGCCAGAACGAACGCTCACAAATCAAGAACCGGGCCAGCGCCATGAACGTGCTCAAGGCCCGCCTCTACGAGCGCAAACTCGACGAGCAGCGCAGCGAAATGGAAAAATTCTACGGCGACAAGGGCGAGATCGGCTGGGGCAGCCAGATCCGCAGCTACGTGCTGCAACCCTACCAGATGGTGAAGGACTTGCGCACCGGCATGAGCACGAGCGACACGCAGGGCGTCCTCGACGGCGACCTTGACCGGTTCGTTTACGCGTGGCTCCGGGCCGGCCAGCCGCGCCACCGCAACAAGGACATCCAGATGGATGAGTAGGAAAAGGCTGAAGAACTGAAGGGCTGAAAGGCTGACCCGGAAAACATATTCGCTTTTGTCTTTTTCAGCCCTTCAGTTCTTCAGCCTTTCAGTCTTTCCATGAGCCTCACCTACGACACGATCCAATCAGCGCTCGAGGCGCAGCCGATGTTCGAGGCGAAGACCTGGCAGCTTTCGCCGGATGCGTGGCCGCTCACGCCCGAGCAGGTGGCGCAGCTCGAGGCCATCGGTGAGGCCTGCCTCGAATATCACCAGGCGCTCGAGACGCTTTATTCCCGTTCGGTCGCGGGCAAGAATCTCCTGCGCAACAAACCGCTCCTCGCCCCGTGGGTGGCCGACTACCTTGATCGCGGCAAGCCCGCCGAGCTCATCGCCCACGCGCGCGACGCAAAAAACCGCGGCGTGTTTCCCCCGGTGATGCGGCCCGACCTGCTGCTGACCGACGACGGCTTCGCGCTGACCGAACTCGACTCCGTGCCCGGTGGCATCGGCCTGACCGCCTTTCTCAACCGGCTTTACGACACCCAGCCTCACGCCTCACGCCTCACGCCTCAAACCGCCGAGCATCGCGCCCAGAGTGCGATGCTCGGCGCAGGCGACGCGATGATCGCGAACTTCCACGCCTCGCTCGCCGCGTTGCGCCCGGCCGAGCGCAACCCGCTCATTGCGCTCGTCGTCAGCGACGAAGCCGCGACCTACCGCCCGGAAATGCAGTGGCTGGCGCACGAGCTGCAGCTCCAGGGCAAGCGCGTCTTCTGCCTGCGCCCAGAAAACATCTTTCCGCTCGGCGGTGCGCTCTTTTTCGATGCGGACGGCAACCCGGAAAAAATCGACATCATCTACCGCTTCTTCGAGCTGTTCGACCTCGCGAACATCCGCACGGCGAAGTTTTTCTTTGAGGCGTGGCAGAATGGCGATGTCGCCATCGCGCCGCCCATGCGGCCTTTCCAGGAGGAGAAACTTTCGCTCGCGCTTTTTCACCACCACCTGCTCCAGGATTTCTGGGCCGAGAATCTCAGCGGCCACGCGCGCAAGCTCCTGCGCGCGATCATTCCGGCCTCGTGGGTGATCGATCCCGCGCCGCTGCCGCCCGGCGCGGTGCTCGACGGCCCGCGGGTCGGCGGCCGTGCGCTCAACGACTGGCGCGACCTCGGCGCGGCGTCGCAGAAGGAGCGCGACCTCATCATCAAGATCAGCGGCTTCCACGAAACCGCGTGGGGCGCGCGCAGCGTGATCCTCGGCAGCGATTGCTCGCGCGAAGAGTGGCAGGTTGGGGTGGAGCGCGCCATCGAACTCGCCCCGGCGAACCTGCACGTGCTGCAGGAATACAAAAAACCCCGCCGCATCGAGCACCGGGTTTACGACGGTGCAGCCGATGGCCGGCCGGCCAAAGCAGTGGCGAAAGCGGGCCGCCTGCGCCTGTGCCCTTATTATTTTGTCATCGACGGAAAAGCGAAGCTCAGCGGTGCGCTCGCCACGTTTTGCCCGCCCGACAAAAAAATCATCCACGGCATGCAGGACGCCGCGCTCCTCCCGTGCCGGGTGGTGGAGTAAATGTGTAGCGTATTGCTGTGGGCAGGGTGCTCTCACCCTGCAATGCGTACTACCGAAAATCGTCAGGCGTGAGCTTGGCGCCTTCGATGATGCTTTTGAGCGTGCCGATGGGGATGTTCTTGGAGCCATGCATCGGTACGATGGTCATGCGTCCATCGGGATGGCGCCATTTCTGGTGGCTACCTTTCTGGCCGGTGAGCACGAAACCATGCTTGCGAATCACCCGCGTTACGTCACCAGCCGTGCAAACGGGAAATTTCTCGCCCATGCGCAGCTAGACCGTCAGCTCGACGAGTTTGGCGTTTTTTGGCAGCGGGGTGTTGTCGGGCTCGAACCAGAGGGCGAGTGCTTCCTTGGCGTTGGCCAGGGCCTCGGCTTCGGTGTCACCGGCCGACGCGCAACCCGGCAACTCCGGGAAAACGGCGGAGAAGCGGCCCACCTTGGGGTCGTATTCGACCACGACACGTAGTTTCATGCTCCCACATTTGATCAATCGTGCTTTTTTGGCAACCGAAGAGTTGGGTTGCCCGCCCGACAAAAAAATCATCCACGGCATGCAGGACGCCGCGCTGTTGCCCTGCCAGGTTGAGGAGTAAGGTTAGGGAAGCACAGGCTGTACGAAGGGATCCAGGCCCGCTTTTTTGATTCATCTGCATCCTCTCTGTGGTCTTGTAGTTGGGCGCTATTTGGGTTTTGGTTGTTCACATGCCCCTGTTGAATACTCCAGTTGCGAGGTTGCTTGGCCATTTTACAGCTGCCATGTGTGTCCCTGCACCCTCAAATGCGGTCGCCGTGAGAAGCTCAAATTTTCTACCTCAATAGCCATGAAAAACTTCGTCTTACTTGTGCTTTGCCTGCTTGTCACTGGCTGCACCGACAAGGCAAACCAAGCCAGGATTGCGACTCTTGAAGAGAGAAACAAAAGGCTGGTGGATGAAGGCATCTTAATGCGTCAGGACATGGGGCAACTCAAGGCTGACGTGAAAAAAGACGAGGAGGCGGTCTTGTTTTTGCTGGCAAAGATCACGGAGATCGATGGTGGAAAACCTGCATCCCTTTCCGCGACGACAAAAGGCTTTGAGTTGGCCAAGACTGAATATGGCAGCTTTCTAATTTCCCTCGTCAACGTGGAACCTTACCTGGATGGTTTCAGGGTCACTCTCTCGATTGGCAATCCCCTCGATGCGGATATTTCTGACGGCACAATCTCAATTAACTATGGGACTTCGTCGACTGACGCTCACAATTCCGTGTCTCAAACCATTGAACAACCGATTGCAGGCGGGCATTGGACGGAAGTCGTCATTATGGTTGCGCCAGCAAAGGCGGAACAACTCAATTACCTCGGCATATCCCTAAATCCGACCGGCATGCTTCTGCATCCCGTGCAGTAATTTACCGGCGGTGGCTGGAATTGTGCCAAGCTTGGGCAAATTGCCGGACGCAAACGATATCCGTTTGTTTTCTCCCCAAAGCGCCTAAATTTGAGTTGAAAAATTTCCGGGTGGGTTCCTAGGTATCACAACCTCGTTTAGGAGAGCCCGGAGCGCTGGGCTGAGACGGTCGCACGATCAGCGGCCAAATCCTTCGAACCTGATGCGTCTGACCACGCCGTAGGGAAAACAGGATCTGGCCGCGATGAGCGGTGGAACTTGCGACCCGGCGGCGATGTTGGGTGCAAATCTCAAACGTTCCACTCTATGTCATCGCCCAACGAAGTTTACCCGCCTACGGCGGCGCCACAGGCGACCAAGGTCACTGTCTCCTCCGGCCATCGCCTTTTTCCCGGCTCGCGCCGCGTGTATATCGCCGGTTCGCGGCCCGACCTGCGCGTGCCCATGCGCGAGATCGTGCTCTCGCCCACGCGCCTGCACAACGGCACCGAGGTCCCCAACGAGTCCGTGCGTGTCTATGACACTGCCGGCCCGTGGGGCGATGCCGACTTTTCCGGTGACGCCACCCGCGGGCTGCCGCCGATTCGCGCGGCGTGGATCCGCGAACGCGGCGATGTCGAGGAAACGCCCGGCCGCGACATCCAGCCGATCGACGACGGCTATCTTTCGGAGAAGCACCGCCTGCAGGCCGAGGCCGAGGGCCGCCGCAATCCCATCAAGTTTTTCGACCGCACCGGCCATCCCATTCTCCGGGCCAAACCCGGCCGCCGTGTCACACAACTCCACTATGCGCGCCAAGGGATCATCACGCCGGAGATGGAATACGTCGCCATTCGCGAGAATGCCAAGCTGCAGCGCGCCCGCGACTTGCTCGAGATGACCGCCGAGGGGCCGCGCAATTCCCTCTGGCGGCAGCATCAAGGACAGGCATTCGGCGCGGCCATCCCGCGCGAGATCACGCCGGAGTTTGTGCGCTCCGAGGTGGCCCGTGGCCGCGCCATCATCACGGCCAACATCAATCACCCCGAACTCGAGCCGATGATCATCGGCCGGAATTTCCTGGTGAAGATCAACACCAATATCGGCAACTCTGCCGTCGCCTCGTCGATCGACGAGGAAGTCGAGAAGATGCGCTGGTCGGTGAAGTGGGGCGGCGACACCCTGATGGATCTTTCCACCGGCAAGAACATCCACCAGACGCGCGAGTGGATTTTGCGCAATTGCCCCGTGCCCGTCGGCACCGTGCCAATTTACCAGGCGCTCGAAAAAGCCGGCGGCCGCCCCGAGGAGCTCACGTGGGAGATTTTCCGCGACACGCTCATCGAGCAGGCCGAGCAGGGCGTGGATTATTTCACGATCCATGCCGGCGTGCTCCTGCGCTACATCCCGCTCACCGCGCGCCGCATGACGGGCATTGTCAGCCGCGGCGGCTCGATCATGGCCAAGTGGTGCCTCTCGCATCACAAGGAAAATTTCCTCTACACGCACTGGGACGACATCTGCGAAATCATGGCCGCCTACGACGTGTCATTCTCCATTGGCGACGGCCTGCGCCCCGGCTCCATCGCCGATGCCAACGACGACGCGCAATTCGGCGAGTTGAAAACCCAGGGCGAGCTCACGCAGCGCGCCTGGCAGCACGACGTGCAGGTGATGTGCGAGGGCCCCGGCCACGTGCCGATGCACCTCATCCCGGAAAACATGGAGAAGCAGCTCGCGTGGTGCCACGAGGCGCCGTTCTACACGCTCGGGCCGCTCACGACCGACATCGCACCCGGCTACGACCATATCACCAGCGCCATCGGCGCCACGATGATCGGCTGGCACGGCACCGCGATGCTCTGCTACGTGACGCCGAAGGAGCACCTCGGCCTGCCCGACAAGGACGACGTGCGCGCCGGCGTCATCGCCTACAAGATCGCCGCGCACGCCGCCGACCTCGCCAAGGGCCATCCCGCCGCGCAATATCGCGACAACGCACTTTCGAAGGCCCGCTTTGAATTCCGCTGGGAGGACCAGTTCAACCTCTCGCTCGATCCCGAGCGCGCCCGCGAATACCACGACGCCACGCTCCCGCAGGAAAGCGCCAAGAGCGCTCACTTCTGCTCCATGTGCGGCCCGCAATTCTGCTCGATGAAAATCACCGACGACGTGCGCCGCTACGCCGAGGAACACGGCTTCGGCGGCGAAACGGTGATTGAAGCCGGTTTGCAGGCGAAAGCCGACGAGTTCCGCCAAGCCGGTGGTGAAATCTACGTGGACGCCGATAAAAAATGAGCACTGCGACTCAAGTTGCTATCATCTACGTCAACGACCAGCCGCGTCCGCTGGATGCGCCAACGACGCTGCTGGCGCTGCTGAATGAACTCGGCCACGCCGGGCGCAAAGGCGTGGCTGTCGCCCTCAACGGCGCGGTCGTGCCGCGCGCCGAGTGGCCGTCGCGGACTCTCGCCGATGCCGACCATGTGCTGGTCATTCAAGCCACCCAAGGAGGATAACTTTGAACCACAGAGGCACAGAGAACACAGAGAAATTCGGCGAGCATTGGGCTCTCTGTGTTCTTCGTGTCTCTGTGGTTCAACTCCGATTTTGAAATGAAATTGGTTTTGATATCTCCCGAGCACGACGATCCGCGCGAAATCGCGGTGCTCGGTGCGCTGCTGGCCGCCGGGCTCGAACGCTACCATGTGCGCAAGCCGCACTGGCCGGCGGGACAGCTCGAAACGTGGCTGCGTGCTCTGCCCGCGGAATGGCGGCCGCGCCTCGTGCTGCATCAGCACCACGAGCTTGTCGCAACGCTCGGCCTTGGCGGGCGTCACTGGCGTGATGATGGGGTAGGGCGGGTTATCCCTAACCCGCCGCCTCAGGAGTTGAGCATGCGGGAGAATCGGCGCGCTAAGGATAACGCGCCCTACCTGCAAATCACCAGCCGCTCCTGCCACGATCTCGCCATGCTGCGGACCGTACTTGGGCATTACGATTCGGTGTTTTTTGGCCCGGTTTTTCCGTCGATCTCGAAACTGGGCCATGGCCCGAGCGATAATTTTTCACCCACTGAACTGTCTTCATTGCTAAATTTACGCACATCAAATGAGCGCCGCACCGCCGTGCTCGCGCTCGGCGGTGTCACTGTTGCCCGTCTCCCGCAGATTCATGCCCTTGGCTTCGACGGCGTCGCCGTGCTCGGCGCCGTCTGGCAGGCCGACGATCCGGTCGCTGCATTTTGCGAAATTAAATCGGCTTTTTCTGCTTTGTTCGATCAAGCCCATTGCTCGCAACGAGCCGTGGAAAATCCAACGCCCCATCTGACTTGGACGTTGGATGTTGAAAAAGGCCGCTCGCGGCCAAACCCCGCCCATGCCGCTTGATCCCACCCATTTTCCCGTGATGTGCATCACGCAAGAAGGCCTGCCGCTCATGCCCGCCGCGCAGGCGGCTCGGCTCTGCGCCGCGGGTGCGCGCTGGATTCAGCTGCGGATGAAAAATGCCACATCCGAGGCGTGGCTTGCGACCGCGCGCGAAGTGGTCGCCATCTGTCATGCCCATGGCGCGCTTTGCATCGTCAATGACAACGTGGACATTGCGCTCGCGGCTGGCGCTGACGGTGTGCATCTCGGAAAACTCGATCTCGACTGGCGCGAAGCGCGTCGCCGTCTCGGTCCGTTGTGCCTGATTGGCGGCACGGTGAACAATGTCGACGAGGCCGATCATGCGCTGGCCGCCGGCTGTCTCGACTATGTCGGCGTGGGGCCGCTGCGTTTCACCACCACCAAACAAAAGCTTTCGCCCGTGCTCGGTCTTGACGGTGTGATTGCCTGCATTGTGCGGCTCGACGGCTTGCCTGCGTGGGTGATCGGCGGCGTTGAAGCGGCCGATTTGCCCTCGCTCCGGGCCGTTGGCGCGGCGGGTGCGGCGGTGTCAGGTGCGCTCTTTCGTCAGGATAAAATTGAGGAAAATTACCGGGCCTTCGCGGTGGCGTGGGAGGGAAAGTCCCAAGTGACAGGTAACAATTAACAAGAGCCTGCAGCTAATTTTCAAATAAACCGTGGACTGTGAACCGAAAACAATGATCAACCCTCAACCTCTCGTCATCGCCGGCGTGGAATTTTCGTCCCGCTTGTTCGTCGGCACCGGCAAGTTCAGCTCCGGCGAAGTCATGCGGGCCAGCCTCGCCGCTTCCGGCACACAGATGGTCACGGTCGCGCTGCGCCGCGTGCGCACCGATGGGACGTCCGACGACATCATCGGCCACCTCGAACCTGAGCGCTACCGCCTTTTGCCCAACACCTCGGGTGTGCGCGACGCAAAGGAAGCGGTGCTTGCGGCTGAACTCGCGCGCGAGGCGCTTGAGACCAACTGGCTGAAACTCGAGATTCATCCCGATCCGAAATATTTGATGCCCGACCCGGTCGAGACGCTGATCGCCACCCGCGAGCTCGTGAAGCGCGGCTTCATCGTGCTGCCCTACGTGCACGCTGATCCGGTGCTCTGCAAGCAACTTGAGGAAGCCGGCGCGGCGGCGGTGATGCCGCTCGGCGCCCCCATCGGCAGCAACCGCGGACTCGAGTCGCGCGCATTTTTGGAAATCATCATCGCGCAAAGCCGCGTGCCCGTGGTGATCGACGCCGGGCTCGGCGCGCCCTCGCACGCCGCGGCGGCGCTGGAGATGGGCGCCGATGCCGTGCTGGTGAATACAGCCATCGCTGCCGCGGCCGACCCGGTCGCGATGGCCGCGGCGTTTCGCTGCGGGGTCGAGGCGGGCCGGCTTGCCCGCGAAGCCGGGCTGGCGAGCAACCCTGCTGAACGTGGTGCGGCCAGTGCCACGTCGCCGCTCACGGGATTTCTTACCGATGCGGGAGTAGAAACCACTAATGTACACTGATTGGCACTAAAAACTGTTTAGAACCGCGAATAGACGCGAATGAACACGAATCAATCAATCGGTCTCCGAACCCTTCTTAGGATATGCGGATCTAACCCAAAAATGTTTTATTCGCGTCCATTCGCGTTCATTCGCGGTTAAACATAAAATGAGCTTTTACGAAGAATGGCAGCGGCAAGATTTCGCGGACGTCGCGAAGGCAATCCAGCGCAAGACATCCGCCGATGTGCAATGCGCGCTTGGCCGCGTGCGCGCCGGCTTGGATACCGACGATCTGGCCGCGCTGCTTTCGCCGTCGGCTGCACCGTTTCTCGAGGAGATGGCGCAGCTCAGCCACCAGCTCACGGTCGAGCGGTTTGGCCGCACGATGCAGCTCTACGCGCCGATGTACCTCACCAACGTGTGCGCGAATGTCTGCACGTATTGCGGCTTCAGCGCGCAGAACCGCATTCCGCGCAAGGCACTTGATGATGACGAAATCCTGGCCGAGGCGGCGGTGCTCAAGCAAATGGGCTTCGACCACGTGCTGCTCGTCACGGGTGAATCGACGCATTACGGCACGGCCTATTTAAAGAAGGCGCTGCGGCTGCTGCGCCCGCATTTTTCGAGCTTGTCGATCGAAGTGCAGCCGCTTGACGAGGCGGACTATGCGGCGCTCGCGGCCGATGGGTTGAGCGCAGTGCTGGTTTATCAAGAAACCTATGACCGGACAGTTTATCCGCAGCATCATTTGAAAGGACCGAAGGCCGACATCGCCTATCGCCTGGAAACACCGGATCGGCTCGGCCGCGCCGGCGTGAAAAAAATCGGGCTCGGTGCGCTTTACGGCCTGGGCGACTGGCGGGCGGACGCGTGGTTCACCGGCCTGCACCTGCGTTACCTCGAGCGACGCTACTGGCGCACGCGTTACAGCATTTCGTTCCCGCGGTTGCGGCCGCATGAGGGCAGGGACATTGCGGTGACACCGTTTAACGAGCGAGATCTCGTGCAGACGGCCTGTGCGTTCCGGTTGCTGAGCCCGGAAGTGGAGCTGTCGCTCTCGACGCGTGAAAACGAAATATTTAGAAATCACGCCTTTCGGCTTGGCTTCACCTCGATGAGCGCCGGCTCGCGCACGAATCCGGGCGGCTACACCAGCGCGCCCGATTCACTCGAACAATTTGAGATCGACGACAGCCGCAGCCCGGCCGAGGTGGCGGCGTTCCTGCGGAGCCAGGGCTATGAGCCGGTGTGGAAGGACTGGGACGCGACCTTCGATTTCATCGAAGGTCGAACATCGAACGCCCAACGTCGAACGCTCAACACTGAAGTCCAAACAGCCTGCGGCTAGTGCCGAACACCGAGCTTCAATTTCCGACCAAAAAATTCTAACCATCGATTTCTACCATCAACAACCAATCATGCTTCGGCGTTCAGCGTTCAAAGTTCAACGTTGGCCTCGGCCACTCCATCCGTGTTTATCCGTGAAATCCGTGGTTAAAAAGGAATCGAAGCAAGACTAGTGCGAATGAGTGTTCATTCGCGGTTCACATCCAACATGCCTTTTTCACCGGAAGAACTCCAACGCTACCAGCGGCATCTCTCGCTCGCCGGCTTCGGGCCGGCGGCGCAGGAGAAGTTAAAACGCGGCACGGTCCTCGTGATCGGCGCGGGCGGGCTGGGCTGCCCGGCGTTGCTCTACCTCGCAGCGGCCGGGGTGGGGCGCATTGTGATCGTCGATGCCGACCGCGTGGATCTTTCCAATCTCCAGCGACAGGTGCTCTACACGGACGAAGACGCGGGTGAATTGAAGGTCGAGGCCGCGGCGCGACGGCTGCATGCGCTCAACCCGTGTATTGCGATCGAGCCGCACGCGGAGCGTTTTGCCCGGGCGAACGCGCTCGAACTCGTGCGCGATTGCGATGTGGTGGTTGACGGCTCGGACAATTTTGCTACGCGCTATCTCGTGAACGACGCGTGCGTGCTCGCGGGCCGGCCGTTTGTTTACGGTGCGATCCAGGGTTTTGACGGACAGCTCAGCGTCTTCAACTGGCGCAACGGGCCGACGTATCGCTGCCTGTTTCCCGAACCTCCGGCGCCGGGCTCGGTGCCCAACTGTGCCGAGGCGGGCGTGCTGGGTGTCCTGCCGGGACTCATCGGCACCGCGCAGGCGTGCGAGGCCATCAAATTGCTCACAGGCATCGGCGAACCGCTCGGCGGACGGCTGCTGTTGTGGGACGCTCTCTCGATGACGACCCAAGGCGTGTCGCTCGCGGCCGATCCCCGCAGCCGGCTGATCCGTGAACTGCCACCGGACGGATACGGTGACACGTGCGCGGCGCCGGCGGCCGGTGCGGAAGAAATCGACGTAGCGGCGCTGCGGGCCGCGCTGGGTCATGGCCATGCGCCACAACTCATTGACGTGCGCGAGGCCTGGGAGCGCGTGCGGGGTTCCATTGAGCCATCGGTGCACGTGCCGGTCGGCGAGCTGGAAAGAAACGCGGTGGGTGCACTGGCTGCGCTCGATCCGGCCAAGCCGACGGTTGTTTATTGCGCCGCAGGCGTGCGCAGCCTGCACGGCGCAAGACTTCTGCGCGAACATCATGGCTTTCGCCAGGCGGTGAGCCTGCAGGGCGGCTACTACGCGTGGTGCGAGAAAACTTAACCATGGGTTTCACGGATGGTCACATGAATAGCCTTTTTTGTCATTCTGAGCGACAGCGAAGAATCTCACGGGATTGCTTGGGTGAGATTCCTCGCATGGCTCGGAATGACAGGGAGCGTGCCTATGGGCTAAGGTGAGTCGAAAATGCTCTATCAGTGAAATCCGTGTCTGAAAAAATTAAAATCCCCATCGTCCTCACCATTGCCGGCTCGGACAGCGGCGCGGGCGCGGGCATTCAGGCCGATTCGCGGACGATCCATGCGCTCGGTGGCTATGCGCTGACGGCGATCACGGCCGTGACGGCACAAAACACACGCGGGCTGACGGCCTGGCGCGCGGTGCCGCCGGCGCTCATTGCGGCGCAGATCAAGGCGGTGCTGGGCGATTTCTCCGTGGCGGCGGTGAAGACCGGGTTGTTGCCCGGCGCGGCGGCCGTGCGGACCATCAGGCGCGAACTTGCGCGCCATCCGCGTCTGCCGCTGGTGGTCGATCCGGTGATTGGTTCGACGAGCGGCGCAAAGTTTCTGCCAGCGGCGGGGCTGCGCACGCTGAAGCGGGAATTATTGCCACGCGCGACGCTCGTGACGCCGAACTGGCCGGAAGTTGCGGCGCTCACCGGCATGAAAGTGCAAATGCACGAAGACGCCGAGACGGCCGCGCGGCAGCTCGCGAAGGAATGCGGCTGTGCGGTGCTGGTGAAAGGCGGACATGCGCCGGGCAACGTGTGCCGCGATTGTTTGGTGACGGCGGCCGGCCACGTACGGTGGTTTGAAAGCCCACGCATCAAGACCCTCAACACGCATGGCACGGGCTGCGTGCTGTCGGCGGCGATCGCGGCGAACCTGGCGAAGGGTGAAAAGCTCGAATCCGCCGTGGCGCAGGCGCACGAATTTCTCTGGCACAGTTTGCGCGCTGGACGAAAAACCCGCTGGGGCCGCGGCCACGGGCCGGCGTTCGCCGGGTAGGGTAGGTCGAAAGTGTAGGTCGGGCTTTACGCCCGATAGCGCATTCTAAATTTTGGAATGTGGGCGGGGTGTCCTCACCCCGCAAAACGTGGTCCAACACGTCGGGGATAAAACCCCGACCTACGCTCGGAAATTGCTGCTATACTGGTGTCGCGGCGTAAAGCCGCTCCCACCCCGATCAATTATATGCCAACAGTCCCCTGTCCAAATGCACGATTTGCTTGACGTCCGGAAAACCTTTAGAAACCTAAAGGTTATGCCTACCTTGTCCTTCCATGCGCCCGAGTCTGTCGCCCGCAAGATTCGTGCGGCGGCGAAGCGCCGCGGCATTCCGGTGTCGCGTTTCATCAAGGAGGCTGCCGAGCGCGAAGCGGTTCGTAGCACGGCTTCGTTTGGCGAAATGGCGCGTCGTGTGGCGGGAATCGTTCATTCAGGCATTGGCGATCTTTCCACGCGTGAAGGTTTTGATGATTAATTATTTGGTGGATGCAGGCCCGCTTATCGGACTGCTCGATGGCGCTGACCAGTGGCACAGATGGAGCCGTCAAACCCTGACTGTGCTGGATGAGCCGCTGGCCACCACTGAAACAGCTCTGGCAGAGGCATGCCACCGGTTACGCAATTTTCGACCCGCACTCCAGGAACTCGTTGTTTTTCTGGCCGAAGGCCGCCTGCAGCTCATTCCAGTTTTCGCCGAGCATCCCCACCGGGTGGGCGAACTTCTGGCGAAATATCCGCAGATGGATGTGGGCGACGCCACGCTTGTGGTGCTCTCGGAACTGTGTCCCCGCGCGCGGCTCATCACCGTCGATGATGACTTCCGACACTACCGTCGCTTTCGCAACCAGGCTGTTCCCTTGGTGATTCCAGCCCGGGCGTAGTGCCGATGGTCACATGCTGGGCCGATGTTTACAGGATAAAAAGGCAGCGAGATCGGACACAACCCTGCAGGTTGGGCGGCCTCATCTTTTTATCTTTCGATTCGTGAGAAACGAAAAAAGAAAAGAATAGGCCATAAGTGCAAAAAACAGTAATGAGTATCTTCGATCCAGATGGGTATCTGGGCCGTTTCGATTCGGGATACACTGCCAGATAAGAACGAAGAAACCGAACAAACTGAGCACGAGGGCGATTACAATTGGACCTGCTGCAATATCGGCAATTGAAAGCCCAGGGGCATTTTTTATCTTTGTCGCGGCTGTCGTTGAATTAAAATTACAAATAATGGCTGTCACCACAGTCGCAATAACAAGCTCCGGCAACTCGAAGCCACCAGACAATGCCCAAGCCCAAATTGCACATAAAAAGATAATCCCGCCAAGATAGAAGAGATAGATCGTGGTCTTAGGGTTCATTTGTCGTCAGAGACGAACAAACTACATAAGAGTAAGTATGACGAGCAAGGCGATTGGAAAAATGCTCGTGCCCGCATCCTCTCTCTAAAATGACCCCCGCCACTTTGGTTTAGCAGCATGGAGGCGAAGTCCGACATGCTACTACGCCAGTTTCACGCCTTTGGCCTTGGCGGCGCGGATGAGAGCGTCGGCCATGTCGGAGGGGGTGACGGCGACTTCGATACCGCACTCCTTGAAGACGGCGATCTTGGCCGCGGCGGTGTCCTCGGTGCCGCCGACGATCGCTCCGGCGTGGCCCATGCGGCGACCGGCGGGCGCCGTGGCTCCGGCGATGAAACCGGCCACGGGTTTTTTGCAGTTGGCTTTGATCCAGCGCGCGGCCTCGCCCTCGGCAGTGCCGCCGATTTCACCGATCATGATGATGCCGTACGTCTCGGGATCGTCGTTGAACATCTTGATGATATCGAGGTGCGACGTGCCGTTGACCGGGTCGCCACCGATGCCGACGCATGTGCTTTGGCCGAGTCCGCGCATGGTGACTTGGTAAACCGCCTCGTAGGTGAGCGTGCCGGAGCGCGAGACCACGCCGACGTGGCCTTTCTTGTGAATGTAGCCGGGTGAGATGCCGATGCGGCAGCCGCCGTAGGATTTTTCGCCGGTGCCGGGGGTGACGAGACCGGGACAGTTCGGGCCGACGAGGCGGGTCCGGGCGCCCTGCATCGCCCGTTTCACGCGGATCATGTCGCGCACCGGGATGCCCTCGGTGATCGCGACGGCGAGATCGAGACCGGCATCAACGCACTCGAGGATGGCATCGCCTGCAAAAGGTGGCGGCACGAAAATCGCGGAGACGGTGGCACCCGTCGCGCGCGCGGCGTCCGCCACGGAGTTGAAAATCGGAACCCGGTGGGCGCCGTATTCGAAAACCTGTCCGCCCTTGCCGGGAGTGACACCGGCGACGACCTTCGTCCCGTAGTCGAGCGAGAGCTTGGCGTGGCGTCCGCCGAAATCGCCGGTGATGCCCTGGATCAGGATCTTCGTTTCAGGAGTGATGAGGATGGACATGGTGGGA
>Ga0210402_10001002_pt1 | contig 30119 bp, 18 predicted proteins | sample IncBWC7MmetaG_FD_161055 | JGI IMG/M metagenome (GOLD analysis project Ga0210402, IMG submission 161055) | Forest soil microbial communities from Barre Woods Harvard Forest LTER site, Petersham, Massachusetts, United States - Inc-BW-C-7-M | ecosystem: Environmental > Terrestrial > Soil >...
CGGCTCACTGCGCACCTCGGCAGGGCATTGCTGATCTTCGCGGCGATGTTCTGGACCGCGCTCACGCTACTGCGTCCTTCGGGACCCGCCGATGCGCGGACCAGGCCGCTCTTTCGCGCCGCGGTGTCGCTGGTCGCGCTGATTTTTATCATGGCACTTTCCGGCGGCCTGGTCGCCGGAATTCGCGCGGGATTCGCCTACAACACCTTTCCACTTATGAACGGCCATGTCGTGCCGCCGGAGATCATGCTTATCCGTCCCTGGTACATGAACTTCGTCAACAACATGGCGACGGTTCAGTTCGATCATCGGATGCTCGCGTGGACACTCCTGGCGCTGGTGCCGATCTGGTGGTGGAGGGTTCGCGCCACGCCCGAGATACCGGCCCGGGCGCGCCGCGCCGCGCACCTGTTGCTCGCGATGCTGCTCGCGCAGGTGTCTCTCGGCATCTCGACGTTGCTGCTGGTGGTGCCGCTGCCGCTCGCGGCTCTCCATCAGGCGGGCGCCGTGTTGCTTTTTGCGGCGGCCCTCAATGCTGCGCACGCGCTGCGCCGAGACGCCGGCATGCCCCGCCGGTCTGCCCGGAGAGCCGACGAAGCACTATAAGTTCCAGTCGCTGGCGACGAGTTTGTTGCGCTTCGCCCTGATTGACATTACGATTTCGAATTCGAATGCACACCCGCTCGCACCGGTCACCGAGAATTCGAAGGTATTGGCAGTGAATCGCAGCACGTCCGCAGCCAGATTTTTGTCCTGCCGCGCAGTCATGGCGGCGGTCGCTGCGGTCGCCTTTGCGATCATGGTGTCGATCGCGGCAACGCACTTGCACATCGGCGTCGATGCCGATGAGGGATGCGCGGTCTGCGCCGCCTTCGTCGGCAAACTCGAAGGTCCCAGCACCCCGTCGATTGCTGTCCCTCCCGTCAGCGTCTCCTACTTCGCGCGCCCACTTCGAGTCGCGCCTCACGTAGAGCCCCACGCCCTCGTCGTTTTGCCGCCTAGCTGCGGCCCACCTCGCTTCGCATAGCGAGCGCGTCGGCCGGCCGGCCGCCGCGCACATGATCTACCGAAGATCACTGCCGTCGATACGTCGACGGCATCTCATTGCTATGCGCGTGAAGGAAAAACGATGCCCAGCTTCCGTTCTCTACGGCCATTGGCCGTATGTCTTGCCGCCTGCCTTGCCGTAACTCCGGTGCTCGCAGCGACCATCAACACGACGACCAAAGATGCCGGCGGGAAACCCGTCGCCGGCGTTCTGACAACACTTCGCGATGCGGCAGGTAATCAGCTCGGACAACAGACTACAGACGCGCAGGGCTTGGCGACGTTCGCTAACGTCCCTGTCGGCCGTTACGTCATCGAAAGCAGCAAGGGAACCGCGACACCAGCCACGCTGAGCGTCGAGGTAAGCGATGCGCCTACCGTTGCGGTAACGGTTCTGATGGCGAGCGAGGTGCAGCTTGCACCGATCCAGGTGATAGCGACCCGCCTCAAGGAGGCGCGGATCGCGTTATCTCCCAAGATAGGCACCACGGTCTACACGCTGGATCAGCAATTGGTGGCCGAATATGGCGCCGGCGACAACACGGCAATGAACGACGTGCTGTTGCGCTTGCCCGGCGTGGCGCAAGACTCCAAGGCGTCGGGCTCCTTGCATGTCCGCGACGAGCACGCCAACGTCCAGTATCGCATCAACGGCATCCAGCTCCCGGAAGGTATCAGCGGGTTCGGGCAGTCCGTCGATAGTCGTTTCGTCGATCATATTGACTTCGTGACCGGCACACTCCCGGCGCAGTATGGCCTGCGCACTGCCGGTGTGGTCGACATCGAAACCAAAGATGGCTCGGTCTCCGCGCCTGGTGGCAGCATCGGCATGCTTGTTGGCGGCCACGACAGCTTCCAGCCCAGCTTCGAATTGATCGGTTCGAAGGGCGCGCTCAGTTACTACGCGACGGGAAACTTCCTGACCAATACCCTGGGCATCGAGAATCCGATCCCGACTCGAAACGCCATTCACGATCGCACGCAACAAACCCGTGGCTTCGGATACTTGTCGTACGTAGTGGATGAGACCACCCGCTTGGGACTGATGGTCGGGACCTATCAAGGACGCTTTGAAATACCCAACAATCCGGACCAGGTGCCGGGTTTCTCGCTCACCGGAGTAAGTAACGTGGAGACGGGCTTCAATGCGCGCCCTTCGTCGGACCTTGACCAGCGGCAGCGGGAGGTCAATCACTATACGGTCCTGTCGTTGCAACAGAGCCGTGGTCTATTGGACTATCAAGCGTCGCTGTTCTACCAATACTCGAGTCTGCACTATCTGCCCGACACCCAGGGCGGCGACCTCATCTATAACGGAGTGGCCTCCGACGTCTTTAAGTCCAACTCCGCCACCGGGGTGCAGGCCGATGCATCCTATAAGCTCGCGGCGGCGCACACCGCCCGCTTTGGCTTCAATTACGTACACCAGCTTACGCACAGCAATAATAGCGTCGGCGTCTTTCCGGTCGACGACGCCGGCAATCAAAGCAGCAGCGACCCGCTGACGATCATCGATAACTCGAGCAAGCGCGGCAATCTTACAGGTCTCTACGTTCAGGACGAGTGGAGACTTGATCCGCGGCTCACCGTCAACTACGGCGTTCGATTCGATCACGTCGCGGCTTTCACCAATGAGCATCAGTTCAGCCCGCGGCTGAACGCACTGTGGAAGCTTACTGACGCCACCGCGATTCATGCCGGCTACGCCCGATACTTCACGCCGCCGCCGCAGGAGCTCGTGGTACAGCAGAGTATCGATTTGTTTGCTGGCACGACCAACGCACCTGAAATCGCCCAATCGGATACGGTCAAGGCCGAACGGACTCATTACTTCGATATCGGTGTCTCGCAAACAATTTCACCGCAACTGACCGTCGCTGTCGACGGATACTACAAGCAAATCACCAACCTGCTCGACGAGGGCCAATTTGGCCAGGCGCTTATCCTGACGCCGTTCAACTACGCCAAGGGTTACGCAGAAGGCGTCGAGCTTTCGATGACCTACTCCGGACAGCAATTGAGCGGTTTTCTGAGCCTTGCCGTTGGGAAAGCAAAGGGCAAGAACATCATCTCCGGGCAGTCGCTTTTCGGCGCGGACGAGTTGGCGTACATCGCCGATCACTACATCTATCTCGACCACGATCAACGCTATTCGGTCTCAGGCGGTTTGACGTATCGGATGGGTGCGACCCGATTGAGCGGTGATTTCATCTACGGGAGCGGGTTGCGCAACACGCCGGATGGAGCGCCGCCCAATTCGGGCAAGTTGCCGAGTTACTTCACCATGAATACGGCCCTGGTTCATAGCTGGAAGGATAGCCCGGTCGGTAACCTCGAAGGACGCGTCGGCATCACCAATATCTTCGACAAGACATACTTGCTGCGTGATGGATCGGGCGTCGGCGTGGGCGCACCGCAATATGGCGGACGTCGGACGTGGTTCGCTGCCCTATCGCACGCGTTCTGAGGGTGCGCTTACCGGGCACGTCGAGGCGAATGCAGCCGGTGCGGCAGCTTCAGTCGTGTCGTCGCCCTGACCCGGTGGTGGGATCGATTTGCTTTCGGCGGCGTCTCGCGCGATGATTGCGGTCCCGCCGCGCACTAAGCGGCGCGACTAAAAGCGCCTCCATGACCGAAACCAGTAAGCTCGACGAACCCCTAAGCGATGCCGACTACGACGAGCTCGAAGCATTCCTGGGCTCCAATGTCGTTCCGCAGGATTGCATGGATCTGGAAATGCTCGACGGATTCCTGACGGCGATCGTCTGCGGACCCGAGCTTATTCAGCCGTCCGAATGGCTGCCCGTGTTGTGGAGCGACAGCCAGCGCAGCGTGACCCCTGTGTTCCAGAACAACGAACAGGCCGAGCGCATTCTGTCGCTGGTGCTTCGGCTGCAGCAGAGCATCCGCCGCACGCTGGCGGAATCGCCGACGCGCTTCAAGCCGCTTTTGTATCACGCGGAAACGGAAAAGGAAGAGCGCAGCCCGCCCGAAGCAAGCGCCTGGTGCGAGGGATTCATGACCGGCGTGCTGCTTCGCGAGCAGGAGTGGGAGCCGCTCTACGCGGAGGAGTCCTCGCGCGACTGGATGTTGCCGATCGAGGCGCTGGCCTACGGCGATCACGATCCGGAGTACCTCGACTGGGTGGACACCGAGGAAAAGCGGCTGGGCATGATCGACGAGCTTCCCATCGCGACGGTGTTGATCTGCCGATTCTGGCAAGAGCGCAATCGCACCGATACGCCTAACCGCGCCGAGCGGCGCGCGCAGCGGCGCGAAGCCTCGCGCAAGGGTCGCCAGCGGCTGCATTGAGAGGGCAGCGGGCGCGGGCAGCCGCAAGACTTCTGTCGTCTCAGCTCATTTTGGTAGCTGAGCGGGGACCCAGCGGCGTTCGTCAAAAGACACTGGGTTCCCTCCCCGCTTTCGCGGGGACTAAAGGCCGCGGGTACGACGATATCAGGACCTTGGCGTCACTCCTTTCGTAACGCTCAAAAACGCGGTGCAAAGAGCTCCCGCCTACGCCGGAGTCTCATACCGCAATAACGCGACTGGGATGGTTGCGAATACGCGCGCCAGCGCGAGGCCGTCTGCGCTGGCCTGATACGCGGCACCGGTGAGGACGTCGAACAGTTGCGTCGCGGGCGGAAGGAAATCGAGACCCAGCGTCGCGTTGCCCCACGCGTCCTCTCCGACAGGCGCGACACCTTGCTCCAGCCCGAGCGACGCGAACAAGCGTCCCGCGACGGCCACAATTCCCGAGTTTCCCTGCCGGCGCGCATACGCAAGCGCGTGCCGCGCACGCTCACCGGTGACGTTTATCGGCACATAGTCGCCGCGCGCGAACAGCTGCGGATACTCGCGCCGCAAGGAAAGCGCGCGGGAGATCACCCACATCTTGAGCCGCCCGTCGTGTGGCGTGGCCAATAAGGCGTGCACGCGCGCGGCGAGCGACTCTTGGGTTCCCGAGGCGATCGCATCCAGCTCGCCGAGCATCGCAGCGCGAAGCGCATAGTCGACAGCACGGCGGTTATCCGGGTCGACCAGGCTCAGATCGATGATTTCGTTGCCCTGATAGATATCGGGCACGCCCGGCGCAGTGAAATGAACGAGCGCCATCGCGACACTGTTGAGAGCTCCGAACCATTCGAACGCCGGCACGACAGAACGCAGGTCGGCGAGAAAGTGATTGCTTGCCGCGCCGTCGAGCAGCGCGGAGACAAACGCTTTCAGCGCGGATTCGTATTCTTCGTTGACGGCGAGCCAGCTGGTATGCAACTTTGCCTCCCGCGCCGCCTTGACCACGTACTGCTCGATTCGCGCCCGATACCTTGCCAAGCCTGCCGCGTCCAGCGCTTCGGCAGGCAAGGTTCCGACCAAGGTCTGATAGAGGAGATATTCGTCGTTGCGTGACGGCGCCGGAAGATCGTCGACCGTGTGCTTGCGTGTGCGATTGATCCGGCTCCACCGTCGCACCCGCAGCCGCCACGCGGCAGGCATCTCCGAAACGACATCGATGCGCGCACGCACGTCCGCCGAGCGCTTGTTGTCGTGGGTCGAGCCGGCAAGCATGGTGTCGGGCCAATGCGCGAGCCGTTCGGCGTTGGCCCGGTGAAACGCCCTGACGCTGGTGCCGAACCGATCGGGATCGCCTCCAACCTCGTTCAGGGACACGAGGCGGTTGAAAGTGTAAAAGCTGGTGTCCTCGACTCCCTTGGCGGTGACCGGTGCGGAGAATTGCTGAAAACGCATCGCGAATGTTCGATACGCGTCCTCTGTTGCCTGCACCGCGCCATCCGGCGGCCGCACGAGCAGAACATCGCGGATGAAGTCGAACACGCTGGCATCGGCGTTGCGGCCTTTCTTCCGCGCGACCGCCAGCGCCCAGTCGATGTAGCGTCTGTCCTGGGCCGAAATCGTTGCCGCTACATACGTGCGGTAAACGGGAAAGCAGGCTGCGATTTCCAGCAGCGCCTGCGACAGTGTCGACAGGGTCAGGTCGCGAGTCCCGCGATCCGCGCGGGCGATCCTGCGCAGGCGATTGGCGAGCACCGAGAGCTCGGCGGTGAGCGAGGTCTGCATCACCCGGCGTTTACCGTCATGGGCCGCGTGGCCGAAATCCGACGCCTCGCCACCGACGAACGCGCGCCAGGCGCGGTCGATGCGTGCCCTCGCCGCCGAGTCGACAAAGACGCCGTTGAGCAGATTGGCGAACCGATAGCCCGTCGTTCCGTGGATAGGCCAACGTTCAGGCAGCCGCTCGTGCGGGGCGTCGATTTTCTCGACGACCAGGTACAGCGGCGTTCGATCGTTGCCGCCTCGGCGATCCTCCCCATCCGGCACCGTAAGCGCTGCGTAGCGGCCCTGCAGGCGCTCGAAATACGCGGCGGGATCGTACAAGCCATCGGGGTGGTCGATGCGAAATCCGTGCGCCTTGCCCTCTGCGGCAAGGTCGAGGACGAAGCGGTGCGTCGCCTCGAATACCGCCTCGTTTTCCACGCGCAAGGCCGCGAGATCGTTGATGTCGAAGAAGCGCCGATAGTTGATCTCGTCCGACACCACCCGCCAGAATGCGACGCGGTAAGCCTGCGCTTCGAGCAGCCCGTGCAGCGTAGCAAAGCTCGCGGGGTCGCCTGGCGTGCCGTTGACCGTTCCGACTGCTTGTTCGATCGAGTCTGCCAGAGCGGAGTGCTCACGCAGCAACGCGGTGAGACGGCGCTTGTTCAGTTCCTTGTCGCGATTGCGCTCGGCCAGGTGCGCGGGATTCAGGTCGTGGCGCGCGGGAAGACGCCGGAAGGCAGTAGCAATGCTCGCCAGTGCGGACATCGCTGACTCTGGAAGCGGGTTGGCCAATTGGGCGGAGCCGGTCAGCGCGAGGTCGAGCAGAATCGAGTAGTCGCGCGGGTCGATAGGCAGGCGATGCTCGTGATAGCGCACCGCGAAGGCCCCGGTCCCGGTTTCATAACGGAGCTGCAATTCGCCTTTTTCGAGGACGCGTCCATAGTGATCGCCGAGCACCGGCACCAGCACTTTGCCGGCGAGGTCCGGATCGGGCGGGTGCCAGTCGATGTCGAAGTAATCCGCGTAGATCGATGCCTGGCCGTTTTCCAGCACGTCCATCCACCACACGTTATCGGCCCCCATCACCGCCATGTGGTTCGGAACGACGTCGACGATCTGACCCATCGCGTGATCGAGAAGCGCCTGCGCGAAGCGGTCGAACGCCGCGCGATCGCCGATTTCCGGGTTGAGCGCCGCGTGATCGACAATGTCGTAGCCGTGCCTGCTTCCGGCACGCGCGCGCAGGTAGGGCGAGCAATAAACGTGACTCACGCCCAGCGCGGCAAGATACGGCACGAGTCGCGTCGCGTCGGCGAAGGTGAACTCGCGGTGCAGTTGCAGGCGATAGGTGGCGCGCGGCGGGTTGTCGACTGCGCGGCCCGCCGCAGGCCGATGCGGGCGTGAGCGGCGCAGCGTTTCGGTGAGCTCGACAAAGCGCCCGTCGCCCGGCCAATGCTCGAGGGCGAGCGCCAGCTTACGCCGCCAATTCGGATGCGTGTCGACCGTCGCCGGCAGATTGGCCTGCTCGCTCACGCCGAGGACGTCCTCGAGCTGAACGACCAGCACCTGCGAAGGTGTGCGGGCAAGGAACGCCTGTACCGCTCGGGCGAGCGCCGCGGTCATTGGCGGTGTCGAGCCTGCGTCGGGTGAGACGTCGGACGGCAAGAGAGATTCGCGTCGCAGCGCCAGCAGCAGCTCGGCGCGATCCTTTTTCCGTGCATCGAGCTGCTGATCCCGCGCCGCCGTGCTCGGAAAGAGGCCGAGCTCGTCGCGCAACGCGATGTCGCGTCCATACCACCATCCCGCGAGCGTCGGCAAGTCGTGCGTGCTCGCCGCGACCAGCGCTTGCGCGGGATACGTCGAGGGCAACTTGAATTCGTCCGCGTCGCGCTCGAAATAGAGCAGGCGGTAGGAGAGCACGCCCGCTGAGCTAAGCGCCGTGCGAACCTCCTCGGGAACGGTGCCGAGGTCCTCTCCAATGACCAGACATCGATGGCGCTGGCTCTCCAAGGCGAGGATGCCGAGCAGATCCGCAAACGGATACCGCACATAGGCTCCCGCGCCGGCGTCCTTGCCGTCGGGAATCCAGAACAGGCGCATCAGCCCCATGACGTGATCGACGCGCAGCGCTCCGGCGTGGCGCATATTGGCGCGCAAGGTGTCGATGAACGGCCTGTAGGCGGCGCTGCGCAGGCGTTCGGGAATGAGCGGCGGGAGGCCCCAATTCTGGCCGCGCATATTGAACTCGTCCGGCGGCGCGCCGACGCTTGCGCCCAACGCGAGCACGCGCCGATGAGTCCACGCTTCCGCGCCGGCGCGGTCGATCGACACCGCAAGGTCGACGTACAATCCGACGCCGAGACGGTTCGCGACGACTTGCGCGCGCACCGCGCCGAGCTGCAGATCGGCCTGCCACTGCAGATACTCGTAGTATTCGACGCGCTCGGCGTGCTCGGTGGCGAAGCGTTCGACCACCGGAGAGCCCGGGTCGCGATAGGATTCGGGCCACGCCGGCCAACCCCGAATCGCGACATTCTCGGCAAAGAAATGTTCCTGGATCGCTTCGAACAAGGCATGCAGGCGCAGCGCTTCGCCGCCTCGCGCGCAAAAGCCACGGAATGAGTGCGCTCGCCCGCTGCCTGCGATGAGATGCTTCGCACGAAAATGCGCGTAAAGAAGCTCGACGACCCGCAACTTGATGCTGGCGACACCGGGGTAATCGACAAGCTCCGCGGCGCGCAGCCGCGCAAGCGCGGCCTGGAGCTCCGCCGAGGCTACGAGCGCTCTCGCGTCCTCGCACTCGACAAAATCGGCGATCGCCTCGACGTCCAGATAAAGAATATTGAGGAACAGCCGGCTCGACGGACTGTACGGACTCGCGTGCGCCGGGTCATGCGGAAAAAGCGCGTGCAGCGGGTTCACGCCGAGGACATCGGCGCCTTTTGTCGCCCATAGCCCGGTGAGCGTCGCGAGATCGGTGAAGTCGCCGATGCCCCAGTTACGCTCGGAGCGCACGCCATAGAGCTGCGCGGCCGCGCCCCAGACCCTGCCACCATTGGCGAGCGCAGGGGGAGAAAAGCACGCGGCCGGCACGACGATGAGCAGCGTTTCCGCGATGACTGCGCCGTCGGATTGCAACGCAAGACTGTGGTATCCGAGCGGCGGCAGCACGGGCAGGAGAAGTTCACGCGCGGTCAGCTCGACGCCCTCCAGCGTGGTGCGCTCCGCCACGTCGAAATCAGCAGGATCGAGATTGCCGCGACGTTCGGCGCCCTGCTCCTCGGTGAGCCGCCATTGAAGCGGCGCCGCATCCCACCTCGAGTGGAGATGAACGCGAAGCTTCGGGTGCGACCGCTCGCGCACGACCACCGCCGGCGCGACGATCTCGCGCCATTGCGCGGCGATGCCGGCGGCCAGCGAGCTCTCAACTTCGAAGTCGGTGGCCGCGGCAACATCCATCGCCGCGAGCAGCGCGCGCAAGGTCGTCTCGGCAACGTCATGCAGCTTGCCCCACACATCGTGGTACTCCAGCGCGATGCCGTGAAGCTCGGCGAGGCGCGAGAGCGCGCTCATGCGTTGCGCAGGGTAAATCTGACGGAGCAGGCCCGCAGGACTTCGTTGCCGGCCTCCAGCGCAACCGGGTGACTCGCGTAGAGCGTTTGGCCCATCTGCTGCACGATCGGATGCGACCGGTGGGCGCTGAAGTTCGCGGCCAGTTGCAGGTGCGAGCCGTCGCCCAGCGTCCAACGGGCGTATATCACTTCGTCCCGCTCGACCTCGAAGCTGCCCGAAGGTGTCACTCCGCGAAGCCGTGGCGCGATGTGCGCCTCGCGTATGCCGAGACACTCGCGATACAGCTCGGTCCACTCGCGGTGGCCCGGATCTCCGGCTTCGCTCCAGTCAAGCTTGCTTCGCTCGAAGGTGGTTTCGCTGTTCGGATCCGGGATCGTCGCCTGGAGCGCGGGATCGGCAAAGCGCGCGAAGCGCCCGAACTCTTTTCTTCTGCCCTGCGTTACCGCCAGCGCCAGCTCCGGGCCGAAATCGCAGAAGAAGAGGAATGGCGTCGACGCGAAGAATTCCTCGCCCATGAACAGGAGCGGCGGGGAGGGCGCGAGCAGTACGCAGGCAACCGCGGCGCGCAGCGCGCGCAGGTTGGCGATGTGTCCGATTCGCTCGCCGAATGCTCGGTTGCCGGCCTGGTCATGCGTTTGCAGAAAACAGACGAAGGCGCCTGGAGGCAGGTGCAGCGACGGCTCTCCGCGCGCGACGTTGCCACGGTACCGTGAGGGTTCGCCCTGATAGCCGAAGCCCTCGGTCAGGCAGCGCGCGAAGTACCACAGCGGCCGTGCGGCGTAATCCGCATAGTAGCCGTCCACCTCGCCGGTCACGACGACGTGCGCGGCATGGTGAATGTCGTCGTTCCATTGTGCCGTCGCGTGCAGCGGCTGCGCTTCTCCGTCGCGGCCGAGGTAGTGCGCCTCGTTGCGATCGTTTTCGAGCACCAGATGCACATGCCGGCTGGCGCCGGGCCCTTCGCGCACGCGCGAGGCGAGCTCGACGAGAATATCCGGCGAGGATTCGTCGACGATTCGATCCACCGCGTCCAGACGCAGTCCGTCGAAACGGTATTCCTCGAGCCAGTAGAGCGCGTTGTGTATGAAGAAGTCGCGCACGGTGCGACTTTGCTCGCCATCGTAGTTGATGGCCGCGCCCCATGGCGTCTGATGCTCAGGGTTGAAGAACTGCGGCGCGTAGGCGTGAAGGTAGTTGCCCTCCGGCCCGAAGTGGTTGTACACGACGTCCAGAAGAACCATCAGCGAACGCGAATGCGCGGCGTCGATCAGGCGCTTGAGCTCGTCCGGCGCGCCGTAGCTCGCGTCGGGCGCAAACGGAAGCACGCCGTCGTAGCCCCAGTTGCGTCTTCCGGGAAAGTCGGCGAGGGGCATGAGCTCGACCGCAGTCACCCCGAGATCGGCGAGATAATCGAGGCGCTCGATCACCGCGGCAAAGCTTCCCGCGGCCGTGAAGGCGCCGACGTGGAGCTCGTAGATGACAGCGTCCTCCCATGGCCTGCCCGTCCATCCCGCGTCGCGCCACTCGTACGCCAGCGGATCGACCACCATGCTTGGGCAGTGAACATCGTCAGGATTGAATCGCGAGGCCGGATCCGGCACGGTGATGCCGCCGTCGATGCGGAACGCGTAGCGGGTGCCTGCAGGCGCGTCGGCTGCGTTCGCTTCGAACCAGCCATCGGCGAGCGCCGACATCTCGAGGGCGCGTTGCGAGCCATGCAGGGCCAAATCGAGCTCGACCTGGCGAGCGGCGGGTGCCCACAGGCGGAAGCGCGCGCCGGCGGCGGAAAGCTCGACGCCGAACGGCATCGCATGACGACATCTCATCGCCGAGATATCCGAACCGTTGTCACGCCGCAGGAGCGCCGGTGGATGCGACACGCATCAGCAATACCAGCGATCGTCCCTCCAGGGGGTAAACGCTTTCGGCATCGAACACTCCATCGGGTGCGAGGCCGTCGTCGCGCGCGGTGTCGACGATCGCCTGCCACCGACCGTCGCCATGAGGTGCGAGCGTTTTTGCCGGCAGGCGAAACGGCACCGAGTCGTGATGCGCATTGAAAAGCACCACGAAGTCGTCGTCGACGATCCGATGCCCGCGAGCGTCGACTTCGGTCAGCGCGCTGCCTGCGAGATAGACGCCCAGGCAGCGCGCGAAATCCTGATTCCACTCCTCGGCGGTCATTTCCGAGCCGTCGGGATTGAGCCAGACAATGTCCTTGGCCTCGCTGCCGTGAAGCGGCCGGCCCTGGAAGAAATGGCGGCGCCGGAACACCGGGTGCGTGCGCCGCAAGTGCACCATGCGGCGCACGAAGTCGCGCAGCTTCGTGCGCTCGGGATCGAGATTCCAATCGAGCCACGAGAGCGCACTGTCCTGACAATACGCGTTATTGTTGCCGTGCTGCGTGCGCCCGATTTCGTCTCCCGCGACCAGCATCGGCACGCCCTGCGACAAGAGCAGCGTGGCCAGCATGTTGCGCTTCTGGCGCGCGCGCAAGCCGTTGACGACGGGGTCGTCGGTCGGTCCCTCGACGCCACAGTTCCACGACAGGTTGTTGTTGTTGCCGTCGCGGTTCTCCTCGAGATTGGCTTCGTTGTGCTTTTCGTTGTACGACACGAGGTCGTGCAGAGTGAAGCCGTCGTGCGCGGTGATGAAATTGATGCTGGCGTGCGGCAGCCTGCCGTGACGCCCGTAGAGGTCGCTCGATCCGGTCAGCCGCCTTGAAAACTCGCCGATCAGTCCGCCGTCGCCCTTCCAGTAGGCGCGCATGGTGTCGCGATACTTGTCGTTCCACTCCGCCCATCCCGGCGGAAAGTTGCCGACCTGATAGCCGCCCTCGCCCAGATCCCACGGCTCGGCGATGAGCTTCACGCGCGAGAGCACGGGGTCCTGCCGGAGGATGTCGAAGAAGGCGCCCAGGCGGTTCACTTCGTGCAGCTCGCGCGCCAGCGCCGAGGCGAGGTCGAAGCGAAAGCCGTCGACATGCATGTCGGTGACCCAGTAGCGCAGCGAATCCATCAATAGCTGCAGCACGCGGGGATGCTGCATGTCGAGCGTATTGCCGGTCCCTGTGTAATCGGTGTAGAAGCGCCTGGCGTCGTGATTCAGCCGGTAGTAGGAAACATTGTCGATGCCGCGAAAGCACAGCGTCGGCCCGAGATGGTTGCCCTCGGCGGTATGGTTGTAGACGACGTCGAGGATGACCTCGAAGCCGGCCGAATGCAGCGTCTTCACCATGGTCTTGAACTCGTTGACCTTCCCCGACGCGGAATAGCGCGCGTCGGGCGCGAAGAATCCGATGGTGTTGTAGCCCCAATAGTTGCGCAGGCCCTGCTCGACCAGCCGGCGATCGTCGACGAACGCGTGCACCGGCATGAGCTCGATGGTGGTCACGCCGAGGCGTTTCAGATAGTCGATCACCGGCGCCGTCGCCAGGCCCGCATAGGTGCCGCGCAGCTGGGGCGGCACGTCGGGATGCTGCATGGTGTAGCCGCGCACGTGCAGCTCGTAGATCACCATTTCGTGCCAGGGCACGTCCGGCCCGCGGTCGTCGCCCCAGGTGAACGCCGGATCGATCACCTTGCACTTGGGCATGCCGCCAGCGCTGTCGCGGCGGTCGTAGGAAAGGTCCTCGCGTCGATGACCGGGGGTATAGCCGAACATCGCATCGCTCCAGCGCAATGCGCCGACGATCTGCATCGCGTACGGATCGAGCAGCAGCTTGTGCGGATTGAAGCGACTGCCTTCGTCGGGACGATAGCGGCCGAACACCCGGTAGCCATAGAGCATCCCCGGGCGGGCTTCCGGCAGATAGCAATGCCAGATCTGATCGGTGCGCTCGGAAAGCGCGATGCGCTGCAACTGACGCCTTCCGGCATCGTCGAAAATGCACAGCTCGACGCGCTCCGCGTTTTCCGAGAACAGCGCGAAGTTGACGCCTTCGCCGTCCCAGGTGGCGCCGCGCGGATCGGGGCGGCCGGGCCATACTGCGGTGATCGGTGTCATCGGCTGGTCAGAAACGCGCTCGTCATCCCCGCGAATGCGGGGATCCATGTTTGATTAAACGCCAATGGATTCCCGCTTCCGCGGGAATGACGATATTGATGAGCGTGCTGGTGCGCATCCGCCGCCGCGGGGTCATGGCGCAGCACGGCGATCGGGGTGGCTCGGCTCGTCGGCCTTGGTTCGGCGCGACCAGCGCTCGAGAAACTCCGCCGCGCGTTTCTGGCCGCCGAGTCCGAAGGCGAGCGCAAGCGCGAGCGCGATCGCAGTGAGCAGGATCAGGAAAGTCTGGCGAATGATGTCGCCCAACCCGAGGTGGTCTATCGCGACCATGGCCACGAAGACGACGATCGCGTACATCGCGAGCCTGCCGAAGAGCTCGGCGTCGGGCATGTCCAGATTCTTGCAATACGCCGTCACCGACATGCCGATGAAACGCGCAAAGTACGCACCGAACGCGAGAATGACGATGGCGACGATCACCTTCGGCACGAAGAGCACGACACGCACCACGAGCTCGGTGACCGCGATCAGGCCGACGCTATTCGATGCGATCATCAGCGCGGTGAGGATGGTAAGCCAGTAGATCAAGAGCCCGAGGATATCCGTGGTGTCGGTCTCGCCGCCACCCTGCTTCAAGAAGTTATCGATGCCCGCCCTTTCGGTGAGCACGTTGAAGTTGATCGCGCGCAGCGCCTTGACCACGGTGAAGCGCACCACCTTGGCGATCAGCCAGCCGACCAGCAGGATGACCAGCGCGAGGATCACTCTCGGAAAGAACTCGCCCACCTGTATCAGAAACGCGCGCACCGGCTCCCACGTCATGTCGAATTGATCCATCGTGACCTCCTGTCAATCCTGCGCGGACCTGCGGCTCAGCAGATCCAGAAGCCCGGCCAGGGGGACGCGCACCCAGTCCGGCCGGTTGTCGACCTCGTAGCTAAGTTCGTGAAAAGCTTTTTCCAGCAGGAACAATTCGAGCAGGCCGCGAATCTCGTCCCATGATACGAACAGGCCTGTGCTCAGCGCGGTGTCGCGATACGCCTCCAGGAATGCAGTCTTCGCGACCGCTTCCCATGCGCGTGCGGGCGCCTGCAAGGACTGCAGCGCGTCGGGCCGCTCGACGGTCGCGTGCGCGATCGACTGGTGCATCGCGTAATTGAACGAGCGCAGCATGCCGGCGACGTCCCTGAACGCCGAGTCCTTCTGCCGCCTTTCAGCCAGGGGACGCGCCGGTTCTCCCTCGAAATCGGTGATGATGAAATCGTTCTGGGCCAGCAGCACCTGGCCCAGGTGGTAGTCGCCGTGCAATCGGGTCTTGAACGCGCGCACCGGGCCCGGATTCGAGAGATCGATGCGCTTCAAAAGCTCGGTCCGGGCGGCTAGCAGTTGCGAGGCCAAGGGTTGCGTTGCCGGGTCCAGCGTGGCCCGCTGTCGCTCGAGGCGATCCAGCGTTGTCGCTGCGACTTCATGAGCATGCGCTACCCACGCGCTCACGTCGCGCGGCTCTATCGGCTCCGGATCGAATGCCGGGTTGCCGGTTCGCTGTGACAGCGCGGCGTGCAGTTCCGCGGTGCGCTTGCCCAGCGTGCGGATGAGCGCCAGATAGCCTCCGTGGATCTCGCTGGCTGCGCCGGCGGGCACCACGCCGGCCCGATGCTGCTCCAGAAACTGCTCGACGTAGTTCAGTGTGTAGCCCCAGGCGTCGCCCTGGTTGTCGACGAAGCCTTGCAGCAGCGCGAGGGTCGTCGCCGCGCCGTCAGCGGCAACGTAATCGATGGCGCCTGCCACTGGAACGACGTGCGAGAAGCTCACCGTCTCGGTGAGAAAACGGCCGATCTCCAGCTCCGGATTGATGCCCGCATGAAGGCGCCGGTAGGCTTTGAGCAGCAGCCTTTCGCCGAGGACGAGCACGGTGTTGCTGCTCTGCCCGCCGGTGGAACGCACCTGTCCCTGCCAAGCGGCGTCGCTGCCGGCGAGGTCGGCGAAGGCGCGAGTGCGCGTGAAGCGTATCGTTCCATGGGCGCAGCGGATGTCCTCGCCGGCGCCGATGGCGGCCGCAAGAGCGCGACAAAAATCCTCGTCGGCGAAGGCATCCGCGAGCACGCCGACGCGACCCTGTTGCCGCACGCGGGCGATGATCGCGTCCTGCACGGCGCGCGTTCGCTCTTCGGGCGCGTCTTCCCAGACCAGCGCAAGAGGAAGAAGGTAGGTCTGCGGCGCGCTGCGGCCGAGCTCGGCGCTGGCCAGCGTGATCAGCCAGCTCGACGGTGCCTTGCCCCATTGCACGTAATCGAGCAGCGCGACACGCTTGAGCGTTTCCCCCTTGGCCGCGAACCAGCGCTGCGCGGCGACGAACGCCGGCAGAAGATCACGCTCGAGCTGCGCACGCACTTTTTCCGAGAGCGCGATACGCCACGGCACGACGCGATCGCGGAACAGGCTTTGCCATCCGTCGAAGAGCACCAGCACCGGCAACTCTTCGCGAAGCGATCGATCGTCGCGCTTGGCCGCAGCTTCGTCGCCCTTGGCGAGCCGAAACCACATGAAACCGTGGCCGGGAAGCGTGAGCACGTAAGGCGCATCGCCGATCGACGGAAAGCTCGCACGGCCCATCACTTCGATCGGGATCAGCCCCTTGTGTTGCGACAGGTCGAGCTCGACCGGCTGCGCCGAACGCGCCAGATTGACCACGCAGAGCAGGAGATCGTCCTCGTACTCGCGCAGGTAGGCCAGGATCTTGCGGTTGGTCGGTCGAAGGAAAGTCAGCGTCCCGCGGCCGAATGCCTTGTGCAGCTTGCGCGCGGCGAGCATGCGCCGCATCCAGTTCAACAGCGAAGACGTCGCCCTCGCCTGCGCCTCGACGTTGACCGCCTGATAGCCGTACACCGGGTCCATGATCGGCGGCAGATACAGGCGCTGCGGGTCGGCCGACGAAAAACCCGCGTTGCGATCGGGCCGCCACTGCATCGGTGTGCGCACGCCGTCGCGATCGCCGAGGTAGACGTTGTCGCCCATGCCGATCTCGTCGCCGTAATAGATCATCGGCGAGCCGGGCATCGACAGCAGCAGGCTGTTCATCAGCTTGATCTTGTCCAGGTCGTTGTCGAGCAGCGGAGCGAGGCGCCTGCGAATGCCCAGGTTCAGACGCGCGCGCGGGTCCGCCGCGTATGTCTGGTACATGTAGTCGCGTTCCTTGCTGGTCACCATCTCCAGCGTCAGCTCGTCGTGGTTGCGCAGGAAGATCGCCCACTGGCATATCTCGGGGATCTCCGGGGTCTGCGCCATGATCTCGATGATCGGGTGGCGGTCCTCCTGCGCGATCGCGCTGTACATCCGGGGCATGAGCGGGAAGTGATACGCCATGTGGCATTCGTCGCCGTTGCCGAAATACTCGCGCACGTCCTCGGGCCATTGATTGGCCTCGGCCAGCAGCAGCCGGTCTCCGTAGTGCTCGTCGATCAGTGCGCGGATCTGCTTGATCACCGCGTGCGTTTCGGGGAGGTTTTCGTTGTTCGTTCCCTCGCGCTCGACGAGGTACGGAATCGCGTCGAGGCGGAAGCCGTCGACACCCATGTCCAGCCAGAAGCGCATGATCCTCAAGATCGCCTTCAGCACTTTGGGATTGTCGAAATTGAGGTCGGGCTGGTGGCTGAAGAAGCGGTGCCAGTAGTACTGCTGCGCGACATCGTCCCAGGTCCAGTTCGACTTCTCGGTATCCGTGAAAATGATGCGCGTGCCCGCGTAGCGCGTCGGGTCGTCGCTCCAGACATAGAAGTTGCGCTTGTCGGAGCCTTTGGGCGCGCGCCGAGCTGCCTGGAACCACGGATGCTGATCCGAGGTGTGGTTGACGATCAGCTCGGTGATGATGCGTAAGTCCCGTCGATGCGCCTCGCGCACGAAGTGCCGGAAATCCTGGCGCGTGCCGTAGGCGGGCGCGACGTTGTGATAGTCGGCGACATCGTAACCGTCGTCTCTCATCGGCGACGGATAAAACGGCAGCAGCCAGACCGTGTTGACGCCGAGATCGCGGATGTAGTCGAGCCTCTCGGCCAGGCCCAGAAAGTCGCCGACGCCATCGTCGTTCGAATCCTGAAATGCCTTGACGTGAAGCTCGTAGACGATCGCGTCCTTGTACCAGAGCGCGTCCGAGGCCTCTGCGACGATGCCCTCGGTCGGCGGTGTGTCGGTGGCTAGTCTGTTCATGGTCTGATCAGGCACATAGCGTTAACAGGCCCTAGACGAAGTAGTCGAAAGCCTGCTCGCGCTTCACGCGCCGGCGCAGGCGCAACACGTGCGCCGGTGTCCGCCCCGGATCGAGCTGCACGAAGTTGCGGCGACCGTGCCAGAGATAGCGCGCGTCGGTCAGCAAGTCGTGCATCTGATACGTGCTGTCATCCTCCATGCCCAGCGCGGCGAGATCGATGTCGACCCAGCCCGATTGCGTGTGCGCCGGGTCCAGATTGACGACCACCACGACAATGTTGTCGACGATGTTGTCAAGATCGGCGCTGGTCTTGGCGTAGCAGATCAGTTGCTCGTTGTCGACCGCGAAAAAACGCAGGCTCCAATCCTGCTGCAATGCTGTATTGTCCCGTCGCGCGCGGTTGATCCTGCCGATGAATTCGGCGAGGCTGTCGGCCCGCGACAGGTCCCATTGCCGCAGCTGATACTTCTCCGAATCGCGATATTCCTCACTCCCCGTCTCGCGTGGAATCTGCTCCATCAGCTCGTAGGCGGGACCGTAGATGCCGTAATTGGCGGACAGCGTCGCCGCCAGCACGACCCGCGCCATGAACGCCGGCCGGCCGCCGACTTGCAGGTATTCGTTGAGAATGTCGGGCGTGTTCGGCCAGCAGTTCGGACGAAAGTATTCGCGGCTCGGGTCAGCGCTAAGCTCAGTGAAATACTCGGTCAGCTCCTGCTTGGTATTGCGCCAGGTGAAATAAGTGTACGACTGGGTAAAGCCGAGCTTGGCCAGGCGATGCATGATTTTCGGCCGGGTGAACGCCTCGGCGAGGAAGATGACGTCCGGATGGTCCTGGCGCACCCGCGCGATCAGCCATTCCCAGAACGCAAACGGTTTGGTGTGCGGATTGTCGACTCGGAAAATGCGCACCCCTTCGCCGATCCAGAACGAGAACACTTCCGCCAATGCGTTCCACAAGTCCTGCCAGTCCTCGGATTCGAAATTGAACGGATAGATGTCCTGGTATTTCTTGGGTGGATTTTCGGCGTATTGGACCGTGCCGTCGGGACGCCAGCGAAACCATTCCGGGTGGTCCTTGACCCATGGATGGTCGGGCGCGCATTGAAAGGCGATGTCGAGCGCTATTTCCAAACCATGCTCGCCGGCGCGCGCGATGAGCTCGCGAAAATCCGCCAGCGTTCCAAGCGCCGGATGGACCGCGGTATGTCCGCCCTCCGCCGCACCGATCGCCCATGGGCTGCCCACATCGCTCGCGCTCGTGACCAAGGAATTGTTGGGCCCCTTGCGCCGCTCCCTGCCGACGGGATGGACCGGCGGGAAGTAGAGCACATCGAATCCCATCGCCGCGACGTAAGGAAGCACCGCCTCGCAATCCTTGAACGTTCCGTGCGCGCCTCGGGTCGGGCTGAACGAGCGCGGAAAGAGCTCGTACCACGTGCTGTAGCGCGCGCGATGGCGGTCGACGAGCACGGAGAGCTCGACCGGATGGGTGGATGCGAAGCTGCGATCGGGATATTCCTTCGCCAACGCAAACATAGCTTCGTCCAGCGCCAGCGTTGCGAGGGCCGTCGGATCCGATTCGCTCCGCAGGCGCTTCGCCCATGCTGCGAGTCGCCGCTTCGCGCCGGGTTTGGCGCGGCTCGCGGCACCATCGATCAGAAGAGCGCCGACCTGCGCCGCGATCAGCAGGTCCTCGGCGTCGACCCGCCGCGCGAAATCGTGGCGCCAGGAAAGGAAGGCATCCACCCACGCGGTCACCGTGTAGCGATAGGCGCCGATGCGGTCGACGATGAACGTCGCGCGCCATCGATCGTTGCCAAGCGCGACCATGGGCACACTCTCCCATGCCGCGTCGCTTTCGCGCCGATAGAGCAGCAGACACCCAAGCTCGTCGTGCCCATCCGCAAAGCAGTCGGCTTCGACCACGACCTCTTCGCCCAACACGCGCTTGATCGGAAAACGGCCGCCGTCGACCGCCGGCGCGACTGCTTCGATCACCGCGCGCGCGGCGGGCTTGCCGGCCGCGGGTTTGTTGCGGCTCACTTTGCCGCTTCCGCTCATCTTGCTGCTCTCGCGCTGCCGTCGGGCCTGAGCAGAATGCATGCGAGCGGCGGCAGCGTCAGCGTCAGCGCGTGTGCGCGACCCTGCGCCGGGACCGGTGCGGCTTCGACCGCACCGAAATTGCCGACCCCGCTGCCGCCGTAAACGCCCGCGTCGCTGTTGAGGAGCTCGCGCCAGAGTCCGCCTTGCGGCACGCCAACGCTGTAATTGCGGCGCACGACCGGGGTGAAATTGCATACCGCCAGGAGCGGCGCCCCGCCGCTCTTCGGTTTGCGCAGGAAAGAGAGCACGCTGGCCGCCGCGTCGCCGGCGTCGATCCATTCGAATCCCGCCTGATCGAAGTCGAGTTGATACAGCGCGGGCTCGGTTCGCAGCACGGCGTTGAGATCTCGTACCCAGCGCTGCACGCCGGCATGCTCGGCGAGCGTCGATACCCACCATTCGAGTCCGCTCTCGTGCGTCCATTCGCGACGCTGGCCGAATTCGCCGCCCATGAACAAGAGCTTCTTGCCGGGGTGCGCCCACATGTAGCCGAATAGGAGCCGCAGGTTGGCGAATTGCTGCCAGGAATCGCCGGGCATCTTGCCGATCAGCGATCCCTTGCCGTACACCACTTCGTCGTGCGACAGCGGCAGCACGAAGTTCTCGAAGAACGCGTACCAGATCGAGAACGTCAGCCGGTCGTGGTGGTGCCTGCGATGGATCGGCTCCTGGCGCATGTAATCGAGCGTGTCGTGCATCCAGCCCATGTTCCACTTCATGCCGAAGCCCAAGCCACCCATGGACACCGGACGGGAAACCATCGGCCAGGACGTCGACTCCTCGGCGATGACCTGAACGTCAGGGTAATCGCGATATACCGCTTCGTTGAGCAGGTGCAGGAAGTCGATCGCCTGCAGGTTTTCGCGCCCGCCATCGCGGTTCGGTATCCATTCGCCGTCCTTGCGGCCGTAATCGAGATAGAGCATCGATGCCACCGCATCCACGCGAAGCCCATCGACGTGGTACTTGTCGAGCCAGAAGAGCGCGCTCGACAACAGAAACGATCGCACTTCGTTGCGGCCGTAATTGAAGATCGAGCTGTTCCATTCCGGGTGGAAACCCTGTCTTGGATCGGCGTGCTCGTAGAGATGCGTTCCGTCGAACACCGCGAGTCCGTGCGCGTCGGCTGGAAAGTGAGACGGCACCCAATCGAGGATCACGCCGATTTCATGCTGATGCAGAACCTCGATCAGGTGCATGAGGTCCTGCGGCGCTCCGTAGCGTGACGTCGCCGCAAAGTAGCCTGTCGTCTGATAGCCCCATGAACCGTAGAAAGGATGCTCGGTGAGAGGCATCAGCTCGACGTGGGTGAAGCCCATGTCGCGTACGTAGTCGGCAAGCTCGAGCGCGATGGCGCGGTAACTCGGCAGGCGGTTATCGTCGCCGCGCCGCCACGAGCCAAGATGCAGCTCGTAGATCGACATGGGAGCGTCGAGGGCATTGCGGCGCGTGCGCGTTTTCATCCACGCGCCGTCTTTCCAATCGTGATCGAGCGCCCAGGCCCGCGAGCCCGTCGCGGGCGCGACTTCGGCGAAAAACGCGTAGGGATCGGCCTTGTCGACCGCCGATGCGCCGTGCGCGGAAACGACCCGGTACTTGTATGTCTGCCCGGGCTCGACGCCGGACACGAAGCGTTCCCAAACGCCCGAGCCGTCCGCGCGCGCCTGCATCGGATGCGCCGCCGATTCCCACCCATTGAACTCGCCGACGACCGAGATCCGCGCGGCATTCGGCGCCCACACCGCGAACGAGGCGCCGGATGCTCCACCGCCGCCAGCATTGCGGGCGAGATGGCAGCCCATGCCCTGATAGAGCCGTCCGTGCGTGCCCTCGCGGAAAAGGTAGATGTCGTGCGCCGTGAGCATGCTTTGTTCCTGCGGGCGGGGTTTCCCGCGGGTCGCATCGCCGCCCACGGCGTCGAGTTCGAGATCGGCGGCAGCCACGTCAGGCCCTAGCTCCAGATCATGAGGCCGAGCTCGAAGGGATGCGCGAGCAGTTCGTGCCATGGATACGCGCGGATCCGGTAATCCAGCCGACCGCAGACCTCGGGTGCAAGTTCCAGAACGAAACGCTGCTTGCCGCTGCCGTCGACGGCGCCGTCGGCGGCAAACCGGTATTGGCGTGGCTTGTTCTCTGTCGATTCGTACTCGGGGACGCCGAGGAGCAACTCGACGGCGACGTCTTCCGGCGCGAGGCCGTTGAGCGTGACGGCAACCTTGAGCCGCAGACTTTGCCCGAACTTCAACCGCGGTTGCGGCACGTCCACTCTGCGCAATGCGACGCCCGGCCACGCGGCACGAACGCGGGCCTTCCACGCCGCGACAGCTTTCGCAGCGGCGTAGGAGTCTTCGTTGTATCGGCGGCCGTGATGCGCCGCGGCGCTATAGAATTTGGAGACATACTCGCCGACCATGCGCGTCGCGTTGTAGCGCGGAAGAATGCTCGCGATCGAGCGCTTGGCAAGGCCGATCCACTTGGGCGAATAGCCGGCCGCATCGCGATCGTAGTACATCGGGATCACCTGGTCCTGCAGGATCTCGTAGAGGGTGCGCGACTCTTCGCGATCGCGATGCGCCTGATCGAGCGTTGGCGCCGCAGGCTTGATCGCCCAGCCATTGCTTCCATCGTAGCCTTCCGCCCACCAGCCATCGAGCACCGAAAGGTTGATGACGCCGTTCATGCCCGCCTTCATGCCCGAGGTACCCGAAGCCTCCAGCGGATGCACGGGATTGTTCAGCCACACATCGACGCCGGATACCAGCGCGCGCGCCAGCTGCAGGTCATAGCCTTCGAGCAACAGCACCTTGCCTTCCAGGAACGGCAAGGATGCGAACTTGGCGATCGTGCGGATCAGGTCCTGGCCAGGGACGTCGGCCGGATGCGCGCGTCCTGCGAACACGAACAGCACCGGACGCTCCGCGTCGGACACCAAACGCTCCAGCCAGTTGAGATTCTCGAACAACAAGGTCGCGCGCTTGTAAGTGGCGAAGCGGCGCCCGAAACCGATGGTCAGCACGTTCGGATCAACGGGGTCTGCGAGTTTCAAGAGCCGATCGAGGTGCGCTTCGCTGCCGCGGTTGCGGAAATGCTGATCGCGCACCCGTTGCCGCAGCGCCTGCAGCATTCTCGACTTGAGAAACTGATGCACCGACCAGAACGCGTCGTCGGGCAAGCCGTCGATCGCCCGCCAATTCGCCGGATCCTGCATGCGCTGACGCCAGTCCGGACCCAGAAAGCGGTCGAAGACATCGGCCCACTCGAGCGACAGAAAGGTGGGAACGTGCACGCCGTTGGTGACGTAGTCGATCGGATTTTCTTCCACGGGAATCTGCGGCCACATATCTTTGAGCATCGCGGCGGAAACCTGCCCGTGCAGGCGCGACACGCCGTTATGAAATCGCGACCCGCGCACCGCCAGCGCCGTCATGTCGAAGTCGTCGACCGAGGACGTACTACCGAGGGCGAGCAGGGTGTCCTTGTCGATACCCAGCTCGAGCGCACGGCCGGAGAAGTAGCTCGCCAGCATCTCATCGGGAAAGTGATCGTGTCCCGCCGGCACCGCGGTGTGGGTGGTAAAAACGGTGTTGACCGCGACCGCCTCCAACGCGCTCGCGAAATCGAGTCCCGACCGCCGCAGCACGCGAATACGCTCGAGGACGAGAAACGCGGCGTGTCCCTCATTCATGTGCCAGACGGTCGGTTGGAGACCGAGCTGCGACAGCGCGCGCACGCCGCCGACGCCGAGAACAATCTCCTGCTCGATGCGCATGGTCCGATCGCCGCCGTAGAGCCGGTAGGTGATGCCGCGATCGCGATCATCGTTCTCCGGCACGTCGGTATCGAGAAGAAAGAGCCTCACCCTGCCCACGTTCGCGCGCCAAACCCGCAACGAGACGCTGCGCCCCGGAAGCTCGACGCTCACCCGCAGGTCGGTACCGCCGTCGACTGTCACCAGCTCCACCGGAAGCTCCGAGAAGTCGGAGTCGGCGTAGGTCGCGCCTTGATTGCCGTTGCCGTCAATGGTCTGGAAAAAATAGCCTTGGCGGTAAAGCAAACCGATCCCGACCAGCGGCAGGGCCATATCGCTTGCCGCCTTGCAGTGGTCACCGGCCAGAATGCCGAGCCCACCCGAGTAGATGGGAAGGCTTTCGTGGAAGCCGAACTCCGCGCAAAAATAGGCGATCAGATCGTCGCCGAGAATCTGGCCCTGGTCCGCGTAGCGCGTGCTCGCGTCGAGGTAGGCGTCGTAAGCCGAAAGCGCCTGCTCGAAGCTGGAGCGGAAAACGGGATCGCCGGCGGCATGCACCAGCCGGCGTTCATCGACTCGCCTGAGAAACGCTTTCGGGTTATGACCGACCGCGTTCCACAGAGCTGGGTGCAGCCGTTCGAACAGCTCCTGTGTCGGACGATCCCAGCTGTACCAGAGATTGCCGGCCAGCTCTTCGAGCCTTGCGAGGCGCTCCGGCAAGTTCGGATTGACCTCCAGCGAGTAGGGCGTGCCTGGCGCTTGCATGCTCCCTTTCCGTTCGCCCCGACCGCGCGATACGAATTATTTTGTCATGCTTTTTGGCGGCCAAGCCGGACTCGCTGCGAAGCCCATCCGCCTCCCCGAATGATACCGTGCCGCAGGCGGATGAAAAACCGCCGCGGAAGCGACTCTCGCGGCGGCTCTAACGGGAAAATCCGGTCGTCGCTATCGCTGTTCAGCGCATCGCGTGGGTCGGCAAGGCGATATCGGCCACCGGGTCGGTCTCGCGCCAGCGAAGGTCGTCAGGATTGAGGATCTGCGATTCCAGCGCGCCGGCTTGCTTCGAGGGTCGCTCCGTCATGACCTTCAATATCAAGCCGATCAGCAAGAGTATCAGCGAGCCGAGCAGGATCAGCGGCTGCAGGGCTTCCATGTCGAGAGTCGCCGCAAAGGCAGGCGTCACCACCGACAGACCAATGAGCACACCGGCTACAAAAGGTCCCCCCCGCTTCAAGGTTTCATTGCGCTTAGTCATCGTCATCTCCTGCAGGCATTGATCACGATGCTTAATGTAGGCGCATGATGGGCCGACGAAAATCAGTCTTTTGCCGATTCCAGTGTAAGACGCGGTCCGACGCCGCGTAGGTCAGCGCTCACAGATCTGACGTTTGGAGTGCCGCGCGGCGTGTCGATGCCTACGCCGGATCAGCCTGTAGGCGAAGCGAGGAAGTCGCCGGATGAAACAAATAGGAATCCAGCGCCAATGCACCCGCCTCGAAGCCCTCGACGATACGTTCCGCGGTCGCCCCCGCACCCGCGGCGCCCCAGGCGATGAACAGCGGCAGAAAATGTTCTTCGGTGGGATGCGCGCGAGCCGCGTCCGGTGCGCGGTCGCGATAGTGAGTCAAGGCGTCGGCATCGCCCGATGCGAGGCTCTGTTGCAGCCAATGCGAGAAAGCGTCGACATAACGCAACGGTTCCTGGCGTTTTGGCGATGACGCCCAATCGCGCAGATTGTGGGTCGCGTGGCCGGACCCTATGACGAGGATCCCCTGGTCCGTCAGCGGTCGGAGCGCCTGTCCGAGCCGCAGGTGATGCGCAGTATCGTGGTCCGGCTGCACCGAAAGCTGCACTACCGGAACGTCGGCCCTGGGGTACATCCACCGCAGCGGGACCCAGGCGCCGTGATCGAGGCCGCGGCAGCCGTCGACGCCGGCCGTGATATCGGCCGCCTTGAGAAGCGCAACGATTTCCGATGCGACTTCCGGCGCGCCGGGCGCGGGGTAGCGCAGGCGGTAGAGCTCTTCGGGGAAGCCGCCGAAATCGTGAATTGTCTCCGGGCGCGGGCTTCCGGTCAGCATCGGTATCGACGTTTCCCAATGCGCCGACGCGATAAGCACCGCGCGCGGCCGCGGCACTCTCTGGCCAAGCTCCGACCAAGCGCGTCCCGCGATGCCCGCGTCGATCGCATGCATGGGCGAGCCGTGCGACAGGAAAACGGTGGGCAGCGTCATGACGCGTCTTGGTCGCGCACGGCGAACGTTGAGCTGTAGATCAAGCGGCGACGGCGTCTTTGTGCTTGATCAGCCCTTCGGCGATCATCGCCTCGCGGACCTTTGGCCTGGCCGCAACCCGTGATTGATACGCTGTCAGCACCGGCCAGCGCGAGAGGTCGATGCCTACGTGCTTGGTCCAGAAGAGCATCGTGAACAGGTAGGCGTCTGCAACGGTGAACGTGGTGCCCATCAAATAGTCTTTACCCTGAAGCTGCTGGGCGACCCAGTCAAAGCGCTTGCCGATCTTTTCCTTGAGCATTTCCTTGTACTCGGGCGGCGTCGTAGGCTGGAACAGCGGTGAGAATTGTTTATGTAACTCGGCGGTTATGAAGTTCAACCACTCCTGCAAATGGTATCGCCCCATGGTGTCGGCGGCCGGGGCCAGCTTCGACGCCGGGTTGCGGTCGGCGAGGTATTGGACGATGGCGGGACCTTCGGTCAGGCGGTCGCCGTCGTCGAGCTCGAGCAGGGGAACGTAGCCCTTCGGGTTAACGGCGTAATAATCGCCTCCGTCTTCGGTCTTATGGGTCTTGGTATCGACTTTGATCAGCGTCGCCTCGAGGCCGGCCTCGAGCAAAGCGATGTGGGGCGACAGCGAGCACGCGCCGACTGAGTAGTAGAGCTTCATGAGATCTCCTCGGGTTAGTCGTCCGCCGGTTCGCGGCCGATACAATACGACAATAAGCCTTGCGCCTAGCAAGATAAATAACGCCATTGTCGATAGACTATTGCTTCCTATGCAACAATAGCCGCTCATGGATCGACTGCAGGCGATTACGGCATTTGCCAAGGTTGTCGAGAGCGGCAGCTTTGCGCGGGCGGCCGAACGCCTGGATGTTTCCGTGTCTTCCGTCTCGCGACAAGTCTCCGAGCTGGAATCGCATCTCGACGCGCGCTTGCTCAATCGCACCACCCGCCGCCTGTCGCTGACCGAGAGCGGACGGGCGTTCTACGAGCGCTGCGTTCAGTTATTGGCGGATCTCGAGGAAGCGGAGGAATCGGCGAGCGCGGGAACGGCCCGCCCTCGCGGCACGCTGCGACTCACTTGCGGGACCACGTTCGGCGTGCGCCATCTCGCTCCGGCGATTGCCGAATTCGTGTCCGGTCATCCGCAAATGCGCTTTGACGTCGAATTATCCGATCGTATGGTGGACCTGGTCGACGAAGGCTTCGATGCTGCGCTGCGCATCGGCAAGATCGGCAGCCAGCAACTGGTCGGCCGCAAGATCGGAGAAACGCGTCTGATCTGTTGCGCATCGCCGGCGTATCTCACGCGCCACGGCGTGCCGCAGGAGCCGGAGGACCTCGCCGCGCATGCCTGCCTGACGTACGAGTATTCGCCGCAGAAAATCGTGTGGCCGTTTCAGGACGGCTCGGGCGGCGATCGCTCGGTGCGCATCGACGGACCGGTGCACGCCAACAACGGCAGGTTTCTGGTCGCGCTTGCGGTCGCGGGGGTGGCGATCACCATCGAGCCCGACTTCATCGTCGCACCGGAAGTTCGTGCGGGGCGCCTGGTGCCGCTGCTGCAAGCGTTCGAGTCTGCACCCGCGAATATCTACCTTGCCTATCCAAGCCGGCGCCATTTGTCGGCGAAGGTGCGCGCCTTCGCGGACTTCCTCGCTGCCCGCTTCACGCGTCCGGAGTGGCTGCTCGCTTCCGCGTCAGCCCCAACAGCGGCGCGGGGTCTCAAACCACACGTGCGCACCCGGTCGGCGCGATAGCTCTAGGGCAGCTTGAGCTTGCCGCCACCAGGACCGGGCGGAAGCCCTGCACCCAGCCCCGGCGTCGAGCCCGGGACGAGTATCGATGACGATGCCTGTCGCCGCAATTCCTGCAACTCGCGCATCGCGCGGTCGACGCCCTCCTTGGAAGCCTCGCCGTATTTCTGCACCGCCTCACCCAGTGTGGTGGCGTCGATTTCGAAGCTGATCGGTAGCGGTCCCATGTTGGTAAGGATCTGCGCTTCCCCGACGTAGACGGTCGGCCGGGTCTTGTCCGGTCCGCCGTCGCGGGTCACCGGTACCAGCACGCGAAGCGTCCCGGCGGCACGGTCGGTATAGATTTCCTCGCGGAAAAGCGATGCCGCGTCCATCTTGGATTCAGGGCGAGCTCCGGATTCGTTTGCCATGACATTCCTTACGATTCGCCAGTCCGCAAGGATACTAAACTACGAGCCAGTTGCGCACCTGATCCGGCGCACTTACTGCGCAAGCCGGGCCTTGTGCGCGAGCGTCGCTTCGTCGCGCCGCGGTTCGTAGACGACCCCTTTCTTCGCGGCCCAGTGGATCACGGGCCAATAGAGAGGAACGATTCCCACGTCGGTAAACGCCAGGCGGGTCGCCTCCTGCAGCGCACTGATGCGCTTCGCGTCGTCGAATTCGGCGAGCGAGCGCTTCAGCGCCGCATCGAACTGTGGGTTGGAGTAACGCGCCCGGTTGAATGTGCCCATGCCGGCATCCTTGTCGAACGTCGCCAGAACGTTGCTGAGCCCGATCGCCGCGTTGGGCGTTGTCGTGCCGAAGCTGAAAATGAAAGCGCTGTAGTCGCGTCGGGTGGACGCGGTGGCATAAACGTTATAGGGCAGCGCCACGACTGCGTTGATCTTCAGCCCCCCGCGCGAGAGCATCTGACCCAGAACCTGCACAAGATCGCCATCCTTGGCAAAACGGTCGCTGGAGCTGTGTAGCGTGAGCCCGAAGCCTTGCGGATAGCCAGCCTCCGCGAGGAGCTTTTTCGCCGCGGCGAGATCCTGCGCCGGCGCCACGAGTCACGCGTCGTATCCACCGAGCCCTTGCGGCACCATCTGCCCTGCCGGCTCGCCCTAACCTTCGAGCAGCCGGTCGACGATCACCTTGCGATTGATCATCAGCGAAATGGCTCGCCGCACGCGTGGGTCCTTGAGCGGGTTCTTCGCCAGCGGCTTGCCGGCGAGGTCGGTGACGTACGGGCTCTGATCGCGGTCGGAGTCGAGCGCCAGATAGATGAGCCGTGTCGAGCCGATGGAAAAAAGCTGAATCTTCGGGTCCGCCTTCAGCTGCGCGGCGTTCGTTGGCGGAACCTGATCGATCAGATCCACATCGCCCGCGAGGAGCGCGGCGACTCGCCCGGCGTCCTTGCCGTCGAACGCCGCCGCGGCGCCAAAATCGACGTCGCCGGCATGAGTGGCATTGCGGCCTGCTTCAATTCAAATGCGCCGCCCTGGCGGATGCCGCACTGGTAAGCATTGGAAAACCCGCCCGAGTCGATGACCATCGCCGCAAGGGCCGGCGGGTCGAGACACGCCAGCGCGGCCTGCGCGTGCGCCGCGTAGAAAAGTCCCATCGTCGCCACATTCCCATCGCACCACGGTTGCGCAGCGATCCAGGCCAATGTGTCGAAGCCGTCGTAGCCCTCGGATAAGTATTTGACGAACTCGCCTTCCGACGCGTGGCGGCCGCGGCAATCCTGGTAGACGACGGCGTAACCGGCGCGCACGAACCAGCTCGCGATGTCGGCGCGCGGGCGCGGCACCGAGTCGCCGTGGTCGAGCTCGGATCGCGACGCGAGTGTCTTGCCGTACGGCGTTCTTTCGAGAATGACCGGGAAACGGCCTTGCGCGGCCACACCGGCAATGGCAGGGCGGTAGACGTCGGTTGCGAGACGGGTTCCGTCGCGCATCGGAACCATCAGGTCGCGTTCGATGGCAACGTCGGCTACGGGTTCCGGTGCAGCTCGCGGCAATACGGCCGACATGGGAATAAAAAAAGAGGCGACAGGAATTGCCGACAATGCGAACATTGCAGCAACCGGGCATCCGAGCTCATCTTGGAAAACGTGTATCCGAAGCTAAAATGGCGCGGATCGCGTAATACTTGGTTACATATAGAGCAATTTGACCCTGTTGTGCACCGGGCTGTCAGCCGAACTTCGCGTTCGACGTTAAGTCTAATTGGGCATCACTGAGGAGATTGTCATGAAGCGTATTTTATTGGCAGCGGTCGCGGCCCTCGGACTCGCCCTTGGTAGCGCAACGGCATTCGCCCAGCATGGCGGCGGGGGCGGCGGACACGGCGGCGGTGGCGGCGGCTGGCACGGCGGCGGCGGCTGGCACGGCGGCGGA
>Ga0210402_10001003_pt1 | contig 30067 bp, 20 predicted proteins | sample IncBWC7MmetaG_FD_161055 | JGI IMG/M metagenome (GOLD analysis project Ga0210402, IMG submission 161055) | Forest soil microbial communities from Barre Woods Harvard Forest LTER site, Petersham, Massachusetts, United States - Inc-BW-C-7-M | ecosystem: Environmental > Terrestrial > Soil >...
TTCATGACGGTGGACGTGCAGCGAGGGATGTTGTTCGTACCACTGGGCACGCCCACGCCGGATTTCTACGGCGGAAGTCGAAAAGGGTCGAACCTGTACGGGTCATCCTTGGTGGCCTTGGACGCCGCCACCGGCAAACTCAAGTGGTACTTTCAGACCACACATCACGACAACTGGGACTATGATGTGACCGCCGCTCCCTCGCTGATCGATGTGACCAGGGACGGCAGGAAGATCCCCGCCGTGGCGCAATGGACCAAGCAGGGGCTGTTGTTCTTTTTCGACCGTCTGACGGGCGAACCGATATATAAGGTGGAGGAGCGCGAGGTGCTCTCCGATAATCCGAACCCCGGCGACAAGAACTGGCCGACACAGCCGTTCCCGGTCAAGCCGCCGCCACTGGCGCGAATGAGCTTCCAGGCCGACGAGGTCGCAAGAGTGACTCCGGAGCACGAAGCCTACTGCAAAGAGTTGCTGGCTCTGGAGGACGGTGCAATGGGCGGCGGTCCTTATGCCCAGTACGGTCCAAAGCTGAGGGTGATCTTTCCCGGCTGGGTTGGTGGAGGCAACTGGAGCCCCCCGGCGTTTCATCCGGACTTAGGCTACCTCTTTGTTACTTCTCATGACTTAGGAAACTTGAATAAGATGGTGCCGTCCGCCGATGGTTCCACATTCCGCCGTGTCGGGGCGCAGGGCGCTCCAGGGAATTCCGGCGGCAGATTCTGGGACGGGGCGAAGAGATGGCCGTGCCAGCAGCCGCCTTGGAGCGAGATTATCGCGGTAAATGTGAATACCGGCGATGTCGCCTGGCGCTCTCCCCTGGGCTCCTTCGAGGAACTGGATGCGCTGGGCGTGCCGAAGACGGGCACGCCTGAACCCCGCGGCGGTCCCATTGCCACGGCCGGTGGCTTGCTGTTCATCGGCGCGGCCATCGACCGCCGCTTTCGCGCTCTGGACGCGCGGACGGGGAAAGAGCTTTGGGCAGCCAAACTGGTCGATGCCGCGAAGGCCACGCCGATTACCTATCAAGGAAAGAATGGAAAGCAATACATAGCCATCCTGGCAGGCGGCGGAGAGAACCGGGGAGCGGACAACCCGGGTGGGCGGTTGTACGTTTTCGCCTTGCCGTAGCCGTGGCTGCGTCGCCGCCGCTTCACGCGCCTTCTGTTCTCCCGCTTCCTTTACTTTGCCGCCCCCCAGATATCCCCCACGGTGAAGCCGTCCGGGAACGGATCCTCCGGGTCCACCACATACTGGGCGAAGCCCGTGATCCAGGCCTGTCCGGAAAGCGTGGGCACCACGGCGCGGTACGGCCCCACCTGCGTCTCCTCAATCAGCCGCCCGGTGAATGTAGTCCCGAGAATCCCTTCGTGAATGAAGTCCTGCCCCACCCCCAGTTGTCCCTTGGCATAGAGCGCCGCCATCTTGGCGCAGGTCCCGGTGCCGCAGGGCGAGCGGTCCAGCACCCCGGTCCACGATTCGGGTCGCGCCCAGTCCAGGGTTCCCGTCGAAACCACTACCGTGTTCTTGCGATGCGCCTCGGGCCGCGAGGGTGGCCCCGAGATTTGCGCGATCGAAACCCCCGCGATCCCCGGGTTCTCCGGATGCACTACCGGAAGCTGTTCCCGCGTGGCGGCCTTGATTGTCTCGGCCACCTTCACGATCTCGCGCGCTTCGTCCGGCGTCAGCCGCAAGCCAAGTTGCTGCGCGTCCGCGATTACATAGAACATGCCGCCGTAAGCCACGTCCACGGTCACCGTGCCCAACCCTCGGACCTCAACCTTGGCATCCAGGTGCGTAGCGAATGCCGGGACGTTGCGGAAAGTCACCTTCTTCACCTTGCCGTTCCGCACCTCCGCTTCCACCCCGATCAACCCCGCCGGCGTCTCCAGTTGGAGCCGGGTCAAAGGTTCGGTGGCCGGCACCATGCCGGTTTCGATCAACACCGTCACCACACAGATGGTGTTGGTGCCCGACATGGGCGGATACTCCACCTGCTCCATGATCACGAAGCCGGCGTCAGCCTCCGGATGGTTCGAGGGCAAAATCAGATTGCAGTTGGCGGCCGGGTACCCGCGCGGCTCGCGCAGCATGCGCAGCCGGATGTGGTCGGCGTGGCTGCGCAGATGATCCATCTTGTCCCACATCGTCTGGCCGGGGACGTCCAGCACGCCGCCCGTAATCACCCGCCCCGGTTCGCCCGCCGCGTGCGCGTCCACCGCGGTAATCATGCTCGAAAATCGCAACCCGTCACCTCGGGTAACACGGGCATTCTTGCCTGTGTGGGTTTGGCAACCGCCACTTCACTGCTTGTAGAGTACTGCAACCTGGCACAGTAGCGGAAGGATCGCGGACAACCGGTGACAACCGGTCCCGATTGCTGATGGGCGAATGGGTTTGAGCTAGGCGGCGATTCTCCCCTGAGGCTCGGCTACCTCGACGTACGCAAATAAGAAATCCCGAAATTCAGGATTCTCAAGACGGTTTGAAACGCCTTGCGCTGCAGGCACCTGTTGTCCGGCTTCGCGATAGGCGTCAAGGTTGATCCGAATGGCTTCACCGGCCGCGCGCTTGGCTGCTTCGATGTTCTCGCCGAAGGTGGCGATCGCCAAATCGGGCGCCTGCACCGCAAATCCCGTCTCGGTTTGCTCCAGCATGATCAGGAATCGCATCATTTGAGCTCCAGTCTGATTTTCTTCACCGTGTCGACCGCTCGCCCCACCGGACATCCTTTTGAGGATGCACGATGGTGACTATAAACCGGCTCGCCGGGTGCTTGAAGTTGTGATGGTCTCCCCTCACGCCAACCAACATCCATCCAAATTCTTCGGCCAGTTTGACCAACTCCCAGCTTGTGTATCGCTTGGGCATGCATCAAGCTGAATTCCATTTTCCCACGCCGCTGGCATTGCGACAGTTGGCGCACCAGAAAGGTTCTAAATTGGGGAACTTCGGCGAGATGCTTCGTCCACCGCATTAGTTCGTCGCTGTTGAAACCCCCGATGCTGCTGTCCCACCGCTTCCGTTCAGCCAAATACGCCGCGTCCCGGTAGAGTCTCGCGGTAGGGGCGGGCTGAATCGCAACCCGTCCTCATTCTTCCAGTCCCAGGGAAACGGCCAGCGCGCCGTGTAGTTCTCTCAACGCTGCGGGCGTCAGAGAACCGACATAATGGGTCAGAGCGGACTTCTGCAACAGCGCGGACCGGTTCTTGTTCACCCGATCCAGGCGGCCGAGCAACGCGTTGGGTAGGGTGATCGATGTCTTGACTCTCACAAGACAATGATACTTCCGGATTCCCGACATGACGGCATATGGCAGGCCGCTGGGTGTGGCAAAACGCTCCCTTACGGTCGCGGCTCGGTTGTGGTCGTGCTGATTCGGCGTCAGTTACAGAGCCGCGACCGTTAGTGAGCGTTCCGGCGCATAAGTGCTTCCCGAAAACGCTTAAGCACCCCAGGCCGCCCCAGCCCAATTCCAGACTGTCGCCTTCCCTCACAGCTTGCGCTTAAAGAAATCCGCCGCCGCGCGATACCCCTTGAGCCACGATTGATGCCTCAAAAACCCGTGAATCTCATCCGGAATAATAAGCTGCTCAAAGTACACTCCCTGCTGCCGCAGCGCCGCAGCCATCGAAACTGTCTCGGAGAAGTTCACGTTGCGGTCGTCATCGCCGTGAATCAGCAGCACCGGCGAACGCCAGGTCCGCACGGATGACATCGGGGACGACGCGAACGCCACGCGCGCCGCCTCCTGCCGCGCCGGGTCGCTGGCCGACCCATCCTGCGCCGCCGCATTGGCTGCGTTGCGTACCGTCCAGTCATGCACGCCGTGGAAGTCCACGCCGGCCGCGAACAGGTCGGACCCGCGCGCCAGGCCCAGCGCCGTTAGATAGCCGCCGTACGATCCGCCCCAGAGCCCGATGTGCGCCGGGTCCACGTCCGGGCGGCTCTTGAGGTACAACCCCGCACCTTCCACGTCGTGATACTCGCTGGCGCCCGACGCCCCGTAGTTGATGGCCTCCCGGAAATTGAGCCCGTAGCCGATCCCGCTGCGGTAGTTGATCGCCAGCACCACGTAGCCCTGGCTGGCCAGGTACTGATTCATGCCGTAGGCGTTATTGTAATAATCCATATAGTGCCAGCCCAGCAGCATCTGCCGTCGCGACCCGCCGTGCATGAAGACCAGCGCCGGGTGCTTCTGCCCCGGCCGGCCGTCGGGCGGCAGAAAAAGCTGGCCGTGGATGGGCATGCCGTCGGACGCCGTGTAGATCACCTGCTGCGGCGTCACCAGCGCATCGGCCGGGAAATCGGCGGGGATGGAATCGGGCGCCAGGTCTCGAATCGCGCCGGCCCCCGCGCCACCCCCTCCGCCGCCCGCTGCGCCACCCAGTTGGATGGCCGCCCGCGCCGGACGCTTCGTCTCGGAACGCAGAAAAGCGGTGGCGTTCTTCAGCGGCACCGCGGCCCACTCCAGCCCTTCTCCGGAAGTGACGGCCCTGGCCCCGCCCGCCGACACCGATACGCGCCAAATGTGGCGCCGGTCGATATCGTTTTGGTTCGACGAAAACAGCGCTTCCTTGCGGTCTTCGGTGAGCGCAACGGTTTCCACTTCGAACTCGCCCGGCGTCAATAGTGCAGCCGTGCCGCCTTCCACCGCGACGGAATAGAGGTGCTCCCACCCGTCCCGCTCCCATGGGAAAACCAGGCGGTCGCCCGCGGCCCAATAGAGCTGACGTTCGGAGACCATCGGGTGAAAGATACTGCCCGGCCCCTTGTCGGAGATCCAAATCTGCCGCCCGGTGCCTGTGGCCGCGTCTGCCACGCGGATGGACCACGGCTCGCCCGCGCGTCGTGCGCCACCGCCTGCGCCGCCCCGCCCACCGCCGCCCACAGCCATGCGGATGAAGGCGATCTGCTTGCCGTCCGGCGACCAGACGGGGTCCAGGTCGCGGTCCACGCTGGGGTCGAGATACGTCAGCGATTTCGAGCCGAAATCGTAAACCGTCACAAAGCTGTGGTTGACGCGGTCGCTCACGAAGGCCAGCTTTGAGCCGTCGGGCGACCATTCGATTTCGGCCGAGGTCACCGCCGACCGCGGATGATAGAGCTGTGCTTCCCCGCCCTGCCCCGCCGGCCCGCCGCCCTCCCCGCGAATCGCCGCGATCCAGATCTGCCCGCCCCGCAAGTAAGCCACGCGGTCGCCCTTCGGCGAGATTGCCGGCGAATGGCCATCGGCGATCTTGCGCGGCGCGCCGCCGGGCGCGGCAATCCAGATGGCCTGCTCGGTGCCGCCGGCGTCGGCGCTGGGGTTGGGATCGGGCCGCCCCAGGAATTCCAGATCGCCGCCGCGCACGTAGACCACGGCGCTGCCGTCGGGTGTCCAGCGAAGCTGGCCGATGTCGATGCCGTCGTCCTCCTTGTAGGATGTCAGGCGGACGCCTTTGTAGTCGGGCGCCGCGGCAATCCACACATTCCGCGCGCCGCGCTCGTTGAGCAGCCACGCCACTTTACCGCCGCCCGGCGCCGCCACCAGTTCCGAAGGAAACGGCGCCGAAAGCACTTGTTCCAGCGTGAAGGTGCCGGCAACGGCCGCGGAGCCAACCAGAAGAATTCCCAGTAGAGTACGTCTCATGGAAGACCAGTCTACTACTCCCACCTACCCCACCGCCCTGGCTGCATTCAGAGCCGCGACTTGTCGCTCGACCGTTAGGGAAGCGGTGCCCTGGCTTTATTCAGAGCCGCGACGGTTAGGGAGTGGCGCCCTGGCTCCATTCAGAGCCGCGACCGTTAGGGAGTGGTGCCCTGGCTCCATTCAGAGCCGCGACCGTTAGGGAGTGGCGCCCAGGCTCCATTCAGAGCCGCGACCGTTAGGGAGTGGTGCCCTGGCTCAAAAGAACAGACTTGACGTTTCGAGAGCGTCTTCCGGTGCCGCGGACGCGCACGTCGATTCGCGTGAACTTTCCGGCGTGGTGCTCGGCTGCGTATGCGTGAATGCGGTGCTTGACCCTGGGGCCTGGACAAGAGGCGGAATCTCTTCCCCGCCGGCGTGCGGATTGCAGACCCATCCGCGCATGTCCGGGATCGCTATCCTACGATGGTTTGCCGGTAGACGTTCGCAGGCCCTGGGTGGTTCCGGCATCACCCGCAAAGACACGTTCGACGGTCTCAAGCCACTCGATTTCCGAAAACTCGCCCAGGCAGGAACGCTTGTGTTGGGAGGCATCGGCTCCGGGAAACGCGCGAGCTGCCTGTTCTCCACCGCCGATCAGAGCGACGATCCTTAGACGCCCTTGCGACCGGCGCAGCATATCGGCAAACGCGCGCGCGCCCGGCATGGAGGAATTCACGATCAGTAGCTGGACTCCAATGTTCAGCCGGCCCAGCAATTCCTTGGCATTTTGAGAATTCTTAGCCGGCAAAGCCATATAACCGGCGGCGCACAGCGTGCACCCGAGCCAATAGAGAAACCCCAGGTCGTTGTCGACGACGAGGATTGTTTTCACCCTCTCCCCGGATGGATCCAACATTCCATTGATGCTGTCTTGCAGAAGGGCATCTTCCTGCGCGTCTGCGGACATAACCGCGGTGCGCGCCGACTGACTTTCGATTGTGGATCGCCTTTTCATGATCGCCACATCCTTTCAGCGAACCTTCGCCCGACTCTCCAATATCCAGTCGTGGGGTAACTTGGTTTGTCTACCCGGTTCCCGCAGCCGCGGACGGCGCTCCAGTCAATTCACGGACACTGTTCAATAAGGTTTGATTCTTAAACGGCTTTTGCAGAACGATCACCGAATCTGGTCCCAGTCTCTCAAGATCGGCGGCATCCCGGGTTTCCCAGGCCGCTCGTGGATTACCGGAGGTTAGAATTACGCGCAAACCCGGAACCTCCGCCCGCAGCACCAACGCTACTAATATCCCGGAACTCACCGGCAAAGTGACACCGGCAAGCAGAACGTCGATCTGGCGGTTGGCATCCACCAGGAAGCGCCTGATCGCGTCCTCGGCGTTGGTAGCTTCCCAGATGACGTATCCGTTGAGCGTCAGCGCATGACGCCACAGTTTCACGAGGGAGGGTTCGTCTTCCAGCACGAGAATGGTTTTCACGGCAAATGCCCCCCACCTATCGGACTTTCGTGCGATTACCGGCGCTTCGCAAGGACTGCCTCCGTCCCGCCCTTCAGGCGCAGAAGTCCACCCTGCGTTGTCTTATAGTGTGCCCCTCGGCTAGCTCTGTCTACTAGGCGACTACCTAGTAGACCGAGTGTCACGGAAAATACGAATATAGTTGAGAAAATTCCAAGCAGGCAACCACTTAGAATTCGGCAAGGTTACTGGAGTGGGTCTTGCCGGTGAGTCCGTTTGACGCCTTCAACGCCGAGCGGCCGCATGATGCCGGAAAGGAAATCCCGTGGATGTAGGAAGGATCATTATGGAGCTTCGTCACGAACTGCAACAGATTGACGAAGCGATTCGTTCTCTGGAGCGCGTGGGTTCGGGAAATCGCCTCAGACCGATAGGAGCGCCGAAACCGCTGTCGGCGGTAGAGCCCCGGAAGAGCCGCCAAAGGATCCGCTCGAAATCCGCGCGGACGATGACTGCCGTTTAGGTGGAACAGACATCGTCTCTTGTGGTCTGTTGTCCCGGTCCTTCATGAAATCCAAGAAGCCCAACAGGCTACCAAGAACGAAGTCGTCCCACTGCGCTTATTCCCCGACCAGGCCGGCTTGCACGGCCCAGCGGATCAGGTCGGCCATGGAATGCGCGCCCAATTTGCCCATGATCCGGCCGCGGTGAAATTCCACGGTCTTCACCGAGATCCCGAGGATCGTCGCGATTTCCTTATTCACACGACCCTCCGCAATCAGTTGGAGCACTTCCCTTTGGCGGCCCGTCAGTTGAACCGAAGACTTGCCGGGCTTCCTGAGGGAGGCGTGCACGGTTTCCAGAACCTCGCGGTCAAATGAGGGAGCCAGGTAGACGTGGCCTTTGAGGACCTTCTGGATCGCGGTCCGTAGCTCTTCGGTGGCGGAAGATTTGAGGACGTACCCCAAGCCGCCGGCCGCCACAGCCTCCCGGAGGTACACCGCGCTGGCATGCATGGTAAGGAACAGGAGCTTCGCCTGCGGCCACTCCTTCTTGATCTGCCTGGCGGCGTCGATCCCGTTCAGCAAGGGCATGGTAACGTCCAGAATCGTCAGATCCGGTCGCAGCCTCAAGGCAGCTTCCACCAGCGACCGGCCATCGCTAACCTGCCCGACTAAGTCGTAATGAGGTTCCAGCAAGCTCCGAATTCCAGCCAGAATGAAAGAATGGTCGTCGGCCAGCAGGAGGCGGGGCTGCATGATCAATGTGCCTCCTGTGGAACTTCCACGGGAACTTCCACGGTAACCTCCGTGCCTCGCCCCGGCTGCGACATGATGCCAAAGGTCCCGTGGAGCAGTTCCACTCTTTCCTTCATGCTCAGAATACCCAGCCCGACCTTGGTTGCCGGCGACTCGGCCCGGAAGCCGATGCCTGCGTCCTTCACGCGAAGGCGAATGCGGTCCGCGGTCCCATCCAAAGTGACCGAAATCAGTTTGGCGCCGGCGTGCTTGGCAATATTCTGCAGGCTCTCTTGCGTCACCTTATATAGACAGGAGCCAATTTCCCGTTTCAACTCTTTGGGCACGTTGTGGCTCGCAAAGCCGACCTCGATGCCCTCGCGCCGGGCGAAATCTTCGCTGAACGATCGCAGCGCCGCTACCAGGCCCAGGTCGTCGAGTTCGGAAGGGTGCAGTTCGTGGGCGATATGGCGGGTGACTTCGGCCGCCTGCACCACGCGGCGCTGCAGCGAGCGGAGGCTCTTTCTGAGCAGTGCGGCGGAGGCCGGGCGCTCCGCCACCAGACTGCCAAGGTCCATGGCGAGGCTGGCAAGCCGTTGCGTCAGGTCGTCGTGCAGTTCCCGCGAAATTCGCCGGCGCTCCTCTTCCTGGGCGGTAGCCAGTCTTGCCAGCAGCGCCTGCCGTTCCTGTTCCGCCACTTTCCTGTCTGTGATCTCGACGGTAATTCCCGCCAGCAGGGCCGCCTGGCCGTGTTGATTGGGAATCGGAAACCCGACGGTTTGGAAGTGGCGAGGTTTCCCGCCGGCCATCCGAAGGTCCTCCGTGGTAATCGCACGGCCGGTCTGAATCACGCGCCGGTCCTGGGCCCGCATCAGTTCCGCGGAGGCCGGCCAGAAATCCGGGTCGGAGGCGCCGATGCACCGGCCTGGGGGCAGCGAAGTGAGCTTCCCGAAGCCGGGGTTGACGTAAACGTACCGGCCCTCCAGATCCTTCATGAAGGCCGCGGCCGGCAGGTGCAGCATGAACAGCGAAAACCGCTCCTCGCTCTCGCGCAGCGCCTCCTCGGCTTGCCGCTGTACCGTGACGTCGGTGATGAAGGCGACGGCCAGCATCCCGGCCTTGGTGTGCGTGTGGCTCAAGCCAACGGTGACAGGAAACTCCGTGCCGTCCTTGCGCCTGGCGGTCAGTTCCAAGCCGCGCCCTATAGGCAGGAGTTTGGGGGCCGCGAAGTACCGGGCGCGGTGGGCCGCGTGATCCTGGCGGAAACGCTCCGGCGCCAGGGCATCCAACGGCAGTTCCAGCAACTCTTCCAGGCTGTAGCCGAACATCGTCTCCGCCCTGCGATTGGCCATGACGATTTTGCCGTCGGAGTCCACCGAAAGGACGGCATGCGACGCCGCATCCGGTACGATGAGTTCCCGGATCCGAAGGCGCTCCTCCGCGCGCACGCGTTCGGTGATGTCCTCGATGGCCAGCAGGATGGTCTTGGTGCCCTTGGATTCCCCATGGACCTGCCGCGCGTTGAGAGCCACGTTCCGGTAACCAAGCGCTGGGAATTCGTGAGCCACCTCAAAGTTCTCGAATCGGCTGCCGCGGAGCAACATCTCTTCCATCAACAGGTGCAGCCGCGGAATGTTCCATTGGCCATTCCCCAATTCGAAAAGGGATCGTCCTTCCGTCTCCGCATGCGTAACCAGGAAAGTTTCGTAGAAGCTCGGCGTGGCCTTCAAAACCTGAAAATCGGCATTGAGAACCACCAGGGGTTCTCGAACCGTTTCCACTATCGCTTCCGCAAAATCGCGGGCTTCGCGAGCTTCGTCCAGACTGCGCTTGACCGAGTCGATGTCGAGGAGGGCCATCAGGATGCCCTCAGCCTTTCGATCCCCCGCCGTGAACGGCCGCATACGCAGGTTGTACCAGTGACCTTGGCGGTCGCGCGTTTCGCGTTCCACCACGTGCTGTTGCCCCATCACCTCGGCGAACAGTTCGTGCCAATTGGCGACATCGAGGCGCGACGCGATGTCCGTGAATGGGCGCCCGACGTCGGTCGGAATCAGACTGAATACTTGCTCCGCCGGTGGAGTGTAGCGCCGGATACGCTGGTCGGCATCCAGAATGACGATTGGGATATCGACGCCAAAGAGCAGGTTGCCGAGGTCGTTGGTCAACTGGCTCAACTCGCCATTACGGCTTTGCAGCTCATCGTTGAGCGTGGTCAGTTCCTCGTTCGAAGACTGCACCTCTTCCTGCGCCGTCTCCAGTTCCTCGTTGGCACTCTGCAGTTCCTCGCTGCTGGAGAGAGTCTCTTCGTTGACAGCCGCCATTTCCTCCCGGGCGGCCTCGTAATCCTCCACCAGGGCCCGGATCTGTTCGCGGGTAGCGGCCAGCTCGCGTTCCAGCCGGGCGATTTCGCCGGCGGCCCGGCCTTTCAGCTCCGGACCAGCCCCTGGCGGCAGCACGGCTGGAGCCGGCGCCTGGCCAGCCTGGAAAACCACCAGCAGGTCGGATTCCCTGGGATGCCGTCCCTCCATGCGCGGGTCACCGGCAACCGGCGTTACCGCCAGATCCACCGTCCGCGGGGCGCCATTGTATTTGAATGGAACCCCTTGCCTGCGGACCGCGGCGCCCTCCTTTTTCGCCTGGTGAATGGCTGTACGCAGATCCACCACAAGCTCCGGCCGCACCATTCGCAACAGGTGAAAACTCGCCTCTCCGGCGGCCGGCGCCAGATAGGGACCGGTGTCCCCGTGGAAGTGAACGATGTAGAGGTCGGGGTCCACCACCAGCGCCGCCGGCGCGTATTGTTCCAGGAGTATTTGCTCGGCTTCACGGCGCAGGTCAAACGCCCGCCGGGGAGCCGGGCCGGCCAGGTGCGTCTGCGCCGCCTGGGCGTATGGAGTGGCGGATACTGCGGATGCCGCGGGTTGGGGCAGCGTTGCCACCGGCTTGCGGGCGTAGATCTTGTTCTTGCGGTCCTCGACGGAGAACAGGTTGGTGTGCCCGCCCGGCGACTCGGACTTTCCCAGAAACAGGTGGCCGGCAGGTTTGAGCGCGTAGTGAAACGTCGCGAGGAGTCTCTTCTGCAAGACTGGACCCATGTAGATCAGCACGTTCCGGCAACTGATAAGGTCCAGCCTGGAGAACGGAGGGTCCTTGCTCAGGTCGTGCCGGGCAAAGACGCACGTCTCCCTTATCGGCTTGGCGATCTGGTAGCCGCCTTCGACTCTGACGAAGAAGCGTGCCAGCCGCGCCGCCGATACTTCGGCCAAGACTGATTCGGGGTAGACTCCGGCACGGGCGCGCTCGACGGACCGGTCGCTGATGTCGGTGCCGAAAACCTGTACTCCGGGCCGATCCGTATTCTCGGCCAACTCCTCCTGCAGGATCATGGCAATTGAGTAAGCCTCCTCGCCGCTGGAGCATCCCGGCACCCATACGCGGATTGCCTGTCCTGGCGATCGATTGGACAGCATCGTGGTAATGGCGGTGTGCCGCAGAGCCTGCAGCGCCTCCGGATCGCGAAAGAAGCTGGTGACGTGAATGAAGATGTCTTCGTAGAGGGCATCCAGTTCGGCGCGATCCTGTTGCAGCAGGCGAACGTAGTTGTCCACGCTGTCCACCTTCTTCAAGACCAGCCGCCGGGCGACGCGGCGCTGAATGGTAGCCGGCTTATACAACTCGAAATCCACTCCGGTGGCCGCCCGCAGCGCGGCACAGATCCGGCGGATGCCTTCATCGCCGCCGCTATCGCCATCGGCATCGTTATCGCCGGATGCGGGCGGCGGCTCGCCGGGTTCACGCAAGAGCCGAGGATAAGGATGGCGGCTCAGGCGGGTCAGTTCGGCGGCGATCTTTTCCGGCGGCATGACGAAATCGACACATCCGGCCGCCACGGCGCTGGCGGGCATACTCGAATACCTGGCCGACTTTTCGTCCTGCGCGAAGGTGATGCCCCCTTCGGCTTTGATGGCCTCCAGTCCCTGGGTTCCGTCGGAAGCCAGGCCGGAAAGGACGATCCCGATGGCCCGGCTCTTCAAGTCCGCCGCCAGCGCGCAAAAGAAGTCGTCGATGGGGAGATTCCTGACGCCGCCCGGTTCCCGGGATGTAAGCGTCAGGACGCCTTTGGAGATGATCATGCGCCGGTTGGCCGGGATGACGTACACATGGTTGGGTTGTGTCGCCATTCCGTCGGTGACTTCGTGAACGGGCATGGTGGTGGTCTTCGAGAGCAATTTCGGCAGGATGCTCTCGTGGTTGGGGTCCAGGTGTTGCACCAGCACCAGAGCGATTCCGGTGTCGGCCGGCAGCGCCCTGAGCAGCGTAGTAAAGGCTTCGAGGCCGCCGGCGGAGGCCCCCACTCCCGCCACCGGGAAAGGCGCGTCATGCGGAGGCTGCAACCCAGCCGTCGGGGCTTTCCCCACGACACTCGGAACCGGACGCCGCTTGCCGCCGTCGGCCGGAAGCGGGCCTGAGGCTGCGGGCTTTCCTTGGCGTTCGGGTGGCGCTGGACCCTTCGGGCTTTTGCGAGTTCCGGATATCTTCGCCATGCTCCTCCCTTCGACGCGGCCCTCCCGATCCGCATCTTGAAAAACGGTAGCACGGATTCCCCCGCACAGCGAAGTCCGGTTGGGGATGCCGCTACCTGGGAGGACAATGTCCCGGCTCGCCTTTCCCGGCCGTCCACCGATGTTGAGAACCGAAGCCGCGTTGGGGCGGACCCGCGCAAGTCCGCGGCCTCTGACTTCGCTCTCACGGTTGTCATCGCGACCAGCGGCCGCTCGCGAGCCCACGCAGTGCGGAGAGAACCGCAGCCTACCCGGCAGCCTACGGGCAAGGCTGGCGGGAATCTACTGGCACGAGTAAACTCTTGCGAGGTTCGTCAGACTCCGTCGGCTGGACGCCATGAGACCTTATACTTGAACCTGAGGAAGACTCCAGGGTGATTAAAGACTCCAGGGCGATCGAAGACTCCAAGGTGATCAAAGTAAGGTATGGGAAAATTGGTGACGCCGTTTTATGGGGCACGGTTCTGGGTGCGGCGGCGTGGTCGGCATATGCAGCCACGGAAGTGGTATTCGCCTCGCTCCTGTTCGGCTTCACCCGGCCGTTCGCGGTGTTCCGGCCGTGGCACTGGCAACTGACCGGGCTCCTGCTGATCGCGTACCTGATGGTGGGGGCAGTTGCGGGAGCGGTGAGCGGGGTGACCGTTTTCCTGCTGCGGAAAACCGGCTGGGGCGCCGGTTGGCTACGGGAGGACTCGCCCGCGGTTTTGGAAGCGGCCGCCGCGCTGACGTTGTTGGGCGCCTGCCTCTGGAACGTCGCCGCCAACGCCCTCAGCTTCACCGGCGGAATCCCGGTGTTGATTGCGGGGTTATGTTACGCCGTTCTCCTGCTGGTGGAATTGCGCTCGGGTAAATGGCCGGGCCGCCTGGGGATGCTGACGAATCCGTGGGTGATCTCGGCGGTCCTGCTCGGCGTGGAACAGACGGCCGACCTGCTGGACATGGCTTCGGCCCAACAACTCGGCGCCAATCTGGCGCTGGCGACGCATCTGTTGGAGGGGGCGCTGATCGTTTTGGTGACCGGGGCGGTGTGGCTTGGGCGTAAACTGCGCCCCAACCTGGGACCCGCGCGCTGGGCGGTGGCTACCCTGGCTCTGGCGGTGCTCCTGATCGGTTCCACGGAAGCACTGGGGACCGCGCCCGCTCCGCCAGGCACCGTGGCCGCGCAGTCCGCGGCACCCGCCACAACGCCTTCCACGACACCCGCCGCAAACCAGGCGCCGGCGGCCGGCGGCAAACCCAACGTGTTGGTGATCGTGATGGACACGGTGCGGGCCGACCATCTCTCGCTCTACGGGTACGAACGCGATACGTCGCCCAACCTCAAGGCGCTGGCGAAGGATGCCGTGGCGTATACGCACGCGCAATCGGCCGCGGACATGACGCTGACCAGCCATGCGTCGCTGTTTAGCGGAATGTATCCGAGCTGGCACGGGGCCTACTGCAAGGAGCCCGAAGCGGCGTACGGGCGCCCGTTATCGAACAATGTGCCGACGCTGGCGGAGATCCTGAAGGGCCAGGGGTACACCACCCTGGGTGTGGCCGCCAACCTGTATCTGCGCTCGGCCTTCGGCCTGGATCGCGGTTTCCAGAAGTTTAGCATCGAGCGGCCGGTGCCGATGTTGAGTGACGAGAACAAATGCCAATTGCGGCGCCCCATGCGGCGCCTGCTGAGCCTGGTGACCGACACGGCGCAGTTCGACCGTCTCAACAGCAGGGCCGAAGACATCGACGACGAGTTCTTCACCATGCTGGATGGCCGGGGCGCGAAGGATGGCGGCGCGAAGGATGGCGGCGGCGCGAAGGATGGCCGAGGCGCGAAGGATGGCGGCGGCGCGCCGGATAGCCCGCGGGCGCCCTTCTTCGGGTTCGTCAATTACATGGACGCGCACTTCCCGTACCTTCCGCCGGCGCCCTGGGACCGCAAGTTTCCGGGGAAAGTCTCCACGCTCACGAAGGACTACCTGGAATCCGAGCAGAACGCGATCAGCAATGGCGGCGACACACCGGCCGATTACCGGCAGTATTGCATTTCGCAGTATGACGGCGGCATCGCGTACGTGGATGCGCAGATCGGCCGGATCGTGGCGGGGCTCAAGCAGCGCGGTCTGTACGACAACACTATGATCGTGGTCACCTCCGACCATGGGGAGGCGTTTGGCGAGCGGCACCACGTGGAGCACGGCAACTCGCCCTACCAGAACCTGCTGCACGTGGCGCTGCTGGTGAAGTATCCGAAGTCGGCGCGCCAGGGTCAGGCGGAGGCGCCGGTGAGCCTGATCGATGTGGCTCCCACGGTTCTCCAGGTGGCGGGCGTTCCGGTTCCGCGGGCGATGCAGGGCCGCAGCCTGCTGGATGAGGCGGCGCCCCGGCCCACCGGGCTGTTTGCCGAAACCTTCCAGTGCCAGGTGATGCAGTCCGTGGAGTGTAAAGGGTGCTCGGCGAGGGCGATGGTGGCGTGGCCGTTCAAGTACGTCGTTTTCAATACGGGCAAGAAACAACTGTTCAAGCTGGATGCGGATCCGGATGAGACCAGGGACGTCTCCGCCGCGGCAACCGGGGAGATGGCGGCACTGGGCCAAACCATGGCGGCATGGGGAAAGACTATCCCGGTGCAGTCGGTGGAGCAGATGAAGCTGAGTCCGGATGAGGAGCGGCGGTTGAAGAGCCTGGGATACGTGGGCGGGGGGCCGGCACCACCATCGGCCGGCACGCCGGTGGTAGCCGTCAGCAACCCGGCGACGGCGCGGCAGGGACAGACCGTGACCGTCAACCTGACTGGCGCCCACACCAACTTCTCGCCAGGGGCTACGCGAGTGGACGCGGGGCCGGGAGTCACGGCCGGTGCCGCAACCGTGACAAGTTCGACTAGCCTGCGCGTACAGTTGACAGTCGCCTCAGACGCACCTCCGGGTGCGCGAACCCTGGTGGTGGTGACGGGCAGTGAACGAGCTTTGCTGGCCAACGGCTTCACGATTCAATAACCGGGGATCGGCCAGCCACAACGGGAGTCAGCGGCGCAGCAATTCCAACCCCTCCGGGGGAAGGTAGCGCTGCGCCACATCGAACGCCTCGTCTCCGTAGGTAGCCTTCCAGGTGGTCAGATTGAACCGCCGGATCTGCGGCGTGCCGGTAGAAATGTCCATAAACCCGATCACTGCGGCGGAGAGGGGCGAATAGTCCTTGCTACCCGGAGCCGGGCGGCGGCGCATCTTCAGACTGCCCTCAATCCGTACGCGCAGCGTTCCTTCAGTCATCGAAATGGCCCTCATGTGAAGCCCACACTCGTCGATCAAATTGCGGTCCTTGTCGGTGGTGTCTTCGGTTTGCGGATAGAAGTTGGTCAGCAGCTTCCTTGCGCCTGTCTCAGGGACGTCCCAACTGTCCCCGACCTTGGCGGCGGAGTGCGGCAGCAGCAAAGTCCATTCCGCGGGGCGAAGCACCGTCCAGTTTTCGCCGGGAAACTCGCGCCAGGGGCCCTGCCTGGAGCCGCGCGCTACCGTGTGAAAGACCATCGCGTCCGTCTCAACCGTGGGCGGAGCCGACTGTGTGTGCGGCGGTACCGCTGGGCCTCCGGGCGTGACGGCCAGTTTAGTCGCCACGCGATGGAGGAAGCTATAGAGAACATCGGGCTGAGTGGCTTTGGCGACCTCAAGACCTTCCACCGGCTGGCCATCGCCAGTCACAACGTAAATGTGCACATCGCTGGCTCCTAGCCGCCTGTTGATGAAATCGACGTAGATTCGCTGTCGTTCCGTCTTTTCGGCAATCGGAGCTTTGCCGGCCCCCGTGTAGTCCTCGTTGGACGCGTAGACCGGAACGAAGCTGCTGTTCAAAAGGCTGATTACTTTAGCATCCGAGAGCGGACCCGCCCTCAAGGCAAATGCCCCCCCTCAACAGCGGCCGGTTTCGATCCGTCCATCGTGGGTAAAGATGAATACCGGGCGGTTGAGCTTTCGTGCGAACCCCTCCGCTTCCAGAATGCCGTGGGCCCAACCGATATCGTCAATGCGCCGCTCGGCACGTCCGGGCTGCAGGGCGCGTACACGCTGCTGTACCCAATCCAACAGGTGTTGGTCATCCGGCATTCCGGCTGAAAGCAGCGTGACGGCAGCGAAAACCGCGAACCCTGTTTTGAAGAAGCCCCTCGCCCTCATCCGCATCGTAGGTTGCGCCTCCTGTGTGCCATGCTGGCCCTCTTTCATTGTATACCTCGGTAACGCGTTCCAAACTTAGAGCAAGTAACGTTTCCAACGGGCTTCTCATGGTCAGTACGTTGGAATACTCCGCCGCTCGTCAACGGTAATTCCGTTAGGGAACGTGTGCCGGTGTATACCGCGGGAACGTGGGAGTCGCGACGGAATTCCGGTTTGTAGCCTTGCGACCCGTCCGCCGGTTTGAGGAGCTGTGCAGTGCAGGGCGGGAGACCATGACCTCTTAGCGGCCCAAGTCACAGCCTTGTTCAAGGCGGCAAAGCCGACTTCACGATTCAGTAGAACAGACTGGAATGCCGGTGCGACAGAAACACAGGCCGGAATGCCTGTGCCGCGATCAGTTGGCCCGCACTTCGGAACCATTCCGATCGAGCCAGCGAAGCGCACTGGCGGCGTCCGGAACTTCCCCTTTAAGGACGGCGCGAACCACGTCTTTGGCCAGGATGGCATTAGAAGTCCGGCTGTAAACGATTCCTCCCTTTTGATACGGCAGCTTGAGCAGGAAGGGATGCGGGGATCCGACTTGCCATCCAGAACCTCGGCTTCGCGGTACCCATGGTCGGACGAAACAGCACTGTCGTCCTAACCACGTACCCGCGGCATCATCGACCGGCGGATTTCAACGAGCGTCCGGTCGGGCAGCAGAACGGCCGTCGTCGCGGCCAGCAGTAGCGGCCGGACCCGGATGGGGCATAAGCTGGTCCGGTACAACCGCTGCGGCGGTGAAGGTGGGTCCGGAAAAAGGAGCGGCGGCGGAAGCGCCCGGGATCGGAGCAGGTAACCCGGAAACCAATTTTGGCCTGGCTCGCTACGGGTGTTCGATGCCTCGGCTCAGCCTGTCACGCTTCTGAACGGCGGCGCGGCGCCAACGATCGAGAACATAGTCCGCAAGCGCGTAGGGCGCCAGCCCGGCGAGAAAACCGATGCCCGACAAAACAGCCGCGAACGGGCCAGGCAGACCACCGGGACCGGCGAGCGCCACCAGCGCCATAGTTAACACCAGCCAGACCAGGTACATCGGCACGATCAGGACGCGCATGGGGCCGGCGAGTGCGCCGGCAAGCCTGGTTTCACCCGCTCCGTCGAGCGCCGCCACCAGAAAAAACAGGCCGAGCGTGAGCGGACCGATCAGCAGGAAGAGGCGCCGGCGGAGGAGGTATCGCATGGTGCTCCCGGGGGCATTAAACCACACTGCGCGGGGCTCGTCCAGAGCGCCGGCAGGCGGATTAGCAATCCGCCGCAGGTTAGCAACCTGTCCCACAAAAGTCAGTGGAGTTTCGGATACGGGGCGGCCCAGCCCTTGGCATCCCACCACAGGATGCGGTTCAGCGTGTCCGACGGCGCGTCATCTATATCCTTGAAGTTCATCGCCAGCGACTGCCGGGCGGCCCAAAGTTGCCGTCCGGCCAGCGCCTTCAGAGGCGGGTTGGTTTCGTCGAGGGACACTTTGGGCTCCAGATGTTGGTAGGGCGTCAGGTCGGTCTGGGCGGTGAAGATACTCGTCATGGGCCGAGCCGACTTCAGGAAACGCGTCCGCGGAGGGATGCGGAAAATCTCCTGGATGGTGCGGATCATGCTGGTGTGGTTGTAATTGTTCGAATCTACCACGTTGCGGCGGATGAAGGGGCCGATGGCGAGCGCTACCGTGCGGTGGCCATCCACATGGTCCAGGCCGTCCTGCGCGTCGTCTTCCACCACCAGGATCAGGCTCCTGGGCCAGAAGCGGCTCTTCGAAATGCCTTCCACCATGCGGCCGAGGGCGAGATCGTCATCGGCCACCATGGCGCGCGGGGAAAAGCTTCCGGGGCGCGTGCCATTGGTGTGGTCGGCGGTAAGGGTGATGATGTTCAGGTTGGGCATCTCGCCCGACTTCTCGCGTTCGGCCAATTCGCGCAGATACTCCTCGGCGCGGATCTGGTCGGGAATGCTGGTGGAGTTCTGGGGATACCGCTGGCTGGAATACGGCTGCAGAGCCGGCACGCCGGAGCGGGCGCCGACCACGGTCGGCCAGGTGCCCTTGCGGTAGTGCTGCATGTACTGCACCTGCGTCAGTAAGTCGCGCTCATTCATATCCACGGCGCTCTGCGTGGCGGGGTTCCAGCGCGCGGGAAGTTGGAATTCGCCGTAGATACGCACGTCCAGCGGCTTGCGCGCGCTTTGCCAGAAGAAGCCGGTCGGCGGCACCACCAGCGCGTCGCTCATGTTCCAGGCGTAGCCCCGCGGCGAGGCGGCGAAGGCGCGTTCCACGTAATCGCTGACGAAGCCCTGCATCAGCCACTGGTGGCCGTCAAAACTGATGGCGCCGCCGGTGTAGAAGTTGTCGAGCACCACGTATTGCTCAGCCAGGGCGTGGTGGTTCGGCGTGACGTCGCGGCCGTACATCACCAGTTTGGGGTCGCCGTTGGCTTTGGCGATGTCGCCCAGCAACTGGTCGTAGGTGCGGTTCTCCTTGACGATCAAAAAGACGTGCTGGATGCCCAGGGACGTCAGGTTGGCGACGCCGCCCGATGGCTCATACACCGGCGAATTGGCGGCCTGCACTTCGCGCGTGCCCGCAGTCACCTGCAAGGGGGTTGGCGCCGGGATCATCTCCAGCGAGCCCTCGAAAACCTTCGAGTTGAAAGTGCCCTTACCGTCTGCGGTGTTGCCCACGCCTTTGATGTTGAGCACGCGCAGGGACCCATCGTCCGCGATGGCGATGGCGGTCGGGTACCAGGCGGCGGGCAGGGCGCCCGATACTTTCCAGCGCCGGTTCTGCTCCTTGACTACCGCGATGGCGTTGTTGCCGGCGCAGGCCACGTACAGCGTTTTGCCATCGGGTGTGAACGCCTGACCGATCGGCTGGCTGCCAATGGCCGCATCGGGATAGGTGGGAACCTTCACGTCGGCGCGTTCCAGGGTGTTGGTGTCCACCAGCGAGACGGAATCCGAGTGGCCATTGGCTACGGCCAGCGTTTTTTCGTCCGGGCTCAACGTCAATTGCGAAGGCGCCAGGCCCACCGCCACTTCGCGAACCGCCAGGGTTTCGGCGTCGACCACGCTGAGCGTGCCTGAAGTGGACGATCCGGTGACGGGGTCGGTGACCACTTTCGAACCGCTCGAAGGCGCGGTGGTGTCGTTGGGCCCGGCTCTACGGCCGCCGCGGTTAGCCACGTAGACTTTGCCGTGCTCCTTCGAGACCACTACGCCGAAGGGCGCGATGCCGACATCAATCTGCCGGCGGATGGTGCGCCTGGCCGTGTCGATGACCGCCAGGGTGTTACCGCGGCTGAAGGCCACGTAGGCCGTGCCGCCATCGCGGGAGAAGGCGATGCCCGCGGGTAGAGGGTGGCCGGGGAGATCGATGCGTGCGCTCTTACCTGGCATCCCGGTCTCGCTCAGTTCGGCGATCAGAATGCTGTCCGGCCCGTTGCGCGTGGTTTCGCTGGCCCACAATTCGCGGGCGCCGGGACGGAACGCGATGCCGGTGTAGGAAGTGGACTTGGCCGGGATCTCCGCGACCTTGATGCCCGTGGAGCCATCCAGCAGCAGGACGCTGCGGGTGTTCAGCACGGCCAGAATCCGTTTCTGGGGGTCGAAGGTCATGTCCACCGGACGGCCCTGGATTACGGCCTGCTGGCCCCACGGCCGGAGCAGTTGATTGGTAGGAAGAAGGTAGACGCCGGCGGGTTGTTTGCCCAGGGGCGTCAGAGTCTTGAGGGCGGAGAAGAGGGCCGTCGGGTTGGCAGCCAGGTTGGCAATCAGGGCGGCGGCTACCAGGGCCAGTAAGATCTGGGTGACTAAAACCAGGCCGAGTGGATGGAGGATTGGCTTGCGCATAGAAACACTAGAATAACCGGTTCATACTACAGTTTCGTTAATGGGTTTTCGTCGCGACATTGCCGTGCGGCGGAGAAGGAACCACTCCCTAACGGTCGTGGCTCTGATGGCGTGGTTGACGATGGCGTGGTTGACGATGGCGTGGTTGACGTTTCCGGACGGGATTGGTGATTTCCATCACTCACGAGCGGGCCGGTGGAGGTGTCCGGCGTGGCTCGTTCCGCGAGTGCAGGAGTGAATGGCGGAACAAAGCCAATTGGCGGGGTAAGTGACTGAGTTTCTCCGGTGGATGCGGGTTCGGGGGCCGCCGTGATAGGGCCTTCCGTGACAGGGCTAGCGGTGACTGGCGCGTCCGTGACACCCCCGGAGGCCTGTCCTACTGGCTTCTGGAGGTCCTGGAGGGCTTTAAGGGTGCGGAGGTACATCCGGTTAGTGTATTCGATGCGGCGCTGGAGGCGGCTAAAGGCTTCGAGGGCGTTCTGGTAGTCGTGGCCGAGGGGCGAATTGTTTTGGATGGAATCGTCCATCCAATCGGCATGGGTGAGGTTCTTGTCGATGGACTCGATCTGGTAGGCCCAGAGTTCGGCCTCGATGCGGCGGAGGCGGCGTTGGGTCCACTCGGCGGCGATCAGGGTATCGACGAGTGCGAGTTGGTTGGGGTCGGCGGGGCGGTGGTGGAGGAGGAATGCGGCGGCGAGGTCTTCGAGTTCGGCCGCGTCTTCGCCGTGAATGATGTGGGACGCGGCGTGGATGCCGGATTTGAGGGCGTTCAAAGAGGAGGCGGCTTTGCCTTCGGGGGAAATGGGGCCGGTGGAGTTTTGGGAGTTCAGACGATTGGCGTCGATTTGCGCTTGAGAAGACATAGGGGAACCTCGTTGGGGATCGGGGGATGCGGAATGCACGCAGCGTGGCCCGTCCTACTCACAGCTAAGCATGAGAGCGTGCGAGTTGCGGCGGGCTGGGGGGTGGATGTTGTTGAGGGAATGAGAGATGGGAGTTTCAAAAAGGCTGTGACCGTTAAGCGGCCAATCGGGAAAAGCGCAGGGTCAGAAGGAGAGCTCTTTCTTTTTGAGATGGATCTGTTTATGACGCGCCAATGTCGAGGGCTGTGCCGCACACCGGGGCAGCGAACTCACCGCGGAGACGCTTAGACGCTGAGGAAAGCGCGAAGAGGAGATTAGAAACCCGGAGAGCGCGGAGGCCGCAGAGCAAAGCAAAGAGGAGGCGGCCCGAGTGTTGGGCCGATCGCCTGAGTGGATGGACTCAAGGGCTTCCCGCAAGCGATTGAGAGCGTGTTCCCGGAGGCGCGGGTTCAACTGTACATCGTGCACATGGTGCGAGCCAGTTTGAACTACGTGAACTGGAAGGAGCGCAAGCGGGTGGCTGGAGTTCATTGCCAAGTGGGGACACAAGTACCAGGCGATTGGAAGGCTGTGGAAAGAAAACTGGGAACGGGTGATTCCATTTTTCGCATTCCCGGCCGAAGTGCGGCGTGTGATCTACACGACCAATGCGGTGGAATCGCTGCACATGAGCATGCGCAAGATCATCAAGACGCGGGTTCATTTCCGAGCGAGGAAGCAGCCATGAAGCTGCTGTACCTGGCGCTGCGGAATCTGATCGCCAAGTGGGAGACGATTCAGGGCTGGAAAGAGGCGCTGAACCACTTTCAGATACTGACGTGTATGTCCCGGAATACGCGCCTACCGCGGTGGGCCGGAAGCGCTGGCAGTCCGATTGGCAGCGCCCCAGATTTGCTAGCGAACAGCGGCTGTCGGCCGCGAACCGGTGTCCCGGTAGGCGATTTCATACACGCTTCCCGCGAACGGTTGCCCATCGACTTCGGCATACGGATAGATGAAATAATTCAGGGGATCGCCCTTCTCCCTGGGTGCGAGTATGACGTCGCGCCCCTTGGTAAATTCCACGCGGTTCTCGTCATGCGCCCCAAAGAAGTACTCGCGTCTTGACGGGTCCTTCGCAGCTTCGGAGGCGTCCACCGGCACCCAACCGATTCCCTTGGCATAAAATTCGGCCCAGCAGTGGTAACCGGCGATTTTCCCCTCCCCGCGATCGGCCGGCAGCGGAAACCCAATGGCGAAGCGAGCGGGAATCCCCAGCGCGCGGGAATACCCAATGAAAATCGCGTGGAAGTCGGTGCAATTGCCGCGCCGTTCCTGGCAGGCGTAGAAGATGTCGCCGCGGCCCCAACCCTTCCCGGTCTTGTCGTACTTCACGGTGGAAACCACATGGTTGTATATGGCACGGGCCATTTCCAGATCCGTGTGAGCCTTCGCCTTCTGCACCACCTCGCGAGCCCACGCACGAATCTGGCCATCGATGGGGACCAGCCGATCCGGCTTCAGGTACTGCGCCAATTCCTTCGGGTCCTCATCCCGCGCCAGCCGCGCCCCGCCAAACAGGCGCGACTGAATGTGCTCTTCACGCCCGGCATCGAAGCTCATCGTAATCGTGAACGCGCTTTGCTTTGGATCATCGATGCTCACGTGCGCCATGCTGTTTCCCTGTGACGCCGTGGTGATCTTGTAGGCGTACGGGGAGTCGATCCGCAGATTCCTGATCTGCTGATAGTCGTTATCGTGCGGCACCGGCACCCAGAGATCGACGTGTCTGGCGCCCGGGGCGATATCTTTCAGCGTGGCTTTGTATTCGAAATGAAACGTGCGGCTGCGCGCCTGGGGCTGGGCGGCGCTGCTGCAGGCTGCGAAGCCGGCGACTGCGATCGCGACGGAAAATGCTCTCATGTTCTTACCTCACATTGCGGCTGAATTTTGGACACGACTTTTGGACACACCGGTGGTGCGAAGTCGCGCAACGGCGAAGACGGGTTTGAAATTAGCGCTTTGGGCGTGGCGAACTGCCAGGCAAGGGAAGCCTTCATGGGGCACCCCTGGGCCGGACTATCGACACAAATCTGCCGGGCACATCAGTTAGGATAGCGTACCTGGGTTAAGACGCGGACAGACTCTACGGTGTAAAGTGACCGGGCGGTCGGCGACTGATCGAGTCACGCAACCTTCTTGACGCGCACATCCACCCTGAGGCCTGCAGCAGCGAGCGGGTTCACCAGGTTGTCTATAGAAAACAGATAGATCTTCCCGCGCAGGAGGTCGGAAATCCGAGCCTGGCTAACGGCGGATTCAGGCCGCTCTGAACCGCTAAGCCGGGGGGATGATTGTGACGCTACCAGATTTGGCCACCTATGGCGACAATATGCCAGCAATGGGACCGGAACAGCCAGAAAGCTGACTACCGGTGCGGTTCACCAGGCAGGCTGGAACAATCGCGCACGCACGGCTTCAGATTGGCTTCGCTGAAAGCCATGCCGCCGCAGTCAAACACACTGTAATCAGGATTGAAAAAACGATAGGGAGCGTAAAGAGGTATCGCCAGCTCACAACCGTGATGGCGGCAAAGCAAAGAGCGAGAGCCCACACGATGACGCGCATGACCGCCAAAGTCTCTGCCGGAAGGCCACCTAGCTGCCACGCTAACACCGCCGCGAATAGATAAAACACGCCGACCGAGAAGCCAGCCGCGACAAAGAGGTCCCAATATGTCCGGCTGAACCCCTGCACGTCAAAGTGAATTGACCGCATTGAGCCAAGAAGCGGATCAACCCCCCATGTGGGATCGGACTGGCGAAAACCAAGTGTATGTCCGGCAGCAAAGAGCAGCAGAAGAACACCTGCGACTCGATAAAACAGAGAAGCCTTCATGTCGTGCCTCCAAAGATAACGGCGGCAGTCTACCACAGTGCCCGCCCCGCATGTGAACTCAAGAAGGCAAGATTTCACGCAAAGCCGCAAGGTCGCAAAGAAGACTGGCCGGCGGGTCCGTTAGCGACGCGCGTGATGCCGTCCTCGATGACGGCCACTTTGAAGTTTATCAGTAAGCCCGAACGCTTGTGGGCTAGCCGCAGACGGGCGGTCTGCCCGAAATCCCACTTCAATGTGGACGCCGCGATACACCAGCCGTGATACACCAGCCGTGATACACCAGGGAACCAGGTGCTGACCCGTCGTGAGCAGCCTGCCCGACTTCAACAGGCCGGGCCAGAGTTGGTATGGACTCGATAGGCTGTAACCACAATCTGTTTCGCCAGTGGATTCCCGCTCACGTTGACCTCGACTATCCCTCTTCCTTTGCGGCTGCTTTTGCGGCTTCGCGGCTTGGCGTGAAATCCTGTCTTTTCCTTGTGCGCCCGGCTCAAGTGTTACTTATTTTTTAACTACGCTTAGCAGGACTTGCTCCTTCTTGATAAACGGCGAACGGTTCTATGACCACCTCGTCTTCCGCACCAATGTGAGGCTGACAGCCTCGGCGGTAAGTGCTGTTGGCGACTTTGCTCTGCACCGCGCGGTTTTGCGCGATCCATCTCCCGATGGAAGACCCCGCGGCCCTGATATCTCCAAGTCACCCGGTATTCCGGCGGCGGTGCCTGGCGATGATGAACTCGAGGGTGGGCTTGGGCACGAGATTGCCTCTGCCCTTACCTCCCGATCATCAGAATCGTAAACGAACCTGGAACCGGTGTGCCCTGGCCGCCGCGGCCGCCGCCAGGTGGTGGGGGCGGCGCCGGGCCACGCTCCTGCGACATCGTGAAGAGGCGGCCCGTCTTGCTGTCGAACGTCACCGTGCGGGCGCCATTCATCGTCTGCAGGTTCTGCTCGACCTCAAAACTCGCCGGGCTCTTCTCCTTGACGATGGTCATCGTGCCATTGCCATGCGTGCTGAACGCTTCCATCGTGGAAGGGTTGAACACCGCGCCGTCGGAGCCGCCGGCAAGCGGCAGGCTGGCGAGGATTTTGCCGTCCGTGGCACTCAGAATCACCATCATCGGCTGCGCGGGCTGCACCGGCGGGTTGCCAGATCGACCACACGCCGCGAAGAGTACCTGGTTCTTCACATCCAACGCGAGTCCGTTACATCCGCCCCTGTCGACGAACGAATAGTGCCCGGTGGCCTTCATCGTCTTGACGTCGACGGCCGTAACGCTGCCTACCGCATCCTGCATGACGACATAGAGCATGCCCTTGCCATCGGCGACGCCCTGCTCCGGCACGCCGCCGAGATCGATTGTGCCGAGCACCGTGCCATCCTTCGAATCGATGACGGTCGCGTCTTTCGTCGGGTGACTGAAGACGTAGACCCTTTGGTTGAAGTCATCGAAGAGGATGCCATCCGGCCGTGCGGCGCCCACGTCAATGCTCTTGATCAGGGTCAGCGTTTTGGTATCGAACATCGATACTTTCGGATGGTCGCTGGTGAAGCCGTGGCCGGACTTCGGATCGACCGCGGTACCATTGCCTCCGACGCCTGGAATCTCACCGGCCGGATCGAGCGTGTCGAGGTTGAAGATCGTCAATCGTGCCGCGACCGCCGGCACCGCCGGTGCCGTTTCCGTGGCCTCGACCGCGCGCGTGGCGCCTCGCGGAATGAACAGGCGGCGTCCAGCGGCATCAGCATAGATGTAGTCCCAGCCCCCTTCTCCCCCGACCCTGGCCGTCTTGAGCACTTTGTACGGGGCAGCCTGTTGAGCCGACCCGGCCGGTGCGAACGTCGCGATTGCCACTGCAAGCCCTAAGCAAAACTGTCTCATTCGAGTTCTCCCGGAACTTAGTATATTCCAGGCACGGCTCATCGAACGAACTTTGCCACATTGAGCCTCATGAACCTCCGATTGCCCCTGGAGCCCGCACTATTCCCAGCGGAACACCTTCGCCGAGAGCGCCGTGCAGATCGCAAAAACGAGAACCAGCGCCGCGACATCGCCCATGTGTGCCGACCACGCTTCGCCTTTCCGGATTCCCTCCAGGAGCGATACCGCGTAGGTCAGCGGCAGCCCGCGCGCCACTACTTGAAGCGCGGGCGGCATCGACTGCACCGGCACGAACAATCCGCACAGGCCGATCATCGGATACAGGATGGCGGCACCGATCGGTTGCGCGAAACGCGCCGTAGGCACTATGCTCGCAATCACAAAACCAATCGACAGAATACTCCACGTGCTGATCAGCAGCGCTATGGTAAACCCGAGCACCGGGAAGTGACTGTCGACCGGATAAAAGCGCTTGCCCGCGAGCACAGCCAAGGCCATGGTGAGCGCCGTGAGCGCTAGCTTGACCAGCACGTGGGCGGTGAGAATCGTCTGCGGGCGCAGCGGCGTGGCCCGGAGCCGCTTGAGAATACCGCCTTCCCGATAAATCGAGATGATGGTGACCAGCGACAAGACCCCGCTGATTGCGATCAGCACCGAAACGAAGACCGGCAGCCCGACGGTCAGGAATCCGGCGGTAGCAAGTGAGGCCGGCTTGCGCGGGCCTGCCGCAAATCGACTCACAGCCAAGAAAATCAGGACGGGAAACAAGATCGTTCCGAAGGCCCCGAGCGGCTCACGCAGGAAGATCTTGATTTCCAGCCAGGTCAGTTTCCAAAGTCCACGCAGCATTGCCGAGTCTCTTTCAATCGCGGATCGAATGGCCGGTCAGTTTCAGAAAGACGTCCTCCAGGTTGGGCAGCACGGTGCGGAAGTCGGTAACCCGGATCCGATTCTCGGAGAGACACTGGATCACCCCGGTCACGAAGTCGTCGCCCCGCCCCTGAAGAGTGAACTGGGAATCCTGGCGCATCACGCTCTCAACCTGCGGAATCGCCCGCAGGCGTTCTTCCGCGAGGGCGTCCACGGTCGCCAGGACCACGGTTCGCGTGGGGCAGTGCCGCCCCACCAATTCCTGGGGACTACCCATATCGATGATCCGGCCATGTTCGATGATGGCCACGCGGTCGCACAACCGCTCCGCCTCCTCCATCAAATGAGTAGTCAGAAAAACCGTTTTGCCGCGATCCCGGATGCCGCGCACCAGGTCCCAGATGGCTCTCCGCGACTGCGGATCGAGCCCGGTGGTCAGCTCATCGAGGAATACTACTTCCGGATCGTTGATCAGCGCCAGGGCGATAAACAGGCGCTGCTTCTGCCCGCCCGAAAGGGTCATAAACCAGGCGTTGCGCTTGTCGGCAAGGCCGAGTTGTTCGAGCAGCCGGTTGCCGTCCAGCGGCTTTGGGTAGAGCGAGGCCCAGAGATCCACAGCTTCCCAGACCTTGATTCTCTTCTGGAGCTGCGCCTGTTGGAGTTGCACTCCAATCCGGTTCTGGACCTGATACACGTCGCGGAACGGATCGAGGCCCATGATCGAAATTTGGCCCGCGTCCGGCCGGCGCACTCCTTCGACGCACTCCATGGTGGTTGTTTTGCCGGCGCCGTTCGGCCCGATCAACCCAAAGACTTCGCCTTCACTGACGTCAAAAGAGACATCGGAGACGGCCGCCGTGGCTCCGTAGCTCTTGCGGATGTGTGAAACCTGAATGACCGGACCAGGAGTCCCGGAGACACCCATAACATGTCCGACGGCCCTTGCCGCGTAGCCGGACTCCTTTCCGTCTTGCGGTACCAACAGAATATCAGAGCCTGGAGCGCCGCAATCGAAGGGCTGCGTTTCGTTTGGCTGAACTGGACGCCTGACGACTTGCACTACCCGGTTGGCGTACCTTGGGGAAGATACCGCAAACGCGGGCCGGCTCGCGGCGCATCGCGGCAGGCGGATTAACAAACAATCCGCCGCACTCTCGAAGTCGCTTGTGGAGGTTCGGCCGCGCGCCAACTCCCGGCGGGCGGATTGCCAATCCGCCGCAGGTTAACCAACCTGCCCCACATAGCGCCACCTGCCCCCTGTGCGCCGGCGCTCATCGCGAACAGATTGACAGTAGCCCCACGAAGCACCGTAGGGACACTACTCGACCAATAGAATAACCGTTTCATACTACAATATAGTTAATGCGTTTTCTTGCAGCCCTGACGGTACTGGTGTGCGCAAACTGCGTCTTTGCGCAGAATGGCGTGCAGGACGGCGTCCCGGTTCCAGACTACGATCCGCCCGAGGTAGCCAGCGCTAAATCGTCCATCGAAAGGCTGAAGCGGCTGGTGGAGGCCGGAGCCATTCCCCGCGCCCAACTGGACAAGGCGGAAGCCGCTCTGGCCGATGCCGAGGATGCGGCCTACCTGCGCAAGACTTTGTATGGCGTGGAACTCACCGACGACCAGTGCGACCGCATGATGGCGGCCGCTAACCGGCGCTTCGAGCGGCGCAAGAAGGCGGTAGACCAGGCTCGGCAAATGGTGGAAGACGGGGTGGCCTCGCAGCTTTCGCTGGGCACGTTCCTGGAAGAGTTGGATTTCGCCCGCAAGGAATGCGACCTGGCCGAGACGCGCGCCCGCCTGGCCCACCAACTGTCGCAGATGGCACAGGCCGAGGAAGCGGCCGCCAACAGGATGGCCGACGAAGCATCCGAGGCTCCCGATCTGGCCGACCGCTACGATGGCGATGGCGTGTTTACGGTGGGAACTTTTTCGCGCGTGGAAGCGGCGTTCGAACGGCACTTCGGCAAGCCGCTGCCGGTGAGCGCCATGGGTGAAACCGCCCTCCACCGCGCACTCGGGTTCGATCACCGCGGGCGCGTGGATGTCGCCATCCATCCCGATTTACCGGAAGGCCGCTGGCTGTTGGAATTCCTGCAGGAGAATCACATTCCCTATTTCGCCTTCCGCCAGGCCGTCCCCGGCAAAGCCACCGGAGCCCACATTCACCTGGGGCCGATGAGCACCCGCGTCAAACTCGGTGGATAGGTAGATAATAGTTAGTCCATGACCGATCCCAACCTGCGAGTACTGATCTCATCCGAGCAGATTCAAGCCCGAATCAAGGAACTTGGCGAACAGATTTCCAAAGACTACCCCACCGGAAATCTGCACATGATCTGCATTTTGAAGGGCGCCACCTTCTTCATGACCGACCTGGCCCGCGCCATGAAGCGGGACGTGTTTGTCGACTTCATGGGCATCTCCACCTACGGGAAGGGCAAGACCAGTTCCGGCGAAGTCCGGGTGACCAAAGACCTGGACATTTCGCTGGAGGGCGCCGAGGTGCTGATTGTCGAAGACATTGTGGATTCGGGCATCACGCTGAACTACCTGATGCACGTTCTGGACCAGCGGCGCCCGCACTCCATTCGCATTGCGGCGCTGCTGGACAAGCCGGAGCGGCGGTTGCGGCCGGTTCACGTGAGCTAC
>Ga0210402_10001004_pt1 | contig 30063 bp, 28 predicted proteins | sample IncBWC7MmetaG_FD_161055 | JGI IMG/M metagenome (GOLD analysis project Ga0210402, IMG submission 161055) | Forest soil microbial communities from Barre Woods Harvard Forest LTER site, Petersham, Massachusetts, United States - Inc-BW-C-7-M | ecosystem: Environmental > Terrestrial > Soil >...
GGAATTGAGCAGAAGGGCGCCACCGCGGACCTGGACCACTACGATTTCGGAATCGCCGGTTTCAACGCCGACGACGTAACCGCTAAGCTGAAGGCGCGCAATTTGAAACTGGAGCCCGGCGGCACCAAGGAATCGTTCAAGTTCCGGGATCCCGATGGATTCCTGGTTCAACTGAATGCACCCGAGTATGAGGGTCACGTAGGCAGCTAGAATCGGCCCCCCGCTCACTATGGCCGGAGTTGTTGAGGGCGGGAGGAACCTCGCACCCCGCGCTACCATACTCCTATGCTCCGCTGGCTGGTCGTCGGCATCGGCGACATCACCACCAAACGCGTCCTTCCCGCCATCCTCTCCGAACCGCGCAGTCAACTCGCCGGCATCGTCACGCGCGATCCCGCTAAGGCGGCGCCGTACGCCGTCCCTGCGTGGCAGGATCTCGACGCCGCTCTCGGCGAATCCGGCGCCGATGCAGTGTACGTCGCCACGCCGGTTTTCCTCCACGCTCCTCAAACCATCCAGGCGTTGCGGGCGGGCAAGCATGTGCTGTGCGAAAAGCCCATGGCGCTCAACTATGCCGAAGCCGGCAGTATGCAGCAGGCCGCCGGCGAGACGGGCCAGACCCTGGGCATCGCCTACTATCGCCGCCTCTATCCCAAGGTGGCGCGCGCCAGGCAACTGATTGACGAGGGTGCCATCGGCCGCCCGGTTTTCGCCGAGGCTACTTCGCACGATTGGCTCCTTCCCGCCGGCGGCTTCCGCGGCTGGATCACCGACCCACAAAAATCCGGCGGCGGACCGCTGCGCGACATCGCGTCGCACCGGATCGACCTGATGAATTATCTCTTCGGCAAGCCGGTGCGCGCCACGGGCCACCTTTCCACGCTGGTCCATCCCATCCAGGTGGAAGACAACGCCACGGTGACGATCGAATACGACACCGGGGTTCGCGGCCTGGTGGACGTCCGCTGGCATTCGCATGTCCCCCGCGACGAATTCCGCATCCGCGGCACCGTAGGCGAACTCGACCTCTCGCCTCTCAATGCACCCGCCCTGGTGCATCCCGGCGGCAGTGAACAGATTCCCGCTCCCGCCAACCTGCACTACCCCTGCATCGAGGATTTCGTCAGCGCGGTGCTCGAAGGAGGCGCGCCCCGCTCCACCGGAGCCACCGCGCTGGCGGCGGAATGGGTGATGAGCCAGGCCTGCCAAACGGCGTAGCAGCGGGATTGGCGCTGACTCGCGCCCCGCTCCCCGTCCGCATGAGATCATGTGAAGTCTATGCCCACATCCCCGCACACCGAACATGCTGAAAAGCATTTTGAGGCATCGGACACTGTGCGCGACGTCGTGATCGGCATGTCCGACGGCCTTACCGTGCCGTTCGCGCTGGCGGCGGGGCTCACCGGCACCGCCATGGCCACCAGCAAACTGGTGGTGGTGGCCGGGTTGGCCGAAATCGCCGCCGGCTCCATCGCCATGGGGTTGGGCGGCTATCTGGCGGCCCGTACCGACCGCGACCACTACGAATCCGAGCGCGCCCGCGAGATCCACGAAACCATCGAGTTGCCGGAGAAGGAAGCCGACGAAGTGGCCGATATCTTTCGCGGCTACGGCATGTCCGAGAAGGACATCGCGCCCGTGGTCGCCGCCATTCGCGCCGATCAGAACCGCTGGGTCGACTTCATGATGCGGTTCGAGTTGGGCTTCGAAGAGCCCGACCCCCAGCGGGCGCGCAACAGTGCCGCCACCATTGCGGTGTCGTATGTGCTGGGCGGGCTGGTGCCGCTGTCCTCCTACATGTTGGTGAGCGATCTGCGGACGGCGCTCACATTTTCCGTGGCGGTCACCCTGGTGGCGCTGTTCATGTTCGGCTACGTGAAGGGAAGGCTCACCGGTATCCCTCCGCTGCGCGGCGGGGTGCAGACCGTGGTGATCGGCGGCCTGGCCTCGGCGGCGGCGTTCGGCCTGGCGCGCTGGATCAGTTAGAACGGATGCCGGATGCCAGCTCAGCCACCGGCGGGGCCGGACTGAACCGAAGTGTGACTTGGCAGCCAGGGCACCGCTCCCTGACGGTCACGGCTCTGCACGAGGCTGCATTCAGAGCCACGACCGTTAGGGAGTGCGCGGCAGGATGCCGGTGAAGAACGCCGGGCCCGCGTAACTTTCTGGCTGCGGCGTGCGAACCTATACTTGAGTGAACTTCGATGTTTGATTCGGTCCAATCCGCCGGCGTTCCGCGCCGGGTATTCCTGCTGGCGCCGTTTGCCTTCGCGGGCCTGGTGGTGGTTTCCAACAAAAAGGAGCATCCCATTCCTGCCGCGCGCAAGGGCGGGTCGGGCGCCGGTGTCACGCTGGTGATGTTTTCGGATAATGGGACCAGGGGGGAAACTGTGGCTGTGAACAAGATCGTGAAAAGCGATGCCGAATGGCAGAAGGAACTGACGCCGGAAGAGTTCGCCGTGGCCCGTAAGAAGGGCACCGAGCGGGCCTTCACCGGCCGCTACTGGAACAACCATGAGGCCGGCATGTACCGTTGCGCCTGCTGCGGCAACGCGCTGTTCCGGTCGGAGGAAAAGTTCGAGTCCGGCACCGGCTGGCCCAGCTTTTGGGCGCCGGCGGCCGAAGAGAACGTCGCCACCGATACCGATACCAGCCTGTTCATGAAGCGCGTGGAGGCGCTGTGCAGCAAGTGCGATGCGCATCTGGGCCACGTCTTCGAAGATGGCCCGGCGCCCACCGGTCTGCGCTACTGCATCAACTCCGCCGCGCTGCGCTTCGCTCCCGAAAAGTGAGGGCGCGGGCCAGCAGCGCTCCCGCCGCCGCGCTCACCGGCACCACCGCAACGTGCCACGCCATCACATGAATCGCGCGCAGGTTGGGGCAGTGGAGTGAGAGCATCGTGACTCCCGCCAGGCCCGCCAGCGTCCCCGCCGCAATACCCGCTGCCGTGCGGTTCACGGCCATGCCGCGGCGCAGAATCAGCCACGTGCCTCCGGCGGCGGGTAGGGCGTGCATCAGGCCGGCGCGGAGACATCCCACGCCCTGCTGCACGAAACCATCCATTGCATAGCTGCCTGCATTGCCGCCGAACAGGGCCGCGAAGACCGCCATCAGCGTCAGTATGCCGGTGCAGACCAGGACGGCGGGATTCACCAAACGCCGGCTGCCCGGAACCATTTCGGCCGCGCTTTGGCTAGCTGCCAGCCACGCAAACAACCCCACAACCACAAAAATCGATGCCGCTTCGAAGCCGCTCAATTTGCGGATTCCATACATCCCCAGGATCGACGCGCCCGCAATCCCCACGGCGGCCGTGAGCAGCAGCAGACCCGCCACGATTACCCGGTCCGAGGGCATCGGCCGGACCGGCCGCAGCCCCGGAAGAATCGCGGCCGAGATTCGACGGAGGAGTTCAGGCTCCACCTGTTGCTCCACGTGGTGCTCCGCTCCGGCGCGCGCGAAAATCCGGTCCAGATCCTCAGGTTTCATGGCGTATCGTCCCGTAGCAGGCCCCGATCCTGTAACAGGCCCCGCAACTTCTCATAGGCACGATGGGCCTTCTGCTTCACCGACCCCACGCTGGACGAAGTAGCCCGCGCCACTTCCTCCAGCGACATGCCCGAAACCTTCAGCATAGTGATGACTTCGCGCTGGCTTTCCGGCAGCGCGCCCAGCAGCGCTTCCAGGTCCGGACCGGGGTCCGTGCGGCCGCCGGTTGCCGCCGGAGCTTCCGGCAGCACTTCCATCTGCTGCTCCCGGAGTGCGGTGCGGTGCGCCTTGCGGTAGTGGTCCACGCGGATGTGGCGCGCAATTGCATACAGCCACGGCAGCACCGGCTCGCCGGGCCGATAGGTGTGGCGGGCCTGGTGAATGCGCAGCCAGGTATCCTGCAGCAGGTCGTCCGCATCTCTTCGGCTCACCATCTGGACTAGGAAGAACCGGTGCAACTGTGGGCTGAGGCGCTGGATGAGCGCCGCCGCCGCGGCGGAATCGCCCTGTTGATACGCGGCCATCAGTTGCTCCAGATCGGCATCCCGGTGCATGGGAGAGAAAACGCTCTCCCAATTATTACCTGGATCTTCATGGCAGTACGGAACCGGCCGCCAGCGGGGCTGAGGCGGCGCCCAGCACCGGGTTGTATGCCTGTCCTACCCAAACCACCACCCGGCTGCCGCCTGTATTCGCCGGATTCAATGGCAGCCGCACGGTCTGGTCGCAGCCTTCGGACTTGCTCACCGGCCCCACCTTGCTCAGGCTGCGCACCACCGCCACATGGGCCAGCTTGCGGCCCGAGTTCTCGCCTTTGCTCACGCTGGATTGATCGCTTTCATCGGCAATCGCCACCCAGACATCGGACTTGCCGGAGGGCAGCGCCGGAACTGTCACGTGCACTACCGCCTCGCCGCCTTCGCGCGTAGCCTGGACGATCTGAACCGGCACCTTGGGCTTGACGGCGGCGTGGGCGATGGCTGCCTGTATGTCCCGGCCATCGCTGCCATTCAGTTGCACGCGGCCGTCAATCACCAGTTGGGGCGTATAGACTTCGGAGCCCAGAATCCGCGCGTACTCGGCCTGGCGACGGCTGAATTGCGCCGCGGAAAAGGGGTCGCGCCAACCCAGGCTGTTCCAGTAATCCACGTGCTCGCTCAGCACGATGATGTGCGCCCCGGCCACCGGCTGCAGCCGGTCAAGCTGCATGAGGACCGCGTCCGCCGGCGGGCAACTCGAGCAGCCCTCTGACGTGAACAGTTCGGCCAGAACCGGAACCTCTCCCGCGGAGGCGGCCGGAACCGCGAACATACCGAGGCAAACGCTACCGATGAGAACGCTACCGGTGAAAATGCTACCGGTGAAAATGCCGAAGGCGGCGAGTGTCAGCTTCATAACTACCCCCACTGATCATAGTGTTCGGACGGGACCGATGCAAAGTTACGGTGAATCCCCTGGAAGCCGCGCAGACGGCCGCGGCAGCCCGTGCCGACGCTACATATTCACCGGGACTACTTCGTCGAAAATGCCCGGCGGAAGCTGGATGCCGCTGATGCGCAGCCGCTCCAGAATCTTCGGCGTCACGCCGGTGGCCCGGAACCGCCCCCGCACCTTCCCCGCGTCGGTCACACCCACGCGCTCGAACGTGAAGATCTCCTGCAGTTCCACGCCGTCGTCACGCACCCCCAGCACTTCGGAAATGCTCAGGATCTTGCGGGTGCCGTCTTGCAGGCGCGACACCTGCACCACCATTTTGATGGCGCTGGCAAGCTGCTGCGAAATCACGCGCGCGGGAATTTCCAGGTCGGCCATCATTACCATGGTTTCCAGGCGCGAAAAGGCGTCCTTCGGCGTGTTGGCGTGAACCGTGCTCATGGACCCCTCCACGCCGGTGTTCATGGCCTGCAGCATGTCCAGCGCCTCGGCGCCGCGGCACTCGCCCACAATGATGCGGTCGGGCCGCATGCGAAGCGCCGTGCGCAGCAGCATGCGCTGGTTGATGCCGCCTTCCTTGTTCAGGTTCGGCGGCCGTGTTTCGAACTTCACCACGTGACGCTGCTGCAGTTGCAATTCGGCCGTGTCTTCGATGGTGATGATGCGCTCCTCTTCCGGAATGAATCGCGAGAGCGCGTTGAGCATGGTCGTTTTTCCGGAGCCGGTTCCGCCCGAAATCAGCACCGTAGTCTTGCATTGCACGCAGGCCGAAAGGAACCGCAGCATGGACGAAGTCAGCGTCTTGAACTGGATCATTTCGTCCTGCGTGATCACGTGCCGGCCGAAGCGGCGAATGCTCAGGCAGGGACCGTCCAGCGCCAGCGGCGGAATGATGGCGTTGACGCGCGAGCCGTCCTGCAGGCGCGCGTCCACAATCGGCTGCGCCTCATCGATGCGCCTTCCCACCTGCGAAACGATCTTTTCGATGATGTGCAGCAGGTGCGCGTCGTCTTTGAATCGAACCGTGGTTTCCGACAGCTTGCCGCCGCGCTCGATGAAAACTTTGTTGTACCGGTTGACCAGGATGTCGGAGATGCTGGGCTCTTTGAGCAGGGTCTCCAGCGGACCGAGGCCCAGGGTTTCATCCAGCACCTCTTCCACGATCTTGGTCTGCTCGGCCGTGGTCATGGGCACGCGTTCTTCGTCAAGCAGCCGTTCCACCACGCGGCCGATCTCGGCGCGCATACGGTCCTTGGGAATGGACGAAGCGCGCTCCAGATTCAGCACGCCCAGCAGCTTGCGATGGATCTGCGACTTCAGCTCGAAGTAACGGTCGGCGCTGCGAGCGGCCATTGGCGGGGCGCCGCCGCGCGGGGGAATTGGACGGTTGGTGGATCCCACTGGTGCTCCCTGGAGTTGCTCTTTGGGCGGTGTGTTCGATTACAATTATATCCCGAGGCGAAATCATGAAGAAAAACTTGTTCACCGCGCTGCTGCTGGCTGGGGCGGCCCTGGCCCAGAGCGGCAGCGCCCAGAGCAGCATCAAAGACACGCTGGTGAAGCACTGGAAGGTCACCACAGATTTTACGATCGCAGTTGCCAAACAGATGCCCGCCGAGAGCTACGGTTTCCGGCCGGTTCCCGAGGAACTGAGTTTCGGACAGTTGATGGTACAGATCGGCGCCGCCAACCTGAACGCCTGCTCCACCGCCAGCGGCATGCAGAGGCCGGCCGTACCGCCCAAACTGCTGGACGCGCTCAAAGACGAGAAGATCAACGTCGAAAAGGATCCGGCGGTTCAGTTCCTCACGGACTCATTCGATTTTTGCAGCAAAGCAGTGGCTTCGATGACGCCGGAAAAGCTTGACGCGACCGTCGGCGGCGCCCGCAAGATGACCGGCTTCGAGTGGCTCTGGGCGTACTTCACGCACACTGCCCACCATCGCGGGCAAGCCGAAGTGTATTTGCGGCTGAAGGGGATTGTGCCGGTGACGTACACGTTTTAAGAGCTTTCAGCGATCAGCGATCAGCGTTCAGCTTCTAGCCAGCGCGTTCCAGCGCCGAAGCCGCGCGGCCCGGGGCTGAAAGCTGAAAGCTGATAGCTGAAAGCTGATAGCTTCATTTCCGAATCGCAATTCCCAACTCGCGCAGCGCCCGCTCGGGCACCGGCGCCGGCGCTTCGCACATCAAGTCTGTCGCGCGAGCCGTCTTGGGGAACGGGATCACGTCGCGGATCGAGGTTTCGCCGGCCAGGATCATCACCAGTCGGTCCAGCCCCAGGGCGATTCCACCGTGCGGCGGGGCGCCGTACTCCAGCGCGTCCAGCAGGAAGCCGAAGCGCGCGCGGGCCTCTTCGTCGGACATGCCAAGGGCGGCGAAGACCTTGGTCTGCACGTCGCGGCGGTGAATACGGATGGAGCCCGAGCCCAGTTCCACGCCGTTCAACACCATGTCATAGGACTTGGCGCGGCAACGGGCCGGGTCGGCGGTGAGCTTTTCCATGTCCTCGTCATGTACCGAAGTGAAGGGATGGTGCGCCGCGTTCCAGCGCTTGTCTTCTTCGTCCCATTCGAACATCGGGAAATCCACCACCCAGAGGAACTGGAAATTCTTGGGGTCCAGCAGTTTATGCCGGTCGTTAAACTTCTGCGCGCAGTACAGGCGTAACTGGCCGCAGGCCAGGTAGACGGTCTCTTCGGGGCGTTGGCCTTTGGGTTCGCCGGCCCAGGCGGCCAGCACCAGCAGGTCGCCTTCCTGCGCGCCACACCGCTCGCGCACTTTGGCCATCGGCCCGGGATAGTCGCGCTCCAGGCGCTTCGGGTCGTCGAAAACCCGCAGGCCTTTTTCCTGCCCGAAGGCCTTGAACTCGTCGCGTTCCTTGCGGCTGGGTGTGCCACAGCCGGGAATGTGAATGGCCAGCAGCGGCAGACCGCCGGCGGCCAGTTCGGGCAGCAGATCTTCCACCGGGTGCATCGGCGGGATGCGGCAATCGGGTTTGTCGCTGCCATAGCTCCGCATGGCCTGGGCGTAAGTCAGCCGCAGGAAGGGCGCGGCCACCGTGTAACCGGCCTCCGTGCAGATGCGCTGCAGCAGGGGTTCGATCACCTCGTAAATACGCTCCTGCTGCGGGAAGGACATTTCCAGATCGATCTGGGTGAACTCGGGTTGCCGGTCTGCCCGCAAGTCTTCGTCGCGGAAGCAGCGCACAATCTGGAAATACTTTTCGAAGCCGCTGATCATCAGAAGCTGCTTGAAAATCTGCGGCGATTGCGGCAGCGCGTAAAAACTGCCGGGCTGCACGCGGCTGGGCACCAGGTAATCGCGCGCGCCCTCCGGCGTGGAGCGCGTCATAAACGGCGTTTCGATTTCGAGGAAGCCCTGGGAGTAAAGAAAGTCGCGCACCGCGAAAGTAATCTTGGAGCGCAGCATGATGTTGCGCTGCATCTGCGGCCGCCGCAGATCCACATAGCGGTATTTCAGGCGCGCGTCTTCGCTGACGTCCGCCGATTCGTCCATGGGAAACGGCGGCGTGCGCGACTCGTTGAGAATCCAGATCCTGGAAGCCACCAGTTCCACTTCGCCAGTGGGCATATTGGGGTTGACGGTCTCCGGCGCGCGCTTCTCCACGGTGCCCTCCACTGCGATGACGTACTCGGCGCGCACCGCTTCGGCGCGATTGTGAATGGCGGCGTCGACGCCCTCATGGAAGACCGCCTGGGAGTGGCCGGTGCGGTCGCGCAGATCGATGAAGATCACCGCTCCGTGGTCGCGGCGGCGGTGACACCAGCCCATGAGAACGGCGGTTTTACCCGCGTCGGAAGCGCGCAGTTCGCCGCACATGTGGGTGCGGCGAAGGTCGCCCAGAAAATCCAGTGCAACAGAGGTTTCCATATCGATTCCACACGGCGCCAGAAGTTTCTTGTGTGCCGGTCGCGCCGGCCGCGGGTTCCATTCCGACTTCTGGCTTCTGACTTCTGACTCCTGACTCCCGTCTCCTTCTAGTTCGAGTTCGTGGCCGCGGCGAGCCTGGCTGCAATTTCGTCGCGCGTCAGGTCTTCCTGCTCGCCCGTAGTCATATTCTTGAGCGCGTAGCGGCCGGCAGCCATTTCGTTGTCGCCCACAATCAGCGCGAACCGCGCGCCGAATTTGTTGGCCAGTTCCATGGCTCGCTTCAGCTTGCCTTCCACCAGTTCCACGGAATGGCCGCTCAGCCGGAAATCGCGGGCCATCACGGCGGCGTGCCGCAGCGCCGGCTCGCCCAGAGGCGCCACCAGCAGATCCAACTGCCAGGGTTTCTGTTCGCCTTCCACGCTCATCACCAGCCGGTCTTCGCCGATGGAAAACCCGATGCCCGGTGAGTGCACCTTCGACCCCAGCGACTCCGCCAGGCCGTCGTAGCGGCCGCCGCCCAACACCGAATTCTGCGCCCCCAGCCCGCCGTGGACCACTTCGAACGTGGTGCGCATGTAGTAATCCAGACCGCGCACCATGCGGGGCCGGACTTCGTATTCGATGCCGCGGTCGCCCAGGTACCGCTTCACCGATTCGAAATGCGCCTGGCACGGCTCGCAAAGGTAGTCGATGATGCTGGGCAGCTTTTCGATGATGGGCTGGTCGGCCTCCACTTTGCAATCCAGCACGCGCAGCGGGTTGAACTCGGCGCGGCGCTGGCAATCGCCGCACATCGTGCCGGCCACGCCGCTGAGTTCCTGCCGCAGTTTTTCGATGTATTGCGGGCGGCAGTTGTGGTCGCCCACGGAATTGATCAGCAGCTTGAAACCGCTCAGGCCCACGGCCTTGAGAATCTCCACCACCATTTCGATCACTTCGGCGTCGATGGCGGGCGATTCCGAACCGATGGCTTCGGCGCCAATCTGGAAGAACTGGCGGTAGCGCCCCTTCTGCGGCCGCTCGCGGCGGAACATGGGGCCGATGTAGTACAGTTTCAGCACGCCCGGCCGCTGGTCCAGCCGGTGTTCGATGTAGGCGCGGATCACCGGGGCGGTATTCTCCGGACGCAGCGTGAGCGACGTCTCATCGCGGTCCGTGAACGTGTACATTTCCTTGGTGACGATGTCGGTTTCGGCGCCCACGCCGCGGGCAAACAACTGGGTTTCTTCGAAGATCGGGGTGCGGATCTCGTGATAGTTGTAGGCCCGCAGAACCGCGCGCGCAGCCGACTCCACCCGATTCCAAACTTCGGTGGATGGAGGCAGTAAGTCCCTGGTTCCTTTGACGGCTTTAATCAAGGTAGTTGGAAATTCCATGCTAGCATGCGGCGCTTTTGTGGGGCAGTTTGCTAACCTGCGGCGGATTGGCAATCCGCCTGCCGCTGGACCTGCAAGCTCCTCGGGTTTTAACCGGCGACTCGAAAGGCGGATTGCCAATCCGCCGCAGCTTACCAAGTTGCCCCACAAAAATGCACTCTACCGCCGGTCCCAGATCACAGCGCCCAGGCCGCCCGCGGCCGTACGGATGTCAGCCACCGCTCGGCCCAGTGCAAGTCTCTGATCGGCCTCGAGGCGGCCGTCGAACGCCTGCAACTGTTCGACGACCGTCCGGCATCGCTTCAACAGTGCGTCGAACGGGACCGGTTCGGCCGGCTTGCTTGTGATGGGTCCGGACCGCTCCAGCAGTTCCTCGACAGCGTCCGCCACCTGGCCGGTGTTTTCCGAATGGAGGGCAATCACCGCGCCATCCAGGTTCACGCCTTGCTCCGTAATGTGCCCCGCGATGGACTGATAGTCCTTCACGCTGATGCGAGTCAGTTGTCTCACGGTGAAAAACGCGGGGCCGTACTTCCGCAGATAACCCATCTCCCGTTCCACGCCGCGCCGTGCCGCGTGCAAGTGCCGCGTGCAGAATTCGTCCCAGTTGCAGTCCAAACTTTCGTAGAGCTTTTCGTCGCGGATACGGCGTACGATCTCGACATCGGCAGCGGAACAACGCCCCGCCATCAGGCCGAACGCTTCGCGCCGGCCCATCCATTGACCCAGGTTGAAACCGGCCGGCTCCACTGCCACCGGCTTCGGCTTTTCTCTTTTGACTAATTCGTCCATGACGTACCTCCGGCCCGTTGGGCAAATCGCCCAAATCGGATTTTCTATCTCATTGTTAACAAGGGAGTTATTGGATCAATTTGGGCAAATTGCCCAAGCAGCCCTTTTTAGGCCCTTCTGGCTGCCTTCCCCACCTTCACCATCGCACACGGTCTCGCGCCAACCGGGTGCGCAGGCCGGTGCGTTTCCCGCCAACTCTCTCCACTCAAACGAATAAGATTTTTTCGGATTCTTGAAATTTCTTGTGACTGGGTTTTCAGGCCACGCGAACCATGGGCCTTCCATGACGGAGGAGCACCGTGGCATGGCATCTTCGCTTGCGGCCGTATGGTTTCACGCAGTCGCATCGGCTCATAAGACGTGTCCGCTGGCTCTCATCATCAGCACGTATTCTTCTTTGCCGATCGTGCATTCGAGAAAGGAGAAGAGATCCCGCTTCGACAAGCGCATTTCTCTGGCAATCTGGCTAAGCAGCCAATCATCGGCCTTCTTACGCCCGTGGCTGAACCACGTGTGGATGCGGGTTTTGCGGCCGTCCACAACCAAGCCCAGCATCGTATGGTGGCTTTCGTCCCGGACAAAGCCTTAATCAGAAGGATGTTGACAATGCGGGTAACCGCGATTTCCGTCATTCCACGCGATCTACCAGATTGAGCATACGCTGCTTGATTTGCCTGGCGTCGCCGGTGAGCTCCGCGTCCGCTGCAAGAGCAATGGAGTGCCATGTGCTGCCGAACTGATCGGCGAAGGATTCCAGTGCTGCCAGTTCGTCATCACCGTACCCTACAATGTCGAGCGCCGGATAGGCCACCAGCGAATGCCCTTCCTCGGACCCGATCTCCAGATCGACCGGCCGTCGCAGATGAAACAGCTCCGCGCCATACCTAATCTGTACGATGTTGTCAGTCCGATGTGTGGCTGACGGGGTCGGGCCATTAGGACCGCGCGCTGGCATGACCAAATTGTATCATTCGCACTGGAATCGAACTGCGGGTATACCGGGCGCTCGAACTGGCCATGGCCGCGCCATTGTGTGAACGCTGGCGCATACTCGAAGACCTCCGGGAGCGCATGGACGTGCAGCCACCGGCCGAAGGCGCGCGCCGCAGCGCGTAACCGCCTGATCTTTCGTCTTGCTGTTCCTTCGTTTCCATTTACCTATCTACCTTTCGTGTTCGGATTGGATCGCCAGTTCACAGCCCTGCAGGTCGCGCCAGTGGCGAAGCAGAGGAGCTCGGAATCGTGAGGGTGTGCGATGAATGCGAGTTGCCGGACGCCGCGCTCTTCCAAAATCAGGCGCACGATTTCAGCGTCGGAAACGTGGGCTCCGTACTCCTTCCGCAACTCCGCCAGGTCTTGCGGATCGGGAGCGAAGGGGATGTCTGGCAAGATCGCTGGCGTCGAGACTTCGATTACCAAGGCCGGGACGGTACCAGCGGCGCCGCTGACAGTGACTGTTTGGCCTGGGGTGAGATAGCAGGGACTCATCGGGATTTCCTCGGTGAAAAGGGAGCCGGCTTTCGCGCCGCGCTGAATGGCGTGGAGCGCTCCGCGGCCCCGATACCGTCGATGGCAACGGCGGCCATCGCTGCGGGCCTGTTCCTGTATAATTCCGTTACAGAGGAATGCGTAAGCCAGCCAAATCCGAACACAACGGCCTTGCACCGATCCGGGAAGACGGGCGGGTTCTCATCGAAGTGCACGTGGCTGGCGCTTGCATCCGGGTAGTCAACGGACGCTGGAAACTGCTGGCGGCCAAGCGAACCGATCAGCGATCCCTTTACCCAGGAAAGTGGGAATGTGGCGGCGGTCAAGTGCGCCGGGGTGAAGATTTCGCTTCCGCTATCAAACGTCAGATCTTCGAGGAGTTTGGCCTCAATGTCGCCCCGTATCAAATCGTCGAAGAGTACAGTATTCCGATTCAGGGGTCGGTGATTCCGGGACTGCGGTGGTTGTGTATCGCCAGCGCCGGCCGTGTTCGCCTCAACCCGCGCGAATTCTCGCGTTACCAGTGGGTCGATTTCCCGGTGCCGAAACTGGATTGGATCGGCGGACTCATGGAAACGCTCAATCGCATATCGCTGCCGCGTGCGGAGGCGTTCATCCTTCCCGCCGACGCAATCTCCGATATCGAAACCCCCAAGGCGGCTGCCCCGATGCGCCCAGGGTTTGTTTCCAAAATCAGCTAGGATCGACAGACCTCCGGTACGCTGAGTCCCAAATTTCCGATTTACAAAGCAGCGATGAGGCGTTCCTGGAGGCGGTCTCGCGCGGCCATAAGCCGGGGTAGCGCATGCATGCGCGATAATCGTTCATGTATGCGCCGTCTGCTGCCCCTGCTCGCTATCGCCGCCGTCGCTTTCGCTCAGCGAAGGCCCTTCGATGCCTATGCCCTGATGGAACTGCAGCGCATCGGCGATCCGCAAATCTCGCCGGACGGGCAGACCGTGGCGTTCCAGGTGCAGTCCGTGGATGTGGAGGCGAATCGCAAACCGGTACAGGTTTGGACGGTGCCTCTGAACGGCGGCGCGGCGCGGCAGATCACGCATGATGGCGAGCAAAACCAGCGCCCGCGATGGTCGCCCGATTCCAAGCGCATCGCCTACATTTCGGACCGCGGCGGTTCGTCGCAAATCTGGTTGATGGATCCGGATGGCGGCAACCCCAGGCAGATCACCAGCCTTTCCACCGAAGCCGACGGCGTGACCTTTTCCCCCGACGGTAAGAACCTGCTCTTCACCAGCCAGGTCTATCCCGAATGCGGGGCCGATGAGGCCTGCAACCAGAAAAACCTGGACGCGGAGTATAGCAGCAAGGTGAAGGCGCGCATCTACACCGACCTGCTCTATCGCCACTGGAACCAGTGGCAGGGCAAGCGGCGCAGCCATCTGCTGGTGGTGCCCGCAACCGGCGGCGCGCCCAAGGATCTGACCCCCGGTCCCCGCGACGTGCCGGGCTTTTCGTTGGGCGGTCCCGACGATTACGACATTTCGCCCGATGGGCAGGAAGTCTGCTACTCCATGAACGCCGACCCCGTGCCGGCGGTCAGCACCAACTCCGATCTCTACGTCGTCTCGATCGCCGGCGGGCCGGCGCGCAAGATCACGATTACCGCCGGCGCCGATGCCGGCCCGCACTACTCGCCGGACGGCAAATACATCGCGTGGCGCGCCCAGACGCGTGCCGGCTACGAGAGCGACCGGTGGCGTTTACTGGTGCTGGAACGCGGCACGGGCCGGGTGACCAACCTCACCGACAACCTGGACCGCTGGGTCAACAGCTTCACCTGGGCGCCCGAATCCACCGGGCTCTTCTTCACCACCGGAGACCGCGGGCGCCAGGCCATCCAGTTGATTCCCATTTCGGGCGGCGCCGTGCGCTCTGTGGCATCAGGCGATGGCGAACTCGACGATATGCAGCTCACACGCAACGGCAAGACCATGGTCTACACGCAGCAGACCGGCGTCTCACCCGTGGAGATTTTTCGCGCTTCGTCGGGCGGCGGCGTACCGGTGGCGCTGACGCACCTCAACGACCAGACACTGGGCAACTATCAGATGACCGCGCTTGAAGAGTTCATGGTGGATGGCGCGGAGGGCGCCAAAGTGCAGAGCTTCGTGGTGAAGCCGTACGGGTTCAACCCCACGCGCAAGTACCCGGTGCTGATGCTGATTCACGGCGGCCCGCAAGGCTTCTGGGGCCACTCCTGGACCTACCGCTGGAACGCGCAGGTCTTCGCCGCCGCCGGATACGTGGTGGTGATGCCGAACCCGCGCGGGTCCACCGGCTACGGGCAGAGATTCATCGACGACATTAATAACGATTGGGGCGGACGCGCCTTTGACGACATCATGGCGGTGGCCGACCACGTGGTGAATCAGATGCCCTACTGCGATGCCGGCCGCATGGCGGCCGCGGGCGGCTCCTACGGCGGCTACATGATCGATTGGATTCTGGGACACACGCAGCGCTTCAAGGCCTTGGTCTCGCACGACGGCGTTTACGATCTGACGGGCGAATTCGGCGGCACCGAAGAGCTCTGGTTTCCGTTGTGGGAGTACGGCGGCAACCCATGGGACAAGCCGGAGAACTACGCCAGATGGTCGCCCAACAATTTCGTGAAGGACTTCCACACGCCCACGCTGGTGATCCACGGTGAGCAGGATTTCCGCATTCCTTATTCCCAGGCGCTGGAGCTTTTCACTGCCTTGCAATTGCAAAAAGTGCCTTCCAAACTCCTCCTGTTCCCGGATGAGGGACACTGGGTCTTAAAGCCGCAGAACAGCCTGCTGTGGTATAAAACATTTCTGGAATGGATTGATTCCTGGGTCAAGAAATAGAGTCAAGAGACCAAATCAAGGAAACAAAGGGTCCGAGTGAAATTCATCATCATCGCATTAGTCCTCATTGTGGCCGTTCCGGTGGCCGCGCTTCTCCTGATGTCTTCCAGCACGGTCTTGACCGTTCAACCGGACGTCAAAGTCATCGGCCTGGCGACGCCGGTAAAGGTGCAGATCGCCAATCCACACGGCGTGCGCCGCGTCAGCGCGCACCTGGAGCAGAACGGCGTCAGCTTCCCCCTGCTGGAACAAACCAGCCCGTCCCACCGGCTGTTCTGGCGCCGGAATCAGCCGCCCGAGACCGTCACTTTCGAAGCCGGCCGGAACAAGGCGCCGAACCTGAAGGAAGGGGACGCGCGCCTGGTTGTGGAGACCGGCGCCGACGATTTTCGCGGGTCGAGCGACACGACTTCGGTCACTGTGAAGGTGATCCTGGCGCCGCCGCGCGTGACGCCGGATGACGCGCAGCACTACATCAACCAGGGCGGCATGGAACTGGCGGTTCTGACTCCCGGCGGTTCCTGGAGCGAGGCCGGCGTCAAGGTGGCCCAGTACACGTTCCGCAGTTTCCCCCTGCCCGGCCACCCCGACCAGCGTTTCGCCATGTTCGCCTATTCGTGGGACCTGCCTGCGGACGTGACGCCCATGGTGTACGCGCGCAACCAGGCCGGCACCGAAGCCACCGCCCGCTTCTGGTTCAGGCTATTCCCCAAGAAATTCCGCACGCGCGATCTGCCCATCGATGATGCGTTTATACAGAAAGTGGTGAGCCAGATCGACCCCGACGGCAGCAAGGCGCCGGGACCGGACATGCTCTCGCGGTTCCTCAAGATGAACGGCGAAATGCGCCGCCAGAACAACCAGCAGCTTGCCGATCTGCGCTTCAAAACGGAAGAGAAAATCCTCTGGAACGGACCTTTCCTTCATTGGGGCAAAGAGGAATCGATGTTTGCCGATGTCCGCAACTACATGTACCAGGGCAAGAAGGTGGATCGGCAGGTGCACCTGGGTTTCGATCTTTCCGACCTGCAGAACGCGCCCGTTCACGTGGCCAACGATGGCCGCGTGGTTTGGGCCGCCGACCTGGGGATCTACGGCAACTGCGTGGTGGTGGATCACGGGTACGCGCTGCAATCCATCTACGGCCACATGAACCGAATCGATGTGAAGGTCGGCGACCGGGTGACCAAGAACCAGAGCCTGGGTGTGGCCGGGCAAACCGGCATGGCGGGTGGCGTTCACGTGCACTTCAGCATGCAGATCGACGGCGTGCAGATCAACCCGAAGGAGTGGTGGGACGAGCACTGGATCCACGATCGGATCATGAGCAAGCTGGACCCGAATGCGCCCCCGGCCGATCGGGCGCCGGTGGAAGCTCAGTCGGCGAGCGCGAAAGGCAAGGCCGGCGGCAAGCATAAGCGGCGGAAATAAGAGCCGATCGGCGGGTCGTGAGGATTGGAGTGGCCTAGGAGTGATGCGGGGTTGAAGCGCCTCCAGCGTCCGGGAGAATCAGCGGAAGTTCAAATGACTTGAACAGGTTCGGCCCAGCAGGCGGCACGAACATCGTGATGGTTGAAATCATTTCCTGGTCAAGTGAGAGCACGTGGATAGAGTGCGCGGCCCACCGGGCATCAGGGGCGCTGCTGAGCTCATAAACGGCGAAGGCGGGCTGGCCGTTAGCTCCTGTCGGAACCAGGCGAAGACCGTTGCAAGTCTTCCAAGCCGTCGCAAAGAAGGACCCAATGGTGTCGCGGCCAACAAACCATTCTCTCCATGGCGGCATTGTGACCGTGGCATCCTCTTTCAGGAGAGCTACAAAGCCGTTCACGTTGTGCCGCTGCCAAGCGTCCAGATAGCGCCCGAGAAGCCTTTGATGGGCCGGATTTGACAGAGGTGTGGCCTGCGGGCCACCGGGATAGTGTTTGGCGAGAGTTTCTCGCGCCCGCTGCAAAGCACTGTTGATCGAGACCGTCGAGCTTTCGAGCAGGGTCGCGGCTTCGGCAGCAGCCCAACCGAGCACGTCGCATAGCAACAGTACGGCGCGCTGACGCGCCGGCAACAACTGAATGGCAGCGACGAACGCCAGTTGCACGGCCTCGCGAGCCGCATAGCGTGACTCGGGGTTCGTCGCTTCGTCCCAGAACCCTGCAAGGCAGGCATTCGGGTAAGGTTCGAGCCACGCCACGTCGGTGGCCGGGCTTGACGGCATTTGCAGAGTCGCAGGTCCCAACTGGTGAGGCAAGAAGCGCTGCGGGTCCTTGCGGCTGGCCAGGGCATTCAGGCAGGCGTTAGTGGCGATCCGGTACAGCCATGCCCGAAAAGAACCGCCCTCGACGTTCTTGAAGCTGTCAAAGCCGCGCCAGGCACGCAAATATGTCTCTTGCACCAGATCCTCCGCTTCGTGTACGGAGCCAAGCATACGATAGCAATGCACCTGAAGTTCGCGGCGGAACGGTTCGGCGAGCCGTCCAAACTCCTCGGGGGTGGCGGCTTGCGGTTGAGGTGGCGATCCCGGTGTCATTTGCAGTCAGTATGGCCTTCGGGTGACTGTCCGTCAAGTTCCGCCATCAACCAGTGTATCAACCAGGCAAGACAGCTTCCTCCTAGTTCCCCTTCGGGGTGGGCTGGCCCTTGCCGGTCGCAATCAAACTGCGCAAGCTGCCGTTCACATAGGAGCCCCATGCGTTGGAGCATACATCGAAACACTCATACGCGGGAACGAGGCCCTCGTGGGTGAAGCGGATTTCCGTCTTGTTGCCGTGTGTGGAAATTTCGAAGACAACCTTCGTGTTCATCCACTCGGTCTTGTCCTGAGTGAAATTGAAATAGTTATCCGCAACAAGCCAGACGACTTTCTTATTGGGCGCCATTTCCGTCACTCTCATGGTGCAACGGTGCACGTCTTTGTAACGATACGTCCACTCATCGCCGAGGTTTGCGGTGCTGCCTTCGATGTTCTCCGACCACCATCCACGAACATTGTTGATGGCGGCGAAGGCCTCTTCGGGAGATTGGTCTACCGAAATGGTTGTGGTGAAATTTGGGTCTGGGTTGTTCATGGCTGGTCCCTCCTATGCGAACACGTCTGGCTGACTTTTACCCGTGGCGATCAGTTGGCGCAAATTGCCGTTGATGAGCATGCCCCAGGCGTTGGAGCAGCTACCGTAACACTCAATCTCCGGTTCGAGGCCCGAGTGGGTAAAACGGATTTCCGTTTTGCCGTCTTTCGTGGAAATATCAAAAACTATGTCCGTGCCGGTCCATTCGCTCTGGTCTTTCACAAAGCTAAGATGGCTGTCGGAGACGTGCCAGGCGACCTTCTTGCCGGGAATGAGTTCCATGACCTTCTGCGTGGAGCGGTGCGCATCCTGGTAACGATACGTGAACTCGGCTCCCAGCTTGTCGGTGGCGCCCTCGATCTCTCCTGACCACCATCCACGAACGTTGTTGACGGCAGCGAAGGCTTCGTTCGGTGTTTGGTCCACCGAAATGGTTGTAGTGAAACTGCGCTTCTTCATGGTTTGTCCTCCTGTTGGCTAGACGTAATATTACAGCGCCCGTGGTATTACACTGCCTCGGTCTCCGGCACGAAGCCCGCGTACTGGCGTTCGAACGCCTTGGCTACGCCAGTGCGCCAGCCCTCGGCTATTGACTGAGACGCGGGGTCGGGGAAGATATCCTCCTCCTTGTTCTCCAACCCGTCGAAGATGCCCCGCGCGACTGCTTCGGGCGAGGCCTTCGGTATCTCGAAGCCTCGGGTCATATCGGTGTCGGTAGGACCGAGGAACACGCCATGGACCGTCACGCCCTGACCTGCAAGGAGTGCTCTCAGCGATTGCGTCATATTGAACGCGGCGGCCTTTGAAATCGCGTAGGCAGGCGTGAGTGGCAACGGGGCGAGCGCCATCAAGGACAGAGTGTTGACGATGGCCCCTTTGGAGCGTCTCAACAGCGGCAAGAAAACGCGGCTCATTTTTAAGCTTCCGAAGAGGTTGACGGCCAGGTGCTGCTCGATAACCTCGAAATTGCTCAGATCGTCGTATAGAGCGATGCCCGCGTTGTTGATCAAGACGTCGAGGGTGTTGACCTCGCTGGCCGCCTGCTCGATCTGCGACGCGTTGGTTACGTCAAGCCTCAGGGGCGTCACGCGAGCATCGGCGACTGACAGTGCGCCGCGCGTTCCCGCATATATCCTCTTCGCTCCCCGTCCAAGCGCCTCATTGACAAGCGCACGGCCAATGCCGCGATTCGCTCCCGTGATCAAGACTGTCTTGTTCTGAATGTTCATAACGTTCTCCTTTGAACCTGCCGTTTCGAAGTTCCGAAGTCCTTATAATTGGTTGTCGAGAGATGCTAGTCGTCCAGCATCCCCATGCTCAAGTTCACGACCGACCCGGTCATCGCGCTCGCCTGATCGGAGGCCATGAAGACCGCCACATTGGCCAGCTCCGCGAGAGTCAGCAGCCGCCGCCGATGGTTCTTGCTCGCAATCAGTTCGTGGAACTGCTGCCACGAAATTCCGTGTGCCTTAGCGTGAAGCCCGAAAACCTCCTTGATCGTGCCCGTCTCCGGCATCCCGTCCGCTCGCAAACCCACTACCCGAACGCCGTGAGGCGCCAACTCCGCGGACAAACCCCGAGTGAGGGCCTCTACAGCTGCCTGCGCCGGAGCGAAGCCTCCTACGAGTGGGATGCCCATCCGCGAGGGCACCGCGGTGATGGTCATAATCACACCCGATCCCATTGCGGCCATCCGCCGTGCGGCCAGGCGTGCGGTCAAAAAGTATGAGCGGGCGTAAGTCGCGATCGGCAGCAGGAATTGATCGACATCCAGATCGACCAACGGCACACCCTGCAGCATTGTGTTTGGGATGCCGACGGCGTTGAACGAGACATCGACGCGCCCCGCCTTATCTATGACTGACTGCAGATGGCCGTGAACGGCGCGTTCGTCGAGAGCGTCTACTTGAGCCGCTTCAGCCCGCCCTCCTGAATCCATGATCCCTTTAGCAACCGTGTCAACCTTGCCGAGGTTACGGCCGGTCAAAAAGACTTGCGCACCTTCCCGCGCGAATGCGTCGGCAATGGCCGAGCCAACTGCGCCGCTGCTTCCGTAGATCACGGCAACCTTGTTCTTTAGCATCATCGCTCCCATCTCTTTGTTCTGTGCTCTCACCCTGTATAACCGTCGAGGGAGTGGAAAGTCATCGGTACTTTGCGAAGTTGTTTTCGATGCGCGCCGAGTTGCCGCATCGGGCGAATGGTAGGACTCGGCGCAGCCTCAGATCGGACGTTTCATTCGGCGGTTTGCGAGGGCTGCCTCAAAACCGGAGGATGACGTCGAACGTACTGAAAACGACACAACTTCTTGATCGAGCAGCAAATGACTCCTGCGAAACGGCGCAGGGTTTACCAGCTATTGGCCCACTTGGCGTGAAGTGGGCGTAGAATGGCCCCAAATGGCGTTCCGGAAGAGTCTTTTGGATCTCAGGGGCGGTTGGTCGGTTTATACCGGCCAATACTGAGGGCCATCTCGGGCGGCCACACGTTGGGCCCTTCTCTCTTTTTCGTTCGAGCTTTCCACCTTTTTAGGGATCTCCGGCTACGCGCTCATGTCGAACGCGGTACGCGCCTCGGGAACTGGGGACCATACAGCCGTACTCTCCGGTAACGCCGTCACAGCCGTTATCGGAAAGAACGCCGTCCACCACCCGAAACTCCCTCACCTCCAAACGAGTGGCAATTCCGGCGCAACTTGCATACGCTGAAAGAGAGACGCCCATCTATGAGAGTCCTGACCGAGGCCATCATCGCCAGGCTGCGCAAATTGCCCGCTCGCGATGATGCAAGACGCATGGTTTCTGTGATACCCCTCGGCAGCATCTACTGGGACGATGAAATGCCGGACTACCTCGATCTCGCGAAGCTCTCCGAGGACGAGCGGAACGCCATGTGGCGGCTCTTTGGCATTCGGTTCAAAATATGGGATGGCGAAGTTCTTTCAACTGACGATCAAGCATTCTGGGACGCGGCCCGTAAGGACGTGCCGACGTGGGCATTGTTTCACCGTCTCGCGCTGTCTGCTGATGACCGAGATGCCTGCAAGCAGGCCGAAGGGGATATTGAGAAAGAATTCGAGGCGTTCTTCGGAGACGCGGATCAGGTTGAACTTACAGACAAAGGCCAGGGGCTTAAGGAGTTTTCCGCTACATTCGATTTGACCAAAAAGCCCAACACAGAACAGTGAGCCGGGCAGAATCTCTCACGGCGTTTCGCGAAATTCGCGCCTCGGAACATCGCTTGTTGCTGATATGTGGCGTTTCATTCCATTACCGCCCGGTTGTGGACGGCGCTGGTCCAGTTTCCAGAAACACCGTATCGCAGCCGGTATCGGAAAACCCAGTGTACCTACACCGACCACCTCGGATTTGGATCGTCAAGCGATGATGATCGACAGGCCGAACGGCACCGCCAACTCCTGGAAGATTTGCAGGCTTTTGTAGGGTACCTCGACTCCAGCGGAATCGGAATTGGACCGATATCCGCAAAACACATCCACAGTGGCGGTGCGTTTCAGATCGAGAAGATATTCCTTCCGGTCACGGATAGCCGCCCATAGCGCGTCGATGTGCGCGTGAAGTGGCTCAGACTCCTTCACTGGAGGCTCGTAGATCCACATATCGTGCTGGTAGGGCCTCGATGAAGGGTGTCGCAACTCGCCGCGACGGTGGACGTGGGTAGGAGCGAGATCGAGGTTTTGCGAAACGTAGATCGGCTCCTCTGGATCTTCGCCGGTCACAAACCCTCGCAGCGTCTGATAGCCCTCGTCACCGCTCGCTTCCGTCGCATTTTCCGGTTGGTCAGCCATGAACCCATTCTGATCCAAATCAGCTACCGGCGCTTAAAGTCCCGATAAGTGGGGTTCTCGGAAACTGGCCCCGTGAGACCCCCCGTGGTACATCACCTCCAGAGGGAATGCCGCTTGCTGCGGTCCTTGCGCTGCTCAATCGGGCTACGACGTGCTTCGCCGAAGATCAAATGCCACGCCGTGATGAGGAAGAGCACAGCGGCCATCCCTGATATGGCTTCAAACGGGTGCCGGTAGAAGAACCAAAGCCAGAGTATCCCTACCGGCAGGAGCGCCCAACGTAGAAGACGTTTCATCGAGCACATATACTCTCAGCATGGAGTCTCCAACGCAAGCGGCGAGGCACGCGGACGTTATGTGGGGTTAGCGGAAACTGGCTCCTACGCCACTTGGCTGCAAACGATAGTCAACAATCTCCAAGTGCGCTGGTGGTCGCCAAAGCGCGAGTCACGGCCTCGGTTCGCTTTGCGACATCGTCTTGACGAATTCGTAGAGGAAGGTCTGGCCTTCGTAGAAGGAGCGGACGGGCATGCGCTCGTCGCGGCCGTGGGCGCGGACGTCGTCGCGATCGACGAAGAAGCCCTGAATGCCGTAGGTCGGGATGCCGGCCACGCGCAGATAGCGGCCGTCGGAGCCGCCGACTGCCATGGAGGGCACGGTGACCACGCCGGGCCAGATGATGTCGCTGATGCGCTCGAAGGCCTGCATGATGTCGGGGCGCATGGGGGATGCGGGGCTGTTGCCTTCATTGGTCTTGACGGTGACCACCACCTGATCGTCGGCGACCACTTTCTTCAGCGTGGCGAGCACGTTGTCGACGGAGTCCTCCGGCAGCACGCGGCAGTTCACGTTGGCGGCGGCGAGTTGGGGCAGGGCGTTGGTGGCGTGGCCGCCTTCCAGTTGGGTGGCGACGCAGGTGGTGCGCATCATCGCGTTGAGCGGGGCGGAGGCGGCGGAGACCTTGCGCATGGCCTCTTCGGAACCTTCGGACACGCGCGCCAGATCGGCGGCCAGCGGACCCTTTTCGATCTTCGCCATCTGGCGGAAGTAGGCGCGGGTGATGTCGTTCAGGCGGTAGGGAAAGGTGAACGTGGAGAGGCGGTAGAGCGCACCGGCCAGGTGGTAGATGGCGTTGTCGGGGACGGGACGCGCGCTGTGGCCGCCTTTGTTGCGGACTTCGAAGCGAAAGTCGGAGTAGACCTTCTCGCTGAGCGACATGTCGTTGGAGACGCGCTTGCCATCGACCATTTCGCCGCGCGCGCCTTCGTTGACGGCGAACTCGGCCTGGATGAGAGTGCGCTTGTTTTTGAGCAGCCAGTCGACGCCGTTGTAGGGGCCGCCGCCCTCTTCATCGGCGGTGAGGGCGACGATCAGGTCGCGGTCGGGGCGGAAGTTCTCGCGCTTGTAGCGGATCAGGTTGGCGATCCAGACGGCGGCCTGGGCCTTATCGTCCATGGCGCCGCGGCCGTAGAAGTAGCCGTCTTTTTCGAGCAGGACGAAGGGGTCGGAGGTCCAATCTTCGCGCAGGGCTTCAACCACGTCGATGTGGGCGAGCAGCAGGATGGGCTGGCGGCGGCCGGCGCCGTGATAGCGGACCACGAGGTTGGCCTTGCGCGGGATGGCGCCGCCCACGAAGATATCGGACTCGGGGAAGCCGGCGGCTTTGAGGCGCGCGGCCATGGCTTCGGCGATCGGCGTAGTGGCGCCGGTGGTGAATCCCGACTTGGTTTCGATCATCTGCTGGTAGATCTCGCGCGCCATGCTCTGGTCGGCGGCGGGAGGCAGATTGCCGGCGGCCAGGCAGGGGAAGGCGAGCAGAGACAGCAGGAGGACGTTACGCATTTTCGTTATTGTCCCACTTCGAGCCTTACTTGGAGCGTGACGCGTTCCAGGCGCCGGCGTCGACGGGGTCGCTGGTATCACCGATGGTGGTCTGGTAGCGGCCGGCGAAGGCCTTGCCGTCCCATTTTCCGGTGAGTTTGACGTGTCCGGTCATGCCCTGAACCTGGACATCGCAGGCGGCGTCCAACTGCGAATTCTCGAGCTTGAAGGACTGCACTTTGGACTTCAGCTCTTCGCCGTCGACGGTGAAGGAGAATTCGCCCTTCCAGGCACCGTCAGGCGCGGTAGAGAGAGTCATGTGGACGGCTCCGCTGTTGCCGGAGGAATCGCTCTTCCATTCGCCGGTGTACGGTCCGGCCATGCCGGTATCGGCGGCGCGGACCAGGAGGAGGGAGGAGAGAAGCAGAAGGTGGAGATAGCGCATGAGGGAATCGTAGCAGAGTCGGCGTTCTGCTATCTTAGAAATTGGCTAAAGTTTACCCGTTTCAACCCTACCGGTACAGCGAAAAGGCCGGTCCTTTGACCAGTCTGGTAACCCAGCCGTACGACAAGATTTCGCCGGCGATGCAAAGCCGGTATCTGTCGATGAACCCGTACAACCTGGTGCGGGTGGTCCTGGGCGAACGCAAGCCCGGGGACTCGGAGACCGACAACGTCTACACCCGGGCCAACCGCTTCATGGAGGAGTGGACGGCCGCCGGCATTCTGGTGCAGGATGCCCGGCCCGGCGTCTTCCCCTACTTCCAGGAGTTCGTGGTTCCCGATACCGGCGAACGGCTGGTCCGCAAAGGCTTCATCGCGCTGGGTGCGGTGGAGGAGTACCCGGCCGGCGTGGTGTATCGGCATGAACAGACGCTGTCGGGCCCCAAGAAGGACCGGCGCGAGTTGCTGCGCCACACCCACACACACTTCGAGCCCATCTTCATGCTCTACGCCGACGCGGCCGGCGCCATTGATGCGCTGCTGGACGAAGCGGCGGCTGGGGCGCCCCTGGGCGAAGTCACCGACGAGTACGGCGCCATCCATCGCATCTGGAAGATTGCCGACGGCGGTCCGATTCAGACTCTGATGGCCGATAAAAAGCTGCTGATTGCGGACGGCCATCACCGCTACGAAACAGCACTGGCATTCCGCAACGAGAATCCGGGCCTGCAGGGCGCCGACCGGATGATGATGTCGTTCGTCAACATGCATTCGGCCGGACTCAAGATCCTGGCCACGCACCGGCTGGTGAACGGGTTGGATCCCGACGGCTTCCCGGAGACTTTTCTGCGCGCCGCGGCGCAGAACTTCCAGGTGGAAGAAATCAGTTCGCCCGGCTCGCTGCAGCAGGCTTGGAAAAACGCTGCCGGCCGCAGCATTATCGGCGTGGCGATGGCGGGGCGCCTGTTTCGCTTCGAGGATCGCACGGCCCGCGGCGAACTGGACGTTCGCATTCTGCATCAGCGCCTGTTGGGAGAGGCGCTCGGCATCAGCGAGGAAGCCGTGCGCGACGAGAAACACCTGCGCTACATCCGGGGCATCGACGCGGCCGTCGAGGAGGTGCGGAAAGGCTCGGCGCAAATTGCCTTTCTGCTGCAGCCGACTTCGATTCAGCAGGTGGCCGACACGTCATTCGGAGGCGGCGTGATGCCGCAGAAATCGACTGACTTTTATCCCAAGCTGCTTTCGGGGATGGCGATTTATAAGTGGTCGTGACCCTCAGGGTCGCGACCCAGAGCGTCGCGACCACTTAAACGCAAACACTGGTACGCCCGCCGCGCCACCACCAATTCTTCATTCGTCGCCAGCGCCAGCACGGTCACCTGGGAATCTTCCGCCGAGACTACGCGGTCACCGCCGCCGCTTTCATTCCTGGCCGGGTCATTTCTGGCCGGGTCATTTCTGGCCGGGTCGATGCGGATTCCCAGAAACTCCAGCCCGGCGCAACACGCGGCGCGCAGCCGCGCGGAGTTTTCGCCGATGCCGCCGGTAAACGCCACGGCCTCCAGCCCGCTCATGGCCGCGGCAAATGCGCCGATGGTTTTTTTCACCTGGTAAACGAAAACTTCGAGCGCCAGTTGCGCCCGGCGGCTGCCCCCGGCGGCGGCGGACTCCAGGTCGCGCACATCGCCGCCGGCCACGCCGGAAAGGCCCGCCAACCCGCCGCCCGTGGCCAGTTGGACGCGCACTTCCTCCGTGCTCCAGCCGTGCCGCTCCATCATGTAGAGAACCGCAAAGACGTCCAGGTCGCCGTGGCGGGTAGCGTTCTCCAGGCCGGACTGCGGCGAAAAACCCATGGTGGTATCCACCGAGCGGCCGCCATCGATGGCGCACATCGAGGAGCTTCCGCCCAGATGGCAGCTCACCAGTTTCACGTGGCGGCCCAGCACGGCGGCCACACGTTCGGCGATGTACTGGTGCGACGCGCCGTGGAACCCGTACTTGGCCACGCCTTCTTCCAGCCAGGCGCCGGGCACGCCGTAGAGCCGGGCATGCTCAGGCATGGTGGCGTGAAACTCCGGCTCGAAGGCCGCCACAATCGGCACGCCCGGCATGGCCTGGCGGAAGGCTTCGATGGCCGTCAGGTAAATGGCATTGTGCGCGGGCGCGGCCGGCAGAAACTGGCGCAACGCCCCCACCACGCCATCATCCACCACAAACGTGCCGCGGTACTTGGGACCGGCATGCACCGCTTTCAGGGCGATGGCGTCAATGGGCGTGCCATCGGTGACGATTTCGCCGATGGCCTGCGCGTAGTTCGAAACCCGCTCCAGCCGGCCTTTGGCCAGCGCCTGCTCCGAGGGCATTTCCAGAATCTGGTACTTCAGCGAAGTCGATCCCAGGTTCGGTATAAGTATGTTCACTTGATCCCGTGGTATTGGTTCTTGAGCCCCAGCAGGTTCTTGGCGGCGGTGGCCTGGTAGGGGCTCTTGATGGCGGAACAATCGCGGTAATAGTTCGCGGCTTCCTGAGGTTTATCCAGTTTGTAGTTGGCGAAGCCCAGCAAGTAAAGCACCTCCGGTTTCTTGGAGGCGTCCACCAGCGGCAAGGCGGTGCGCAGCGCGACGTCGGCCTTGGCGAAGGCGGTTTCGTTGTAGTATTGCTTGCCGTTCAGATAGTGGGCGTTCCCGGTCACCAGGTTCTTGCGGATAGTCCAGTCGGCGTCGCTCACGCCCTCGGGCTTGGGCTTCTGGGCCATCACTTCGACAGTCTTCGCCGCGTAGGCGTGAACCTTCTCCGGCTCCTTCTTCTGCTGCAGGTAGCTGTCGGCCACCGCCAGCAGCATCTCTTCGTTGTTCTGGTCGGTGGCCAGCACGGTTTCCGCCAGCCCGATGGCTTTGGCGGTATCGCCGGACTGCAGGTAAGCGATGAAGAGCGGCTGTACCACCTTGGCGGCGTACTCGCCTTTCGGATTGCGCTCCCTCACCAGACCGGCGAACTCGATGACCGCTTTGGGATCGCGCGATTCCAGCGCCACGCGGTAGATGGCGTATTCGGCGTAGGCGTCCACCTGTTTGGCGTATTCGACTTCGTTCTTCCAGGCGGTCACCTCGTCGGCTTCCTTGGGCTGGGGCGCCGAGGCCATCTTGCGGGCTGAGGCCGAAGCAGCGGCCGAATACTTCTTGATCAGCGGCAGATCCTTCTTGGTTTCGGCGGCTTTCAGGCATTGCATCGCCGCTTCCGGGTCGTCTGGGTCAAGCGCCAGCAATTGGTCGCCGGCCGCGATGACCTTGCCGGCGTCATTGGCCTTCGCGTAGAGGCCCTGGAGCTGCTCCAGAACCCAGGGCGTGCCGGCATCCTTGGGGAACTGGCTGGCGTACTGATCCATCAGAGCGGCCTTCTTGGCGGCGTCGTTCTCCTGCATGATCTGTTGGAGCAGTTTGCCTTCCGGCTTTTCGGAATTGACCTCCTCGATCTTGTGGCGCTGCCCGAGCGCCGTCAAACTCAAGGCGATGAGAAGTGCGAGTGTGCGCATACGTCCCCTCCCGATTCGACGGAATATTACCACGAAACGAGGGCGGCTGCGCGGGGGGCGGCCGGTCTGGCCGGGTTGGGCGGGTCGGCCGGGTCTGCCGCTGGCGATGCCGGCAGTTACAGAGAGGGCGGGACGATTCATGAAGGTTCAGAATCGCCAGGTGACTTTGGCATAGGCGCCGCGCTTTACCTGCGACGGATTGACGATCGTGAATATGTCGTTGGACTCCGGGTGATGGTCCTGGAGCAGGTTCTGTCCCACCAGACTGAATTCCAGCCTCTCGCCGAACTGCCAGCTCAATCGGGTGTCAACCCGCACATACGCGGGAATCGCTTGCGCCGGCAGGCTATCAACAAAGTAGACGCCCGTGTCCCATGAGAGGCTGCGCCCGAGATCCACGTGCGACCTGAGACTTGCCTGATGGCGCGGGTTCGAGCCCTCCGTGCCGGGCCCGGACGAGGAATCCTGCCCTCCGGCATCCGGGTGCAGATGCATCTGCAGAAGCGAATAGCCGGGACTCAACGTCCAGCGGTTGTCCACTCTCCAGTCCGCCGACACCTCAGTGCCCTGAGTTGTGCCGTGCATTTTGTTGCCCCACGTAATCGGAATCACCCAGCGCGCGGGGCCGGGGACGGGCTGAAAGAAAGGCGTGCCGAACTCCCTTGTCCTGATATTGTCATAAGTATTGAAGAAGGATGCGATGTCCACGGAGAGCCGGCGGCTGAGCTGCGCGCGATAGCCCACTTCGTTCGCAATCACGTGCTCGGCCTGCTGGTGCGGGTTGCCGTAGAGAATCACTTCCCGCGGCACGCCGTCGTCGCCCGGGAATGCAGCGATCCCGATGTAGGCGGCGGTGTCGAGCCGGGATGGCGTGCGGCTGGCGCGCGAAGCAGCGGCCCATAGAGTGTGGCGGGTGCTCGGAGTCCAGGCCAATCGGACGCTCGGATCGACGTCATAGCCGTTGAAGTCGTCGTGCTCCACCTTGGTACCCACCGTCAGGAACAACCGGCCGGGCCGCAGCGTGATTTCATCCTGCACAAATGAACTGAAGATCTGAACCGTCCGCGCGGAGGGGATGTAGGCGAGATCGATAGTTCCCTCGGTGTGATCCGCGCTCAAGCGGTATCCCACGCCCCACATCACGTCGTGCCGTGCGCCCAGAGACAGGCGATGCTGGAGATCGAAGTCGATGGTGTTACGAATTTCGTTGGATTCCGGCCCGTATCGCGCATTTCTGTCGTAGTAGAACTGCAACGTGGTTTCCGAGCCGTTAGCAGAGAGATGGCTCCACCGCCCTAGAATATTGCCGCCGGAGAGATCGGCGTGCGTTCGTACGTTGGTGTTTTCGGGCGGGTCGATGGACGTGTGGATGATCTCCGCTCCTTCGCTCCCGCTGTAAATATCTCCTTGAAATGTCAACGAGTCTGCCGCGGAGAGGCTGCCGTCCACCCGGAAGCCGCCATGCAGAAGATGCCAGTTATCAAACGAATTGTCGCCGCCGGTCAAGTCGGGGGAATGATTGCGGTCCAGGTATTTCGAAAAAACACGGTAACTGAAATCTCCGGCGATCTTGCCGCCATACTGTGCCGTCGCGGACGCTCGCTCCTGGGTGCCGCCACCGGTGGCGATCAGCGCGCCCTGGGTGTCGGCGGACTTCTTCGTGATCACATTGATGACGCCGTTCACCGCGTTGGCGCCCCATAGCGTCCCGCCCGGACCGCGGATCACTTCAATGCGAGCGATGTCCTCCAGCGGCACATCCTGGGTGTCCCACGTGACGCCCGCGAAGGTCAGGGTGTACACGCTCCGGCCGTCGATGAGTACCAGCAATTTGTCGGCAAGTTCGTGATTGAAACCTCGTGCGGAGACGGCCCAGGTGTTGGAGTTGATCTGGCCCACATCCAACCCCGGCACCATTCTGAGCAAGTCGGGAATATTCGTCGCCCCTGAGCGCCGGATATCTTCGGCGGTAATGACGAAGACCGCCGCCGCCACCTGAGACATCTTCTGTTCCTTTTTCGACACGGAAGTGACCTCATAGTTCATCAGGTCTTCGATGCTCCGCTGGCCCAGG
>Ga0210402_10001005_pt1 | contig 30059 bp, 23 predicted proteins | sample IncBWC7MmetaG_FD_161055 | JGI IMG/M metagenome (GOLD analysis project Ga0210402, IMG submission 161055) | Forest soil microbial communities from Barre Woods Harvard Forest LTER site, Petersham, Massachusetts, United States - Inc-BW-C-7-M | ecosystem: Environmental > Terrestrial > Soil >...
GACCACCGAGTCCCGCCTCGCCGCGCAGAACGCGCTCTTCGAAGAGTCGTGGCAGACGGACCTCAAGCTCTCTCCTACCCGGGCCACGGCCGTCGGCGACTACCGCTACAACGACAAGCTCGGCGACAACTCGCTGGCCGCCATCGCCCAACGTCACGAGATCAACGCCGGCTTTCTGGCGCGCATCAAGGCCATCTCGCCCGCCGGGTTCAGCGAGGAGGACCGGACCTCGCACGACCTCTTCCTCCGCAACCTGCAGGAGGGGATGGATGACTACGACCTGAAGGACTACGAGATGCCGGTCAACGCCCAGGGCGGCATCCACACCGGGCTCGCGGACCTGCCGAACGCCGTCCCGCTCGATTCGGTCAAGCATTACGAGGATTACATCGCCCGCCTGCACCAGATCCCGAAGGCGATGCTTCAGACCGAGGAGGTCATGCGCGCGGGGGTCAAGGATCACCTGGTCATCGTCAAGTTCCTGGCGGAAAAGATCCCCACGCAGTGCGCCGGCATCATCGCCGCCGACCCTTTCCTCACCCCGATCAAAAAGATGCCGGCGACCTTTTCGGACGCCGACAAGAAGCGTCTGACGGATGACATCACGGCAGCCGTCAACAGTGAGGTCCTTCCGGCGTACAAGCAGTTTGCCTCGTTCGTCACCACGGAGTACGTCCCTACCGGCCGGGCCACGCTCAGTATCGAGAGTCTGCCCGACGGCAAGCGCCGCTATCAGGCCGCCATCCGGCGGCTGACCACGACCAACCTCTCGCCGGCTGAGATTCATCGTATCGGCCTTGCCGAGTACGACCGCATCGTCGCCGAGATGATCGCGCTGGCAAAGGCCAACGGTTACAACGATCTGGCCGGCTTCCGCGATCACATCGAGGCCGACTCGAAATACAAGCCGTCCTCGGCACAAGCGATCGTCGACGACTTCGACCGCTACATCAAGCAGATGCGGCCCAAGCTCCCGGCGCTCTTCACCGTCATCCCCTCCGCACCGGTCACCGTGGAACCGATCCCCGACTTCCAGAAGGCCGCGGCCACGCACTACCAGACCGGAACTCCGGACGGGAAGCGCCCAGGCCGCGTTTCGGTGGCCGTCTCGGACTTCCCGAGCCGCTCGTTCATCAACGACGAAGCGGTGGCGTACCACGAGGGCATCCCCGGACACCATATGCAGCTCTCCGTTCAGCAGACCCTCAAGGGGCTGCCTGAGTTCCGCAAGCACGGTGGCAACTCCGCGTATACCGAGGGGTGGGCGCTGTATGCGGAGCAGCTCGGGAAGGAGGTCGGCTTCTACCAGGATCCCGGCTCGGACTACGGCCGTCTCCGCTCGGAGCTCTTCCGCGCCGTCCGTCTGGTGGTCGACACCGGCATCCACGATATGGGATGGAGCCGCGACCAGGTGGTCGAGTACATGCGCAACTCGCACGCCGTCGACGAGCCGACCATCCAGTCAGAGACGGACCGCTACATCTCCTGGCCGGCCCAAGCGTGCAGCTACAAGATCGGCCAGCTCAAGATCCGCGAGCTCCGGACAAAGGCCACGCAGCAGCTAGGCTCTCACTTCGACATCCGCAGCTTTCACGACGAGGTGCTCGCCGGCGGCAGTCTCCCGCTGGATTTACTGGATGCGCGGATCACGCGGTGGATCAACGCGCAGAAGGGGGCGAGTGCAACAAACTAAACCATACGAATCACTGCTTCCGCCTGATCGCCCGAAAAGAGCTCGCGCCTTCCTAACATCGAGAGCCCTTCTCCCCCAGCGGTTTCTTGCTGGGGGAGAAGGTGCCGAAGGCGGATGAGGGGGCGGTGCTTGCCGCGATCTGAGACAACGATCGATCGCCGCCTGGATCATTACGACGACGATCGAGTGGGATTTCGGCGCATCGCGCGCATATGCCGTTTCATTCGCGATGACACTCTGGGTAGTGCCTCAGTGTCTTGCGTTTTACGACGAGTAGCACGTACGGAAAGGTGTTCACGAGCACGATTTGCTCATGCGCCACTTACGGACGCGCGAGGCGCCCCCTCATCCGCCTTCGGCACCTTCTCCCCCAGCTGAAAAACGCTGGGGGAGAAGGGCTCTCGATTGGAGGGTGGCGAATCTTGGGACGAGTTCACGCACGTTCACGTTCAGGTGCTGACGCAACAGCCCGACTATCAGGCACCAAGAAAACTACTGGAAAGTTCTCATGTAGGAGATTACGCGACATCGGCACGGAAAAAGGGACTTGGAGGATTGTCGCTGAAATCATAGTTAGCCGCTTCGTTGGTCGGAACAGCGCGAACCCGAAGCGCTATCCGAACGTCACACGCCTGTGCACATCATCACCAACGCGCGACTGCTGCTTCTCAAGTTCGTCCTGTTCCTGGTGATGGGAGCCATCGCGGGCGCGCTTATCCTGGTGCGAACGCCAGAACGATCGAGCGCACTGCTCCTGGCTGTATGTGTGTGGGCCTTCGCCCGAGCGTACTACTTCTGCTTCTACGTCATCGAGCGGTACCTGGACCCTCGCTTTCGCTTCTCTGGTGTATGGGCTGCATTGCATTTCGCGTGGTCGTCGGCGCGCGCTCGGTCAGTGCAGAAACGCGGCTGATGAACTATCGCGCAGCGCGCCGGCGCGGCGGTGCCGCAATGGTGATGGTCGCCGGCGCGGAGCTCGATTCCGTAAAATTCGTCGTACCGCCGAAACTGGCCGTGATCGTATGTGTTCCCGGCGCCAGGAATGTTGCCGGATTCCAGGTGGCAACGCCGTTGACCAGCGGCGCAGCGCCAACCGTTTGTCCGTTCTCAAAGAACTCTACGGCACCGTTCGGCGTCGCCGGCGTCGATGACACGGTGGCCTGGAGGAGAGCTCCTATGGCGCGGAGCTCGGTCGTCGAGCTCGATGTACTGCAAAGCCCGCGGTCGGCCACGAGCGCATAGAACGGCAGGTTCGTGATTCCGTTGACCGCGATGTCATCGATCTGCCATCCCAGCGGCAAGCCGATGGCGTTTCCGGTTCCGATCCGGAAGCGGATGCGGACGCGTTGTCCGGCGTATTTCGTGCCGAGGTCGATGACGGCTGTGGTGAACGGCGACGTCGAGGGCGATTCGAACGAGGCCCCAGGACTGAGGCCGTCGAATGCTCGCCGCCCGGCCAGCGGATTCGTGGTATTCGCAGGATCGGCGATGATCGGCGCAGCATCGTAGCCGGGCGACGCTGACTCGCCGATGTCGCTCCACGAGATGCCGTCGTCGGTGCTCAACTCCACGACGCCGCCATCGACGGGGACAAGATCTCCGCTCGCCGCTGTGGCGAGATTGAACCAGTAGCGATGATGGAAGACGATCCGCAACGGACGATCGAGCGCGACAGTCAACAGCGGCGAGGTCAGTGACGCGTCGGTCTGTGCGAAATGGACCGAGCCATGCCAGACGCGCTGTGTGGACGAAAGATCGAGAATGCTCCATTGGTTGTTTGTCGGAACGTCCCACGCTGTTCGCCCACTCTCGAAATCGTCCGTTGCCGATTGTTTGGGCTCGTCATCGACGTTGAGCCGGATCCGGGATGTGAACGCGGCGCTTTCGGCAAGAGCGAAATCAGGATCGCTGACCGTGATCATGACGGTCGGCGTGACCGCCTCGGTGCCCGGAGCGAGAGAGACGTTCAGGCTGGCGGTGACGCTCTGGCCAGGATCGGTGGCGGGAAACGCCAGCGCGCCGCCGTTCAGTTTCAAGCGCAGATCGTCTGCCGTCACGTGACCCGTGGTCGCGGAGAGGCGCGTGTTCCCGGTGTTGCGAATAGTGACGGTCAGCGACCCATCCTCGCCTCCCTCGAGAACGCCGTTTCGCTTGCAAGTGCTTGCGGCGTCGTCGACCGTGATGGCGGTGATGGCGGCATCCCCGCCGAGCGTGAAGTCCTCCGTAACGCCGGCGTTGGACGTCGAGTAGCGCTCCGCGATGGTTGCACGCGTCCCCGCGCCTCGTTTTGCGAAGGCCTGCCAGAACCTCAGATAGTCGGTGCGATCCGATGCGAACGCGGCGGCCAGCAGAGCGTTACGGGCATCGAGGAAGGTCGGATCGGCCGGCGTGATCTTCAGCGAGGCAACGAGGTAGTCCTTCATCCGCTGCTGCGCCTCGGCGAACATCAGCCGCGGTTGCGCGCCGAGCGTGTCGCGAAGAAGGGCCGCATAGCATTCCCACAGCATCGTGGCCCACACTTCGCCGGTGGCGTGCACTTCCGCGTTGTTGCCGCCGTCAGCTCCGAAAGCGACCGGTACGCCGCTGATCGGCTGACCGTTGCCGATGTGCCGGAGCGTAAGCGGGTTGCGGGTCATCTCCGTTGAATACGGCACGCGCCGGACGCCGAAGTAGTAGCCGCCATTCGGAATCGGCCCGTTTGCTTCGCCGCCGGTGACGAACGCGGCGATGGCATACGCACCATTGAACGTGGCGTTCGACGCGATGGAGGAGTCTTCCGCCCGTACCATCGCCAGCAGCGCAACGAAGTCGCTCCATCCCTCGCCCATGCCACGCGACTGATTGCTGACCAGGCCGGTGGAATTGGCGATGAGCCGATTGCTCAGGTAGTGTCCCCACTCGTGAGCGATGACCGAGTAGTCGACGGTGCCGTCGCGATCGATGCCGGAGTCGCGCCGCAGTGTGGCGTGAATCGGGCCGGTGGTCAGAGCTGCGCGAATCGCGTCCGCGCTCTCCAGCGGAAGCATCAACGATGGGATGGTTGCCAGCTCCTCTGCCGTGCAGGTTGTGGCGCTGCAGGCCATCTTCGTGAAGCTCGATGGGCTGGGCGAGCTGGCTACGTTTCCGACGATCACGGCCAGCGCGCCGGCGGCCTGTGCGTTCCGGGCTTTGACGGAGAAGTTGCAGGTTCCGCCACGATCGACGAAGACGATCTTGCCGGCGACCGCGGATCCGATGGCCGTGCAGCCATCCGCCGGGGAGGCCGCGACGATGTCTCTCGTCACGGTGAACACTTGCGTACCGAAGACCGCGGTGCCCACTCCATATTGTCCAGCCAGCGCCGATGGCGAATCGATGGTGAGCGCGCGGAAGGTGATGGCGTCGAAAAGGTACATCTGCATGCGCGGACGGCCGCCATCGGGCGGGGTCGACATGTTTGCGTTGTTGCGCCCGGAGTAGTCCTGCGCCTCGGCGCGAATCGAGTCGTTGCCAAGACCTCCACGCCCGTAGTTGTCGGTCTGGGCATTGCCCGCGGCCTCGTTGAATCCGGAATCGTAGAACCAGTCGTGGAGGAAATTGACGTCGTAGAAGAGCTGCGTGACCGCCGCCTTGCGTTGCGTCGTGTTGGCTCCGGGCTGCAGTTGCATGTCGGGCCGGTAGTCGAACGTGCGCAGGCTGGTTGTCGAGGCCCGCTCGTCACCGGTCGAGAATCCGTCCGGCGGGAAGAGGTCGTCGTACGCGTCGACATTGTTGCCTGTGGTCTGCGTCGCACTCGCCGCCAGCCACGGATCGGCCGTGCTGATCGGTCCATTTGCCAGCGTCACCAGTCCCGTCTCCACGAACGGAGCCTGAAATCCATCGTTGGTGCCGGTGGGATGGGGATCACCAACCAGCCCCTGCGGACCATTGAGCGGCCGCCGGATTCCCGTCGTCTCCGCCCGGACGCGATACGTGAACGGCAGGCCGGCGTCTTCGGTAAGGTTCTTCCGAAACAGGAGCCGCCCATCGGCCGCGGAAATTACGTACAGGAACATTTCCGCATCCGTCGCCAGCTCGATCGAATATGCCGGCGCGAGCGATGTGCCGAGGTCGAACCAGACGCGGCTCAGGCGTGATGCAGCGGGTTCGCCGGCGTCGAGATCGCCTGACGCAATCGCAACCGCCGCGGCTTCGGAAAGACGAAACAGCTCCCCACTCTTCGCCGCCACACGAGCCGCGTCACCCGCGAGATGACCGGAGATCGCTACCGTGGCACCATCGCGCGTCGTGACGACATTCAGCTCGTTGCGAAAGACCTCGATGCCGTCGATACGCTGACGGTATCGCGTAACGATCGCGCCACGGCCTGTGTCATGGACCTCCGAAACATACGCGCCATCGAAACCGCGGACCGCCGTGGCGGCCGTGACCGTGCCGCCGGTTGCGCCGCCGATCCAGCGAAAGGATGGAGTCCCGAACTGCGCGTACCACTCCGTCGGAATCCTGGCGTTCGCGGCCTGCGCAACAGCCGGCGGCGCGATGCGCTGTGCCGCCGCGGCATCGAAGTTGGGAAGATCGCGCGCGGTCGCGACGGAGGCGATGAGCAGCAGTACCGCAACCGCGATGAACGCCCGCTTCATGGCGGCGACGATGCTAACAAGTCGCCCCGTTCAGCAGACTCCGGCCGTGTGAACTACCGGCAATATTGTTCTTCGCGCCTTCCTGGCAAAGCTTTATCCGCAGATGACGCAGATGACGCACGTCCAGGCAGAAGGCGAGGTCGTTGAACAGCGTCTCCGCGAGCTGCGTCAGAAGTACGGCGTGACGCAACAGCAGCTCTCGGTTGCCACAGGCCTCACAGAAGGCTACATCAGCAATATGGAGAGAGGCCAGAAGGTGCCGAGCCTCACGACCATCCTTCGCCTCGCCGTCGCCCTCGGTTGCAAGGTGACGGAGTTGGTGTCCGTCTTCGACAAAACGGACCTACCGTCGAGCCTGCCGAAGTAGTTTCACATGCGATGCCTGAAGTCATCGGATTATCAATGAGTTACGAGAGACCGAAAAACGAAGCCCTGGCACTTCGCGTTATCAGCACCCGATCGGGTTGGTACCATAGAGAAATACGCAATCGATGGTGATGCCATGCCTGTGAGTTACGACGATGCCGCAAAGCAGCTTCGCAAGCTCTACAAGGAGCAGTTCGACCTTCAGGACGAGATGGATCGCCTGTCGGATCAGGCGTCGTCCGCGGAGAGCGACGATCTCGCCGCGCAGTACAACCGTCAGATCGCTGCCAAGAAACATCAGATCCGGCTGTACCTAGAGCAGGATCTGTTGCGCTACCCGCCGTATCACTACGCGCGGAACCTCACGGCCCTGCAGCAGTTCCACGAGGTGGCGCCTTACGACAAGTCGGTGTTCATCATGACCAAGTTCCCCGGGGCAGGCAGCGACTCGGAGAAGGACCGGGGGCTGAGGGCCGTGATCGAGGCGGTCCAAGCCGGCATCCGGGCGGCGGACATGACTCCCCGCCTGGCGACCTTCAGCTACCAGGAGATGCTGTGGCCCAACGTGGAGCTCTACCTCCTCGGTTGCTCGCGCGGCGTGGCCATCGTCGAGGATCAGTACCGCGCGGAGCTCAATCCGAACGTGGCCTTGGAGTGGGGATGGATGAAAGGGATGGGGAAGCGCGTCTACTTCCTCATGGAGTCGAAGTTCGTCCATGGACGGGCCGACTGGCAGGGCTTCCTCTCCAGGGAGTTCTCCTGGGAGGCGCCCGATGCCGGGGTCAAAGAAGCGATCACAGAGTGGCTGAAGGGGAAGGAAGAGGTCTAAGCCGATGGCGGATGTGCCGGTGTGTTACGTCTCCATGCCGTTCGGGCGCAAGCCGGACGGGCAGGGTGGCGATGTCGATTTCGATCTGATCTACTCGTCGATGATCGTTCCCGCGGTCCGGGCCACGGGGTTGGAGCCCATTCGCGGTGACCAGGATCTGGCCGCGGGACTATTTCTGAAGACCACCCTGAAACGGCTCGTCGCGTCGCCGGTCGCGGTATTCGACCTCAGTCTGCACAACCCGAACGTCGTCTACGAACTGGGTATCCGCCACGCGCTCTGTGACGGCGCCACCATCCTTATCGCCCGGAATGAGACGCAGGTTCCATGGAGCCAGTCGATGTTGCGGGTGTTGTTCTATCAACTCAATGCAGCGGGGCGGCCCGAAAACACCTCCGCGTTCGCCGAGGCGCTGGGGCAGGTGTTGCGAGCCGCCCAGTCGTCTTTCGCGAGCGATAGCCCTGTGCGCCAGCTTCTGCCGTCCGTTCCCGTGTTCGATGTAGGACACCTACGGCGGGAACTTTCCGAGAGGGACTCACAGCGTGACGGTGAGCTGAGACAACGCATCCTCGCCGCGAAGCAACTCGGCGCCGAAGAGCTCTTCGATATCGAAGAGGAGATCACCGACTTTGCCCGCCTGTCGCCCGAGATTGGAGTCCTGCTGTTCGACGCCTATCGGATTCGTGGTGCGTGGCGGAGGATGATCGACCTGTCGAGGCGACTGCCGCCGCAGTATCTGGCCCAACCGCGGTTGCAGGAGCAACTGGCCCTGGCCCTCAACCGGAGCGGCGAGTGGGAACGTGCCGAGAAGATCCTTCGGGACCTCGCGGGCCGGAACGCGCAATCGAGTGAGACGTGCGGCATCCTTGGCCGCGTGTACAAAGACCAGTGGGAGCAGGCGCTGAAGCAGGGTGATGAGGCGCGGGCCGAAATCTTCCTCGCCAAGGCCATCGAAGCCTATCTGCAGGGTTTCGAGATCGATTGGCGCGACGCCTACCCCGGAATCAACGCCCTGACCCTGATGGAAGTGCAGGGAAAGAACGACCCTCGCCGCGAGGAGATCCTTCCAGTCGTCCAGTATTCGACCAAACGGAGATGGGCCACCGCACGTGGCACTACCTTCTGGGACGAGGCGACGTTGCTCGAGATCTTCGTCCTCGGCGAAAAGCAGGAAGAGGCCCGGGTGCAGCTTTCTCGGGTGCTCGCGCAGTTGCAGCACTCCTGGATGGGAGAGACGACTGCCCGCAATCTGAGACTCATCCGCGAGGCGCGGGAGCGTCGTGGCATGCCTGCGGCGTGGATTCAAGACATCGAACAGCAGCTCGCAAAGCACTGATCCGCTGTGGACGGCGGCGTTCCGAACAGCCCGGAATTAGCTTTTGTCTACCACGCCCGCACCTGGAGTCGATCGCGAAGAACGAAGGTGCGACCCAAGCTTGTTGCTTTTCGGGACCATGTACTCCCCTCGCGCGAGCATTCCAGCGCTTCAGGGGCAGCGCGCTACGAGCGGCCGGCGATCCGTTCGAGGGCTTTTCTGAAATCGCGCACGGCCTGCGTGAGCGTCTCGCGATCAAGCACGGAAGCGAGCGAGAGTGATAGGGGTCAGCCCTTCGTTTTTTCACTCCAGCTAAACCACTGACGAAAGGGACCTTACCACGCGGCGATTTCGGCGCTTGCGCGACGCGATGGTTATTCGGCATGCCGCTGCCTTCCTGCATTCCGCCAGTCAAAACTGCGGGTGAGTGCCGGCCTGTCACATGGTGGTAGGCGTGCTTTGCGGCGCTTTCGACGTTCGACCTGACCCGGATTCCCAGGAAAAATCAAGGGGAAATGTCGGGAGACGCCGAAGTGTAGCGTTCCTGGACGTTTGCGCGCACGTGCGTCAGCGTTACATCGCGAAGGTGACGCACGTGCGGCGACCACGGACAACATTGCGGACACCAGCCGCCACACGTGCGGCGACCACTGACAACATTGCGGCGATGAGCCGCCGCACGTGTGGCGGCCACTGACAACATTGCGGACACCAGCCGCCACACGTGTGGCGATCACGAACAACATTGCGGATACGAGCCGCCACACGTGTGGCGACCACGGACAACATTGCGGACACCAGCCGCCACACGTGTGGCGATCACGAACAACATTGCGGACACGAGCCGCCACACGTGTGGCGACCACGGACAACATTGCGGCGACGAGCCGCAGCACGTGTGGCGACCACTGACAACACTGCGGCGGCGAGCCGCCGCACGTGTGGCGACCACTGACAACATTGCGGACACGAGCCGCCGCACGTGTGGCGACCACTGACAACATTGCGGACACGAGCCGCCGCACGTGTGGCGACGACGGGCAACGTTGCGGCGCGGAGGCGACGCGCATGTGTCAACCACGGGCAGCGTTGCCACACGGCACCTGGGAGCGCGGGCGTCTCGTTCGCGTTTGATGCTCGGCATCCTGCTGCTTCACACGCGCGGGCGGGACGCCCGCGGTCCCAGGGGGGCTATGTACAAGCCGCCGCTCACGTTCATCACGGTGCAGGTGATGTAGCCCGCTTGCGAGGAGATATCCCCAGCGGGCACGGAGTATCTTCTTCACGTGAACATCGCAACTTGTTGAGCTGAGCCGCCCGCTACGACAGAATGCGGACGGAGGTCTCGTCATGCGTCGTTTCGGTACGTTCCTGGCCGCGGTTCTCGTCACGGTTGCACCGGCGCTCGCGGCACCTGACAACGAACCGCGGACGTCGAAGAGCATCCTCCTCCATCCGCAGCGGGTGTTTGATGCAACCAGCGGCGCCACGCACGAGGGCTGGGTCGTTCTCGTGACCGGCGAGAAAATCGCCGCGGTCGGACCGGCCGGGAGCGTGGCGGTGCCGCCAGGAACGACGACGATCGACCTTCCTGGGATGACTCTTCTCCCCGGACTGATCGATGCGCACTCGCACATCTTCCTCCACCCCTACAACGAGACGCTGTGGAACGATCAGGTCCTCCATGAGCCGCTGGCGTATCGAACGATCGCGGCGACGATTCACAGCCGCGACACGCTGATGGCCGGTTTCACGGCGCTTCGCGACCTCGGCACCGAAGGGGCCGGGTTCGGGGATGTCTCCGTCAAACAAGCCATCGAGGAAGGGCGCATCCCAGGTCCGCGGCTCTTCGTGGCCACGAAGGCGATCGTGGCCACGGCGAGCTACGGGCCCGGCCCCGGCGGCTTCGCTCCTGACTTCGAGCCGGCTACGAAAGGGGCGCAGGAAGCCAGCGGCACGGCGGAGATCCTGCGCGCGGTACGCCAGCAGATCGGGCACGGCGCCGACTGGGTGAAGGTTTACGCCGACTACGGGCGCGGCGGAGGCGATGCCACGCCGACGTTCTCACTCGATGAGCTGAAGACCCTCGTCGAGGAGGCGCACAGCGCGGGCAAGCCCGTCGCCGCGCACGCAACCACCACGGAAGGGATGAGGCGGGCCATCCTCGCGGGCGTGGACACGATCGAGCATGGATACGGCGGCACGGACGAGGTCTTCAAGCTGATGGCCGCGCACGGCGTGGCCTTCCTCCCCACCCTCGCCGCCGAAGAGGCGTACTCTGAATACTTCCAGAGCTACAAGCGCGGGACGAAACCGTACACGTCCAGCATGGACAACGCCCTACGCGCTTTCAGGCTGGCCATGGCGAACAACGTCATCATCGGCTGCGGCAGCGACGTCGGCGTCTTCACGCACGGCGATAACTACCGCGAGCTCGAATGGATGGTCCGCGCCGGCATGACCCCCGCCCAGGCCCTCCTGGCCGCAACGTCCGTCGATGCGAAAATCCTAGGCCAGCAGGACCACTTCGGCCGCATCGCCCCCGGCCTCCTCGCCGACCTGATCGCCGTCCCGGGCGACCCGACGCACGACATCACAACCATCGAGCACGTCCCGTTCGTGATGAAGGGCGGGCGGGTGGTGGTCGGGGCCGGGAAAGATTGGTAGAGCTCGTGGATGCCGGCAAAGCGCTGGGGGAGAAGGACTCTCGATTTCAGGGAAACGCGAGCCCAAGGTCATCCATGGCAGGCGCGCGTGATCTCGTCGAGCGTCTGCTGGGCTCTGTCCCGCCCGATGAGGACATTCAGCATCGGATGCAGCTCCTCGATGACCTTCGGCACGTCATCCAGCCGGACCGCATCCGGCGCAAGGCCGACGGACTTGCCGGCAGCCATTTTGATGGCCATTTTGGCCGTGTGCGGCCCGAGATGGACGGCGATGTGCTGTTGAATGATCTCGGCAATGGTCATGTCAGGCATGGACTACCTCGCTTCCCGCTCCCTTTCCTTGTACGTACGCGGCGCCGGCGATGCATGCGCAGGCCATGGCGAAACCGAACATCTGTCCCGCCCGCGTAGCGCCGGTCATGCCGAGGAACGTGAGCAGGGATCCGGAGCCCTGGTTGATCATCCAGCCGATCGTGCCGGCCGTCAGGAGGGCATAGACCCCAAAGAGTCGTCCGCCTCGGAACGAAAGCGCCGTCAGCAGGAGCGGGGCAACCAGGATGAATGTGACGAGGTCGGCCAGCACGGATACTGCCCGGTCCAGCTCGCCCGTACCGGCCAGGAGCCGCCGGACTTCGCGGATCGACGGCTCCAGCACCAGGACCGCTGTTAGTACCGCGGCGATGGCGAAGAATCCCAGTTTCATCGATCTCGAGCCGGTGTAGCGAAGGCCCGCCGCGTGAAGGGAGCGCGCCAAAAGCCAGAAGGCAGCGATTCCCGCCAGGTTTCCGATCACCACGGCACCCCTCCCGATCGGAGAGAGGCTGGTGACGAAACGCCGGATGGTCTCGCTGGCGGTAAGGCAGAAGTACTCGACGAATAGAAGGGTCCAGACGCGGCCGATGTAGTCGCCCCACCAGCGAAACCGGGCGGCGACGGCTGCTGTAGCGATCATGACCACGGCCAGCCAGGTGACGCGCACGCTGCCGCGATAGAGAATCTGGGCGTGGTCACCGAGCAGGCGGTAGAGAACGGTGTCGGCGACGGTAAAGAGGACGACGATGGCCGCGACCGTCGCAGCGGTCCCTCGAAAAGTCATTGCACCTCCGGTGCTGCACGCGATCTCTCGCCGCGTTCATCCGCACCGCAAGGTGCACTGCATCCGGTCCGCAGTTGAAACGGGCGTAACGACGTAAGTGTACCTCAGACCCATGTCGCCGGCTCCGTTGTTACTGCATAAACGCTCGAGACTGTACAATCAGGCATGCGAAAACTGATCTGCATCGCTCTTCTGGCCGTGATCAGCTTTGGTTGCGAGCCGCAAATCAAGTACTTCAACGTACAGCCGGCGTCGACGACTTGCGGGGGGAGCGTGACCCTGAACTGGAAGATCTCCGTCGGCGTCGGCGAGATGTCGGCCGATCAGCCGGTGATCCCGTCGCTCAGTCCGGCCCAGCCGGTGAACAACCAGGGATCGAGGATCGAGCAGGTCAGCAAGACGACGAAATTCAAGCTGTCGTTGCCCTACGGCGGAGAGCAGACGGTGACGGTGACCGTGAACCAGCCGTGCACGTGCGGTCCCCAGACGCTCACCTTCACCGGCACCTGCTTCAACGCCAATCAGGGACCGACCTACACGGTGCAGAACGTGAACGCCAACGTCGCACCCGGCAATCTGACGGACCTCCAGAGTGACGCCAACTTCCCGGTCCACGTTCTCCACGCCGGTGCGGATATCGCGTTGAATGCCGGCGGTGGACCGATCTTCCCGTTGCCCATCGTCCCCGCCGCCGGCGACTACACGATCGTCGTGCCGGGACAGGTCGGCCAGAAGGTGTGCGCGGACGCCACCGGCCCGGTAGGGGGAGGAACCGCGCCTGCGCCGGATGTGCATTTGAAGGTGAGCCCGACGTGCCAGTGAAGCGGACCTGTGCAATTCACTGTCATCCTGAAAATGTACCAGGCGATTTGTCATCCTGAGGCTGCCGGAGCCGCTGAGCGAGCGTAGCGAGCGAAATGCGGGGTAGTGGGTCAGTTTGAAATTATATGTGACTAAGGCTAGAACAGCTCGCGGTTCTTCTCGTCCTTGCCTTTCGCTTTTGGTGCTCGGCGGATGGTCACGTTCATCTGACCCTTGGCCGGATAGTCGATCCCTTTTCCGCCGAGGATTTCCGCCACCGTGAGCAGTTGCATCCTGGGGTGCTTCGTGCCGCTGTACGGAGCCACGTAGAAGCCAGCGCTTGCCGCCTCCGTGCGCATCTGTTGGGTAGGCTCATCCAGCGAGATGAGCACGCCTATCGCCGCATTCTCGCGCTCCACGACTCCGCGCAGATCGCGCACGTAGTTCGCGTGCATCTTTCCGGCCTTGACCGAGAGGATGATTTGCTTGGTGTCGCCGCCCTTTTCATCGTGAAAGAACAGCCGCCCGTCGATCCCTTTGTCTGCGCCTTTCTTCTGCTCTGACGGTCGCGCTCCAACCAACCCAAGTGCCCACCATTGGAATTGATACGGGTCCGTCTTGGCCAACTCCTCGGCATCGTCTGGCGTCGTCGGCTCGCCGATGACGCGATAGGTTCCAACGATACCATCACCGAACTGGTCGCGGAGTCGGCTCTTGATCAAGCCGATTGCGAGATGCGTAACGTCGATCCCGATCCACTGACGCTTCATCTTTTCGGCGGCGGCAATGGACGTTCCGCAGCCGCAGAACGGATCGAGGACAACATCACCCTCCTTCGATGACGCGGCGATGATCCTCTCAAGTAGCGCGAGCGGTTTTTGGGTCGGATACCCAAGCCGTTCTTGGGCCTGTGAATTGATTTCGGCTAAATCCGTCCATAGGTTCTGGATCGGCATTCCTTTCAGCTCATCAAGAAATCTCTTCCTGGCGATCCGTCCATCCTTGCTCTTGGGGAAATACAGTCGATCCTCTTTGTCCCACTGCTCCATTTTCTCCCGCGAAATAGCCCATCCGTTCGCTGGCGGTTTGTAGCCCTTGTACTCATAAATCAAATTAGGACGAAGGGCTGGGTTCGCGAGGTTGTCGGTTCGGAAAGTTCGACCGTTCGAATCAACGAATTTGAAACGTTCAGCTACGTACTTTAGATACTCCTCACTGGTGTTGTTGTACTGCGGGAAGAATGGGGCGTCCGCTGTCTTGGCGTAAAAGAGGATGATGTCCGTACAGGTTCCAAATCGGCGGCTCGCGTGAACCGCGCTGCTAGATCCAACGCGGCGCTTCCATGTGATTTCGTTTCTGAAGTTTGTAGGGCCAAACGCGGCATCCATAAGCACCTTCAAATAGTGGCTTGCCGTAGGATCACAGTGCAGATAGATGCTCGCTGTGTCCTTCATGACGCGGCGCAGCTCCGAGAGGCGTGGCGCCATCATCGCGAGGTACGCCATCATGTCGGAGGTTCCGAGGAACGTTCTGAGGGCCAGCAGCGCGTCAGCAACCCTACCTCCAGCCTCGACAGCGTCCTCGTACGACCGTGCGGCGGATTCGTCCCACGTCCACGTATCCTCGAATGCCTTGATCTGCGCGGCAGCTCTGGTGCCGCCATGCTCAGCAAACAGCACGTTGTAGCCTTGATTCGAGTTGAACGGCGGGTCGAGGTAGACGAGATCAACGCTCTCGTCCTTGACGTGGCGTCGGAGGACATCGAGATTGTCGCCGTAGTAGAGCGCATTCATTCCGATGGCTAGGGTACCTCGGGGCTATGCTGGAGTGCTACCACTGATGCTTACTTGAACTCGCGGAACAACTCTCCCGGCGGCACTCCCGGTGCTTTCCCTGATCCCGAGAACTACCGCCGCTTGTCAAACGTCCGCAGCATGTGCGACGGCGGAACGTCCAACGCGTCCGCGAGTCGCAGCATAATTGTCAGCGTCGGCACGTTCTCCCCGCGCTCGATGAAGCCGAGGTAGTCCGCTGCCATGTCCGCGCGTTCCGCGAGCGCTTCCTGGCTCAGGCTGCGCTCTTTCCGCATGATGCGCAGAGCATCGCCGAATCGCTGCCCTTCCGGGCTCCGTGTCATCCTTCGCGGCATTGACTTGAACACTAGCCATGGGTCGGAGTAGACTCCATCCAGCCATGGCTAGGAACCTTCAGGAACAGAAACAACGGATTCAGACTCTTTTTCTCCAGCCTGCCGAGTCGTACAGCCTCACCGAGGTCGCGCGGCTCACCGGCACGCCAGCACGTACGCTGCGGCGCGAGGTCGCACGCGGCACCCGTGACGCATCGAAGGTACACGGTGTGTGGCGCTTCCTGTGGCGTCACGCGGTCTACGTCGCGATGGATCGATGGGCGCTCACGGAGATACAGGACGCGCTCGGCGACGCGGCAGCGAGCGTTCTGCCGCCGTTGCTGGCCCTCCGTACCGTGACCGTCCGCCTGCCGGAGTACATCGTGCGTGCGTTGGAGTCCGTTGCCGCCGAAGATCAGAAGACGTTGGATGCCGTCCTGTGTTTTGAGCTGATCGATTTCGCCGGGACTCACCTGACCAAGCTGGAAGGATCGATTCCCGGCTACCGGCGCGCGTACCTGTTTCCGGGGCCGGTGTAAACTTCAACCATGAAGCCGAAAGCACCCCGACCGCCGCGCGACGTGAACGCGAACGTTCACCGGATCTTCGAGGAGATGATCGAGCGATCAGAGCAACCGCCGCAGCGAGGGAACCTCAAAAGGGTCGCGCCGCCTCCGGCAAAGAAGAAGGGTTAGCTTGCCACGACTAGGCGGTTACTCTGACGGCCCGATCCTCGAAACGGAATCGAAGATAGATCCCTGACGCTGGCTCAGGATGCGTGGTTCCTCGATGCGTATTTGGTCGTGGGTGACGGCGGCAATGAACGGCCGATCCCAAAACAGGGCTACGTCACAGTGCGCGCGAAGTGCGCACGCCAAATGGATCGCATCGCCCGGCCTTATGTTGTAGAGGCGGCAAAATCGGTTCGCCTCCTCGCCTATGAATCGATCCACTTCGACAACCTGGATGAAGTCATGCTCGAAATAGGCAAGGATTCTTTCGTCCTCGTCGGACGATAGGTGCTGCTTCCCGTCGCCTTTTACTTTGTGAACCTCGGCGAAGGTCCAGCCGGAGATGATGATCGGATGCTTACCGTCTGAAGCATCATTCATGATGTGTTCGACAATTTCGTAGCGCTTGACTCCGTCCTTCTCTTCGCCGCGTATCCACGCGATGAAAACGCTTGAATCTAGGTACGGCTTCAGGTACGGCGTTACGCGCGAATCAGCCACGTACCAACTCCATGTACTCTGCCGTCGTCATGCCGCCCAGAAGATCTGGGAATGCGCCCGTCATTTCGCGAGTAGATGGCAACTCAGATGCTGCCCTAAGCATCCGAATCGGCCCGTCCATCCGAATTTTCTGCGGTTCGCCTTTTGAGTTATGGACGACCTCTCCAGCGACTATCACGCGGTGGCCGAGTGCGGCCTTGATGTCATCCAAGAGCGATGAATCGAACTTGCATGAAACGGCTTTCTTGGCGATCGAAGTGACAATCTCAAATTTCGGTTTCTTCGTCCTCACGGATATCGCTGTCAACGTACCTTCGACAGATCCATAACTCGTAAGTCCAGGCTTGATGAGCGACTCTAGGTTGACCGCTCCGACTGGTGTCAGCTTCGTTGGTAGATCGTCTGGGTGGAGGTCATCTTCAACCGTGAAGCCGGTGATGCCATCGTCACCGATCAACTGCAACGTGCTTTTGCTGCTGCGAAGCGAGCGCACCGTATAGTACTCTGGCGTCCGCGCACCGCCTTCGATTACCCGCCATCCGTTGCGGTAGGCGTTCTCCACGCGTGACTCGTGGTTCAGCGGAACGTCCTCGGTGAGCGGGCGGCTCTGAAGGGTACCCGTCACGCTGGCTTTGGCGTTGATGTCGAAAACTACCCAATCCAGCAACGGGCTTCCTCGGCCAGCGATGGTGGCATCCAAGTCGCTCAGGATGTTCAGCTGGTTATGGAACGCCAGCAGCATCGCGCGGAGTGTCACGCCGCCACGCGGGCCGTCGATCGTGAACTGTATTTTAGCCATCGGTCACGCCCCTCGGGGTTGGAAGAGATTACACCTTAGCGCGAAACCGCGCCGCAGCAATGAATGGGGCTGTTCGTCCTACCTCGTCCAGTTCGCGGCTGGATGTGCGGCGTAGACGTTCGCGAATCCATGATGAGAGGCCGATACCGGCAAGATCGGCAGCCTCTTTGAATGCTGACTTTTCATCGGCTGAGAGCCGAATAATAACAACCTGATCTTTTCGTGTCGGCATGGTCAGCACTGTATATCGAAAAGCGATACAAATCAACCGGTATTCCCTCTTGACATGTATTCTATTTGTATATACAGTACGCGCATGAACAAGCTGACTCCAACCAAGCGCGCCGCCGTCCTCTCCTGCCTCGTCGATGGTGTTTCCATTCGCGCGACAGTCAGGCTTACCGGAGTGGCGAAGAACACCATCGTCCGCTTGCTGAAAGATGCCGGAGAGACGTGCGCCGCCTATCAGGATCAAGTCATCCGTAACGTGCCGTGTCGCCGGATTCAGTGTGACGAGATTTGGAGCTTTATTTACGGCAAGGATGCGAATATCTCACGCGAGATCCGCGAGTCCTCACCGTTCGTGATTGGGTCGACGTGGACGTGGACCGCGATCGATGCCGACTCGAAACTCATGGTTAGCTGGTTGGTGGGGCAGCGGAATGAGGAGTGCGCCGCGCTCTTCATCAACGATCTCGCCTCGCGCATCAAGGGGAAGGTTCAGATGACCACTGACGGACTGAAGCTGTATCTCAACGCCGTTGAAGGAGCGCTCGGTGGCGACGTGGATTACGCGATGCTGACAAAACTGTACGGAGCAAGCGGCAATGACAAGTCAGCCGATACGCGCTACTCACCGGGTAGGATCAAGGGATCAGAAACGGCGATCATCTCGGGTGAGCCTGACCGGAAGCACATCAGCACCAGCTACGTGGAGCGCGCGAACCTGACCATGCGGATGAGCATGCGCCGCTTCACTCGGTTGACGAACGCGTTTTCGAAGAAGTTTGAGAACCACTGCCACTCCGTCAGCCTGCACATGTTCTGGTACAACTTCATCCGCATTCACCAGACGATCCGCTGCACCCCGGCGATGGAGGCCAGGGTGACGGATCATCTCTGGTCGATGTCCGATCTGGTCGCGCTGATCGAATCGCGCGAATGCGAAGCGGCGCGGGGTGCGGAGGTGAGCGCATGAGCTGTAACATCAAACTGACCCACTACCAAATGCGGCGCAGGACGGCGAAGGATCTCCAGATGCGCTGCTTGGGGCAGGAGCCAAACGGTAATTTCTGTGAGGGTGGTCTATCGTCCGCGGGATGGGCTCGCAAACGGGAAGATCGAGCTGATTTGAATAGTGACAACCCTGTTGCGCTTCTGCCCCATGCCGCGCATCTCGAGATCCTTCGCCGTCCTCCGCCGCTTCTCGCTCGCTACGCTCGCTCAGCGGCTACGGCAGCCTCAGGATGACATTAACGTGGAGCTCAGCACGAGCATGTTCCACCCCTGATTTCAATGCTGACAGGGCACTCAGATCCGGCCGTCGACCATCCGCCGGATGCCGAGGGGATTCGACTCTTTCAGCTCGTCGGGAAGAACGGCATCGGGCGCGTTCTGCCAGGCCACGGGGCGCGTAAATCGCTCGATGGCGCGCGTGCCCACCGAGGTCGAGCGGCCATCGGAGGTGGCCGGATAGGGGCCGCCGTGCACCATCGCAGGCACGACCTCCACGCCGGTCGGATAGCCGTTGACGATAATCCGGCCGGCCTTGGTCTCGACGATCTCCAGCAGGTCGCGGTGCTCATCGATCTCGCCATCGGCGGCGTGAATGGTCACCGTCAACTGACCGTCGAGCGCGCGCGCCACCTCGAGGAGGCGTGCATGCGAGTCGCACTCGACCACGAGCGTCGAGGGGCCGAAGAGCTCGTCTCTCAATTCGCGATGCGCCAGAAAGCTTTCGGCGTCGATGGTGAAAAGAGCCGCGCCCCCTTCCGCGTCGACGAATGCGCGCCGGCTGGCGATCGAGGTGAACGAATCGACACCGGCACGATAGGCATCCCGAATCGCTGGCGTCAGCATCGTTGCCGCGGGTGTTGCGGCGATCCGTGTTTCCAGCTCGCGCACGAAGCTCTCGTCACGCGTGGTCAGGACCAGCCCGGGATTCGTGCAGAACTGACCGACGCCGAGGGTCACCGACGCGTGCAGGCCGGCGGCGATCTCGGCGCCGCGCTCCCGCAATGCCCGCGGGAGGATGAAGACCGGATTGATGCTCCCCATCTCCGCGAATACCGGAATCGGCTCGGGGCGCGAGGCCGCGATGTCCATCAGCGCGCGCCCTCCGCGCAGCGATCCGGTGAAGCCGACGGCTTTGATCAGCGGATGCTTCACCAGCGCGACGCCGGTTTCGTAGCCGTCGTCGAACAGCAAGGCGAACACCCCCTCCGGCACTACCGCGGCGACTGCCTCGCCGGCCAGCGCGGACGTCCGCGGATGTGCCGGATGCGCCTTCACGATGACCGGGCATCCGGCGGCCAGCGCCGAGGCGGTGTCGCCGCCGGCGACGGAAAAAGCGAGAGGGAAATTGCTTGCACCGAAGACGGCCACCGTTCCGAGCGGACGCAACATCGACCGGACGTCGACGTTGCCGTGATCGATGCGCGCGCCGGTCCACGAACCCTCCTCGACCAGCGTGGCGAACATCCTCAATTGATTGCAGGTGCGCGCCAGCTCGCCCTGCAATCGCGGCAGCCCGAGCGCGGTTTCTGCGCGCGCACTCTGCACGATGGCATCGCCATTGGCCTCCAGACGCGCGGCGATGGCGCGCAGCATCTCCCCTTTTCGGCGGCCGTTCAGACGGCCAAAGGTCGCAAAGGCTCCGGCCGCCGCACGCGCGACGCGATCGACCTCGTTCATGCTCGTGGCCTCGAAGCGAGCGCCGCGCGAATGACGCGCAACGCTTTTTCGCGTTCCTGGCCGGCAAGCATGAGGCGCGGCGGGCGGACGCGCTCGCTCCCCATTCCCACTTCCTGCTGCACCAGCTTGATGAGCTGCACGAATTTCGGGACCACATCCAGCCGCAGCAGCGGAAGAAACCAGTGATAGAGATCGGAGACATCGTCCCCACGCATCGCGCCGTCGAAAACGTCGACCGATTCGCGCGGCAGCGCGTTGACCAGCCCGGCGATCCAGCCGGTGGCCCCGGCGGCGATTCCCTCGACGATCAGATCATCGACGCCGACCAGGATGGCCAGTTGATCACCGATCAGCGAGCGGATCGCCGTCACGCGCCGGATGTCGGCCGACGACTCCTTGACCGCATGCAGATTCTCGTGCTCGCCGGCCAGCTCCGCGACCTGCTCGGGCAGAAAATCGGTGCGGTAGGCGATCGGATTGTTGTAGAGCATGCACGAGAGATCGGTGGCGCGAAGGATCGCTGCCATATGCGCCTTCATCTCGCGCCAGTCGGTGGAGTAGACGTATGGCGGAAGCACCATAAGACCGCTGCAGCCGGCCTCCTGCGCACTTTTCGCCAGACGCACCGCGGCGTCGGTGCTCAGCGCGGAGATGGCGGCAACCACGGGAACATGCAGCGCCTGGACGCACGTCTTCAGAATGGCGATCTTCTCTTCGAGCTCGAGCGTCGCTCCCTCGCCGAGAGATCCGAGGGCCACGACGCCGGTACAGCCGGCGCCGGCCATCCACGAGGCGTGTCTCGCAAGAAAATCGTGATCGACGCTCAGGTCTTCACGAAACGGGGTGGTGATCGCGGGTATGACGCCTTGCCATTTCATGCGTATCGGTCCGGTGAAAGCCTTTCGATCGGGATGGAGGGGGCCGCGCCGGAGAGCAACTCGCTCATCAACTTGCCGGTGATCGGCCCGAGACTGAGGCCCATCATGGCATGCCCGGCTGCCACGGAGAGATTATCAAACGACCGGAACCGGCCGATGTACGGCAGGCCGTCGGGGGAACAGGGACGCAGGCCGGCCCACGGTTGTACGTCCTGAAAATCGCCGGCTGTGAAATCGGGCAGATAGTTCGAAACCGCCTTGACGATTCCGCGGACACGAGCCGGGTTGATGGAGAGGTCGGTACCCGTAATCTCCATGGTTCCGCCGAACCGCACCGCCGATCCCATCGGCGTCACTGCCACGCGCGCCTCGGAGAGGATCATGGCGTGCGCCGGCTGCTTCCGAGGCGCCGGAAGCGTAAGGCTGTATCCCTTCCCCCCCTGCATCGGCAGATGCAGTTTCAACTGCCGGGCGATGTCGGCAGTCCACGCACCACCGCAGATGACGAATTCATCCGCGTCCACCGTGCCGCGCGACGTCATCATGCCGTCGATACGACCCGCGCCGTGTTTCCAACCGGTCACCGCGGTTTTCCAGGCCAGATCGACGCCGCGCTGGCGGAGGCGTTCGATCAGTGCGCTCATGAACCGATCCGGGGTCAGGTACGCATCCATCGGGAAGTAGACGCCGCCCACCGCGCGCATCGACAGCCCCGGCTCCATCGCCGCGAGTTGTTTGGCGTCGAGCGTTTCCACCGGAAGACCGAGCGCACGACCCGTCAGCGCTGTGGCCGTCTCGTGTTCCAGCCCCTCCTCGGTGTTGCAGATCATGATGATGCCCTTCGGCGTCAGGCCGAATGCGTCTCCCCACGCGGCCGCGAGCCGCTCGAAACATCCACGGCCGGCGAGGTTCAGTTGCAGCAACAGCGGCGCGGACTCCTTCACGTGCGCGGCTGTCGCCGCCTGCCGGAATCTCCACGCCCACTCCATCAGATGCCGGTCGAGACGTGGCTTCATGTAGAACGGACTCTCGGTATTCCACATCCATTTCAGCGCCAGCCGAATCGCGCCCGGCGCGGCCAACGGGACAAAATGACTCGGGGTGATCATCCCCGCGTTTCCGTACGAGCTTCCACGTTCCGCCTCGGAAGCACGGTCGAAGACGGTGACACGATGGCCGCGCTCCGCGGCGTAGTACGCCGTGCAGAGCCCGATCACGCCGCCGCCGACGATGACGATGCGTTTGCTCATACGCGAATGGACTCCACGAGTCCATGAGTGGACTCCACAAGTCCACTAGTGGACTCCACGAGGTTACTAGTGGACTCCCCGAGGTCACTGGTGGACTCCACGAGGTCACTTAGTGGACTCCGCGAGGTCACCTAGTGGACTCCACGAGGTCACTAGTGGACTCCGCGAGACCACTTAGTGGACTCCGCGAGGTCACCTAGTGGACTCCACGAGGCCACTACTGGACTCCACGAGGCCATTTTCAACCTCGGAGAGTGCAAAATTGCGCTCGGCGAGGCAGCGAGCGCACTCGGATCCGTCGTCCAGGGCAACCCTCACCGCAACCCTCACCTGGGGATCCCCCAGCAGTACGGATCGCGCTCATCGAGAATCAGCACCGCCTCGGCGTTGACGTACGCCGATCCGCGGATGACCGGCTGAATTGCGCTCTCGACGATGTTCACGTGTCCTTCAAACAGGCTGCCGACGATGCTCTCCTGCCTCCACGCCTTCCCTTCCGGAAGCTTGCCGTCATCGTAGAGACAGGCCATCTTCGCACTGGTCCCGGTGCCGCACGGCGAGCGGTCGTACGCCTTCCCGGGACAGAGGACAAAACTCTTGCTGTCGGCGTCCGCGCGGTCAGGCGGTCCGAAAAGCTCGACGTGATCGATGAGAGCGCCATCGCGCCCAGTGATCCCCTGCGCTTCGAGACTCTGCCGGATGGCCCACGTGACCTCGGTCAGACGCTCGACGTTCTTCAGCTCGACCGATTCCTGATGCTCATTGACCAGGAAGAACCAGTTGCCGCCCCAGGCGACGTCGCCGCGGAAACGGCCATAGCCGTCGACATCGACCGCAACATCCTTCGCCAGCCGGTACGACGGTACGTTGCGTACGGAGACGTCGCCTGATTCATGCAACTCCGCGGTGACGACGCCCGCCGGTGTGTCGATCCGATGCAGACCGGCGTTCAACCGGCCGAGGTGCGCGAGCGTGACCACGACGCCGATCGTGCCATGCCCGCACATGCCGAGAGTGCCGACGTTGTTGAAGAAGATGACGCCCGCCACGCACGATGGATCGTCCGGCGGAACGAGGAGAGCGCCGACGAAGACGTCCGATCCCCGCGGCTCGTTGACCACCGCGGAACGGTAGCGATCGAGCTCCTGCTGAAATCGCGCCCGCCGCTCGGCCATCGATGCCCCGCCGAGGTCGGGGCCGCCTTCGATGATGACGCGGGTGGGCTCACCCTCGGTGTGCGAATCGATCACCCGGATTCGATGCATGGGCGAGGAGTATACGTTCCCGGAAATGCCAGCGGAGTCGACCTCTGCCTCGTTCTACGCCGGGAGCCGCAGTTTCCGAGCCACGAGTGAAACCGCCTGTACTTTCCGCACAGTTCGCTCCAGAATCGCTGGCGAGCATGGGAAAAGGGACGATGAGCTCGCCAGTTCACGCCCCGTGGACTCGAACACGAAATGCAATTTCCTATCCCCGATCCAGTTTGTTGCCAGACGAATCAACAGGCAACGTCGCATTGATACGTAGGAGCACAAAACCATGTCGAGATCAGGAGACTTCAACCTCAAACGTGGTCTCGCCGCGGAGATCGTGACTCACGCGGCTCACGCCTGCAGCGCCCGTAACAACGTTGCCGCCGCATCGAAACTGTTCTCGCTGGCGATCTTCTGCCTGCTCTGGGGCATCACGACCAGTGTCGCCCTCGCAGGCTCATGGCACGCAGGCGGACCGGAGGGTGGCAATATCACCGCGCTTGCCATTAGCCCTGATGGGAAACTCTTCGCGGGGACGAAGGAGGGTCAACTGTTCCGGCGCGATCCTGCTACTGGACAGTGGAGCGTCGTGGGTGACAATTTGCGTCCCACGCCCGTCCAGCAGATCTTCGTCAGCCCCGATCCCAATCGGCTGTTTGTACGGCTTCTCCCTGATTCGGCGTCCTACGACACTGTTTTTCGCACCAGCGATGCCGGAAGATCATTCCTCCCTCGATTGGCGAGTGCGTATAACCTGGCGCTGGACCCAACCAACCCAGCGGTTCTCTACGCGGCAATTTACCCGACATCGGCACCTCCGCCGGGATTTGCAATCATCCAGAAAAGCGTCGATGCCGGGATCACCTGGCAGCAACTGGCAGGTTCCGGGCTCACTCTTTTCCAGGCCACCGTGATGGCCATCGACCCGCGCCACCCACAGAACCTTTATGCCGGAGGGAGCGTCAGCGACGGCCAGGCGATCTTCAGGAGCGTCGATGGAGGCACGACCTGGAGCGCTCTTCCTGCGATCCCTTTCCTGGACGTGATCAAGATCGTCGTCGATCCGAATACCGACGGCATGATCTACGCCCTTGTTTTAACCGGGAATCTGAACGTCAACCTCTACGCCAGCAACGACGCGGGGCTGAGTTGGTCCACGGTGATGACTTCGGTTTTTGGGTTTAAGGACTTCGCGTTGGATCCGATGCACTCTGGCAGAGCCTTCTTCGTTGGAACCGAGGGCACGTTTCGCGTGGATGGACCTGGTGGCTCTCTGCAAAAGCTCGACAGCCGGGCAGGCAACACGATTCTGGTCGATCCCACGACGCCGGACGTTGTTTATAGTGGATTGGCGGACCGCGGTGTATTGGAGAGTGTCGACGCCGGCGTGACCTGGCACTCGGTAAACGACGGGCTTGTTGGTCGCGTCATTCACACAGTCGCGGTCGCTCCCAGTGAGCCGGCCGTCGTCTTTGGTGGCGGGGATTTGGGCGTCTTCAAGAGTCAGGACAAGGGTCAGACCTGGGGCGATCTCGTCACTCTTCGATCTTCTCCCTTACCAGTGGCCCACATTGCCGTGGATCCAACCAACTCCAACAGCGTCTACGCCCAGGACCAACTGGGACTCTTTCACAGTGCTGATGGTGGGCAGCATTGGACCGGTCTCTTCGAAAAGAGCAGCCCAACGTCCAGGCTTTCGGATCTCGCGCTCGATCCTGCTCACCCTGCAACCATCTGGGTGGCCTTCTACGGTGACCCCTTCGATGGACCCTCGGGAACCATCTACAAGAGTACGGATGGAGGAGCGACGTTCAAGGACGTGAAACCGAGTCTGACTCACCTCCCATCGTTCTTCACCCACCTCACGATTGATCCCAATGACCCCTCCACTCTCTACTCCGGCGTAATTTCCGGGGTATACGGACCAACGGTCTTTCGGACACGCGACGGCGGAACGACGTGGCAGGACCTCAGCGACAGGCTACCCTTCCCCATTCTTGGGAACGGTGTAACAGCCTTGGCCGTGGATTCCCGTCGAGGCTCGTCGATCGTCTTTGCCGGAACCGACGGCCGCGGAGTTCTCCGCAGTGCCGATCATGGCGACTCATGGCAGGCGATCAACAACGGGCTTCCGACAGGTACCTACCTCGAAGTGACCGCCTTGACGAGCATCGGCGGTCGTCTCTTTGCGAGCTTCGATGACAGGAACGCGGCCGAGACTCACCCCGGAATGGGAGTGTTCGAATCGACTGACGGTGGCGACACTTGGATCGCCGTCCAGGACAATCTGGGCCGCGATCCGGTTTCGGCACTTGCAGCAGGCAGCGATCGGCTGTACGCAGCAACCGTGGGAGGGGGCGTGGCCACAATGGAGTTGATTCTCTCCAGTCGTCGTCGTTCAGCGGGGCACTAGCGCATCGCTTGGGATGCGCCGCATATCAAACTGATGTGCAACCGCCGGGAGCATGTTAGGCGTCGGAACAATCGGCCGTGGAGGCTGGAGCCGACGGAATCAGAGAGATCGCTCAAGCGGAGGGCTACCAATGTCCAAGTTGGCCGACGATCGCCCGAACGACCAAATCAGCGTCAAGAAGTTTCGAGTGAGCCTCGGTCGCGAGATCTCACCGCAAGAGAGGCAGCTCTTGCTCGCACACTACAACGCACCTCAACGCACGATCACCACGCGCTCGTTGGCTGCGGCCGGCGGCTACAGCATCAGAGGGATCAACGCCGTTTACGGCCGACTTGCAAAGAAGATCGCGAATCGCTCCGAGTTCTACGAGCGGTGGCCTGGCTACACCTGGACCTCTTTCCTGGCCAGGTGCATCGACAAGCAACAGGGCCAGGGGTATGTCTGGCGGATGCACCCGGCCCTGGCGGAAGCCATGCAGGCCCTCGGTTGGGTAGCGCAATAGAATAAACACCCCGCTCCCAGAGCGGCGGTCAGCGCAGCTTTCCGAGCTCTGTCTCGAAGATCATGAGGAGATCGCTCTGAGCGAGGGCCTCTTCGAGGAGATGGAGAGTCCTTCGAATCCGGCCGATGTCGAGAGACCCGGCGCGCTCGCGCAGCACACCGCGAACGTCTTCAACATCTTTCGCTCGTCCCGACAGCACTTTCGTCACGATGAGATCCTCGGGACTGATCACTGGGACGGCGGTGCCCTCGAATTGAACGTTGATGGCACGATCGAGAAATTCTTCTTCCAGGCCGGGACCAGCCAGCACCACATCCAGAGGAACTCCTGTTCTGTCGTGAAGGAATGGAAAGACTCTGGTCCGATTCACGAATTCGCGATCGTCGAAACGTAACGTGAACCCCCGCCGTTTCATCGCTTCGACGAAGCTGTCCAAGCTCTCGAATGGAATTTCCGCCGTGATGTCGACATCCGCGGTAAGCCTGGGGCGGCCCCATAGAGTCGCAGCCTGAGCTCCAAACAGGTACCATCGCCACGCGTTCTCGTGCATCGCCGCCGCGACCGCGGCGAGAACCTCATCGAGTGCGGACACGTCGCAGGCTCTCCGACACGCGCGCATGCGTTTCCAGATCGGCGCGCCGCTCGTCATCGGACGGCCAGTCGCTTCGCCGGCTGGTGACCGACGCGCGCAAATCGTCGGAGAGCTGCAACGCTTCGCTGGCTGTCATCCGGCGTTTCTGCTCGACCCAGAAACGCTGTTTCATCGCGGCCACGCTCTGCCAATCACGTCGCGCGAATGCGATCAAATCCTCCCGGCGCATGCGGGCCGAGGATACCAGAGGATCCCCTTGTCAGTTCGATGATGCCGCCACCCGAGGAATCCTCTTCGTTCCCGCGAGCTCGGCATCTGTGTCTGTAATGTTGCGCTTCACGAATACATTGAAGGCGCTCCACTGGCCATAGGTCTCTTTCAGCTTCGGGGTCAGCTCATCCACGAGAGCGTCTCCGTTCTTTCCCGCGGTGCGGCCTTCGGATACCAGCCGGCGCAAGTCCGTCAGATAGCCGCGGAAGGCATCGACGTCGTCGGACGTGCCGACATCGCCGTGTCCGGAGACGAATGCGGCGCCAGGGTGGGTCTTCGTCAGCGTAATGAGCGTAGTAATCCAGTCCGCCGTACTGGCATCGATCAGGTTCGGCAGGGTATGACGCCAGAACAGATCGCCGCAGAAGACGACGTTGGCGTCCTCAATGAACACCACGGAATCGCCGCCGGTATGGCCGAGGAAGTAACGCACGGAAACCCGCCGCGAACCGAGGTAGAGGTCGAGAGAACCGTCGTATGCTGCCTGCGGCCCTGTCAGCCCTTCCACGGAAGCCTTCTGCGCGGCGGTGATGTTGGCGCCATAGAATTTCAGGTTCTCGGTGTGTATCCAGTCGCGCACGTTTCGTTGCGCGACGATGACGGCGCCGGCTTCGGCGTAGACGCCATTCCCGCTGACGTGATCGATGTGATAGTGGGTATTGACGACGTATTTCACCGGCAGCGGCGTGATCTTGTGGATCTCAGCCAGCAGAGCCCGGGCCGCGTCCGCTTTCTGGAAACTGTCGACCACAAGCACCCCGTCATCGCCAACGACGAAGCCTGAGTTGCTGCCCGCGCCGCTGCCGGGGACGGCCACCGCGGCCCAGACGTTATGCCCAAGCGGCTTGAGCACGAAGAATGACACTACGGGCACGGGCGTTGGCGAAGCAACCTGCTGCTGCGCGGCTGCACAGAGCGGAAGGAGCGCGACGATGAATATCGCCGCAATGGATCGTCTGCTGTTCATAGGAGCATCCTCACTAATTCGCCGGCGGATCAAAGTACGGAAGCCTTCTCGCGAACTGAACGCTCGGGTCGTTGGTCTTGTTGTCCGTGCCGGCGCCGTAGAGGATGGCGTTGCCCGACTCGACGTAGATCTGGATGGTCTCGCCCCCGGAAAGGGTCAGGCCGCCAAGGAAGTCGGCAGCACCCACCTGTTCGAACCATGTAGCCGCGTAGCTCTTGACGAACGCGGTCTTCGTGTAGATGCCGGCAGCATTCGTCACGCCCACGGTCAGGACCGCGCCGCGCCCGAGGGTGCGAATGCCGACGTTCAGTCTCTGCTGGATCAGATCCGGCGGCACCAGGAGGATTGCGTAGTCACCGGCCTGCAGGGAACCGGCGAAGCCAACGGCTTCCTCGGTCAGACCAGAGGTTCCCAGTGCTCCGGCGTCGTTGAACACGCGCGCGACGATGAGCGGCGGTGGACCGGAAGTGGAGACGACGTCGAGGCTGCCCAGACCGCTCTGCCCCATCGCCGCCGGGAGATCGGGGTACGACTTCGTCTCGCCCGGCTGAAGCGAATATGCAAGGGAAGGATCGCCGGCGTTTCCTGTCACGCCGGCGCGATGGAAGACGAACCTGCCGCTGATCGGAGAGCTGCCGGGATTGTGAATCTGCGCCGCCGTCTTGAAGAAGGAGCCCTGCCCCCCCTGCGTGGAGCCAACGACCGGCACGAACATCGTGTCGCCGGTCGCCCCGCCGGCGAGTGCCGTGCTCCTGGCGATTTGAAGGCTGGGATCGTTCGTAATGTTGTCCGTCGGGGCGCCGTACACGACGATCGAGCCGGAGGTCACGACGAGCTCGATGCTCTCGTTGCCCGTCAGAGTAAGCCCCGGAAGGAACTCACTCGAGCCCTTCTGCTCGAAGTAGTTCGCCGCATACGATTTCGTCAGGGTCCCGATCACGGATCCCGCACTATTGCGCACATTCACAGTGAGCGCGGCTCCCTGCGATAGGGTCCGGATGCCGATGTTGAAACGCTGGGTGACGAAGCTCGGCGGCGTGAGCAGCACGGCATGATCGCCTGGCACGAGCGCTGCCGCCGATTTGACCGCTTCCTCGGTCAATCCCGATGTCCCGGCCGCGCCGGCATCGTTGAACACATGCGTCGAAAACTCCGGCGCCGCCCCGGAGGCGGGGACGACGTCGAGACTTCCCAACCCCGACTGAGAGAACGCGGGGAGCAGATCCGCGTAGGACTTCGAGGCCCAGGAGGAAAGTGAGTAGCTGATGGATGGGTCGGCGTCGGACCCCGATACCCCCTGCGGATGGAAGATGATCCTGCCTGAGATCGGGGAGGTGGTCCGATTGTGAATCTGCAGGGCGGTCTTGAAACTCGATCCCACGGCTCCCTGGGCCGAGCCGACGACCGGGATGATCTGAGCCGGATCGGATGAGGGGTTCGAGGCCGACCCGAACGCGCCGAACGTTCCGAGGCTGCT
>Ga0210402_10001006_pt1 | contig 30049 bp, 37 predicted proteins | sample IncBWC7MmetaG_FD_161055 | JGI IMG/M metagenome (GOLD analysis project Ga0210402, IMG submission 161055) | Forest soil microbial communities from Barre Woods Harvard Forest LTER site, Petersham, Massachusetts, United States - Inc-BW-C-7-M | ecosystem: Environmental > Terrestrial > Soil >...
ATGCATTTCATTGTGATCTCCTGGCTTACCCCCCGAGATTCGGAAACGATATCGGCCAGCATAAGTTGCCGCGAGTTCCGCATGTTCCTTCGACAGACCGCCGTCAGGTCCCTGGCGGGGCCCATGTCCGGAATTGAAGTTGGGATCGCAAGCAGCTCGCGAAGGCCCGCTTCCCGTCAGCCGCGAAAACGACATCGTCCAGGATAGGCCATGTTCAAGGCTTTATCGCCGTATTTGCACCGGTTTTTCCAAATGATCCCGGCGTGGTAGCCTGCAAGCGGTCAGGCGGCAGCAGGGGAGAGTGAAATGATCCGGGCAAATGGTCTTTCGAAATCCATGGCGGCCATAATTGCCCTGTCCCTCGGGACGACGGCGATGGCGGCCGCCGCAGAGCCGTTTGTCCTGACCTCTTCTTCGCTCAAGGATGGCGCGGCCATTCCGAAGAAATTCGCCGCCAACGATCCGGTGCGCACCTGCACGCCGTTGGTGAAGACGATCTGTCCTTGCCCCGGCGACAATGTCTCGCCCCAGCTTGCCTGGGCGCACGCCCCGGCTGAGACCAGGAGCTTCGCCATTCTCATGTTCGACGTTGACGGCCAGTGGGGCCTCGGCGTGTCGCACTGGGTGGCATACAGCATTCCCGCCAAACTCACCGCGCTCGCCGAAGGCGAGGCCACCAGGGGATCAGCCAATTTCGTCGGCGGCACGGGAACGCGCGGCGGCAATCTCTATGTCGGTCCATGCCCGCCCCAGGGCGATGGCCCGCATCACTATTCTGTGACGGTCATGGCGCTGGACCTTGCGCCGGGCGCGCTCAAGCCGGGCCTCACGCGCGAGGAGTTCATGGCTGCCGCAAAGGGACACTTGCTCGCCAGCTCCAGCATCGGCGGCACCTTCGGGCGGTGACGAAGAATAGAGGCGGGGCGGCTGAGGAAACCGAACAGAGGCGGTCGTTCAGCCAATATCCGCTTTGCGCCAATGGCGGACATTGCCGGCTGCGCAGAGCGGACAGCTAGATTGCGGCATGAAACATCGCCAGCTCAGTCATCCACACGATGAACAGGATGGCAAGAAGATGCGACAGCGACAAATCCTCGACCTTTGTCTCACGAACGGAATTGGGGTCATGGTCAGAATTCATCTTGTGCCTGTCGGGTCGCGTTCGCCCCAAGCCAAACGTTAGAAGGCGATCCAACAACAAAATCCTAACCAAATCGCGCGCATTTTAGCGATCGGCCCGCCAATCGGCGCTGCTATGGGAGGCACCTGGCCGTTGATCGGATTTCGGCTTTTCCAGCTGTTGCCGGCCTTTCAGGCGCATCGGCATGCCACAGGCAGGCTTTAGGAATTGCGAAGAGCAGGGGAAGGAAAGAGGGCAGATTTTTGGTAGAGGGGTTTGACGATTTTGCAGCACGAATGCGCCATGCGTTCGCAAATGAAGAGCAGGGATGACGCTGGCATCCTTGAACAGCAGGGCAAGGCCGCTTAACCTGCCCAGCCGATGACGCCTGCTCGGTACATTTCCACAAAAGGCGAGTCGTTCCCCTCCGCTTTGGGCCAGACCGCATGGGGAATACAGCTTTGAATCCGGCAGGACCACCGGGCGCGCCCCCGGAAAGTTTTGATGTCGTGTGCGCCGATGAACTCATTGCCAGTGGCGAGCCGGCTCTTTCGCTGCGCATGGTCGGCCCGCCGGGTCAGACTCCGATTCGGGTCTATAGCGCTCAAGACGGTTTGATTTTGGGCAGCCCCGGGGTTCTCGGTTTGCGGCGCGGCGGCGCGACTTGGATTCTCGCCGAAAGCAGTCCCTATCCGGAAACCGTGCCCATGCTGGCGCGGGATGCAATCGCCAAATTCGGCTTGGAGCCCGACAGGGCGCAAACCCTGCCCGCGGCCTGCCTGCTCGACCGGCTATGGGCCGGCAATTGCTATCACTGGCTGATGGAATCCGTTCCGGTCGTGGCCGCGCTGGAAGAGGCCGGGTTCGAGGGATGCTACATCGTTCCGCCGGGCAATATCGGCTGCGTGGAAACGCTCGAATTTCTCGATATTCCCAGAAGCCGCATCCGTGCCGAGCGCTCCGGCTGCATCCTGGCGAAATCGGTTTTCTTCACCGAATCCTTTCCTGGTTACGCGCTGGCGCAATGGCCCTGGCTGATTGAATGGGTGCGCGCCCGTGCGCGGCGGCACTTTCCGGCCTATGCCGGTCCCCGGCGCGTCTATATCGCACGGCGCGGCCCCGCACGCCGGGTACTCAATGAGCAGGAACTTCTCGCAAAACTTGCCGCGCATGGGTTCGTATTCGCCTATATGGAAGACCTGTCGTTCCGGGATCAGCTTTCCTTGCTGCGGGACGCGCAGATCGTGGTCGGTCCGCATGGCGCCGGCCTCGTCTATGCGATGTTCATGCCGAAGAACGGTGCCCTCATCGAATTTTTCCACGCCCGTTACATCAATCCCTGCATGACCTCGATTTGCGAGATTTTGGAGATTGACTATCGGATGCTGGTCTCGCGGGTGAACCCGCTGGACAATTTCCGCAAGGACGAATTGATTTCCGTTGAGATGGAGCTTTTCTCGCTTGCGCTCAATTCGGTGTTGAGGCGCGTATCACCGGCGCCAACCTGACCACGGAACCGCGCCACGAATTCGCCGCAGACCCGGCGCGCGCCAGGAACCCATTCTCCGGTGAGATCGTTTTGTGACGATCAGGACGGGAGATATTCCATGAGCACGACAATATGGCTGAAGGCGGGAATTGCGATTGCCGCAGCGGCTGCGCTTGCCGGCTGCGGCACCACGCCGGGCGACAGAGGCCTTTCGGGCGGATTGCTGGGGGCGGGTTCCGGCGCGGCGATCGGCGCGCTGGCGGGCAATGCCGGCGAAGGCGCGCTGATCGGCGGCCTTGGCGGAATGGCGATCGGCGCTTTGACCAGCCCCGACGCGATCAATCTGGGCGATCCGCCTTGGCACCACACGGCGAGCGCGCAGACCCGCCGCCATTATGCCAGCAGGACATCGCAAAAAAGCGGCAATTGCACGGTGAAGGAAACCCAGTCCCAGCGCATCACCACCTGCGCCAAGGCGCGCAGCTAAGTCACATAATCGAACGCGGCGGGAACCAGGCATATTGCACCACCGCCGCGATGGTGAAGAGAATGGCGAAGCTGGCAATATAATTGGGCGTCCACCAATCGCCTTTGCCATAGCCTTTGAAAAAATAAGCCACCACCGTACTCCGGTCAGAAGGCCCTGCACCGTTCCAATCCCGGTCAAGACCGGGAGCGGCGTTTTTTCCATCCGTTGCGGCCCAGCATGCCGATCAGGCATGGCAGGGGGTTGGGAATCGCAACGCGGAGGGGTGCGAAATGGGTAAATTTTGGTGGAGGGGTGGGGGCGGATTTTTGGCGGGAACGCGCCACGCGTTCGCAGTCAAATGTCCGATTTGGGCGCGAATCGATGGGTCATCCACAAGCTTGTTATCGCAAGGGCGAACATGCACATTTGGGGGAGTGTAGCTACGTGAGAAACCTATGCCGAACATCCCGGACGACGTTTTTACTGAACCCGATGTCTCGCCGGATACGCTGGCCAATCTGGGCCCGCTGCGTCGCTTGGCCGGCGTATGGGAGTCCGATCAGGGGGTGGACATCAACCCCAAGGCAGACGGCCCCCAGCGGCGCGTCTTCCGGGAGCATATCCGGATGGAGCCGATCGATGCGCAGACCAACGGCCCCCAACTCCTCTACGGGCTGCGCTACCACATCCATATCAACACGCCGGAGGAAGCCATCACCTTCCACGATCAGGTCGGCTATTGGCTGTGGGAACCGGCCACGGGGCTGATCATGCAGACCATCGCTATTCCTCGCGGGCAAGTGGTGCTGGCAGGCGGAACGGCGAAGCCGGACGACGAGCGCATTTCGGTGGAGGCGCGGCGCGGCGATACACGCTTCGGCATTTGCTCGACCACCTTCCTTGAGGAGGCGTTTCGCACCGACTATTACCGAATCGACATCACCTTCAACGGTAACGACACCTGGACATATGTGACGCGCACGGATCTGGCGGTCCGGGGCAGCACGCCGCCGTTTAACCACCGTGACACCAACACCTTGCGGCGGATCGCGGCGCCTACACCGAACCCGCTCGTCGGTCTGTTGAAGAGCAACAAAGCGGGCTAACAGGCCGTCGAAAAGTCCGACGGCTTTGAGACTTCAAGAACTGGGGGACAGCCTCCCTCGCTTCGCTCGAAGAGGCGCCAGCTTTTCTAATTCGCTCCGCTCACAAGAAAAGCGAGGCGAGAGGGATTGCTCGGAATATGCGCAAACGCATATTCCTCGTCCTCGCTGACGCTCGGATCAGCCCTCGCCACTGCTGTGGCTCGGTGCAGCGCCAGCTTTCGTAAGCTCGCTTCGCTCGTCAACGAAAGCTAGGTGCGCTCAGCGGGCATGACGATGCCCGCTAAGATATGCCAATGTGATCGCCAGGGCCACCCGCATTGATTCATGGATCGCGAACTCTATCGTCGTGATCCGGCTTCCATCTTTTCTGGTAACGCGCGGAATTTCTGTGGCATTCGAACCGACGCCCCCCGAGTAACGGCGCCGACAAAGTCAGCGACAATAACCTCCCCAATTGCTTCGCCAATAATATTGTGAGCAAAGCTGGATAGATGGAACCCATCATTCAGAACAATTTCTGACCGTGGAAATTTCGACAGCAGGCGGACGCAATCCAGGAAGATAAAAGGCTGTGTTCTAGACCGCAGTTCACGCAATGAGTTTGTGTAAAGAACTGCGTTTCTCGTCGAATATCGTGATCCGAAGACAAATGGCGATAATATGATTGGCGTAATGCCTTCCGATCGGCAGCTCTCAGCCATACGACCGATTGCATCGAGGTAGGAGGACAACGGAGTGACGGCTTCCACTTTTAAAAGGGAACTTGCTAGGCTCGCGATCTCCCACCGAGCAACAGTAAAAGCGGTTGGCGCGTGATATGCTGACTTTCGCAAACCCGCATTAGCGTCAGAGGATAGATTGCTTGGATTTCTTTTGCGTCGAAGTGGGCACGACGCGTCTGTAGCGCCAAATTGGATGACAACATAATCCGGATTGAAGTCAAACACGCGCTTCTTGAGCCACTTTTCAGCGCGAGGCGCGGAAAAGCCGTCAAGACTGGTTAAATGTGATTGCACGCAACGCGAAAGGCTTTTTTCGACAAATCTGCAAGCAACTTCGAAGAGGCCTCCGCTATCGTGAGGATAGCCGGCGATCATACACGCGCCAAATCCTGCGATCTTCAAAGATGAAGGGTCACCACCGGTGACTTTTGAAGAAACCTGCAACCTTTGCATACGCAACCCGCAAGCAATAAGGTGGAATATGCGCTTTGCGGGTATAAAGACTTGTTTAAATCAATCGCCTCAGTCCTTAAATGAACGTGTGTTCATCGAAAACTCATCAATCCATCATTTTTGCTATCTTGTGGCGACGTAGATGCCCCGGAAATACATCAATCTCGTTTTGTGGTTCGTTATCGGCGTCCTGATTATGATGATGTTCAATTACTATATGGCGCGATAAGAAAAAGCCCGGCAGCTTTCGCCACCGGGCCAGTGCGTTTGGAAATGCCGCATCGGGGAAGAAGCGACCGGCCATTTTTACAGCGCAAAATCCTAACAGCCAGTTTCGCCAAGCTTACGCCAAGCTTACGGCCCCAATGTTGGGCGCCATCAGGCATCGTGCATTGTCCCACGAATGGAGGTATCAAACGCCAATAAACCGGTCTGGAATGTTTGCATATGAAGGGCGCTGACGACAAAAAAACCTATCTGGAAAAGGCCCGGGCGGCCGAAGAAATTGCGGCAAAATCAAATAATTCCGAAGAAAAAGCGCGCTGGGAAGACATCGCCAAGGAATATAAAGCGCTAGCTGAGTACATCGACCGCCTCACACTTTGAGAGCGCCCAACATTTGATGCTGATCAATTGGGCTTAGACAGGGCAATTTAGGCGACGCGCCACCATGCGGAATTATACGCATTACGGTTCGTTTAGTTGCGAGTGCCTACGAACAGAACAATTCTGACTTCTAGCCGTGAGGGGTTCCGCATTCTTCGCACGGTCGGGGGCAAGTGGCGGCATTGTCAACGTGCCGCCAGCCTTCTCCTGATTACTTCGCGGTTTTATGGAGAGTTAAGAAGTTTGACTTAATTTCGGAGCTACCAAAAATAGAGAGGAAATAGCAATGCGCATTTTGATCGCGGCCACACTTGTGGCCTCTTTGATTGCTACAAATCTGCTTGCGGCCGAAACCGTAACGCCGCTTGCGCCCGGCAAGGCCGCTGGCGTGAAAAAGGCGCAGGACGCGGACGATAATACCGTTTGGTGGCTATTGGGCGGCGGCGCTGCGATTGCCATCATCGCCTTGGCAGCGTCTGGTGGCTCAAGCACAACTGCTGCTTCGACGTCCACGACAACTTCCACGACTACCTCCACCTGAAATAGTTCTGGGGACACAATACTTATCTGGCTAGGGCGGACAGAGAGGGATTGCTCGGAATATGCGCAAACGCATATTCCTCGTCCTTGCTGACGCTCGGATCAGCCCTCGCCACTGCCGTGGCTCGGTGCAACGCCAGCTTTCGTAAGCTCGCTTTGCTCGCCAACGAAAGCTAGGTGCGCTCAGGGGCACACAGTGCCCGCCAAGCGCCCCGAATTGCCTGTCGGCAATTCGGTCGAACAAGGGTTCGTCCATACTCACTCTGTCCGCCAATAAAAAAGGCCCCGAAGTGTGGGGCCTTTTTTATTGGCGGACAGAGAGGGATTCGAACCCTCGAACGGCTTTCACCGTTACACACTTTCCAGGCGTGCGCCTTCAACCACTCGGCCACCTGTCCTCACCAAAACGCAGATCAATGACCTACGTAACAACTCCGGTCCAAGCGCCTCGCCTCGCCCTGAAGGGCTCGGCTAGGGCCAGCTTTCGTAAGCTCACTTCGTTCGCAAACGAAAGCTAGGCCTCAACCACTCGGCCACCTGTCCTTAGCCAGAACGCGCTCAATTATACTGCCCGGTCCTCTCCCGCAAGCGCCTTGAAAAGACTAGGGAATTGGGCCGTCCTGCCGCCCTTGTTCCAGGCCTGCGTCGCGCAAAACCAGCGTCTTGACGCTCCTGCGGCGTCACTGCCTAAGTCATTTCGGTTTTGTATCCCGAAGCTTGTCGAAGAACTGCTGGATGCTGGTCCGGATTGAACCCTCGTTCGCCAGCCTTAAACGTTCGACCGCCGCGAATGCGTCGGAAACTGTTGCCGTGAAAGGCGCGTCAATCGTCGCAAGCAGGAATGGTTGTCCGGATGAATCATAGACTTTGTAGTTCACGTGCGAGGTGACCGTGAGATCGAAACCGGCAAAGGGCTGCGACAGTCCCAGGAGATTGACGTCGATGGGGTAGGAGCAGCTGCTGCCCGCGGCCGTCAAGCCCGCGCTGTCCAACGAAAGGCCCAGCGCGGACTGGAATCCCTTGTTGTCCACCTTGGACGCCCAGAGAGGATTGGTCTCTTCCCCGCCGGTGACCGCCCGAACGCACATCGCGTGTTGCAGGGGCTGCGGAAACGCCTTGTCTGACGCTTGCGCCGTCACTTGCATGGCTTCGGGCTTCGCCGCGGAGGCGCAGGCCGCTAATGGAACTAGCATCGCCAGGGCCAACAGCTTCTGGCGGCCGGACTTTAATCCCCTCTTTTTCATGATATTGCGCAATCCTTCCATCATGTCTCACATCCCCTGCGTTTGGCCAAATAAGTAAGTTCTTCATTTCTATCGGCGAGCGCGCGGGCTTTGACCTGTTCTTCATTGGAAAGGTCATAAGACATGGCCAGCAATATCCCGAAAACGGGAATCGCGCTTCCCACGCCTCTGGCGACGTTCGCATTCTCGACTTGCTTGTCCTTGCGGATGAATTCCACTGCTGCCGCCTGGTTTGCCGCGATCTGCTGTTTTAAGGCCGGGCAATCCAGCTGCTCATCGCCGGACTGGGTCATCTGGACAGGTGTGACTTGTTTTGCGGCGCAGCCGTAAAGGCAAGCCACCACCACAACGAACGGCAATCGTGCAAATCGCCGAGACAATTTCTCAATTTCAGGGCACAATTGCGCCTTCAACCACTTGCCAGGGACGCGCTGAAGTATACCGTCCCGCGCGGCCCCGCAAGGCCGCCGGAAACGCATCTGTTCGGATGCTTAACGCTCCTGCGATACCACATTCATGTCCCGCTTGGCCGCCACGATTGAGATGGTATAGCCCGCCACCACGTCGAACAGGCACATTGCCGTGATCAGGAAGAAGGCCGAGGTGGAAAATCCCTTCAGCACGATGAACTCCACCAGCGCGGCTGTGAAGGTCAGCATCGAAAAGGCATGGTTGAGGATGGCGCGGTGGCTGGTGCGCGCTGCCTTCAGCGTCTCGATGAACAGCATGAAAAGCGCGCCCAGCTCGAACAGGTCGCTGACCGTGATGCGCCAGACATCGCCGGAGAACATCGTCACCGAAAAGCTCTGGTCCAATATGGCCTGCATGTTGTGATAACCCGCCGCCCCGCCGCCGAACACCGCCAGGTTGTAAAGGATCACCACGATCAAGATCGTCGGAAAGGCGTTCATGGCGTCGCTCCTTTGGGTGTGCCCCGGTCACGGTAGATCATCCACAGATTCCGCGCATAGATCAGCAGCGGCGCACCCTGGCCCAAAATCAGCGGCCAGGCATGCAGATGCATGGCATAGAAAAAACTGATGGCGCCGCCCACCAGGCTGAAATACCAGAACGCCACCGGAATGACGCTATGGCCTTTTCTTTCGCTGCTCAGCCACTGGATCAGAAAGCGCACCCCGAACAGCGCCGTGCCGATGAAGCCGATGGTGGTCCAGACCACGTCCGGATTCTGCATCGCCTCCAGATACCAGTGCGTCAGATATCCCATCTTACAATTCCTCCGTCCCGGCCGGGCCCTTGTGGCGCCCTATCAACCAGCGCACGCCCAGAAGATCATTCACGCTCACCAGCAAGCGTCCGAAATTGGTGTATTTGGAGCGGCCCGTCGCCCGGGCCCGGTGCCCCACGGGCACGAAACCAATGCCACCGCCCTCCCGCCGCATCAGGGCGATCAGGAAACGGTGCTGGTGGTCGAAATAGGGCAGCGCCCGATAGGCGTCGCGGGAAAAGACCTTGAGGCCGCATCCCGTGTCGCTGGCGCCATCCTTCAGCAGCCAGCTGCGAAACCCGTTGCCCAGGCGCGAGGCCAGCCGCCGGCTGGTATTGTCCTGCCGCTTGACCCTGACCCCCGACACCATGCTGAGGCCCGGATCGCCCCGCAGCGCCGCCAGCAGCTTGGGAATATCCGCAGGATTATTCTGGCCGTCGCCGTCCAGGGTGACGATGACATCGGCCCTGGCCGCGTCCACCCCGCTGCGGATGCCCCGGCTCTGGCCCAGATTGCGGGCATGGCGCAGCACGCGAAGCTGGGGGATTTCCCCCTTCAGCGCCGTCAACCGCTCCGCCGTGCCGTCCGACGAGCCGTCATCGACAAAGATGATCTCATGCGGCTCGTTCTTGAGCGCGGCCGCGATCTCCCGGGCAAGGGGGGCGACATTGCCGGCCTCGTCCTTGACCGGCACGACAACCGAGACGAGGGGCACAGATTGGACTACAGGCATTACGGGTCCTTGACCGGCTTCTCGCTTCACGCCGCGTTTGGCGGGCCTTATACAGGCCCCTGTCTATCTGAAACAGGGCGGAAAACAGACGCATGACGGATAGCCAGGCCGCCCAGGATGCCGCGGCCCCCGAATCCACCGCTCCCGAACCTGCCCCCGGGCCAAGCTTTCTCACCCGGCTGGCGCGGCATGGCCATGGCGTGCTGGCGCTGGCCTGCATCCTTCTATGGCTGCCCGGCATCGTCAGCCTGCCCGCCCTGGACCGCGACGAGAGCCGCTTTGCCGAATCATCGCGCCAGATGCTGGACAGCGGCGATTACGTCGACATCCGCTTCGGCCAGGTCCCCCGCTACAAGAAACCGGCGGGCATCTATTGGCTCCAGGCCGCCGCCACAGCGGTCTCCGGATTTGGCGACCACAGCCATATCTGGACCTACCGCCTGCCCTCGCTGATCGGCGGCATCCTGGCGGTGTGGTTGACCTTTTGGTGCGGCTCGTTGTTCAGCGCCGAAGCGGGGCTGGTGGCGGGCCTTTTGGTGGCGGCAAGCCTGCTGCTAACCGCGGAGGCCGGCATCGCCACCACCGACGCAGTGCTTCTGGCTGCCATCATGGGCGCCCAGGGCGTGCTGCTCCGGGTCTGGCGCGCGGCAAAGGAAAATTCCCCCCCACCGGGGGTTCGCCTGCTCATGGCGGGCTGGGCGGCGCTGGCGGTGGGCATTCTGGTCAAGGGTCCCGTCGCGCCCGCCGTGACGGCGGTGACCGTCATCGCGCTCCTGGGTTGGGACTTGTTTGAGTTGCGATTCGCGCCCGCGCCGGCCGCGCCCATCGCCGCGCCGGAGGAGACGGACAAAAAACCGCGCAAGCCGGAAAGCAAACCGCCCGCCGCGCAAAGCGCGGCAGAAGGAAAACAAGCCGCGCAAAGCGCGGCAGAAGGAAAACAAGCCAAACCGGAAGCCAGGCCGGACGCGGCGCAACCCGCCGCGCCGGCGGACAAGCCGGCCGAGCCTGAAAAAGAATCGGTCGTGCCCGCGCCGCCCGCCAAGAAAATGGATTGGCGCTGGCTGGCCGCGACCAGGCCGCTATACGGCATCGCGCTAGTCATCCTGATCACCGCGCCCTGGCTGGTCGCCATCACCATCCAAAGCCAGGGCGCCTTCTTCCAGCAATCCCTGGGCGGCGACTTTGCCGCCAAGCTTGCCGAGGGACAGGAAGGCCATGGCGCGCCGCCGGGCTTTTATCTCCTGCTTTCGGCGCTCGGCCTGTGGCCCGCGATTCTCTATGTGCTGCCGGGTATCGGCCTGGCGCTCGCGCGCCGCGCCGAACCCTCCACGCGCTTTTTGCTCGCCTGGGCGGGAGCGACGTGGCTGATGATGGAAGCGGTGCCGACCAAACTGCCCAATTATATTCTGCCCGCCTTTCCCCCGCTGGCGATCCTGGCGGCGCTGTGGCTGCTGGCGCCGAAAAACGATCAATCCCCCAGCGGATGGCGGCGCTGGCTGCCCTTCATTGCGGCGCTGCAATTCTTCATCGGTCTTGTGGCCGTGATCGCCGCGCCGGCGCTGCTGCTGCAATATTACCAGGCCGGCGCTCCAGAAATATCTGACAACTGGCCGCTGCTCCTGGCCGTGAGCATGGCGGGCCTGTCCGGTCTCATGGCGCTGATCATCTTTCTCGCGGCCCACTTCCAAAAGGTAAGCCGTTTGATGGCGCTGGTCCCGGCCCTGCTGGCCGCGCTGATCATTTATCCCACCCTGAGCGCCTATGTGGGGCCGCGGCTGGACCAGCTTTGGATCAGCCAGCGGCTGGCCGCGCTGGTGGCAAAGGATCTTCGCCCTTCCGATCCGCCGCTGATCCTGGCCGGCTATGAAGAGCCCAGCCTGGTCTTCGCGCTGGGCGCCAGTGTGGACCTGACCGATGGGCGGGGCGCCGCCGAGCATGGCGCGGGCAAGGGCGGCCTGGCGCTGGTCGCCGATGAGGAGCGTCCGAACTTCCTCGCCAGACTGGCCGAGCTGGAAGCCAATGCGATAGCTGTGGACGATCTGGAAGGTTTTAACTATTCGCGCGGGCGTCTCACTCACATAACGCTCTATCGCGTTTCACCGCTCAATCCCGGCGCAATTCCGAAGGTCCAATGACGCCTGTCATCCCGTTTGCCCGCGGTGCGCGAAGCGCATGAGCAGGTCCGGTGGACCTGCGAAAGCGGACGAACGCCGCGAGCTTAGGCGAGCGGCAGGCGACATATGAATGCCCATTCTTCGTCGCCAACGCGCGCGCCGGTGCCAATTTCAGACACTCTTCCGCACCTGCGTCGGGGCGGCCTGCTCTTGACAACTCTATGAAGGTTGGAAATATCGCAAGGTCGTTGTGTCCGCGATGGGATGCCAAGGGGGCGCCGCCGGACAGAACTCACAAGATCAGGGTGCCATTCCAGGCGCCGGTGAGACAAAAATGGCATTCGAGAGTGCGCGGGGGCGCGTAGTCAGGCCCTTGGCGCGGTCCCTCCGCCGAAATCCCGATGGTTCATCGTCGTCCAAGACGATGGACGCCGCCAGCACAAATGCGCGCGCGCCCTTCGCCAATTTCACCCTGCCGGGTCCCAAGGTCGAATTGCGCTTTCCGGTCGGTAGCGACGCCCGCGCTTTTTACCGCCGCTTCTTTCCCGGCACCGCCCAGGCGGAATGGAATGACTGGCGCTGGCAGATGCGCACCCGTATCCGCACGCTTGAGGAACTCTCCCGCATCTTCCGCCTGTCGGAAGACGAATATGCGGCGGTGGCCCGCCACAAGGGTTCGCTGCCGGTGGGCATTACGCCGTATTATGCCAGTATTATGGGCCTTAACGACGCGGACGAACCCCTGCGCCGCACCCATATCACCAGCGGCGGCGAGTATGTCCGCGCCCCCGGGGAAGACGACGATCCCTTAAGCGAGGATCACGATACGGTGGTGCCCGGCCTGGTGCATCGCTATCCCGACCGGGTGCTGTTCCTGGTCACCGGCACCTGCTCGACCTATTGCCGCTACTGCACCCGCTCGCGGCTGGTGGGCAATCCCGGCGGTGAATATTCCTTCTCCAAGAGCCAGTGGGAACAGGCGCTCGAATACCTTGAGGGCCACAGCGAAGTGCGCGACGTGCTGCTCTCCGGCGGCGATCCGCTCACTTTGTCCGACGACAAGCTCGACTGGCTCTTGGGCCGCCTGCGCGCCATCCGGCATATCGAATTTGTCCGCATCGGCACCAAGATGCCGGTGGTGACGCCCCAGCGGGTGACGCGCGGCCTGGCCCGGGTTCTGAAAAAACACCGACCCTGGATGAGCCTGCATTTCACCCACCCCAAGGAACTCACCCGCGAGGTTGCCGAATCCACCGCCCGCCTGGCCGATGCCGGCATTCCCTTGGGCAGCCAGACCGTCCTGCTCAAGGACATCAACGACACGCCCGAAGTGATGATCCCCCTGATGCACGGCCTGCTCAAGAACCGGGTCAAGCCCTATTACCTTTATCAATGCGATCCAATTTCAGGTTCGGCGCATTTTCGCACCGGGGTGGACAAGGGCCTGGAAATCATCCGGGCCCTGCGCGGCCACACCACCGGCTATGCCACGCCGATTTTCTGCGTCGATGCCCCGGGCGGCGGCGGCAAGATCCAGCTTGCCCCCGATCCGGTGGCGGGCCGCGACGGCGATTTCCTGCTGCTGAAGAATTTCGAAGGCAAGATTTACCGCTATCCCGATCCGGCCGGAACGCTCGGTCGCTGAGACATGCGCATCGGGGTCACCTATGACCTGCGCAGCGACTATCTTGCCCTGGGCTATGACGAGGAAGAGACCGCCGAATTCGACGCCGAGGAAACCATCGCCGCCGTCTGCGCCGCGCTGACCGGCCTTGGCCACACCCCCATCCGCATCGGCGGCATCAAGCCGCTCACCAAGGCGCTGGTAGCCGGCGAGCGCTGGGATTGCGTGTTTAATATCTGCGAGGGCCTCAGGGGCGTCTCCCGCGAAGCCCAGGTCCCCGCCCTCTTGGAAGCCTTCGACATTCCCTATCTCTTTTCCGATCCTTTGACCCTGGCCCTGGCGCTGGACAAGGGCATGGCCAAGCGGGTGGTGCGCGATCAAGGCGTGCCGACGGCCGACTTCGCCCTGATCGAAAGCGAGGCGGACATCGTAAAAATCACCCTTGGCTTTCCCCTGTTCCTCAAGCCGGTGGCGGAAGGCTCCGGCAAGGGCGTGGGGGCGCGCTCCCGGGTGGAAAATTCCGCGGAACTTGAAAGCATGGCCAGGGATCTGCTCGTCCGCTTCCGCCAGCCGGTGCTGGTCGAGGAATTCCTCCCCGGCCGCGAATTCACCATCGGTATTATCGGCACCGGCGCGGACGCAAGGGTGCTTGGCGCGGGCGAGATCATTCCCAATGAAAATTATATCGGCCATGGTTATGGCTTCGAGAACAAGGAACAGTGGGAGGACAAGCTGGCCTTCCTTCCCGCCCGGGATGCGCAGGCCATGGCGGCCGGCGAAGTGGCGCTGGCGGCCTGGCGGGCGCTGCGCTGCCGCGACGGCGGCCGGGCCGATGTGCGCCAGGACAAGGGTGGCACGCCCCGCTTCATCGAGGTCAATCCCCTGGCCGGCATCCGCCCCGGCTATTCGGACCTCTGTTTTATTGCTGGCTTTGAGGGTCTCAGCTATCAACAATTGATCGGCAAGTTCCTCGAATCCTTCCTGGCGCGCCAGCCCCAGCTGAAGCCGCGATGAAAATCGCATGAAGATTTTGGTGCTGCATTCCGACATACCGGCGGACGCTCCGCCCGAGGACCAGGACACGCTGATCGCCGCCGAGGCCGTGGCAGGCGCCCTGCGGCGCCAAGGCTATGATGTCGCCATGGCCGCCTTCCGCCAGGATGCCCTGGCGGGCCTGATCGAATTGGAAGCCCCCAGCATGGTGTTCAACCTGGTCGAAGGCGTGGACGGCAAGGGCATCCTGGCGCCCCTGGCGCCCCGCCTTCTGGCCCAGATGGGCGTGGTCTTCACCGGCGTCGGCGCCGAGCCGATGGAGTTCACCTGCGACAAGCCCCTGACCAAGGCGAGGATGCGGGACGCCGGCCTTGCCACCCCGGACTGGAGCACGCCGCCCGATTGGCGCGGCATTGATGGGCGGGCCTTTATCGTCAAGGCGGCGCTGGAGGACGGCTCTATCGGTTTGGATGACGGCTGTGTGGTGCAGGGCGCTGCGGCGGTGCGTGCCCGTGCGGACGCCTGCGCCGCGCGCTATGGCGGGCGGTGGTTCGCCGAGGAATATGTCGAGGGCCGCGAATTCAATATCGCGCTCCTGGGCAGCAGGCGGCATTTGCGCATCCTGCCCATGGCAGAAATGACCTTCGACCACTGGCCCGAGGGCAAGCCCCGCATCGTCGGCTATGGCGCCAAATGGGACGAGGATTCCAGCGGCTACCGCCGGACCGTCCGGCGTTTCGGGGTGGAGACGGACGAGCCGGAACTGGCGGAAAAACTGAAAACCGCCTGCGAAAAAGTCTGGCGCCTGTTCGGCCTCACCGGCTTTGTGCGGGTGGATTTCCGGGTGACGGAAAAAGGCGACCCCCTGATCCTGGAGATCAACGTCAATCCCTGCATTTCTCCCGATGCCGGCTTCGCGGCGGCGGCGGCGGAAGCGGGAATGGACTATGACAGTCTGGTCGAGGAAATCGTGAAGGCCGCCCAACAATGACAGTGGTTGCGCTGACGAAATCCTATCCTTGCGTGATGGGCGGCCCCGTCCTCTCCGCCGTGGACCGGCGCATTTTCTCCTATCGCTATTTCCAGGCCTGCATGTCCTGCAGCTTCTGCCATGACGCCTGCTGCCAGCATGGCGTGGATATCGACCTGGACAATGTTGCCCGGCTTAAATCCGTACACGGACGTTTCCGCGAAACAGTTGGGATTCCCGAAAGCGAATGGTTCACCGATGAGGTGATCGCCGATGCCGAGTTTCCCTCCGGTCATCATGTGCGCACCCAGGTGCGGGACGGCGCCTGCGTTTTCCTAGACCGCAAATCGCGCGGCTGCCTGATCCACCGCTTCGCCCTGGAGGAGGGCCTGGACTATCACACCCTGAAACCCCTGGTCAGCATTCTCTTCCCCTTGAGTTTCGAGCATGGCGTGTTGGTCGCCTCCGCCGAGGTGCTGGATGGCACCCTGATCTGCGGCGGCGAGGGACCCAGCTGCTATGAAGGCGCTCGAGAAGAACTGCGCTATTACTTCGGCGACGGATTCACGCGAGAGCTGGACGCCCTGGCCAATGGCTGAAATACCGGGCTATGACGATGTTCTGGCGGCAAAAAAACGCATCGCCCCTTTCGCCGTCCGCACCCCGTTGGTGGAAAGCCCCATCCTCGGCGACCGTATCGGCGGGCGCGTCTTCCTCAAGCTCGAATTCCTCCAGCGCACCGGTTCCTTCAAATTCCGCGGCGCATTGAATCGAATTTCCATGATCCCTGAAACCGCCCGCGCCGCCGGCGTGGTGGCGTTTTCCTCCGGCAATCATGCCCAAGGCGTCGCCGCTGCCGCCGCGCTATTTAAAATGCCCGCCCTGATCGTGATGCCGTCCGACGCGCCCCGCGCCAAGATCGAAGGCACGCGCGCGCTGGGCGCGGAAATTGTCCTTTACGACCGGCTGCGGCAAGACCGCGAAGCCATTGCCGGCCGCATCTGCGCCGAACGCGGCGCGACTCTGGTGCGGCCCTTCGATGATCCCGCGATCATCGCGGGGCAGGGCACCGTGGGCCTGGAAATTTCCGAGGACGCCGCCCGCCTGGGCGCGACCCTCGACGAAGTGCTGGTGCCCTGCAGCGGCGGCGGGCTGGTCGGCGGCATTGCATTGGCGCTGAAGGGCAGTTGTGTGGAGGCGCGGGTGCGCAGCGTCGAGCCGGAAAATTTCGACGGCATGCGGCGTTCGCTCGCTGCGGGCGAACGTGTCACGGCTCCCGGTGGCAAACTCTCCATCGCCGATGCCCTGATGGCGCCGATGCCGGGGGTGCATGTCTTTGCCCTGGCAAAAGGCCTGCTTTCACCCGGTTTGACGGTCACGGACACCGAACTGGAACGGGCGGTGGGTTTCGCAGCCACCAGGCTCAAATTGCTGGTCGAGCCGGGCGGGGCGGCGGCGCTGGCGGCGTTTCTGGCAGGAAAAGCCGAGGGAAAATCCGTGGCTCTGGTGCTATCAGGCGGCAATGCTGACTTCGCGGCGATTGCCGATATCGTCCAGCGCGCGGCAACGAATTTCGCGGATTAAGGTTTACGCCCGCATTCATTTCATTCCTGGCGCGCCACGGCATAACCAGGATGCATGCTACGAATTTTCTCCGTTCTTGCGGTTCTTGCCGTCCTTGTGGGTGTCAGCCTTGGCTTCGCCGGCTGGCCGCATGCCAGCGCGGCGGCGTCGAGGCCCAATGACGACCGGATGATGCGCGCCTATGCGCTTGTCAAGGCCGGTATGCCCGTATCGCAGCTTGGCGTTCTGGGTCTTGACACCGCCAAGGCAGAAAAGCTGTCGAAGCTGGCTTTGATAGAACGCTACATGCCAAAGGACAGCACCGCCTTCGACGCGCTCAATCCGGCAGTTAAGAATTGCTATCTGGGGCCCGACGATTGCACCGCTTATTTCTTCGAGGGCTATGCCAACCAGGCGGTCCTGCTGGTCCAGGGCGGCGTTGTGACGTGGAAGGATGTCTTCGACGTCAGTGTTGTGGATGCGGGGCGCGTGGAGAGAGTGGCGCGGAACTGAGGCCCGGTTCATTCCGGTAAATGCGGAATTCAACTGGTAGTGATTATACAACCATCCGTCTTGCCGTCCCTGGCATCAATCCGAACCTCTAGTGCGGGCCTCATCACTCCTCGCAAGTCTTTGGCCTCTTTCCAGACTGTCCAATAATCGCCGCTCAATTTTGTATGCCATGAGCCGGGATAGTCGTAGCCGCAATCCCGTTCAGCCAAGGCAATAGCTTGTGCCGCATTTTTGACAGCACCGCTCGGGTAGGAAGGGGCGCAAGCAGCGGGAGCCCACGGCAGGGCCAATAAGATCGCTATTTGCCAAAGTCGAGCGGTCATAGAACGTCAACTCTACCCTAGAGGCCGGTGGCACAAGCGGCCTAAGGGCCGCTCAGGCCGGCTTGCGGCCGTGGGCCGCAAGCTTCTCGCCCCCGTCGGTCGCTAGGACGCGACCGACACTTGTGTCAAAAGTGAGCGACGATGACCGGTCTCGCGCCTATCGGGGGGCGAGAACCATCATCATCTGCCGGCCTTCCATCTTCGGGTACTGCTCCAGCTTGGCGAAGACTTCGGTGTCTTTCTGAACCCGGGTGAGCAGGTTCATGCCCAGATGCTGGTGCGCCATTTCGCGGCCCCGGAAACGCAAGGTGACCTTGACCTTGTCGCCCTCGTCGAAGAAGCGCCTCATCGCCCGCATCTTCACGTCGTAATCGTGATCATCGATGGTCGGGCGCATCTTGATCTCCTTGATCTCGATGACCTTCTGCTTCTTGCGGGCCTCATTGGCCTTTTTCTGCTGTTCGTATTTGTATTTGCCATAGTCCATCAATTTGCAGACCGGGGGCGACTTGTCGGGCGATATCTCGACCACATCGAGGCCTTTTTCCTCGCTCAGGGCGAGAGCCTCTTCCAGTCCGATCTCGCCGTATTTGTGGCTGTCGTCGCCGATCAGAAAGACAGTCTTGGCGATGATCTCGTCATTGATGCGGGGGCCGCCCTTGGCGGGGGCCTTGTCGTTTGTCTGAATCCGTCTGGGTACTATGACCGTCTCCTGTTGTTAGCCGTGCGCCATCACGCTCCGCTGGCTCCGTGGGACCCAAGCGAAACGAGGTTCGATCATGGACGCAAACGGGGGCCTTTCGTGTGACGCGCCGGGCATGGCGCTGGTCCGGCCCCTGAGGGCCGGAGTCGCCGCTAAGATAGGATGGGAATAAGGTTTCGGGAAGGGCTAATCGGCCACATCCACACGGGATTCGGCCTCTGTCTTGATCCGGGAAATGAAACTTTCCAGTGGCATCGCGCCCAGATCCTTGCCGGAACGCAGGCGCACCGCGACCTTGCCCTCGGCCGCCTCCCGCTCGCCTACCACCAGCATATAGGGGATTTTCTGGAGCTGGGCGTCGCGGATCTTCTTCTGCATCCGCTCATTGGAGGTGTCGATGTCGACCCTCAGACCGGCCGTGCCATTGACCCCCGGGGTGTTGAACAGGGCATCCAGCACCTTTTGGGCATAGTCCGCCGCCTTGTCCGAAATCGGAATGACCCGGGCCTGGATGGGCGCCAACCAGGTGGGGAAAGCCCCGGCATAATGCTCGATCAGGAACGCCGTAAACCGCTCATGTGTGCCCAAGGGCGCGCGATGGATGACATAGACGGGATGATCCGCCCCATCCTCGCCGACATATTTGAGGTCGAACGTCTCGGTCGCCAGGAAATCGAGCTGGTTGGTGGAGATGCTGTATTCGGTGCCGATGGCGGATTTAATCATAAAATCGATCTTGGGGCCGTAGAAGGCGGCTTCACCCTTGGCCTCGACATAGTGATATCCGGACTCCTTCATCGCCTCGCGGATGATGTCGAGCGCCTTCAGCCACTTCTCCGGCTCGTCGACATACTTGTCCAGCTTGCCCAGGTCAGGCAGGGACAGCCGCATATAATATTCCTTGATGTTCATCAGGTCGTAGTAGCGGGCATGCAGCTTCATCACCCGGATGAATTCGTCCTTGGCCTGGTCGTAGCGGCAATAAATATGCGCGTCATTCATGCAGAAGCCGCGCACCCGCATCAACCCGGTGAGGCCGCCCGAGGCCTCATAGCGGTAGTCCTGGCCATATTCGGCGATACGCAAGGGCAGCTCGCGGTAGGAATGACGCGTGGCGCTGTAGATCAGATGATGATGCGGGCAGTTCATCGGGCGCAGATAGTAATTCTCGCCGTCGATATCGAGCGGCGAATACATGGTGTCGGCGTAATAGGGCAAATGGCGGGAACGGAAATAAAGCGCTTCCTTGGTGATGTGCGGCGTCGCCACCCGGCGATAGCCATCGCGGCGCTCTTCATTCAATGCCAGGAACTCCAGCTCCTGGCGGATCACCATGCCGTTGGGCATCCATAAGGGCAGCCCCGGGCCGACATCGGGCGAGAAGGTGAAAAGTTCAAGTTCGCGGCCAAGCCTGCGATGGTCGCGCTTCTCAGCTTCCGCCAGCCGCTCGACATAGGCGTCGAGTTCCTTCTTGTCGCGCCAGGCGGTGCCATAGATGCGCTGCAGCTGGGCGTTCTTGGCATCGCCGCGCCAATAGGCGCCGGCGATCTTGGTCAGTTTGAAGGCGTCGCCGATCTCGGCGGTGGTGCGAAAATGCGGGCCGCGGCAGAGATCGTGCCAGTCGCCATGATAATAGATCGAAACATCCTCATTGGCCGGAATGCTTTCGATCAATTCGGCCTTGTATTGCTCGCCAATATCCTTGAAATGCTGCACCGCCCTGTCGCGCGGCCAGACTTCGCGGCGAGTGGGCCGCGCCTGCCCCACGATCTCATGCATCCTGGCTTCGATCTTGGGCAGGTCCTCGGGCGTGAAGGGGTCGCCCCGCGCGAAGTCGTAATAAAAGCCGTCCTCGATTGCCGGGCCGATGGTGACCTGGGTGCCGGGATAAAGCTCCTGCACCGCCATCGCCAGAAGATGCGCCGCGTCATGGCGGATCAGTTCCAGCGCCTTTGCATCCTTCTTGGTGATGATGCGGATATGGGCGTCTTCCTCGATGGGGCGGAACAGATCCCACTCCTTGCCATTCACTTCCAGAATCAGGGCGGCCTTGGCCAGGCCCGGTCCGATGCTGGCGGCGATCTCCTGGCCGGTGATTCCTCGCGGGAACGTCATGGTCTTGCCGTCTGGCAAGGTGACGATGACGTTGGCTTGGGCGGCGGCGGACACGGCAATCTCCTCGGGAAAGCAGCGATTTTGAGGGACTTCCTTAGCGTTTCGGCCCCCGATCAAGCAACCCTGGTAATTTTACGCCGTTTTCCAGCCGTTCCGGGAATAACCGCCCTTGAGCGCGGGTCCTGGTGGGAGGAGAATGGGACGGGATGGGCACAAATTGGAGACGACAATGAAGCATTTGTCGAATGCGATATTCGCCGGGATCGCCCTGGCGGCTTCGGTTATCCAACCGGCGGCGGCCGGGGTCTGCCTGAACGTCAAAAGCATCAAAAGCAGCGATATCAGCAAGGACGGTAGCGCCATCACGTTCAAGATGAGTGACGGCAAAATCTACCGCAACGAACTCGTGGGCAAGTGTCCCGATATCTGGTTCAACGGCTTTGCCTGGCAGGTTAAGGCGGATTCGATTTGCGATAACGAGCCGGGCCTGGTGGTGAGAGAATCCGGCCAGATCTGCCAGCTCGGCAAATTCACCCAGATGACGTCTGCTCCGAAGGGGTGAGCCGCGCCTGACGAAACGGTCCGTCGCTAGCGCCAGCGTAGTGCGACGACCGTTTCGCGCGGCGTTCGGCTCCCCTCGCATGTCCACTGGACATGCTCGCGCGCTAGGCGCGCCGGAGCCTCACTTCTCGCCAGCGAGGAAGTCCGGCTTGCCCAGCGGCACGCCCTTGTTGCGCAGGATGCCGTAGCCCGTGGTGATGTGGAAATAGACGTTGGGCAGCACCCAGTTGTTCAGGTAATCCGCGCCGCTGAAATGAAATTCATTGGTGGGGAATTTCAGGTGGATATGGCGGTCTTCGGCGCCGGCAAACGCTTTGGCGTCGAGCCCGCGGATGAAGGCGATGGTCTTTTTCAACCGGGCGCGCAGTTCGTCGAAGCTGGTTTCATTGTCTTCATATTTGGGAATCTCGGCCTGGGCGAGGCGGGCGGCGCCGCCTTTGGACATGTCGGTGGCGATCTGAACCTGTTTGGTCAGGGGCAGCATGTCTTCATACAGCCGTCCTTCCAGATAGGTCTTGGGGTCGATGCCCTTTTCCTTGGCGAAGGCTTCGGCCTTGGCGAGGAAGCCGGAATAGCTGCTCAGCATGTGGCCCAGCGGCGGCACGCAGGCGTCATAGATCGAATAAGCCAATGGGATCTCCCTTATAGAGGTGGCGGCAATTTTCGGGCCGCACCATGCGGCGGAGAGACGGACGGTGCAACCCCGATGACACCAGGGATTTAGCAGGGTCCTGGACGGGCGGATTTGGCTTGAGGGCGGGCGTTCGATCCCGTATGAGGCCCCATGAGCGAAACCCCCGCCTCCCCGCCGGACCGGCTTTCCACCGATCCCGCCAGCCCCTTTCATGACGCGGCGCTGCTGGAGCGCGGGGTCGGCGTGCGCTTCAACGGCGTGGACCGCAACAATGTCGAGGAATATTGCGTCAGCGAGGGTTGGGTGCGCCTGGCGGTGGGCAAAACGGTGGACCGCCATGGCAAGGCGATGACGGTGAAATATAAGGGAATTGTTGAACCCTATTTCAGGAGCTGAGTTCGGGATTTCTGTAGGTCCCCAGCATCCTGTCCCAGAAGAAATCAATGACCGCGAAATTGCTGTCGGCATGGCGGTGATGGACGAAATGAAGCTCCTGTTTCCGGCGGAACCAGGCGAAGCGCCGCAGCCATGATTTCTCCACATGATATTCCTTGTCGAAAAAGACATGCGCGTAAAAGGACGCGGCGCAGGCGATGGCCTGGACGGCAAACAGATCGAGCGGCAGCAGGAAATAGGTGCCTATACCGGCAAACAATACGGGGATGATGAAGTAGGGCGTATTGTTGCCTTCGTCGCCGCGATAGGTCCGGGAAACCAGATGATCCCGGGAATAATAGGTGTGGTGAAAATTGATATGATTGCGGAAAAAGGTTCCGCCCAGGGGGCGATGGGCGAGCCTGTAATGCATGAATGTCTGCGCGAACGAGACGACAAGATGCGTGACGATGGCGGTGACCAGAAACAGCGGAATATCCAGCAGGATGCGTGCGAGCGTTTGAGGCATGCTTCCATTCCCCGGTTATTTTTTGGCCGAGTGTGAGCGTTCGGCGCGCTATTCAATCCTCGTCATTGTTTTCGGATGTCCCGCCATGGGATGTCTGGCGCGGGCACAGGCATCGTGCAATTTACTCTCTTTCCCGGGCAATTCCTAATGGACTGTTGTTCGGTTTAATGTGTCCGGGCGCGGGATTGTGCCCGAATGTACAGCTATTGCCATCGCGCCCATGCTATCCTGCGGGATGGACAACCCCGACACGCTTCCCGCCAACATTCCCTATCGCGGCTATTCCCTGCAGATCCTTCACAAGCCGCCGCAATACCAGGTCGTCATCGCCCCCATGCTGAAGGAGATGCCGGAGCTTTCCACTGAAAAACGCATTGTCCGGGGCTGGAACGAGGACGAGGTGGTCAAGCGGGCGAAAATCCGCGTTGACGATGTGATTGGGTGAGGAGCGGTGCGGCGAAGCCGCATGAGCATGTCCAGTGGACATGCGAAAGCGACGAACGCCGCGAGCCCCGGCGAGCGGCCGGGCGAAAACACAGGCCGCACTCTTCTCTCTTTGGCGATCCGCCCGATGAAAACGACAGGAGACTGACTTGATCTATCGCGGTTATGAGCTTGAGCAGAAAACTCTGATGGTCGGCTGGCAGGTCACGATCACCAAAGACGGACGATTTGCGCGAAACAGCATTGTCTCGCAGAAGCTGGAGACGGCGGTGGAGGACGCGCACAACATTGTCAATGGCCTAATCGCCGTGGAGGCTTCCCTTCAGAAGAGTTGAGCCGCCCCGGCAAAATCAGCCCACCATCTGGACTATCCGGCATCGCGCCCGCGGATGACTTCAACCATCGCGAAGCCGCTAGATGCGCGCGACCATGTGGCCGGCGGGCGTCGCCATCAGGCCGCCCAGAATGTCCCGGATCAGTCCGAGTTCCACCAGCCTTGCCTGATGCGACTTGGGGATGGTCTTGCTCATGAAGCCGCGAGCAACCAGGCAGAGCGATAAAAATTCGGACGAGGTCAAATCCCCCGCACTTGGCAAGCGATCCATGGGACACCACGCGCGCAATTGCGCCGGATGTCAAATTCACCGGGGCTGAAGACAATTGGCATTGCCGAGTGGTTAAGCCCATAGAGACGCTCCGGGAGATGATTCCATGGCCTATCGCGTCAACGCCACGTTCAAGGACGGTTTGAAAGATGGCTTTCTTTCGGATGTGATCGCAGATCCCGCGCCCCATTATGGGGACACGATTTTCGTCAGCCGGCACGGCCAGGATGTGTCCGTGCGCGTCACGGCGGTGTGGACGCCGGCGGCAAAACCGCGAGGCGGCGCGCTGGTGATGGTCGAGGCGCAGGAGATTTAAAATCGCCTTTTCGCCCCGGATGAACCTCAGATTAACGGATGAGTCTGTATAGGTTCAGCATCACCCCGCCAGGATAACTCCTGCTTCGGTCGGAGTCCCAATATGAGACACAATATCCGCGCCTATGTGATCGCCGCAACTATGGCATTGGCCGCCTTGCCGATGCTGACGGGCTGTGTCGTGGTGCCTGCTTATCACGGCTATTGGCATCCCCACTGGCGCCGCTAGCCTTTTGCGTCGTGTCCGCACGTTGGCGCTACGGACCATCGCGTCTTCGCTCATGTACGTTTTCAGTACACATCGCTCGTTGCCTACGCTGACGCTAAGCAACCCTGCTCACGCCGCAAAATTCTGCGCGGCAAGGTGAGCCAGGCGTGGGCTGCTATTTCACTTCAATCGTCACCACGCCATTGACGGCCCGGCCGGCATGAATGTCTCCCGGCACGATGAGACGCGGGGCGGCAAGCGCCTTGCCGGCGCAGTCGGTCGCGATCAGGGGCGCAACATGGCCGTAATCGGGATCGATCTCGCCCAAGGAAAGCGCCACGGTGTAGCCGTCATCGGCGCTGATCAACAGCGCATGCCCCAGCTTGGCGTTGTTTTTCGTGCCGAGGGAAAGCGAAGCGCGCTCCAGCAGGGCCGAGAGCGGCACGCCCGTGCAATCCAGCGCGACAGGGCCGCGACCGCTCGCCTGGGTGACGGCGATGTGCGTGGACGGAAGACCGCGAAGGTCGGCCAGCGACAAATGCAGGGGATGGGCAACATTGCCCGTGATGGACAGGGGCGCATCCGCGGCGAAGGCGTGGAGAGAAACAGAACACAGGGCGGACGAAAACCCCAGTACCAGGCCTGCCGCATGCATGGAATAGGCTTTCATCGTCATTTCCCCACGATAACATCCGAGGCCTTGATGATTGCGACCGCATCATCGCCGCTCTTGAGCTTGAGTTCATCGACGGCTTCGTTGGTAATGGAAGAAGTAATGACAACGCCGCCACCGATATCAATCCGTACATGGGCCGTCGTCTGCCCTTTCTGGATGCCGACTATTTTTCCCTTGAGCTGATTGCGGGCACTGAGTTTCATCGCCTTGTCTCCAATGCTGGTTGTCTGGACGCCTCTGCCAAATTGCGAACGCCGGCCTGGAGCCTATATAGCACATTCCGCTGATGATGAGAGCCGTTGACGGATAGGGCGAAACGCAAGATTGTCCCGAGCCGCGCCGGCGCAAACCGGCGCCTTCATAGCAGCCCGCCGCAAAATCCAGGTTTGAAGCCCCATGCTCATACAAATTCCGAAATTGCTGGCGGCGGAGCAGGCGGGGCAATTCCATGACAGTCTGATGCAGGCCGATTGGGCCGATGGGCGCGGGACCGCCGGCTATCTTTCCACCCGAGTCAAGAACAACGCCCAGCTTCCGGAGTTGCATCCCCTGGCGCTTCAATTGGGCCGCAAGATACTGGATGCGCTGGAGCACAATGCGCGATTCCACTCCGCCGCATTGCCGCTGAAAGTCGTGCCGCCTCTTTTCAACCGTTACGCCGGCGGACAGGCCTATGGCAGCCACGTCGATGGCGGCATCCGGCCGGTGGCGGGCAGCAGCGAACGCGTGCGCACGGACCTGTCCGCCACCCTGTTCCTGAGCGATCCCGCCGACTATGACGGCGGTGAGCTGACGATAGAAGACAATTTCGGGCACCGCTCCGTGAAGCTGCAGGCGGGCGATCTGGTGCTGTACCCCAGCACCAGTGTCCATCGAGTCATGCCCGTGACGCGCGGCGTGCGGCTGGCCTCCTTTTTCTGGATTCAGAGCATGGTGCGCGATAACGAACAGCGCGCCTTGCTTTATGAGCTTGACTCCGTCGTCCAGAAACTCGGCGGCGCCGGAGCCACGCAGCATGACGAAGCCCTGCGGCTGGCGGGCGTCTATCACAATCTGCTGCGCTTCTGGGCCGACAGTTAGTGTAAGGAAAAGACCACCGGCACGATCAGGTCCAGCGTCTCGCCCGGATAGTCCTTCGGCACCGGAGGCAAGGGTTGGGCGCGCAGGATCAGGGCGCGCGCTTCATTGTCCAGATCGGCCCAGCCGGAACTGCCCGCCACCTGGAAAGACAGGACATGGCCGGCGCGGTCCATCACGAAATGCAGCCTGACGGTGCCCTGTTCGCGCCGCTGCCGCGCCCCATAGGGATAATTCTTGTAGCTGTTGAGATAGGCCGCCAGCCGGCTGAGGTAATCAGGTGGCGGCTTTGGGGCGGGTGGAGCGGGCGGCGGCGCGGGAGATCCCTGTGCCATATATGGCGCAGAGATGCTGGGTGGCGGCGGCCTCAGGAGTGTGACTTCCGGCGGAGCGATGGTGGCGGGCCGAGGCGGCGTGAGCAGCGGCAGCGGCGGTGGCGTAGGCGAGGGCGGAGCGCTGGGCGCGACGAGGGTGACGCGCACTTCCGTCTGCCGGGGCGTGGTGACGGGCGGCTGGACGATAAAGGCCCACGCGATCAGCACATGGAGGACAAGCACGAAACACCCGGCCGCCAGGCGGCGGATGGGTGTCACGGCATTGTCGGACCGAAATCCCCCTCTATGAATGATAGTTCAACGTCAGCATCGCAGAACGTCCCGCGCCAGGCACGACAAACGCAAAATGCATCATATCATAATAGAGCCTGTCGGCCAGGTTGTAGACATTCAGCTGCACATCCATCTGGTCGTTGATTGTGTATTTGGCCATGGCGTCCAGGGTCAGATAGTCGGGCGCCTTCTCGACGGGCACGGTGGTCTGGGCATAACGCGAGCCGACATATTCGCCGCCGCCGCCGATCTCAAGCTCCGGCAGGACCTGGTAGGTCGTCCAGAATTTGAAGTTGTTGTGCGGCGTGAAGGTCAGCGGGAAGCCCAGCGGCGGGCCGCCGGCGACCGTCTTGGTGGTGCTGCTGGAGAGATAGTCATAGCCCAGCGAGGCATTCCAGCCATCCATGATCTTGCCCTGGAGCGAGAGCTCGAAGCCCTGCACCCGCTGGTTGCCGCCCAGCGTGTTGAAGCCGGGCAGGCTGAGATCGGGAATGCGGACATTGACCTTGTCGGTTTCAAACAGGGCTGCGGCCGCCATCAGGCCGCCATCGAGCAGGGACCATTTGGTGCCAAGCTCCATGGTGCGGCTTCGCTCCGGCCCGATATTCTCGTTGTTCAGGCTGAAGCTGGTGAAACTGCTGATGATGTCCAGGGTTTCGGCGGACGGATTGAACGAAGTGCCATAGGTGAAATAGAGCGTGCCATTGTCCGCCGGCTTGTAGATCAGCGCGCCATGCAGGCTCGGCAGCGTATCCTCGCGGTTCTTGACATTGGTGGCGGTCACCACGCCGGTGACCGCCGGCGGCACGGAGAATGCCTGCTCCCCGAAATGCACCGAGAAACGGTCGATCCTGGCGCCCAGGATCAATTCCCACTGGTCTTGCAGCTTCATGGTGTCGACGAAATAGGCGCCTTCGGTATTGGTGGTGGTGTTTATATTCGCCCGCTGAAAGATGAGGCTCGGAGCGAAGGTCTGGTTTTCGTTCGGATTGAGGAGCGTGTTGGTCAACCCGTTATTGGTGAAATAGCGGGGATCGGAGGTTTCGAAATCATATTCGCCGCCCGCGACCAGTTCATGCTGGATATCGCCGGTGGCGAATTTGGCCAGTCCGTCCACCTGGTTCTGAAATTGCGTTTCGATGCTTTTCAGGGTGAAGTCGATCAGCGTGGTGCCGGCGGAGCTGAGCGGCGTCGCTGCCGTGACGTTCGCCGCAAGAGTCGGCTTTCCCGCGGTTTCAAAGCGCGAATAGTCCGCGAAACGGCTCTGGGCACGCAGCGTGAGCCAGTCGAAGAGGTCATGCTCCAGCTTGACCGTGCCGATATCGGCGCTGGTCTTGAGCCGGTCGCTCCTGTAGCCGTAATAATTGTTGCGCGGCACCGCCGACGGCTTGCCGAAATACCAGGGAACGCCAAAATCGGGCGTGTCGCTCTCGGCCTGATAAAAATAGCTGATGGTCAGGCGGGTCGGTGTCCCCAGGCCCAGCGCCAGGCTGGGCGCCAGCCCGTAGCGGTTGAATTGCACGACGTCGCGATCCTGCACGCCATTGGTATCCGCCATCACATTGACGCGCAGCGCCGCAGGGGTGCCCAGGCCGTCGAGGGGAACATTCACATCACCCACGGCTCGCCCTAGGCGATTGGTCCCACCGCTGACGCTGGCGTCGATGAATTGCTCCAGCTGGGGCGTTTTGGTGTCCTGCTCCACCACGCCGCCGGTCGAGCCGCGTCCGAACAGGATGGAGTCGGGCCCCTCCAGCACTTCAAGCTGGCTCAGATTGAAAGGGTCGCGATAATACATGCCGATATCGCGCATGCCGTCCAGGAACATGTCGGTGCGCGCGACAAATCCCCGGATCCAGGGCGCGTTCCCCATCCAGCTCGATTCGTTTGATTGCAGAGTGATGCCAGGCACATTGCGCATGGCATCGTTGAGATTGGTTTCGCCGCGGTCGGACATCAATTGCTGGGTGACGGTGGTGACGGAAATGGGGGTGTCCAGCAGGGGCTCGGGCAGCTTGGTGAGATTCGAATTGGCGGCGGTATAGCCGGCCCCGTTGCCCTGCACCTGCACCGGGGCCAATTCGGTCTGCGCCAGGGCAGGCATGGCCATCGTGACAAGGCTGGCGCCCATCAGAAGGCGGGCATACAGGCGGACGTCAATCTTGGATTTCATTTTTTCCCTCATTGGACGCGGTTTTTGCCGCGCGGAATCGTTATATTTTTACAAATATCACGATCATAATGGGACAAGCGCCTTTGGGAAGGGCTTTTTGCGGCGATATGACAGCGCATGGCCAAGACTCGATTGTCGCCAGGCGGTTCATTGGCGGTGTGCAATGTTGGCCGCTGCTGTCGCGCGGCGTACTCGGGTGCCCGGCAAAGTTATTTGGGGAGCCTGCGCCCTTGGCGCCCGCTTACGTGTCTCGGATTTCGTGTGCACATAACATATTGATTTTGTTTGATATTCCAAGGAGAATCGAACCCCTGTTTCAGGCTGAAGAGGGATTTGGTGGAAGGAAGGCCCAGGGGGGTGGTTGCGATCCCCAGGCTAGTTGTGCTTCCACTCCAGGATCTTGCCGTTGACGGAATCCGCCATATAGATGGTGTTCTCGTCGGGCGTCACGGCCAGAAAATGGGCCTCGCCGATCCCCGGCGCATTGGGATCCTTGGAACGGCCGGGCTCGCCGATCCAGCCCAGTATCTTGCCGTCATCGGACAATTTCATGATGCGGCCATCCATGCCGGCCGACATCCAGACCTGGCCCTTGGCGTCCACGAACAGCCCGCTGACCAGCCTCGGCTCCTGCATCTCGCGCAAAGGGTTCAGGTTCATGTCGAACACTTTGATCAGGCGCATCTGGCGGTCCGAGGCCCAGATTTCGCCCTTGGGCGTGACGATGACGGTGTGATTGGTGGGATAGGTGCCGTCGGCGTGGGGCAGCGGCCGGCTGGCGAGATAATTGCCGTTCTTGTCGAACTTGAAGAGGCGCGGATCGGAGCCCTGGGGCACCTGGGGCTTGGCCCTCGCATAGGTCATGCAATAGGAGCAACTCAGCGGATTGGAAGTGCCGCCATGGCCCTGGATGACATAGAAATTGTCGTCCTTGTCGAAGGCGACGTCCAAGGGCTGGTTGAAGGCGCCGTTCCATTTGGCGTCGTCCCAGGGCTTGTTCTCGCCGCGGGTGCCCAGGGCCATCAGCGGCTCGCCCTTGGGATTGAGCTTCCACACCACATTGAGGAAGGAATCCGTCACCCAGATATTGCCATGGCGGTCCACCCTCAGCCCATGCGGGCCGATGGCGATGTTGGGAGCGAAGGTGCGGAGGAATTTGTCATTCTTGTCGAACTCCAGAAGCATCGCCGCCGGATTGCGGGTGAGGAATATCTGA
>Ga0210402_10001007_pt1 | contig 30030 bp, 30 predicted proteins | sample IncBWC7MmetaG_FD_161055 | JGI IMG/M metagenome (GOLD analysis project Ga0210402, IMG submission 161055) | Forest soil microbial communities from Barre Woods Harvard Forest LTER site, Petersham, Massachusetts, United States - Inc-BW-C-7-M | ecosystem: Environmental > Terrestrial > Soil >...
GGCGCGAAGCAGGTAAGCCATGTCTTCGAGCTCGATGCCGCCGTGTTTCCCATCCGGCTGCCACGCCTCGCCGGTGTAGTAGCGGTACTCCTCTTTTTGTATCCAGATCTGAGCCTTCGGGAAAAGATCCGCTCCGTCGGCGTGGTCCCAGTGCGCGTGCGTGAGGATCACGTCCGTAACCTCCTCCGGCTTCACCCCCGCGCGGGCCACCGCCTCGTCCGGACGAAGGAAGTCCGTCACCTTGAAGCTCTTGAAGAACTGCGGCCGGTAGAAGCCGGAGTCGACGACGATGTTGTGCCCTCCGCCGCGGACGAGCCACACCATCATGGCGATGTCGATCTTGCGCGACTCGTCGGCTCCCTTAATCAGACTGACGACCGGAAACCCCGGGATGGTCGCGTACCGGATCGCGTAGACGTCGTACTGCGGCGTCTGGGCAGCGGCGATGGAGGCGATGAGAACGATAAAGGCGATAAGCAGGATGCGGCGCATGGAGGGATTGTAGGCTTGCCAGAGAACGCTGGCGTCTCGCGACGGAGCGCTGGCGTCTCGCCGGCTGGCCCGGGATCGTCTCGCCTGGCGTCTCGCCCGCGGTGCACCGCGTCACGCGAATGTGACCTAAGTCCCCCAGGTTACTTACTTAGTCTATCGTGAAGGAGGCCTACCAGCTGCCGCGGACGTACCAGTTCGCGGTGGGGATTCGGTTCTAGCGTCATGCCTCAGGGTGACGCTCAGAGAATTCTCGGTCGCCTCCGTTCATCCTTTCCGATAGATCGCGTTCTGGCACCCATCCAGTTGGGGGCCTTGCGCCGTAGAGAATGACGGAAACAGCAACGCTCGCGAGCGCTTGCACGGCATCACCAACAACCGCAAAAAAGGAGAATGACCATGAAGCGTTTCACCGCATTGCTGTTCGTGTCGCTCGCTTTGAGCGCAATCGCCACGCCGATGCTAGGCCAAGGCACGATCTGTACGGCCCCGCCCAACGTGGCCGTTACGCTCACCATTCCGCCCGGACCGTCCGAGAACGGTGGGGCCTATGGCTTCAAGGACGGCGCCTCCCGCGTCTTGCCGGTGACCGTCACCATTAGCGGCAATCCCGGGCTGACCCTCTCCAGCCGCTCAGCCGTCGTCAACAAGACCACGAACTGCAAGCTCGACGTCGTCCCGGCGAACGTTCCCCTGATCGTGAGTCAGCCCAACGCGGCGGGCAACGCATCCGGAAGTGCCCAGGTCACCTTCACGGCCGGACCCGCGGCCCAGGGCCAGGGCCGGGGGACCATCTATCAGTGTGACGTGGTCGTGCAGTTCACTCCTCCGGTGGTCGCGACCAACCCCGTATGCGACAAGAAGACGGCGACCACCATCGGGACGGTCCAGGGCTCGTTCAAGTGGTTCAGGAAGTAGACGATCGGCAGGGGGCCTCGGTCAGTTCAGGCGATCGGCGGTTTGCGGTGGGGATCCGCTTCTAGCGTCATGCTGAGCCGCGAAGCTCACGTCAAGCTCGAGACCCGTCGCCACCCGCCGCCAGACGACCCGCTCATCGGACGGCCTGGTCGCCCTCGCCCCGTTCAACAGTTGTGTCTGTCAAGTTCTGCAAAAAGGCTTCAGTGTCTCTTTCGGTTCTCCTCGCCTGTTTATCTCTAGCAGCAGGGGCTGTGGGAGCTGTGGGAAACGCGTAGCGTTTTCCAAGTCGTGTGGGAAGGTGCGGCTTTATCGCGGCTTACCACACGACGGCAGCTTCGTTCTTGTAGTGCTTTTGGGGAGTGTGTTGCTACGCAGGCTCGTGCGGGAGTGACCGGGTTACCGCCTCGCCTACTTCTTGATCGTTTTCGCTAAGTATGCACGAATGTGGTCGTGTGTTGCAGCCGCGGCCCAGACCGCGTCGATCTCGTCGGCCGAGGCGACGGCGATGTGGGAGGCATCGCGGAGGTACGGCTCGCGGAGCTGGCGCTTGGTCAGCCGGAAGGCATCGCGCGGAATCGAGGCCAGCGCCTGGGCGGTCGCGTGCGCGCGGTCGAGGAGATCGGCCGCGGCCGGAGTGTCATCGATAACACCGATACCTCGCGCGGCCTCGGCTTCGATCGTCCGGCCGAAATAGATCATCGATTGCAGATGCTGGATGGGCACGGCAAAGCGGACGATGGCCAGCGCCATGGGAGGAAACGGAACGCCGACGAGCATCTCCGGCACGCCGATGCGCCCCGCGCTCATGAGCCGGTGATCGCAGGCAAAGGCGAGGATGGCCCCGCCGGCGATGGCGTGACCGTTCACCGCCGCCACCACCGGCTTCGGGAAGACAAAAAGGCCGCGCAACGCCGCATCGAGTGCCTCGACGAAGTCCTGAATGTAGTGGCCGCCCGCGTTGACCATGCGCGGCAGATCGACTCCGGCGGAGAACGTCGAGCCGGTCCCGGTAAGGATCACCGCGCCGACACGTTCGTCCGTGGCCGCGTCCTCGAATGCGCGCTGCATGGCTAGACAGAGCTCCAGATCTAGAGCACTCACTTTCCCGTGAGCCATACGGATGGTGAGAATGCCGCCGGTGAGGTCCTGTTCGAGCATGAAGAGAATGATACGTGTAGAGGACGCTTGCCACCGGGTTACTATCGAAGGCAACACCAACACAATTCGGAGTAATCACGAATGAGAATCCTCTGGATCGGGGCGCACCCCGACGATGAGTTGTTCGTCGCGCCATGGCTGGCTCGTTTGAGAACAACTGCCGGCGCGAAAATCGCGTTTCTGATCGCCACCCGCGGCGAGCTTGGCGTTTGCTCCCCGACGCTGCGGAGTGAGCTGGATCTTGGTTCCGTCCGCGAGGCGGAGATGAAGGATGCCGCCGCGTCATTCGACGCCGAACTGAAGTTCCTCGGATGGCGGGACGGCATCGCGCAGAATCCCGAGGATGTACTTCGCGGCTGGGCCAGCGACGCTGGCGGCAGGAAGTCTCTCCGCAAACAGCTTCGGGAGGCGGTGGAAGGATTCTCGCCGGATTGGATCGTGACGTTTGATCGCCGTCACGGATGCACCTGGCATGCGGATCATCGAGCCCTCGGCGCGCTCGTGCAGTCGCTGGCGCTATCGATCCCGGTCACGCTCGCTGAATCGAGAATCACGTTTTCATCGCCACTGCACATTCAGCCCGGCGTTCCAGAGGCGGAGCCGGTCGATTGCAGAGACACCTGGGACGATCTGGCGCGCGATATGGCCTTTCATCGATCGCAGTTCGACCCGGAAACCGTTGAGCTGTTTCGGCATGTGCCCCAGGAACAGCGGATCGTCTGGCTCCTTCACCTTCCGGCATGGCGCCGGTGGCGCTACCTGCGGGACAACGTCGCCGGAACCGCATCCCGCGTCAAATCGTTCGTCCGGGATCGCGTTCGCGGTCGCGCCGCACGTGCATGACGGGAAGGTCAGTCGACGACGGCCGGACCCGACATCCGTCCCTGTTCGATTGCGCGAAGCCGGGCGATGCGCTCGCCGGGGTCGACGATCTCCATGGCCCGATACCGCAGGATCGCGCCCGAGCTCAGCGACGACTTCCCCGGCTGCGGCGGATGCTCGAGGTGCAGGATCGGCATGTATCCGAATCGATACACCCCGCCGGCAAACCCCGCTCGATCCATGAAGTCGTTGTCTTCGCCCCCCCAGCCGACGTAGGACTCGTCGAACCCTCCGATGGCGTCATAGGCATCACGCCGGGCCACGGTGCTTCCGCCATCGAGGTGCTGCACGATCAGCGCGGGCACGCCCCGAGGCGATGCGCCCGTCACGAAAACGCGCGCCGTGGCATCCTCGTCGAGGTAGTGGGTGAAGCGTTTCAGATCGACGAACGAATACCCCTCCTCCACCCGTTGCACTGCCTCGTATGCGTAACGCTCGGGGATGAGCACGTCGTTGTCGTGCAACACGAGGATGCCGCTTCGCGCCTGACCGGCCGCGATGTTGAACGCCCAGGAGCGGCAGTACGGCAGAGCTGGGCTGGGAAGCGGCGTGTGAACGTAGCGAACCCACGGCGGCAGGTACGTTTCCACCTCGGGTGCCGCCGACTGCTCGACGACGATGCATTCGAAGGCAACGCCGGTTTGTCCGGCGATGCTGCGCAGCGCGGCCAGAAGATGCGGCAGCCGGCCGATGCCGCGGTGGCCGATGAGAAAGGAGATGCGCGGAGGGCCGCTCATCGGCGCCGGCACGTCGCGCATGGCGATCGGCCAGCGGTCCAGCGATCTCCGCATCAAACGCGCGGCGGTCGCCGGAATGACCTTGCCGATGTGAAGATCGGAGGCGAAACGCCAGTTGCATTGCACCCCGCGCTCGTTCATCGAGATGGTCTCGCGGCGGTTGCGGATCTGCAGCCACGGCTCGGGCCGGCCATTTCGGGCTCCGAAGCCGCGCATGCGCAACTCGAACGGCACCCAGTCATAGACCAGGGCGCCGATCCGGTGCCGGAGGCTGACCTTCACAGCGCCGATTCTAACCGCTCGCCCGCGTTGCTATCCTTGACCGATGGGCGAGCAACTGGTGACCACGATCATCCCGGTCTTCAACCGGCCGGCCATGCTCGCCGAGGCGGTGGAGAGCGTCCTGGCCCAGACCTACCGGCCGATCGAGGTCATCATCATCGACGACGGTTCGACGGACGAGACGCCCGCGGCCGCCGATACGCTGTCGGCGCGGCACGAGGGAATCGTCTCTACGATTCACATCGCCAACGGTGGACCCGGACGTGCGCGCGAAGCAGGCCGACTGGCCGCGCGCGGCCACTACATCCAACACCTCGACAGCGACGATCTGCTGCTGCCGGGCAAGTTCGAGCTGCAGGTGGCCGCGCTGGAAGCATCACCCGGATGCGATGCCGCGTATGGCTGGACGCGCTTTCGTCATCACGACGGCCGGGTGGAGCGGCACCCGTGGAAACGATCCGGCGAGCGAATCGAGACGATGTTCCCCTCGATGCTCACGCTGCGCTGGTGGGATACGCCGACGCCGCTCTACCGCGCCTCGCTGATCGCCGCCGCAGGACCATGGACTGGCCTGCGCATCGAAGAAGATTGGGAGTACGACTGCCGGATCGCCGCCGGCGGCGTTCGCCTGGCCTGGTGTGAGGAGTGGGTCTGCGAGGTCCGCGAGCACGAGCCGGGTCCACTCACGCCGGCTGCCATGGGCGATCGCGCACGCGCGCACGCGTTGGTCTTCGGGCACGCGCGCCGGGCCGGGCTCGACGCGGCATCGCCCGAATTCCGGCAGTTCGGACGGGAGCTCTTTCACATCGCTCGCCAGTGCGGCGCGGCCGGGCTCATCGACGAGTCGCAGCAACTCCTGGCGCTGGCGCGTGAGATCGACGACACACGCGATCTGCGCGCGTATGAGTTTCTGGCCAGAAACGTCAGTTGGCGGATCGCCGGCCACGCCGCGGGCTGGCTCGACCGGCTGCGCAACGTCGTTTCTCATCCATAATCGGTGACCGAGACGTGATCACCAACGAACAATCCGACGCCAGTCAATCTGACCCCTGGTATTTCGATCGTCTGGCATGTCCGGACTGCAGAGCGCCGCTTTCGCTCTCACAAGCCTGCGTTTGCGGTTTTTCAGTGCCTTCGGGAACGCCACTCGACCTGCGGCCACAGCATCCGCGACGGCGAACACTACGTCTCCCCGTCGGGTCAACGGCACCGCAGGATCTGAAGAACTGTTCGCTGGCGCGCCCGGCAGTGACGTACTCGGGTCCGCGAGCCATTCGCGACTCGGCAGAGCTTTTTTCCGCGGCAGCAGAGTCGTTCCGTCCGGGCGACCGCCTTCTCGACCTCGGATGCGGTTCGGGCGACCAGATTCCGGTGGCGGCTCATTACGGACTGCGCTACGCCGGGGTCGACTACTCTTCTCCGAAAGCCGGCATGCTGGCCGATGCGCACTCCCTCCCCTTCCGTGACGCGTCGTTTGATCTCGTCCTGTCCTATGCAGTCTTCGAGCATCTTCACAATCCATACATGGCGGCAACGGAGGTGGCGCGGGTGCTTGCCCCGGGCGGACTGTTTTTCGGTGCTGTCTCGCAGGGCGAGCCGTTCCATGAGTCGTACTTTCACCACACGGCGCTGGGTGTGCTGGCTCTCCTGCAGGCCACAGGGTTCCGCGTCCGGCGGCTCTGGCCGTCCTACGACACCTTGCATGCCCTGGCCACGATGGGCCGCTATCCGCGTGTGACGCGTTCATTGATCGAGATCCTCTACCGATTCGTGAAGGCCACGCCGTTCCTTGCTCCGCGTGCATTCTTCCGCTCATCACAGCGCGACAAAGAGCTCGAAGCGCTGTATCGCACCGCCGGCATCTGCTTTGTCGCGGAGAGGGTCAGCACGGCCGGCTCTCCCATGGGTGAGTGACGCAGCCGCACGCCGTTACGCCGTATTTCTCACACTCTCACTGAAATCGTCGCCACCCCGTTACTCGTCGAGAGCCTTCTCCCCCAGCGCTTTTCAGCTGGGGGAGAAGGTGCCGACAGGCGGATGAGGGGGCGTTCGTTCTTGCCGAGCAGTGGACTATTTTCATGAACGGGCGTGGGAAACTCATGAAAACACGCAACTTCAGCGCGAGAACCGCCCCCTCATCCGCCTTCGGCACCTTCTCCCCCCGCAAAAAAACCGCGGGGAGAGAAGGACTCTCGACGAAGGGCGTTGCACGTGATTCAGACAGACGGTGAGAATTGCCGGCTAAGGGCGTGCGCGACCCGACCGGTAGATCATCCATGTGCCGGAACGGCCCACGGGAGTCCAGGAAGGCGATTGCACCTCGCGCGGAACCATTAGGTAGTCCGCCTCGCCGGCGATCTGGCCACCGGCGGCGCCGTTCGGATCATGCACGAATGCATCCCAGAGCGCGGCGCGCCGGGGCACAGAGGACCCGACTGCCGGAACGAGATACGGCTCGGTATTCGGCGTCGGCAGCCAGACCCGCCGCTCCGCGATCCAGAGTGTCGGGAGCTCCTCGGGCATCGTGAGGCCGCCAGGATCGACCACGATGGAACGCGGCGGCGTGTGGTCCCTCAGCCAGAGCAGGGCGTCGTAATAGTCGAGCGGGATGGCCACGCTGCGCGAACGCGATCCCGTGATCCGGTAGTACGGAAACTGCAGCACGTAGACGAAGGTCTGAACGGCGCCGAGAACCACGAGGACCGAGGCCAGGATCGTCTGCCAGCGCGGCAGTGTGCCGCTGAGCCATCTCTCGATCGTGGGCGCGATGAGCGGCGCAAAGCAGACGGCCAGCAAGGAACCGTTCTTCATCGAGAAGTCGACCAGTCCCGTGTTACTGCCGGCGACATAGAGGAACGAAGGCACAGCGATCGACGTAACGATCAACACGTGAAAGAACGTTAGGGACTTGTGGCCGGACATGACCACCAATCCCCATAACGGCAGCATGCCCAGGATGACCAGCCGCAGGAACTGCCCCCGGTCAAAGGCAACAGCGGCGTGACGGGTGCCGCCGGAGCTCAGAACATGAATGGGAAAGAACATCGCCACCGCCGCGCCGCCGGACACCACGGCCCAGGCCAGCACGACCAGTGGCCGATCGATCCTCCCTAGAACCAGCCAGAGGAGCAGCGCGGCCACGAGCGGGAGGAGCAGCGTGACGCTGTAGCCGATCACCATCGATAGCGCGGCCGTTCCCAGGACGAGATCGATCATGCGCCGCTTGAGATTCCAGCGCTCCACCTGCATGGCCGTGAACAGCACCAGCACCAGCGCGAAGGTGTTGTTTCCGAAGACGATCATGCTGTTGACCGGGGAGAGCAGCAGATGGTTGCGCGTCGGCATCGCCAGCCAACCGAGTGAAAAACGCGCCGCAACCGCCTGGTAGTAATACACCGTGAACGGCGCGAAAAGAGCCACGGCCATCGCCAGTTGCACCGTACGCTGCCTGCTCTGGGGACAGTACGCTGCGATGGCGGTGGTGAGCGCCTGCGCCAGCAACGACGCCATCAACAGGTTACAGAGGATCATGGCGTTGAAGGCCGGGATGGAAGCACCGCAGAAGTCCGCGAGAGTGGCGGGAAGCGTGAAGTACAGCCAGTGGTAGTTCACGTAACCACCGTCCGCGACCGACGCCAGCGGCAACAGCGGCGAGGCCCGCAAGACCGCCACGACCGTCACGAGATTGCCGAAGTCGATGGCGAAAAGACCGTGGAAGAGCACGTCCTTTCCGGCGCGGACCGCGTATCCCAGCCAGGTGACGGCAAACAGGAGGGGAAGAACGATCAATACGACGAATCGCGACCGTTTCAACGCCGGACCGAGCTCCTCGATCGTTGCCCTGACCGCCGCGAACTTCGCCGCGGCGCCGAGGAGAATGGCGCAGACCACGGCGTCGGTAATCGCCGGAGCGAATGGAAGGAGCTTGCGCAGCAGGAACCAGGGCACGACCAGCATCACCACGAGCATTCCCGCGGCGGTGAGACGCAGATCGGGAGGCATCGTCCGCAAGTGCGGAAGGCGCATGATCAATGCGCACGCCGGCAGCAGAAAGCCGGCAAGGAAGAGCAGGAAGACGAGCGCCGCCAGAATTCCGCCGCCGAGGTGGACCAGGATCACCGCATCGAGCAGCACCACGGCGGCGATGATCGTCTTCTTCATCGTGGACTAATTCGGGGGCAGTCGATCATCGGCGCCATGAATGGATGGCATCGATCACGCGGCTCTGATCGGCGTCCGTGAGGTTGTTGTAGAACGGAAGACGAAGCAACCGATCGCTCACGCTCTCGGCGACCGGGCACTGGCCGGCGCGTCCCCCGAAACGCATCCCCATATCCGAGGCGTTGAGCGGCAGGTAGTGAAAGACCGCGAAGATGTTCCTTTCTGCCAGATGGGCGATCATCGACGTCCGATCTTCCATCGACCGGAAGACGATGTAGTACATGTGGAACGGCTGCCGGCAACCTTCGGGAACGACCGGTGTCTGAATCCCCTCCCGGCTCGCCCAGCCGGTCAGCTCACGGTCATACGTCTCCCACACGCGCCGCCGCTTGGACTGGATGACTTCGGCTTTCTCGATCTGGCCGACCAGATACGCCGCCAGCATGTCTGAGGGGAGATAACTCGACCCGATGTCGACCCATGTGTACTTATCGACCTGGCCTCGGAAGAAACGGCTGCGGTTGGTCCCCTTCTCGCGGATGATCTCCGCCCGCTCGACGAGCGCTGGATCGTTGATGACGAGCGCTCCCCCTTCGCCGCAATTGATGTTCTTCGTCTCGTGAAAGCTCAGCGTCGCCAGGCGTCCGAAGGTGCCGAGCGGCTTCCCGTGATAGCTGCCGAACAGACCGTGGGCGTTGTCTTCGACCACGTCGATGCGGTGCCGGTTGGCGATCTCCATGATCACGTCCATGTCGCAGGCGATGCCGGCGTAGTGGACCGGCGCGATGGCCCGCGTCCGCGGAGTGATCAGCCGCTCGATGGCCGCTTCGTCGATGTTGAGCGTGTCCGGACGGATATCCGCGAACACCGGCGTCGCTCCTCGGAGGACGAATGCATTGACCCCGGAGACGAAGGTGAAGGAGGGAATGATCACTTCATCGCCGGGCGCGATATCGAGAAGGATCGCCGCCATTTCGAGGGCGTGGGTGCAGGAGGTGGTCAGCAGCACCTTCGGCGCCCCCACGATCGACTCGAGCATGGCGTTCGCCTTCTTGGTGAAGAGGCCGTCGCCGGAGATATGGAGGTCCGAGATGGCCTCGCGCACCAGCTCGATCTCTCGCCCCTCGACCGAGGGTTTGTTGAACGGCACAATCGTCACGCGTCGTCTCCCGGTGCGAACCCGTTAGATCGTAAGACGGATGGCGCAGGATAGCTATGCCTTGACAGGATGGCCCGGGTCGCCTCTGATCGCACGCACATGCCGGGCAAGACCGTCGTCATCCTCCAATCGAACTACATCCCCTGGAAGGGGTACTTCGACCTGATCGCCACGGCGGACGAGTTCATCCTCTACGACGATATGCAGTACACGCGGCGTGATTGGCGGAACCGGAACAAGATCAAGTCCCCCTCCGGGCCGCTCTGGCTCACGATTCCGGTTGAGGTCAAAGGCAAGTACTCCCAGACGATCAAGGAGACCCGGATCGCCGACCCAGGCTGGCCGCGAGCCCATTGGAAGACGATTCAACACAACTACGCGCGCGCCCCCTATTTCCGCCAGTATCATGACGTGTTCGAAGAGCTTTTCCTCGGCTGCGAGGAGGAGCACCTGAGCCGGGTGAACTTCCGATTCCTCACTGGGATCTGCCGCGTACTCGACATCCACACCCGGATCACCTGGTCGATGGACTATGAAATGATCGACGGGAAGACCAAGCGGCTCGTCGATCTATGCCGGCAGGCAGGAGCGACCGACTACGTCTCGGGGCCGTCTGCCAGGGGATACCTCGACGAAGCGCTTTTCCAGTCTGCCGGCATCGGCGTACGGTGGATGAATTATTCGAATTATCCCGAGTACCCCCAGATTCATCCGCCGTTCGATCATGCGGTCAGCGTGGTGGACCTGATACTCAACACCGGGGCCGCGGCACGAACCTACATGAAGGCAACGTGAGTGCCCTGGGACCGGCGGCGAAGAAGGAGATCCTCTGAATGAAACGACTGCAGGAAGTCCTCGCGGGAGTCTTGATGTGCGACGTCGAATCGTTGCCGCCCTCGACGCCGCTGAGTGATGTGGAAGGTTGGGACTCGCTCAAACATGTAATGCTGGTCGTCGGACTGGAGACGAACTTCGGCGTGTCGCTGTCCGCGGATGAGATCAAGTCGATGGTCACGCTGACAGATATCGGCCGGATCCTGAAGGAGAAGGGCGTCGATGGCTGAACGCAGAATACTCATCACCGGCATCGCCGGCGAGATCGGCCGGTATCTGGCCGGCGATCTCATGAAGGACGGATGGACCGTCTGCGGGCTCGATGTCAGAACACCTCCGGATGCGGTCACCGCCGGGTTTTCATTCCTGGAGTGCGACCTGTCCAACGCTGCGGACACGGAAGCGAAGATCGAGACTTTTCACCGGCAAGGGGGAGCGTTCGACGCGGTCATCAATTGTGCGGGGCTGATCGCCAATGCGCCTCTGGTCTCGTTCGTCGATGGAAAGCTCGCCCATCACGACGCCGGGCTGTGGGACCGCGTCCTCTCCTCGTGTCTCTCCTCCGCCTTCTACGTGACCGCCTGCACCGTAGCCCGAATGGTTGCCAGCGCCAGGAAGGGCGTGATCATCAACATCAGCTCCGTTTGCAGCCGGGGAAACCCGGGCCAGGTCGCATACTCCGCGGCCAAAGCGGGGATGAATGGGATGACCGCGGCCCTGGCCAAGGAGCTCGGTCCGATGGGCATTCGGGTGGCGGCCCTGGCGCCGGGCTATTTCGATACCGCTTCGACCCGCGATCACGTCGCTCCGGCGAAGCTGAAGCAGATCACGGCCGCGGTTCCCCTCCGGCGGCTCGGCCGGCTGGAGGAAGCGGCAGCCGCGATTCGTTTTATCCTCTCCAACGAATACATGAACGGCAAGATCATCGAGCTCGACGGCGGACTGATTCTGTGAGTTATCCGCACAACCTTCCCGCCCGGTTCCGGGAGGTCGCCGGGCAATTCCCGGACCGCAAGGCGCTCATCTGGTCCGAGACCTCAGCGGTCACTTTCGCGCAACTCGACCGGTTGTCCGACCGCGCCGCGCGGTTCCTTCGAAAGCAGGGCGTCCGCCGCCGCGATCGCATCTGCATCCGCCTCGATAAATGCACGCTTTCGTACTCTCTGATCCTGGCCTGCCTGAAGATCGGCGCACCGTACTTCGTCGTCGATCCCGCCAACCCGGCAGAGCGAGCGTCGCACATCATCGGGAAGTGCATGCCAGCGGTCGTGTTCTCGGCGAAGGAGCCGCCGATGGAAATCGTCGGGCCGGCGGTGTTCGTCATCGACAGAGAGGACGACCTTCGCATTCTCGCGGATGAGCCGGATGACCTCTTCGAGCCGGGCGATGACATTACCGGAGCCGACCCCGCGTACATCATGTTCACGTCGGGATCGACCGGATTTCCGAAGGGCGCGGTGATGTCCCACGCCAACGTGATCAACTTCATCGACTGGTCGCGCACGCAATTCGCGGTGACGCCGGACGATGTCTTCACGAACGTCAACCCTCTGTATTTCGACAACTCCGTGTTCGATCTCTACGCCAGCCTGTTCAACGGCGCGGCGCTCGTTCCCTTCGACGCGGCCACGATCAAAGACCCTTACGAGATTCTCCAGCGCATCGATGACCAGCGATGCACGATCTACTTTTCGGTGCCGTCGCTTCTGATCTACTTCCAGACCCTCAAACTGATCACGCCGCGCGTCTTCACGAACATCCGCACGATCATCTTCGGAGGAGAGGGATACCCCAAGCCGAGACTGAGGGAGCTGTACGACTGCTTCCATCCTCGGATCTCTCTCGTCAACGTCTACGGTCCGACCGAATGCACCTGCATCTGTTCCGCCTACGACATCACCCGCGACGACTTCCGTGATCTCGACGGCTATCCCCCGCTCGGATCGCTCATCCCGAACTTCTCCTACGTGATCCTGAACGAACGGGACCAGTCCGTGGCCGAAGGCGAGACCGGCCAGCTGTGTCTCTCCGGTCCCTGCGTCGGCCTTGGATACTTCAACGACCGCGAATTGACGGAGAAGGCGTTCACCCAGAATCCGCTGAATGCTTCGTACGACGAGCGGATCTACCGGACGGGTGATCTCGTGCGCATTCCGGCGGACGGGAAGATCCATTTCGCCGGCCGCAAGGATAGCCAGATCAAGCACCAGGGGTACAGGATCGAGCTGGGTGAGATCGAGCACGCGCTCGGCCGCGTGCCGGGTGTAGACGAAGCCGTCGCGCTGCACTCGATCCGCGGGGGGATTAGCCTCATCGTGGCGGTCGTCGCTTCACGCGGAGGCCTCACCGCGGAGGTCATCCGGAAGGAGTCAGCCCGCTTTCTTCCCGCATACATGGTCCCGGGACGGGTGGACCTCCTGGATGAGCTGCCGAAGAACGCGAACGGCAAGATCGACCGCAACCTGCTGAAGACGCGATACTGTTAACGCATGAGGATCTCCGTCGTCTCGACGCTGTACAAGTCGTCTCCGTACATCGCGGAGCTTGTCCAGCGCATCCGGACCGAAGTGAGCAGGCTGACGGACGACTTCGAGATCATCCTCGTGGACGACGGCTCTCCGGATGATTCCCTCAGGGTGGCACTCGCGCAGATGGCTGGCGAGCCGCGTCTCAGGATCATCGAGCTCTCGCGGAACTTCGGTCACTACAAGGCAATGATGACTGGCCTCGAGCATGCCGATGGCGATTTCGTCTTCCTTATCGACGCGGATCTCGAGGAGCCGCCGGAACTGTTGGGTTCTTTCTATGAACGTCTGACGAGCGAGGAACTGGATGTCGTCTACGGTTTCCAAGAGGCTCGCAAAGGACGCCTCGCGGAACGGCTCTTTGGCTGGATCGCCTGGAAAATGATGGGGCTGATGCTTCCCATCCGGATCCCACCCAATCACAGCACTGTTCGGCTGATGACCCGCGATTATGTTCAGGCTCTCGTCCGCCACAAGGAAAGCAAGACGGCGGTCGGCGGATTGTGGGTGATTACCGGCTTCAGGCAGGCTGGTCTGGCGTTTCATAAGGGGTCGAGGGAAACTACGAGCTACAGTTTCGTCACCCGGCTCTTCACGCTGCTTGACAGCATCACTTCGTTCTCAGAGATGCCTCTCTATTTCGTCTTTTGCGTCGGGTTGCTGGTCCTGCTGATCTCTGCTGTCATCGCCTGCTGGCTCGTCATCCGAAAACTGACCGGACAGGTACTTGCCGGCTGGGTGTCGACGCTCTTTTCTGTCTGGTTTCTGGGAGGTCTGGCCATTTTCTCGATCGGGGTGGTCGGGCTATACGTCTCGCGCATTTTCGTCGAGACAAAAAACAGACCGTACACGATCATAAGGAAGATCCATGGGCAGTAACCAGGCCATCGAAACGGATTACGGTGCTTTCTATTCACGAAAGAACCCGGAAAAAGTCTATCCCGTTGAATTCGTGGTGCGCACACTGCTCGGAACGTACCCGGGATTGAAGATCGACAGAACGACGTACGCCGGTGCGAAGGTTCTCGATCTGGGCTTCGGCGATGGACGCAACATGCCCTTGCTCAATGACCTCGGGTTTGAGGTCTATGGAGTGGAGATCTCCGATGAAATCTGCCATCTGACCAGTAGCCGAATGGAAAGGTTGAACGTACCCGTTGTCCTCAAAACGGGAAACAACGCACACATCCCATTCGACGACCGCTCGTTCGATTTCGTTCTCTCATGTCACGCCTGTTACTACGTGAGCCCAGGCGAAAGCTTCTCGGACAATCTCGAAGAAATCGCCAGGATTCTGCGTCCGGGCGGACGCTTCATCTTTTCCTTGGCTAAGAGAGACACCTACGTGCTGGCCGGAGCGACACCGCTGCAAGGGGGACACTATCGCGTTACGCGGGACCCGTATGACGTCCGCAACGGTACCGTTCTTCGTGCGTTTGCCTCTCGCGAGGAGGTCGTGGAGGAGCTCGGCACCCGTTTCAGCGACCTCGCGCTGGGCCTTTGCGAGAATGATTTCTACGGAATCGATGAGAAAGTCTGGATAGGAACGGGCATCAGGACGGCTACGGAATGACTCAGGTCATGATCTTCGGTGTTGGCCGCGGTGCAGACGTAGCTACGCGATATTTTCTATCGGATAGCCCGCACGAGGTCGTCGCATACACGGTGGACGATGCATGGGCCGATCAAAAGGAATTCATGGGGCGGCCGGTCATTCCCTTCTCACGCGTCGAGAAAGAGATTCCACCGTCCGAATGCCGAATGTTCGTTCCGCTGGGTTTCCAGGCAATGAATGCCGTGCGTGCAGAGAAGTACGCGGCCGCCAAAGAAAAAGGCTACGCGCTCGAGAGTTACGTCAGCTCACGGATCATGGCCTGGGAACGGCCGAAGTTCGGCGACAATTGCTTCATCCTCGACGGGAATGTGTTCGACTTCGACGTCACGGTAGGAAACGACGTCGTGCTCTGGTCCGCAAACCATATCGGCGATCTCAGCGTCATCGAGGATCATTCATGGATTTCATCCCATGCCGTTCTAGCCGGAGAGGTCACCATCGGCTCGCACGCATTCCTTGGCGTGAATGCCACGGTGTCCAATCACGTGCGCATCGGTCCCCGCTCCTATATCGGTGCGAACACACTGATCGCCAAAGATACGCCTCCGGACAGCGTTTACCTGACTCAGGGAAGCACGCGGCTGGCGGGAATCGACAGCCTGCGCTTCCTGCAGATGATCAAGTCGTGAAGCCAGTCATGTCCGCCAGAATCCGCAAGATTGTGTTGTTCACGTCTCAGGACATCGGCTTTTCTCTCGTCGAGATGCTGGCCAAGCGGCCGAACCTTTCATTGTTCGTCGTGGCGGATCGCACGATTCGCGACGACACATACGGTTACCGGTCCGCAATCGACGCGTGCCATACGCTGGGAATTGCCCACGTCAAAGCCTCGCGCGTCGATGAGACGGTCAAGGCCCGGATACACGAGTTCGCGCCGGACATTGTTGTTTCCGCGTATTTCCCTCACATCATTCCTGATGACGTCATCAAGGAGCCGCCATTGGGTTCGATCAACGTGCACCCAGGAATGCTTCCGTTGTATCGAGGCAAATTTCCGACGCCTTGGTATATCCTGAATGGTGAGGAATATTTCGGAATTGCCATCCATCGAATCGACTCCGGTATCGATACCGGAGACGTTTTTGTACAGCGGCAGTACCCGCTTCCTCCGGCGATCACCGGCCACGAGCTGTATCGTCAGACAATGATTGAGGGAGCGGCATTGCTCGCAGAGCATCTTGACTCTATCCTCGACGGCTCGATCACGGCACACCCGCAGGAAGGCACAGGCTCCTACTACAGCACGATCGAGAAACGCTACCATCTTGACTGGAATCTCTCCGCTGCGATGATCGAGAGGCGCGTGCGGGTGCACGCCAAGCCTTTTCTGCCGGCCTTCAGCTATCTCTTCAATAGGATCATCTTCATCAATCGCGCCGTCAAGGTCGAATTGGAGAGCTATACGGCACAGGGCGGCGGGCGCATCCTGCAAGTGGACGCTTCCGGGCATTTTATCGTCAGTTGCGCTGACGGTTGTCTCCTGATCGAAGAGCACGATTTCTACCCTCCCCTCTCCGCGGAAGAGCGAGCAACCCATTTGCGTGCCGGGAACCGGCTAGAATAGGAACCCATGCTCCTTGAGCACGTTTCCGAGTTCCGGTGCCCACGATCCCGTACTGTGCTGCGGCTGATCGATCCGGTTCTGCGCGGTGACGAGATCGTCTCAGGCAGGATGGTGTCAGCCGAAGGCGACGCTTATTCGATTGAGAATGGCATTCCCAACTTCGTCGATCCGGCTCTGCTGACGGCGCTCGAGGCACAAACGAAGGACGAATATGACCGCGTGGCCGCCGAGATCTACGACATCGCAGTCAATTGGCAGTTCGCCGCGATGAATGAGGACGAAAACGCCGTGCGCGAATCGATGGTCGACATGCTCGACCTCCACGGCGGCGAGAGGGTGCTGGAGGCCGGTTGCGGCACGGGCCGCGATTCGTTTCGCCTCGCCCGGCGGCTGGCCAGTAAGGGACGGCTCCACATGCAGGATCTCTCGCCGCTCATGGTCGCCGCTTGCGTGCGCACGATGTCGGACCAAGCCGCAACCCTGAATCTCTCATGCAGCCTGGACTACTCCGTATCGAATGCAACGGCTCTTCCCTTCCCTGACGACTTCTTCGATACTGTGTTCCATTTCGGCGGCTTCAACCAGTTTGGCGACCTCAGAAAGGGAGCAGCCGAACTGACCCGTGTGGCCAAACCCGGAGGCCGCATTCTCATCGGCGACGAAGCCGTTGCTCCCTGGCTCAAAGGAACCGAATTCGAGGCCGTCGTCACGACAAACAATGCGCTCTTCAAGGCCGAGATTCCGCTGGCGGCGCTGCCGGAAAGCGCCATGGATGTGGTCGTTCGCTGGATCATAGGCAACTGCTTCTACGTCATCAGTTTCCGCAAGGGAGACGGATTACCCCCTCTGAACCTCGATCTTGCTCACCAGGGCTGGCGTGGCGGCACGATGCGCAGCCGCTACTTCGGAGTTCTCGAGGGTGTGACCGTCGAGGCCAAGGCGCTCGCGAAACAGGCGGCGGCAAAGGCCGGGGTCAGCGTGCACGAGTGGCTCGACCGGCTTGTAAAAGCCGAGGCGGCAGTAGTTCTCGACGATCCGAAAGGGAAGCCGTGAACTGGCGGAAAATCGGCCACATCTTTGCGCCGGATGGCAGCAAGACATGGATGCGAACGCATGCCGCCAACCCGGTTGCGGAACATCTCGAAGGCGACCGGTTTCGTATCTATTTTTCCAGTCGTGATGAGCAAAACCGATCATCGATCAGTTTCGTCGAGATTGACCTCAGCGACCCGAAGACGATTCTGCGCGAGGCCGACGAGCCGGTGCTGGGGCCGGGCGATCTGGCCATGTTTGACGACAGCGGCGTATCGATCGGCTGCATCGTCCCGATCGGGTCGAAACGTCTCCTCTACTACATGGGTTGGCACCTGACCGTGACAGTGCCGTGGCAGAACGCGCTTGGCCTCGCCATCAGCGACGGCCCCGACGAGCCGTTCCGGCGTGTCTCCCGATTCCCCATTGTCGAGCTCAACGAGACCGATCCCTACACGATATCGTATCCATGGGTTATCCGCGAGAATGACATCTTTCGCATGTGGTATGGATCGAACACCCAATGGGGCGCGCGGAAAGAGGACATGCGCCATCTCATCAAGTACGCCGAGTCGTATGATGGAATCCGCTGGGATCGGAAGGACATCGTCGCCATCGATTTCAACCGTTCCGATGAATACGCGATGTGCAAGCCCTGCGTACTGAAGGACTCCGACTGCTACCGGATGTGGTTCTGCTCTCGTGGTGGGTCCTATCGCATCCGTTATGCCGAATCGCAGGATGGGATCGAGTGGACGCGTATGGACGCCCGCGCCGGGATCGATGTGTCATCGGATGGCTGGGACTCAGAGATGATCGAATATCCCTGCGTTTTCGATCATAAGGGCGTGAGGCACATGGTGTACGCCGGCAATCGTTTCGGCCGCACCGGCTTCGGCCTTGCAATGGCGACCAACCCTTGAGCTATGAATAAGGAATGGCAAAAACTAGGGCTGATCTTCGAACCGGCAACGGCCGGGCTCGACTGGTTGAAGACCCATGCGCAAAACCCGATTCCTGAACATCTTGGAGAGGGACTCTACAAAGTATATTTTGCGGCTCGCGATTCTGATAACCGTTCCCGCGGCGGTTTTTTTGTTTTCGATATCAACCGGCCCTTTGACCTGTCTGACTATTCTCGGCAACCGCTGATCGACCTCGGCCCGCTGGGAGCTTTCGACGACGCCGGTGTGATGCCCTCCAGCCTCGTGGACCATCGTAGTGATAGGTATCTCTACTATACGGGCTGGTCGCGCACCGTCGACGTGCCGTTTGCCTTCCACATAGGACTGGTCATTTCAAGCGATGGGGGCAGGACCTACGAACGCCCCACCCTAGCACCCGCACTCGGCCGCAACCCCCACGACCCGTACATCACGGGAGCTCCTTTCGTCCTGTTCGACGAGGGGACGTTCAAGATGTGGTACATCTCCGGCACGAAATGGGAGAAGGAGAGTTTCAGTTCTAAAGCCAAACACTATTACACGGTCAAGTACGCGGAATCCGATGACGGACTCGTCTGGCGAACCAATGCCAACCTGTGTCTCCCGTATGATGCGAACGAATACGCAATCGCGCGGCCGGTCGTCCGAAAACTGAAGGATCGTTACGAGATGTGGTTTACGTTCCGCGGCGGTGCCAATACGTACCGCCTTGGGTTCGCCACCTCCCTAGACGGCCGGGAATGGACGCGCGACCCAACCCCGATCAGAATCGACGTCTCCCCTTCGGGCTGGGATTCGGAGATGATCTGTTATGGCTACCCGTTTGAACACGACGGGCAATCATACGTTCTCTACAACGGCAACTCCTACGGGTCCACAGGGGTCGGGCTGGCGGTCGTGAAGGAATGATCGACCGAGTCCATCCGGTATCGTTCCTCTATCTGGTCCTATCTCTTTGTCTTCAAGCCACTGCTATCGTCCTCGGTAAGACTGCCGCGCTCCGGATGGGAAGCCCTACGTTCAGCGCGTTTCTCAGCAACCCGTGGTACCTCGGCGGTCTTGCCTGTCTCATCCTTCAGGCGTTCTTCTGGCAGCTCGTTCTGCGCGAGGTCCGGCTCTTCGTCGCCTATCTCGTCACAAGCATGAATTACTTCCTTGTTCTGGCCGCAAGCCGTGTTTTTTTTCTTGAACGGGTAACGAGCGTGAATGTCATTGGCGCCGCGGTCATCGTCGCCGGTGTATACCTCGTGGTACGGGAGGATCTCTCTTGACTGCAGCAGTGGCGATCTTTCTCGCCGGCGTCGTCGTGGCGTCCACGGGCCAGCTACTCATGAAGAAAGGTGCGCTCCGCGGGCGAGGCCGCTCCATCATCGGTTCTTTCCTCGACCCATTCACAATCGCCGGCTATGCGCTGATGCTCACCTCCACGATTACGTCCACGATCGCTTTGAAAACCTTGCCGCTCCACCTGACGGTATCGTTGCTACCTCTTGGATACGCCGTCGTGGTCGCCCTGTCCGTGGCGATCCTGGGTGAGAGAATGAAGCGGCACCACATCTGGGGAATGCTGATGATTCTCGCCGGCGTCGTCATCTTCAATCTGGGGGGCCAGTGATCGTCTGTCACCACTGCGCCAGCGGCCTCAGGGAGGAGCAGGAGCGATTCTCATGCTCTTCCTGTGGGTACCGCGCGGAGCGGGAACAGGGCATCGTTCTCTTCAACCCCGAAATCGCCCTCGACCATGATGATTACAAGTCGGAAGGGCTGGACGCACTCTACAGCCATGAGCGGCAGCATCCTTGGTTCAAACACCGGGTGAAGGTCATCCTTCGCGCGTTCAGAGCTCATGTCGAAAAATCCGAGGACATTCTGGAAGTGGGTGCCGGAACAGGCCATACGGCGCGGGCGCTTCTGGAGAATGGCTATCGCAGTTTATCCATCGGTGAGATTCATAAGAATGGCCTCCTGTATGCACAACAGTACGGCCTTGAGAAACTCTATCAATTCGACCTGAGGTCGTCTCCATTCCGAGAACATTTCGACGTGGTGGCGCTCTTTGACGTTTTGGAGCACATCCAGGACGACGGACTGGCGATGAACAACATCCACCACATGCTTCGCCCGGGTGGGAGAGTCATCCTGACCGTGCCCGCGCACCGCTGGTTGTGGAGCAGGATCGACGAGCTATCCAGTCATCACCGGCGCTACAACCGCCAGGGGCTCGCCTCTCTCTTCGAGTCCGCGGGATTCGAAGTCCTTGAATCCAGATATTTCTTCACGGCACTTGTGCCGGGACTTCTCGCCCGATCATTTCTTTCACGAAACGCAACCTGGGAGACCGTCGAAAGCGGAATCGGTCTGAAGGTCTCCAGGCTCGGCAATCTGATGATGCAACTGGCTTCCGGCCCGGGCGACGCGCTTCTCGCTCCCCTGCGGAATCTGACGGGCGGGAGTCTCCTGGCGGTTGCGCGAAAGGCGTGAATCCTTGACAGCCAGAGGCCCCCATGGCACGCTCCGGTACTCTCAGCAATTGATTCCTCGAGATGACAGATGGATTTAGCAAACTTCGATCCGAAGACCGTTGACGCCGCACTCAACAGCCAAGGCTATCTGGTCGTCAGGGATGCGGGGCTGGAAAGCATGTGTGAAGCGGCGAGGAAGGAATACGGCGTCTGTCTCAAAAGTGCCAAGTTGCACGCGCCGAGCGAGAATTTCAATTATCGTCAGCTCTCGAAAGAACCCTGGAGGAAGCTCGGCATCGGGGCGAAGAACGGGAACGGTTATCCGATCGCCCAGAATCTCCAATCGATCTATTTTGATCCCACCGATAAGAATTACCCTGGCCTGGGCGCGCTGTTTCGCGCCATGATCGCCGTTCGAAACAGGCTGATGGCGGTGGACGCGGACTTTGGCAACGATCCGGAACGCGATGGCTTCTGGAATGCCTGCAGAGTGCATCACTACCCGCGAGGCGGCGGATTCATATCCATGCACAAAGACGAGTATTTTCCGAGCAAACTCGCGGAAAAGGATAAACCGTTCTACCAGATGCTGGTGCTCCTCAGCCGGAAGGGCCTCGATTTCACCTCCGGGGGCGGCGTTCTGATCAGCTTCGACGATAGGAAGATCGACGTGGAAACGGAAGCTGGTTTCGGCTCGATGATCCTCTACGACGGCCGCACCAGCCACGGTGTGGAGGACGTCGATCTCGATCAGATCATCGACTTCTCCAGATCGGATGGCAGGAAGGCCGCCCTCATCAACCTCTATTGCGCGACTTGACGCGCGAGAAAGCCCGCCCTCCTTGAGGCCACATTGCTTCGTTGCTGTTCTCACGATAAACCGGTCGGGCATCTCTAATGACGATGATCTCCGTAGTCATGGGCGTTTACAACGGCGCAAGCACGCTTGCCGCTACGCTGGACAGCATCCAAGCGCAGACGTATGACGACTTCGAATGCATCGCCGTCGATGACGGTTCGACGGACGACACGCCACGCATACTCGGCGGTTACGCCTCTCGCGACCCGCGCTTCCAGGTCATTACGCAGCCGAACGCCGGGCTGACGCGCGCGCTGATTGCGGGCTGCGCCGCAGCACGTGGCAGGTATATCGCGAGACACGACGCCGGCGACCTCTCCGATCCGCGCCGATTCGCGCTGCAGATCCGGGCCCTCGACGAAGACGCCGACCTCGCCTTCGTCTCTTGCTGGACAGGGTACGCGGGGCCCGATCTGGAACCGTTGTACATCGCGCGGGGCGCTGGACTATCCGTCAAACCGATCCGGATCGTCGATCTGCGCTGCGAGCATGGAGTAACGGACGGGCCGACTCACCATGGATCGGTCATGTTCCGCCGCGACGTGTACGACCGCATAAGCGGCTACCGGCCGCAGTTCTACTACGGCCAGGACTGGGATCTCTGGTATCGCCTCGCGCAGGCAGGCACGTTTCAGATCATTCCTGAAGTGTTGTACACCGCGCGGATCACTCCTAATGCCATCAGCAACGCTTCGCGGACAACGCAGCAGCGGATGGCCGGACTCTCCCGGATGGCACTTCTGGCCCGATCCCGCGGCGAATCTGAGGCGTCGATCCTGGAGGAGGCGGCCCGGATCCAGCCAGCCCGCGGCAAGTCACGGCGCGCTCGCGCCAACGGCTTCTACTTCATCGGCGAGGCATTGCGGCGCAACGGTGACCTCCGTGCACGCTCCTATTTGCGTCGCTCAATCGCTGCCTGGCCGCTTTCCATACGATCCTGGGTTCGCTACCTGCAATCGCTGCTGGTCCGGTCATCATCCCGCACGGAAGTCGACTGATTCCTACCCTGCGAGCGGCGCATCCACCTCCTCTTCGACCAGGGCGGGGATGTCTCGCTTCGCTCGGAATGGCTGTAATCTTCATGGCAGTGATGCCCGATCCTCCGCCACGAGAATCCTCTCTTCGTGCCGCGATGAAAATCCTCTTCATGGCCGACGTGCCGCGCGATCTCTCCTCGGGCGCCGCGGGAACCGAGGTTCGTACGATGGACGCGTTGCGGCACCTCGGCCACACGATCGACGAGGTATGGGCTCCCGATCTCGGACGCCGTATCGCCCACGGCAATCTGCACTACCTGCTGGAACTGCCTCGGGCGTACGAGAGCGCCGCGGAGCGGTCCTTTGCCCGGCATGACTATGACGTCGTCCACATCAATCAACCACACGGATATCGCGTGGCGCGCTGGCTCCGCCGGCATCACAAACACGCCGTCATGATCCATCGCTCGCATGGGATCGAAGGACACGTCGATGAAGTCGTTGAGGCATGGAAACTGAGCCAGGGAGAGCGGCGTTCCCTCCCCCGCCGGTTGGCGTCAGCAACAATCAGCCGCCTGCTCAGCCGGCATATGAAAGCGACAGCGCGTCATGCTGACGGCCACATCGTTTCGAGTAGCGCCGACGCATCATTCCTTTACGACCGTTTCGGGATCGACGCGTCCAGGATTGCTGTCGTGGCACAAGCCGCGCCCGACCGATTCCTGACGGCTCCCGTTCCCGAATATGACGAGGCCCGCATGCGAACCGTGCTTTATGTCGGGCAGTTTGCCTTTGTAAAGGCGCCGATGGTCACGGCCGCAGCGATGAACGCCATCGTGGAAGCTCGTCCCGATGCCCATCTCATCTGGGTCTGCGACCGCGCTCACCACGACGACGTCCGGTCACTCCTCACACCACTCGCGGTCGACCGTCTCGAACTTCTCCACTGGACGCCTCAGGACGAGTTGCGCCTCGTCTATGACCAGGCCGGTATCTTTCTCTTTCCGTCATTCTTCGAGGGGTTTGGGAAAGCGTTTCTGGAAGCCATGAGCCGAGGGGCGTGCGTTGTGGCAACACGGGTCGGAGGGCCGGCCGACATCCTGAACGATGGCGTGGACGGCATCCTGACCGACCCGGGCGATGCCGGCGCGCTGACCGACGCCGCACTGGTCCTCATGAACGACGGCAACCGCGCCCGCAGCATGAGCGCCGCCGCCATCGGGACCGCTCATCGCTACTCGTGGGAACGCGTGGCGCGCGAGACGGCGGCGTTTTATGCGCGTCGCCTGGAGGCGAGATTCGGATGACGCCTCACCGTGTTGCCATCGTCGCATCGCACGTCATTCAGTACCAGGATCCGTTTTTTCGGCTGCTGGCCGCAGATCCCGGCATCGATCTGACGGTGCTCTACCTTTCGAGCGCCGGCGCGCAGACCTATCAGGACAAAGACATGGGAACCTCGTTGCGATGGGACGTCGATCTGCTGACCGGCTATCGGCATCTGTTCCTTCGCAACCTCGCCGGTGACAGCAACCGCGGCTGGACACGGCACATCAATCCGGGCATCGTACCGGCGCTTCGGCGCGGGCACTACGACATGGTGATCTTCATGCTCGGCTGGGGCTCGATCAGCGCCATGGCCGGCATCGTCACCTGCCGGCTGGCGGGCATTCCCTTCTTTCTCTATGGCGACAGCAGTTTCCCGCCGCCGAAGGACTCTCTTCGACGCCGAATCCGCGCCAGTCTCCTTCGTTTGCTTTTTCGGAACACCACCGGCTTCATGGTTTCAGGCGTCCTCAACGCCGAGTACTACCGTCACTACGGCGCGGACCCCAGTCATTTCTTTCTTCTGCCGTGGGCCGTCGACAACGAGCGCTTCGAGAACGCCAGCCGCTTCGCGGCGGGCGAGCGGGAACGCATGCGCAACTCGCTGGGCATCCGGCCGGACCAGATCGTCTTCGTCTTTTCCGCGAAACTCGTCGAGCGGAAAGACCCGATGACGCTCCTGCACGCGTACGAACAGCTGACCGAGCGCGGCCACGCCGTGATCCTCTTTCTTGGCGATGGCGCGCTGCGCGAACCGATCCAATCGTATGCGCGGGAGCACGAGCTCGATGGTCTGCGGTTTGCCGGTTTCGTGAACCAGAGCGAGCTGCCGAAGTACTACGGGCTCGCGGACGTCTTCGTCCTTCCCTCGACCTACGAGCCGCGCGGAGCGGTAATCAATGAAGCGATGGCCTGCGGGCTCCCTGTCATCGTCACCGATCGCTGCGGATCGATCGGCGACATCGTGCTGGAGGGGGAGAACGCGTTCGTCTATCCGGCCGGCGACGCTGCCGCGCTTGCGACGGCGATGACCCGGCTCGCAGGCGACGCGTCCTTGCGCCAGCGTATGGCGGATCGCTCGCGCCAGATCATCGACACCTGGACCTTCGCCCGGGGGGTTGAAGGCGTCAACGCGGCGGCACGCAGCCTCGAGGAAAGGCGGCCGGCATGATCGCCGTCGCCATTCCGACGTACAACCGGGGGGTCATCGTCGTGCAGACCGTGGAGCGTCTCCTTGCGCTCGATCCACCACCCGACACGATCATCGTCGTCGACCAGAGCGCTGAGCAGAACGAGCCGCTTGCTCGCTGGCACCGCGAGGGGCGCATTCAACTGATCCGCCTCGACGCGCCGTCCATACCCCGGGCCATGAATGAAGCGCTGCTTGCGACAAGTGCAACGATCGTTCTCTACCTCGACGATGACGTTGAGCCCGCGTCAGGGATGATCGCCGCCCATATACAGGCCCAGGCCGCGGAAGAGACGTGGGCGGTGGTTGGGCAAATCCTCCAGCCGGGAGAGGAGCCGCGGCATTTCGAGCAGCCGGAGGACGACCTGGAGTTTCATTTCAACCACGACCGCGGACGCTTCGTGGCAAACGTGATGGCCGGCAATCTGTCGGTGAAGCGCGAGCACGCCATCGCCGCCGGAGGGTTCGACGAGAACTTCGTCGGCGCCGGCTATCGCTTCGAAACCGATTTCGCACTTCGCCTCATCGCGGCGGGAGGCAGGATCTGGTTCTCGCCCGAGGCGACCCTGCGCCATCTCAAGCTGGCCACCGGAGGCCTGCGCTCTTACGGCGACCATCGCAGCAGTCCTTCACCCGCCCACTCGGTTGGTGACTACTACTTCGCCATCCATCATCGGAGGCCGCTCTGGCGGTACACCCTCCGCCGCATCCGCAGGAACGTGATCACACGCTATCACCTCGGCCACCTCTGGACTGTGCCGACGAAACTGATCGGCGAGCTACGCGGCCTCCTGCTGGCGCGGCGTCTGGCGCGCCAGGGACGGAAACTGATTCGGCGGCCGCCAGAAATGGCTCGCGAGCCGTCCGCGTTCCACTGATCGGTCCGCACATGATCACGTTCACGATCCTCTTCCTGGCGCTGATGCTTCTCTCGGTAGCCATCGCGCTCGTCGATTGGCGGCGGGGATGGCTTCTGGCCATCCTGGTCGGTGTGCTGCAGGACCCGGCGCGCAAACTGACACCGGGAACGCCGGTGTTGATGTCGCTCAGCATGGTCCTCATTTACTTCGTCGTCGTCTTTGCGGCGCAGAAGACGCTTCAGGCACACGCACGCGATTTTTCACGCCGGTTCGGCAACGTGTTCGGTGCCGTCACCATCGTCCTATTCTTTCTCTTTCTCGCCGCGGTCAACGGCATCTTCACCTTCGGCCTTGATGGGTGGAAAGCACCGGCTCTGGGCCTGTTCGTTTATCTAACCCCCATACCGGCAGTGATCCTCGGCTATGCCTACCTGCAGCGGGAGGAGCAGTTCTACGACCTGCTCCGTTTCTACGCTCTCGTCACTTCGATCGCCATGATCGGAACGCCGCTGGAGTACATGAGACTGGACTGGCGCGTCCTCGGCACCGTGGCGCTCCACGAGGACAACCTTCGCATGCTGACCGGCCTGACCATCCGGATGCTTTCGGGGTTTTATCGCGGTCCCGACATCATGGGCCTGCATGCGGCAACGCTGACGATGGTCGGCATCATCATGTCGCTGCGCTCGCACGGTCTCCGCAGGATCTGGATCTGGATGCTCGTCAGCGGCTGGGGATTTTTCAACTGCCTGCTCAGCGGACGGCGCAAGGCTCTCTACATGATCGCAGTATTTGTCATTGCCTTTCTCTGGCGATACATCCGCCGTCTCTCGATGCCTCAAGGCATCGCCGTGGCCGTCCTCAGCCTGGTCATGGTCTTCGTCGTTACCAAGGTATCGCAGGATGAAACGTCGAGCGCCTACACGCAAGGCGCGGCGACCAGCCAGCAGGAGATTTTCGGGCGGCTCGAGGGTGGTCTCCAGGGCACCGTGGAGCAGTCCGGAATCATGGGGGGAGGCCTCGGTACAGCCACACAAGGGGCCTACCACGTGCTCAGCGAGAAAGGCATTGCGCAGCTCGGCTGGCAGGAAGGGGGCCTGGGCAAGCTGGCCATGGAGCTTGGTGTTCCGGGCCTGGTGGCGGTGGCAATCCTGGCGGCAGCAATGCTGCTGACGATGCTGAAGATCTCGAAGCATCCCGACGTTCCTGGTTCCTCACAGCTCACCCGAGCGGCACTATTCGGCATCGTCGTGGCCAACGTCGTTGAGTTTCTTGCCTCAGCTCAGGCGTACTCGGACCCCGTGCTCACGTTGCTGGCGGCGTTCTTCGTCGGCTGCACGTTCGCGACCGCCGCGCTCGACGAACGGCTGGCCACCTCCGGGCCACCCGGCGCGGTAGCGGTGCGCCGGCCATTGACGGCACCGGCCACCGCGTAGCACCGTAGCGCGCGTGCGCCTGCTTCACGTCGTCCCGACCTACCTGCCTGCCACCCGATACGGCGGCCCGATCTACGCGGTCCATGGATTATGCCGTGCACTGGCCGCGCGCGGGCATGATGTCGATGTCTTCACGACAAATGTCGACGGCGACTGCGATTCCGACGTTCCGCTCGACGGGCCGGTCGGACTCGACGGAGTGCGCGTTCACTATTTCCCTTCGCCATCTCCCGGGCGAAGGATCTACATCTCGCCTCCGATGCGCCGGGCACTCGCGGAACATCTTGCGGGGTACGACCTTCTGCACCTGCACTCCGTCTTCCTCTGGCCGACCTGGGCCGCGGCTCGCGCGGGAGAGCGCGCAGGTGTGCCGTACGTCGTCTCGCCCCGAGGAATGCTCGTTCCCGAACTGATCCGAAGAAAGAGCCGGTTCGTCAAGAATGCCTGGATCCGGGCCGTCGAAACGCGCACCTTCCGGCACTCGTCCGGAATTCATTTCACGGCGCAACGGGAGTTGGACGACGCCCGTCAGATTCCGATCCCGCTGCCTGACCCGTTCATCGTGCCGAACGGGATCGATCTGCCCGCGGCACCGTCGCGAGATCGAGCGGCCGCGACGCTGCTTTTCCTCGGCCGGATCAACTGGAAGAAAGGGCTGGACCGTCTTCTCGATGCGATCAAAGCCGTGCCCGAGGCCAAGTTGGTGATCGCGGGAAACGATGATGAGGAGCTCACGCCGAAACTCCGGGCGCAGGCGGAGCGAAGCGGCATCGCGGATCGCATCGAATTCCGCGGTCCGGTCTTCGGCGCGGCGAAGGAGGAGTTGCTGCAAACAGCGACGGCGTTGGTACTGCCATCCCTTTCCGAGAACTTCGGCAATGTGGTACTCGAGGCCATGGCGGTGGAACTGCCGGTGATCGTTTCGCCGGAAGTAGGACTTGCCGCGGACGTCACCCTGGCTCGAACAGGCATCGTAACCAGCAGCTTGCCAGAACGGCTGGCCGCGGCCATTCATGGTCTCCTGAGCGATGGCGGCGCTCGCGCGGCCATGGGCAAGCGCGGACGCGAACTGGTGAAACAACGCTTCACCTGGGATCGCATCGCCATGCATATGGAAGAACACTACCTTCGGATCGTGGCGGCGCGGCGGTGACGATGGCGACCGTAGACATCATCATCCCGGTCTACAACCGTGCGGCCTTGATTCGGGAAGCGATCGATTCGGCACTCGAAGCGGCGCTGGACTTGCCGGTGGAGATCGTCGTCGTCGACGACGCTTCGACCGACGGAACGTGGGAATCGCTTGCGGCATACACGGACCCGAGGATTCGATGTCTCCGGATGGAGTCCAACAGCGGGCAATCCGCCGCGCGTAACCGCGGCCTCGACGCCGCCCGCGGAACCTGCGTCAAGTTTCTCGACTCGGACGACATCCTGACGCCCGGGCACCTGGCGGCCGAAGTACAAGCGCTCGCGGCCACCGGTGCCGAGATCGCCGTCTCCGGCTGGTACGCGGGGGCGCATGGCAGCACGGTTGTGTTCGAAGCTCCGGTGTTCCGGACCATCGTCGACGATGTCCTGGCGGGAATTGCCGTACCGACTTCGGCCGCTCTGTACAAACGGCGCGCGGACTGGCGATGGGACCCGGCTCTTCGGAAGCTCGACGACTGGGACTACTTCTGCCAGGCCGCCCTCGGCGCGAGCCGGATCGCCACCGTGGAAGGCTCCGCGTACACGATGCGCGAGCATGCCGGCGCACGGATGACGAACACGTCGATGCTGGCCAATGCGCGAGAACACCATCGCATCCTTCAGAAAATCGAGGAGAGGCTGTCAGTGGAAGGATTGCTTACGGCGCCGCGCAAGCGACGGCTCGCTCAATACTTTTACAAGGAAATGCGGGTGCTCAGCCTCAACGACCCCGTCGCGTTCGAAGCCGCGGCAACGCATATCCGTTCGCTCGATCCCTCGTTTCAACCGCGCGATGAAGAACAGCAGCGGCTGATGCGGGTCCTGGCCCGCATCCTCGGCTTTCGCAATGCGATCCGGCTTCACAGCGCCGTGAAACGACTATTGAAGGGCGCCGGTTAACCGTGATGCCAAGAACCCGTCGGAGGCTACGATCTCTCGCCGCTTCGCCGGCAACGCGGCAGTAAGCCGTTTCACCGGAAGTAGTTAACTCGTTCCCAGAGTCATTGACTCGTTCCCGGAGGCGGTTAACGGCCTCCGAAAGACTGTTAACGACCTCCGAGAGGCTGTTAACGACCTCCGAGAGGCTGTTAACGATCTCCGAGAGGCTGTTAACGACCTCCGAGAGGCTGTTAACGGCCGTCGAGTATCTGTTAACGGCCTCCGAGAGGCGGGTTTAACTGCCTCCAGCGCGGCGATAGCGGCTTCGCCGGCCAATCTTCAGTCGCCGGCTCCCGCCGGCGAAAACGCCGGCTCCGCCGGCGAAATTGCCGCGTTAGCGGCAACGAGACGGTAGCCAGGGGTGCGAGGCTTTTGCGAGCACCCCTGGTAACGAGATGCATGGTTTGGTGCCGCGTCAGCGGCACTTGAGTAATCGGGACTCCATCCAGTGCCGCTGACGCGGCACGATTTCAGATCGCATCGTGTTCCAG
>Ga0210402_10001008_pt1 | contig 29991 bp, 31 predicted proteins | sample IncBWC7MmetaG_FD_161055 | JGI IMG/M metagenome (GOLD analysis project Ga0210402, IMG submission 161055) | Forest soil microbial communities from Barre Woods Harvard Forest LTER site, Petersham, Massachusetts, United States - Inc-BW-C-7-M | ecosystem: Environmental > Terrestrial > Soil >...
GATAGGCTTGCTCCGGGCTGTAGGGCAGAAATCGTGACATACCTCACTTTCATGCCTCATTTCTTCCCGAAAAACAAGTCTGTTCTCACGCACTCACTTTAGCGCTGCGCCACCCCAAATCGGCCACCCAACACCGATCATCTTCTGTGTCTTGCGGCAGATGCCGAATCCGTGCCTTGGGCATGACCATTGATTGAGACGAGTTGCGCTCAGAACCGTCCATTTCCCAAAAGATGGAAGAGAAGCTGCAATGCGGCGGCGTCAGGCTGCCCGTATAATCAGGCCTTGAGCTTTTTATGATCCAGACTTTATTTGGCAGTCTTGAGGAAGAGAAAAAAACTAGTTTCCTAGACCGCATGAAAGAGGCGGTCACGCGCACGCGCGACAATCTTGCGGAGCGGATCGACGATATCGTTTCGATCGGCAAGGAGATCGATCGCAACACGCTGGACGATCTTGAGGCCACGCTGATCGGGGCTGATCTGGGTTCGACCACCACGCAGGAAGTCCTGGGCAAGCTGCGGGAGAAGGCCGACCGGAAGCAGATCAAGAACGTCGAGGAGTTAAAGCGACTGTTGAAGGAAGAGCTGCTCGCGATTCTGAACACTGCGAATTCACGTCCGTTGAGTAAAGTGGAAGGGACGCCGGAGGTGATTCTCGTGGTTGGCGTTAATGGGACGGGCAAGACCACGACGATCGGCAAGCTGTCGCAGGTATTTCGATCGCAGGGGAAGAATGTGCTGCTGTGCGCGGCGGATACGTTTCGAGCGGCCGCGATCGAGCAGCTTGAGATCTGGGGGCAGCGCACCGGGACGGAAGTCATCAAGACCAAGGCGGGAGGAGACCCCGCGGCGGTTTTATTCGACGCGCTGCAGGCAGCGGTCGCGCGCAAGACGGATTACGTTGTGGTCGATACGGCGGGACGACTACACACCAAGACGAGCCTGATGGCAGAACTGGAAAAGATGCGGCGGACGGCGCAGCGGATCATTCCGGGCGCACCGCATGAAACTCTGCTAGTGATGGATGCGACTACGGGGCAAAATGGCTTGCAGCAGGCCCGGCTGTTTACGGAAGCGGCTGGGGTTACGGGGATCGTTTTGACTAAGCTCGATGGGACTGCGAAGGGCGGCGTGGTCGTGGCCATTTGCCGAGAGCTCGGGCTTCCGGTGCGGTATGTCGGAGTGGGAGAGAAGGCTGGGGATTTGCTGCCGTTTGATCCAAAGGAGTTTGTGGATTCGCTGTTTGAATAAGAAGCTTGAACCACGAAGGAACTAAGGTACACGAAGGAAGATCGTGGGTGCGAGGAGTGACTATGAGTGAGGCTGGGGAAAGGCGGTCGGGATTTCGCGTCGTTCTTGATTTCTTGAGGCGGATTTTGGGCAGGAAGCCTGCGGCGCCGGGGGATCCTTATGCTTATGTAATGGCTCCGGTGCGGCGCGGGCCTAAAGGGAGGAGTGGCGCGGCGGTGGCGGAGATTGAAGAGGAGTCGTTTCGGAGTTTCCCGCCGCGGCGGTGATTTCATACACGTTTGTCATCCTGAGCGAAGCGAAGGACCTATGTACGTTCCTTGCAGCGTCGATGCTGCCGGCGGGTGCATAGGTCCTTCGCGGCAAAGAACGCCGCTCAGGATGACACGCGCTGTTTGTCATGCCAGGAGCTGCTGTGATGCTACGTGTTAGATTCGTCCCTGTTAGGTTTTTCCAGAATGTCCGCTCACTCCTCTGACGAACAGCATCTTCATCGCGCGCTTGAACTGGCGCGTGCGGGGATGGGGCTTGCCTCGCCGAATCCGTATGTGGGCGCGGTGATCACCGGTCCCGATGGCCTTGTCGTCGGCAGCGGAACCTACACCTACGACGGCGTGAAGCACGCGGAGGTCCTGGCGCTGGAACAGGCTGGCGCGAAGGCTCGCGGCGGGACGCTCTACATCAACCTTGAGCCACATGCGCATCAGGGGCGGACGCCCGCGTGCACCGATGCGCTGATCAAGGCTGGCATTCATCGAGTTGTGGCGTCGATGGTTGATCCCAATCCGAAAGTCAGTGGACGCGGATTCGAGCAACTGCGGGCGGCGGGTGTGCATGTGGAAGTGGGGTGTATGGAGGAGCAGGCGCGGCGGTTGAATGAGGCGTTTGCACGCTATACGCGGCACGGAACGCCACTGGTGACGCTGAAAGCGGCAATGACACTCGACGGGAAGATTGCACCACCGCCGACTGAGACGTTGCTCAAGGGGAACGGAACGCCCGCAGGGGGATGGGTGACGAGCGAGGTGGCGCGGGCCCACGTACAGGAACTGCGGCATCAGAATGACGCGCTGATGGTGGGCGCGGGAACGATTCTCTCGGACAATCCGTTGCTGACCGATCGCAGCGGGAAGCGGCGAAGGCGTCCGCTGCTGAGGGTAATTCTCGATTCACGCCTGCGGTTGCCGCTGGATTCCCGGCTGGTGAAACACGTTGCGGAGGAGCGGGCAAACGATGTGCTCGTCTTCTGCTCGTCGGCGGACGAGCAGAAGAAAGCGGAATTGGAGAAGCTGGGAGTATGCGTTGAGACCATTGCCACGATCGAGATGGACGGGCGTCCGGATATGCCGGCGATCTTGCGAAGGTTGGGACAACTGGAAATTACCAGCCTGATGATCGAAGGCGGGGCCACGGTGAACTGGGCGGCACTGGCGGCGAATGTGGTCGACAAAGTATTCCTGTATTACGCCCCGAAAATTCTGGCAGGGGCGGGCTCAGTCCCTTTTGCGGCGGGCGCGGGATTCCGTCACATGAGCCAGGCGGCGCAGGTGAAGGACTTGCATCTGCACCGGTTTGGGGAGGACTTTGCGGTGGAGGGGTATGTGAGGGATCCGTATGGAGAGTGAAACAGGGGCTAGGAGTTAGGAATCAGCAAAACCTTCGGCGCTGATGGCTTTGCCTGACCTCTAATCCCTAAGCCCTTTCTTGCAGGGTTTAAAATGTTCCGTTCATCCTGGAGGTCTTCATGTTTACGGGCATTGTGGAAGAAGTTGGACGGATTACGAAGATTGAGCAACGCGGGGAGAATCGGCGGATCACCGTCACTGCCGACAACACACCGAAAGAGCTTGGAACCGGGAACAGCGTGGCGGTGAGTGGGGTTTGCCTGACCGCGCTCGACATCAAGCCGGGATCGTTTTGTGCGGACCTGGCTCCCGAGACCTGGGGGCTTACGTCGTTCTCGCGCATTCACGAGGGTGCGCTGGTCAATCTGGAGTTGCCAATGAAAGCCGACGGGCGCTTTGGCGGGCACGTTGTCCAGGGACACGTGGACGGCGTGGGCAAGCTGATTTCTTTTGATCGCATTGGCGACTCGGAGAACTGGTGGCTCCATATCGACCTGCCCGACGAGGTGGAAAAGTACACCGTCTATAAGGGGTCGATTTCTATCGAGGGCATCAGCTTGACCGTCGCGCAGCTGAAGAAGAATCGGTGCACTGTTGCCATTATTCCGCACACTGTCGAGATGACGAATCTGCATTCGCTGAAATCGGGGGATCCGGTGAATCTGGAAGCGGATCTCATCGCGAAGTATGTGGAGAAGATGATGAAGGGCGAATCGTCGCAGAGCTCGCTCACGATTGAGGATCTGGTGGAGCAGGGGTTTTAATTGCAGAGACGTTGCTTGCAACGTCTCTGCAGCTTCCGTGAACTGGTGGTTTCGGGGCACCGCGGGCCGAGACGTAGCAGGGTACGTCTCTACAACGTTCAATGGCTGAATCACTCCCACGGGCCGGCGGGCTGCGCCCTGCCGGGACAGCCGAGGCGGCTGTTGCCACGCGAGTTGTTACGCTTCCAGCTTCAACTCATCCAATTCCAGGAATTCGCGGATGATGGGCGCAGGGGACTTCTCCATTTCGGTATATGTGCCGAAGAAGATGGCTCTGGCTTCGTACAAGAAGACTACCCGGTCGGCCAGCTTTTTCGCCAGGCGCATGTCGTGGGTTACGACGATGCTGGTCAGGTTGAGTTGAATCTTGAGGCGCTTGATGAGGTCGCCTAGCAGTTGCGCCATGAGGGGATCGACCATCGTGGTGGGCTCGTCATAGAGCACGCATTCGGGGCGGGCGGCCAGCGCGCGGGCGATGGCTACCGAGCGCTTCATCCCCGTAGAGAGATCGGAGGGCAGCAGGTCGCGCATCTGTTGCACGCCGACCATTTGCAGCAGACCGTCGACGATCTGGTAGATCTGTTCTTCGTCGAGATCCTGATTCTCGCGGAGCGGGAACGCAACGTTTTCGCCGACCGTGAGGGAGTCGAAGAGGGCTCCATTCTGAAACACCATGGTGACTTTCTTGCGGATGCGCTCGAGCTGCTCTTCGGTGTAGTCGGTGATGTCCTCTCCGGCGACGATGACCCGGCCGGAGTCAGGTTTGAGGAATCCCATGATGTTATGCAGGGAGACGGACTTTCCGACGCCGCTTCGTCCGAGGATGCAGACCGTCTCGCCGGGCAAGACATCGAAGCTGACGTGCTCGAGCACGACGTTGTCGCCGAAGGCCTTAGAGACGTCGCGGAATTCGATGTAAGGGGCCATTGAGCAATGAGCGGTGAGATATGAGCTATGAGCTTCTAGCTCTTAGCTTCGAGCTACCGCTTAGTCTTCTCAAACTTATCAGATTTTGGGATCGGCTTTGCGGGCACGTGACCCGGAGGAATTGAGTCAGCCACCTGATTCGCTTTGCTGGGGGGGTGCCGTTAGAACAGTGGGTTCGTTACACCGCTGGTTGGACCTGGGGGTTAACAGCTGGGGTAAACGAGTCGGGTTCGTCGAGTTCGTTGTTAGTGACGTCCTCGACGAAGGCCAGCCAGCCATCCGGAGTTCCATCGTGCTGGAACGTGGGCTGGTACGCGGCGGCGATGCGGCGGCGGCCGATGCTCTCGTAGTTTGCATCAGCCTGATAGGTTACGGTCTGGCCGCCATTTGCCTGGTCGAAGCGATGGCGAAGTGATTCGAAAGCTTCTTTTCCCATAACGTCGACTATCAGGCGGCCAGTAATCTTACCCAAAGGCCTGCGCAACCAATTTGCGTAGTGCTGGTTGACCCACAAATACTTGAGATCGCGACTGCAACGGGTCAACGGCACACGGAGCGTTCGAGTCAGCGATTCGAGGTGAACGGGGTCAGCCTCTTTCTTGTGAACCGCGCGGGCGAGAGTTTCTTCGATACTCTTCATTTTGTCACTCAACATCGAACGGACAGTTCGAAGCAGAGCCGAGATGCCGTCGGATTTCGTCAAAAGGGCATTCGCACCCATTACAGGCGCGAGGGACCTGATGGCGTCATCGTACATGGTGAACAAGACGATCTTGGCCGCGGGAAGGCTGTTCTTGACGATGCTCGTGACTTCGATTCCGTTCAGGCCCGGCATCAGCACGTCAACAATCAGCAGGTCGGGCCTGAGAGCCATTGCCGTCTCTGCAGTTTCGATCCCGTCGCGGGTAACGGCACACACTTCTACGCCCGGTTGCTGATCGATGAATGAGCGAAGAACTCTGCGCACGGACTCGTTGTCGTCTGCTATGAGTACGCGTTTGGGCAAGTCGATTCCTGGGCAGGTCGAGTCTAGACAAGCAGTGGCGTGTCGAACTCTAATTAGATTGTTGGGTAACGAACATACAGGAAAACCCTGATGTACCTCTTCCTCCGTTTGTCAAAGTTCTGAGAAGTTCCGGCGCAGCTCATGACGCAGTGCTCTGTTATTCATGTGCTTCAGCTAACTCTTCGGGTGTGTTGAGATTGCGGAAAATTCGTGGGGAGAAACCAGAAGCTTCCAGTTCCACTTCTTCGATCACTTGCGTGGTTGCCGGCGTGAAGAGTGCGTCGATCTTGTAATGGCCGGCGCGCAGAGCATTTTCTGCTGCATCGGCGAAGGAGCGGCCGTAGACGGCACAGAGAGGCTGAAAACCTCCGGCGGCGCGGGCCAGAGTTACGTTGGCGTTGGAACTGGTTGCGCGGGAGATGATGTAGTCAAGCAAAGCCAGGGAGACGAAGGGGACGTCTACGGCGAGGATGACGTTCAGGTCTGTGCGGGACGAGCGGAGAGCGGCGTGGATCCCCCCGAGTGGGCCGCAGCCGGGGAAGATGTCTTCGATGGTTGGAGCGAAGGGCGCGAACTTTGTGGGATCGCCGATGATGTGGACGTTGGAAGTTAATTGTCGGGCGAGATCGAGCATGCGGGATAGCAGGGTGCGTCCTTCGAGCAGGACGAAGGCTTTGTCGGTGCCCATGCGTGTGCTCTTGCCGCCCGCGAGGATGAAGGTGGAGACGTTTTCCATGGGGCGATGATACAGCCTCAGCGGATAGTGGTTCGGCTGGCAAAAAGGGCTTACACCACTAAGGCGAAGGTGCGAGAAGAAAAATCTTTACTCGTTCGGTATTAGAGCTTCTGGCGACAACATGGTCGCTATAAGCGGTGCCGGCTGCACGAAAGTAACCTACCCAAAGTTCGAGGTTCGGGCGATGATGGGCCTGCGTCCGGCTGTTTCTTTGACCCGGAAGTAAACAATCATGCCGCAAAAGCTCATGGATGTGTTTATGCTTGGGCGCTGCTCCCACGAGTTCTCCTGGCCCCGTCGTAGTGCCGATGGAAACTATTACCAGGTTTGCCTGTTGTGCGCCGCGGAATATAAGTATGACTGGGCGACCATGCGCCGGACCGAGCGCGTGGAACATGCCAAGCCCGAGACCGGGATCCGGCGGAGTCATCCGCGGGAGAAGCGTCCGTCATGGGTGCCGCGTGCTCGCCGTCTGAAACTCGATATTCCCCTGCGCTACCGCGTCAACAAGACCAGTTCATGGTATGAGGGGATCATCGAGAACATCAGCCAGAGCGGCGTGCTATTCACCGGGCCACAAGGACTTCCTGTGAATGCGCTGATTGAGATGGTGTTCGAGATGCCGGAGGAGATCTCCGGGCAGAAGAACTCCAATGTCGTGTGCCAGGGCCGCGTGATGCGCGCCAAAGATACTCCGGAAGTCGCGGAGGACAACGTCGGGTTGGCCGCGTCAATCGTCGACTACAAGTTCATCCACTAGGCAGTTATCGCAGCGCGGAAGCGCTGCGCCGCCCAAAATCGATTTCCTGATCGACTTTTTTGGCAATTACCGATCATAATTCCAGTCCCAAGCCCGCCCTTGCAATGGCTCCCACGCAATAGAGTCTGGTAGGCCCGGCAGGAATCGAACCTGCAACCCTCGGATTAGAAATCCGATGCTCTGTCCGTTTGAGCTACGGGCCCTTGCGATAACCAAGTTTAACCTATGTGGTTCTGGGATCGCTGCGCCGGTTCCTGCGTGTACATCTGCATGGAATGCTCGGAGCATCTAAACTAAGGGGGACACAGGCGGTTTCCGATCGGCCGGTGTCGGGAGTCGAACGTATGAAAAGAAATTCTCCGCTTATTATCAGTTTTTTATTGGCTGTTATTTTAGGAATTGGAGTCGGCTGCGCGAAGAAGCCAGACGACACGAAGATATCCAGCGAAATTCAAAACAAGTTCAGCCAGGACTCTGGCTTGGGAAGCAAACAACTCGCGGTGAAAGCCGAGAGTGGTGTGGTAACACTGTCGGGCACGGTGGACAATGACGCACAGCGCGAAGCGGCAGGGAAGCAAGCCGCCAGCATCGCGGGCGTCAAAACGGTAATCAACAATCTCGAAGTGAGCAATGTCGGGAAGCCGAGCGCGGTTGCGGAGATGGCGCCTCCGGCCGCGGCGCCTCCTACGGTCAGCGCTCCTGCGGATAACGCTCCTCCGCCCAGCCCGATCAAGGCTGCCAAGGCGTCCAAATCCAGCAAGGCCCGGCATGATTCCGGAGTAAGCAAGAAGTCAGCGGGTGATTCCGGAAGCGGTGCAGAGGCCAACGGCGACAACGAGCCGCAGCAGGCGTCGAATGACAACATGGCTCCTCCGGCTGGAAATACCACAACCGCACAGGAGCCGCCTCCTCCGCCTCCTGCTCCCAAGAAGCTGATCATCGATCAGGGGACGCAGTTGACGGTGCGGCTTATTGATCCCATCGACAGCGAGAAGAATCAGACTGGGGACACGTTTCACGCCACGTTGAATGCGCCTCTGACGTCTGACGGAGAAGAAGCGGTGCCGGCGGGAGTGGAACTGGTCGGCCACCTCATCGAAGTGAAGAGTGCCGGCAAGTTTGCCGGGCAGTCATCGGTAGTGATGCAACTCGACAGCCTGACGTCCGGTGGCAAAACCTACAACATCCAGACCGATCAATATAAGAAACAAGGCAGTTCGCGCGGGAAGAATACCGCTGAAAAGGTGGGCGCGGGAGCGGCGATCGGGGGCATCATCGGAGCCATTGCCGGAGGCGGCAAGGGAGCCGCGATTGGAGCGGCGGCGGGAGCTGGTGTCGGCGGTGGCGTACAGGCAGCCAGCAAGAGCCAGCAGATCAAGCTGCCGTCGGAGACGGTGCTGAACTTTACCTTGCAACAACCGGTAACGGTGGTGCAGGCGGCGCCGAGTGATGCTAACCGGCAGAAACTGTCCAGTCAGCAGTAGCGTGGATTCGAAGTGCTCGCGGGCTTCGGAATCCGTACGAAAATGAGTGCCGTCGGAGAAACCTTTACGTACACTTTCCAGTCGGTCTTTGTGGCTATGGCACAATGGCGTCGCGCAGTCGGGTTCTGAGTGAAATAGAGAATATCAATAGTTACGGTCGAGTCCTACTTTGATGAATTACTGTTGTGCGGCAACATGGCTCACCTCCATCCACCCAGAGAGACAAAGACGGCTATGAATCCCCAGTAAGCGAGAACGGGGATATTGGTCAGGACGCAAATTTTACCCGCGAGCTTGCTGCCCTTGCGGAACGCAAAAACGCCGATGCAAATGCCGATGGCCCCGATGGCTGCCAAGAGCCACACGCCCGCGAGATTCGGACTCAGACGGGGCGGGAGATAGTCCGTGTAAGGAAGGACAGCGCAAGCAGGGCCAACGAGAGCAGCGATTGCAGCTGCCAACGTGATGCGGGTTGTTCCCGTTCTCTCCTTCATGACAGACCTGAATGTGCCACATTCCGACGCTCCCAGTGAGATAGCGTTCATTGAGGCGTTTTGAGTGCGATGGGGATATTTCGCCAGTCAACCTTAGCAGAGTGCTAAGTTCGAGTTTCTCGCGCACAGCTGTCGCTAACAAAGCGATTGCGGTCAGTGACCTGTCTATGTTTATGATTGAAAGCGAGAATCTTCGCCAAATTGCGCGTGCGACCTTCACTGCTGCTTCTTGTTCGAGGGTTCATTTCCAGCACTGTCTGCGGTTTTGTTGACATTCGCTAACTGCGTGGCCCAAGACTGAAATCCCGGACTCGCCTTCTCTAATTTTGCCATCAGTTCGGCCGGACTCATCTCATCGTCACGACCAGAAAATGCAGCCTTTACGTCGGGAAGAAATTTGAGGCCTTGCCTGCGGTAAACATCAACGATCCGTGCTTCAAACTGATGCTGATACCAGATGAAATTAGAACTATCTCCGGCTGCCATGAGGGGAAAGGTTTTTGTGAAGTCTTCCGGCGCCAAGCACTTCAGTGGACCAGGCGACATTGCGGCTACAGCTTCCACAACCGTGGCGATTTCAGGGCGCCGGACCTTTTCGTAAGCGTAGGCAAAATAACTAGCGAGGATTTCAAAGAACCAACCCGTGCCTTCCTGGCTCCGCACGGAGATGCCATACTCTCGGATCAGCCGGTGACCAAGTTCATGCATTGCCGGATGCAATATGAATTTGCTGGCGGCCTGGTCAAAACTCAGATGTACCGAGCCCAGCAGCGCACGGGTCTCGGAACTTTCGTGGGCGCGGTCGGCGAGCAGGCTTTGAGTGATGATTCCTCCGTCATCGGCGGGCACGAATGCGACGTAAGGTGGACCAATCCAATGAGTCATTCCGTAGGGAGTGCGGGCATGCGTGGGATTCTGAGCCTCGACGCGGCTCCAATCGTCCTTGTCCAATACAGCGACCGCGAAGTCGATTGGGATGCCCAGTCTTTCCTTATAAAAACGCAGGTAGTCGCCGAGTGTGGCCTGAACCTCCAGGGCACGTTGTTTACAGCAGCCGCTAAAGTAAACCGGCACGTCGCCAAACTCAGTTGGCAAATTAAGCTTTTTGACAGCTTCTAGTGCCGCGAAATCTTGCTGTGCCACAGCTTCGCCGTTAAGAGCGAGGCATGTCGCAGCGAGTGTCAGCCTCACAATCCACCGAATAGCCATCTCGTTCTCCTTAGCGCGAGCAATGATAACGCCGATTCGATAACCGCTGTTAGCGGATGAGAGGAGAAGGCCGGTCTCCGACGGGATGCTGTACGCTCCCAAGTTATCGACGTGCTCGAAACACAGATAAAAAAGGAGACCGGCAGTTTTACACACATTTCTAGTCGGGCAATGCGGGCTCGATGTATTTCGACCATCGGCTACTCGGCACGTTCGTGTTGGCCTTTCCCATATCGCCGCTAAGCCGCTGGCGCTCAGTGCGAGCTAACGCTCCGGTCGATCTTGAGTTTCGTAATGGAGACTCCCGGGCCCTTCTTCTGCCTGGTTTGCTCTGTGTTATTTTGCGCGGGCAGTTCGAAAAACCTCTGCTTGCATGATCCACTTCGTTTTTCGGAACAGCTTGTCCACGTTCTAGCGAATTTCACTCGGCTAACGGACCCCTAGCCAAACGCGATATCCATGAGAAAAATCTTGAGCTTGGAGTGTCTCGGGCCAACGTCTTTGTTCTGACTCCGTAACTGCGTACAGATTTTTTTCCAGGTTGCAGAATTCCGAACTAAAACCCTTCCACCCTGCGCAGCATCCGAACGCCCCTGCTCCCTCACGTTCCGATGCCGAAGCAGTCTCGCGCACCAATCTAATTGGGGACCCTTCAACTCAACTCCTGAAAGGAGGAGTCATGCTCCGCTCGTACTACATCCCCCCAGCGGGGAATGCTCGAAGTGTGTTTATTGCAGCCGTTCTGCTGTCAACCGTTATCCCACTCGCGGTGGGACAAGCGAAAGATCCAGGTCCGCGCGCCGGAGCTGCCGGGGCGGGCAGTTACTTTTCAAGCTTGAACGCCAATGAGCAACAAACTTTCTTGCAGGCATTGGCACGATTCCAGGAGGTGGATTCGGTCTCCGGCACGATTGAGGCAGGCTCCGGTCTTGGGCCAACGTTTAACGGCAATAGTTGTGCGATGTGTCACGCTCAACCGGCGGTTGGCGGCAGTAGCCCGGGCCAAAATAGCCCGCAGAATCCGGTGCCCAATCCTCAGGTTGCGCTGGCCAAGCTCGATGGCGCCACGAACACCGTGCCTTCGTTCATTACAGCCAGCGGTCCCGTGCGCGAGGCGCGGTTCGTCGCCACCGATCCGACTAACGTGTATTCGGCGCTGGATGGAGGAGTACACGCTCTATACACCATCAAGGGGCGCTCGGATGCGAGCGGCTGCAATCTGGCGCAGCCGAACTTCACAAGCCAGCTGTCCTATGGAAATGTGATCTTCCGGATCCCAACGCCCGTGTTCGGGCTTGGCCTGGTGGAGAACACACCGGACGCGACGCTGCAATCGAATCTGAATTCGACATCCAACGCCCGCTACAACCTGGGCATTGGAGGTAGCTTTAACACGAGCGGGAATGACGGCACGATCACGCGTTTTGGATGGAAGGCGCAGAACAAGTCTCTGCTGATTTTCGCTTCCGAAGCCTACAACGTCGAACAGGGAGTCACTAACGAAGGATTTCCCAACGAGCGCAACACCACAGCGGGATGCGTGTTCAACGCCACGCCAGAAGATTCGAGCAACATTCTCAATGGCAACACAGGCAGCTCTAATTTCGGGACGATTGTGGGCACGCTGGCGGATATGTCGTCCGATGTCGTGAATTTTGCGCTGTTCATGCGGCTTTCGGCGCCGCCAACACCGGCGCCGCCGAATTCGTCCATCACCAATGGGCAGACATTGTTCAGTCAGATCGGTTGCAATCTCTGCCATTCGCCTACGCTCACGACAGCAGCCTCGAAATTCACGGGAATGTCGAATGTGGCGTACCATCCGTACTCGGATTTCGCGCTGCATCACATGGGGGCTGGACTTGCCGATGGCATTATGCAGGGCGGCGCGGGGGCGGACCAGTTCCGCACGGCTCCGTTGTGGGGACTGGGGCAAAGGCTCTTCTTCCTGCACGATGGGCGCACAACAGACCTGGTGTCGGCAATTCGATCCCACTATTTCGCGACCAACTCTTATTGCACGCAGGTTTCGACGGCGCAGTTGTTTTACGTGCTGACCACGAGCAGCGTGTACGAACCTGAGTTTTCCAGTAACGTGTGCAATTCGGAGGCGAACTCGGTCATCAACAGCTACAACGCTTTGAGTAGTTCGCAGCAGCAGGACTTGCTCAACTTCCTGCGAAGTTTGTAGAGCATCACAACGAAAGTCAAAAATCCCACCCTGTCGCTTAAAGCGCGACAAGGTGGGGCACCCTCACGCCTCGCCTCACGGGTCGTTACCTCCCAAACGACTATTGGATTCGTTTACACTTTCTGGCAGGACATGCCTAGCATCACGGCGCTGCTGCATACACACAATGACGCCCTGCGGTTGGGAAGGGCGCTGGAGATGCTGTTTCCGTGCGATGAGATCGTGATCATTGATCATGACTCGAACGACGGAACCAGCGAGGTGGCACGCGAGTATGGTGCAAAGATCCTCAGGGCGAGCCCGGGAATGCCTTATTCGCAAACGATGCGGGGGGAATGGATTTTTAGCTTGGATCCGCGGGAATCGGTGACGGAAGCGCTGGCGGCGAGTTTGTTCGAATGGAAGCTGGAGGCGATTCCGGCGAATGTGCGTGCGTTCTCGGTATATCGACGCGAAGAAACCGTCGAAGGGTGGATTGCGAATCCGATCGCGCAAACGCGGCTGGTGAGGGCGGACTGGAACCGGTGGGCGGGCAAATTTCCTGAACGAGATGCGGCGGCGGTCGCGCTGGAAGGCGAACTTCTGCACTTTGTGTTTCCGTGAGGCAGGCAGCGACCGAGACGCTCCAGCCACAGCCGGCGGTACACCGGCGCAACGGGCCTGCCATCGTTGGTCGGGAAGCAAGCCGCTGATTCCCCGACGGTTCAGTCCCCATGTTTATTGGGCGCTTCACCCGTCACACCCGATTGTGATTTCCATCACATTCCTCTCATTAGAGCGGGCCTAAACTGCGCTGTTGTGGCTGTATTGGGCGCTGAAGCCCTGGAGGAATCGTATGCGTGTAATGAAATTCATCAGTGTGGCCGTAGGTGTGGCGATGCTGTTAACCCTCGCCATCGCACAACAGGCGGCAACCGCTCCGAGTACCCCGACTGTGAAGCATGTTCCGATCAATCGTGCTCCAGTGAACTCGGGGAAAGATATGTTCAACAGTTATTGCGCCGTTTGCCACGGGACAGACGCAAAGGGCGCCGGCCCAGCGGCTTCGGCGATGAAGACGAACCCCGTGGACCTCACCGCTCTGGCAAAGAAGAGTGGAGGAAAGTATCCGGCGTCACATGTGGCTGCCGTCCTTCGCGGACAGGCGATCACCGCGTCCCATGGCAGTCAGGATATGCCAATTTGGGGACCACTGTTCTCCAGCATTAGCCAAGGGCATGAGGCGCAGGTGCAGCAACGGATTGCGAATCTGGTTGACTACATCGGAACTCTGCAAACAAAGTAAGTGCCGAATTAAGGCGTTAGGCGTCAGGCTTCGAGTTCCTGGACTCGGAACCTGACGCCCAACGCTTCTCTAACGCACCCCATAAGCGACGGGGTTTCGCCCCAAATTGCCGCCGAGAGGTGTAAGCCCCGGATGGTCAATGGCTTACTGGACCTTGGCCGCTTGGCCAGTGACTTCGGTACCTTAGTCCTCACCCGAGTGGTCGACTTATAATCCAACCAAGAACTGAGAATTTCTGCGTTCTTTGGGAGAGGCTTGCGCGTTGGTGTAAGCCATTCCAGGGAGCGCGTTTCGAGACTGCGTGGATCCTGTTCTAGCAGCGGCGATTTTTGTCCTCGGGCTGGCCTTCGGCAGCTTTCTGAATGTGTGTATCTACCGGCTGCCGCTGGGGATTTCCGTAGTGACGCCGCGCTCGGCGTGCCCCAAGTGCAAGAAAGGCATCGCGCTTTACGACAACATGCCGGTGTTGAGTTGGCTGATTCTCGGTGGCCGATGCCGGCATTGCAAGGCGAAAATCTCGCCGCGGTATTTGTCTATCGAGCTGCTGACGGGGTTGCTGTTTCTGGTTTGTTATTGGTATTTCGGAACCACGCTCTCGACATTGAAATATTGCACGTTCGGCTTCCTGCTGCTGGGGTTGATCTTTACCGATGCGGAAACCAAGCTGCTTCCCGACAAGTTGACGCTGACAGGACTGGCGCTGGGTGTGGCCTTCAGTCTGTTTGTACCGGTCCATGATCTGGTGTCGCAGTTTCTTCCGGGAGTGATGAACCTGCCGTTCAACGGGGATATTTCTTCGCGGCTGTTCTCATTGCTCGACTCCTTGCTGGGGGCTGCGGTGGGAGCTGCATTCATCTACGGAGTGGGCGCGATCTATTTACGGTGGCGTGGTACAGAAGGCATGGGTTTCGGCGATGTGAAGCTGATGGCCATGGTGGGAGCGTTTCTGGGCATCAAGCTTACGGTACTGACGATCTTCACCGCGTCCATCGTGGGATCGATCTTTGGACTGAGTGCCGTGTTGATCGTGTGGTTGAAGCGGACGCGCCGTTTTGCCAAGCGATTTGCCGATGCGGCAGCGGCGCGGCGACGGGCGTGGCAGTCGGCCCAGCTTGTCTACCGCAACTATCAGATGCCGTTTGGTGTGTTTCTCGGCAGCATGGCGTTGGTGGCGCTGTTCTTTGGCGACCAGTTTCTTCACTGGTATGGGAGGTTTTTCTGAAGATTCTGGCGAGTCCGGTGTTCCTGCGGGCAGCGATCGTGCTGTTCTGCGCAGGGTTTGCCTTTTTCCTGGCGTTGTTTCTCATGCGACGCATGCGCAAGCGCATTGCCGACGAATCCGAGATCCCAGACGGGACGGCTCTTTCGCTCGATACTTTGCCGCTGCACCTGTACAACACCGTGATCCAGCAACTGAAGCAGCAGAAACATGAATTGCTGGTGCAGTCGCAAGCGGAGCAGCAGAGGGCGCGCACCAGCGAAAATTTCAGTCATGCGGTGCTCGCGAATCTTTCCTGCGGAGTGCTGGTGTTCGGGGCAAACGGGCTGGTGAAGACGGCGAATCCGGCGGCCAAAGCGATTCTTGGGTTCGCGTCGACAACGGGAATGAGTGCGGAAGACATGTTCCGCGGCGCCGAAGTTTATGGCGCGAAATCTCTGGCTGGCGTTTTTCCGGACGAGACCCGGGAGCAGGCGATCGGTGTTGCCGCTGAGATCCACACGGTGCTTCGCGAAGGCATCAAACGGCGTCAGGTCGAAGCCGACTATAAGACGCCGGCAGGTGAGAAGAGGTACCTCGCCATCACGATTTCGCAAGTTCCGGCGGCGGATGGCAACCTGCTTGGAGTCACGTGCCTGATCAACGATCTGACGGAACTGGAGAATATTCGCCGGCAGCAGGAACTGCAGGGAGAGATTTCGGCGGAGATGGCGCTGCAGTTGCGCACGTCGCTTACGACGATCTCGGGCTATGCGCAGCAGTTGGCGAACAACCGAGATCCGGAGATGGCGAAAGAGATCGCAACCGACATCGCGCATGAGGCAGCGCAACTGGACCGGACGATCGGTGGATTCCTGACGACAAAACCAAAGGCAAGTGCGTCGTCTGCTAGTTCGAAATAGTGCTGTAGCGTACGAGGGGCGAATGCCCTGAAGCAACGAGACTAAAGTTCAGGAAGAAGAAGAGGTGGACTATGAGACATAGCGCAGCGTTAGGAGTCGGGATCGCACTTTACCTCAGTGTGGCAGGCCTCAGCGGTTGGCTGCAGGCCCAAACCGAATCGACCTCGCAGGCTTCGCCGGCAGGCCAGTCGTTGGGTGATTACGCACGCCAGGTCCGCAAGGAGCCTGACGCGAAACCGAAGAAGAAGGTTTTCGACAACGACAACCTGCCCAAGGAAGACAAACTTTCCGTTGTGGGGAATGCTCCGGCACCAGGGGCGGAGGCCGCGGCACCGACCGAATCGAAGCAGGCAGAAACTGCCAATGCCGCTCCAGCCAAGGCTGAAGCCGGCGCGCCGCCAGCCGATACCAGCAAGATGGATCAGACCCAGAAAGAGGCTGCTTGGAAACAGTGGGGCGACAGGCTCAAGGCGCAACAGGAAACCATCGATTTGCTGACACGTGAGCTCGACGTGGTGCAGCGCGAGTATCAGATTCGTGCGGCGGCGATGTATGGTGACGTAGGCAACCGGCTGCGCAACTCCGCCGATTGGGACAAGCAGGACGCCCAGTACAAGCAGCAGATCGGCGACAAACAGAAGGCGCTGGATGATGCCAAGCAGAAATTGGAAGATCTGCGCGAGGAGGCCCGCAAGGCAGGGGTACCGAGCTCGGTGCGCGAGCCGTAGAATATCTTTCCAGTCGGTTTGCTCGCGCTAGCTTCGTTTGTAAGAATTCCAGAAAGTCAAAATCCCCACCCTGTCCCGCCAAAAAGCGGCGGGACAAGGATGGGGCACCCCAGATCTCTCAATTCCTATTTTCTCAGGAAAGCTTGTTCATGATGGCGTAGGTCACTCCGGCGATCACAGCGGAGGCGGGGATGGTGAAGATCCATGCCCAGATTATGCGTCCGGCTACGCCCCATCTCACAGCTGACAGGCGGTGTACTGCTCCCACGCCGACGATGGCTCCGGTAATCGTATGAGTGGTGCTCACCGGGATGCCGGCTAAAGCTGTCCCAACCAGCGTCAATGCACCCGCCGTTTCGGCACAGAAGCCGCCCACAGGCCTCAGCTTAGTGATCTTCTGGCCCATGGTTTTGACGATGCGCCAGCCGCCGAAATACGTGCCCGCTGCAATGGCCGCATGCGCCGCCAGGATGATCGGCCAATGCAGATGTCCCCACCTTCCCACCATGTCCTGCTTGGTCATGAAGCCGCCCGTGTAGAGCGCACCGGCGATGATCCCCATGGTCTTCTGCGCATCATTGGCGCCATGACCCAGGCTGTAGGCAGCCGCCGAGATCAATTGCAAGCGGCGGAACAACCGATCGACTGGCTGTGGAGCTGAGCGCCGGAAGATCCAGTACACCGAGAGCATGAATACGAATCCCAAGATCAGCCCGATCAGGGGTGCGACGACGATGAAGATCAGAGTCTTGGTCCAGCCATGCGCAATAATGACATTCGGCATGGCTGCAGCCCCGTACCGAAAGGCCGCTCGCGCCATCGCCGCCCCGGCGTAGCCTCCGATCAATGCGTGCGACGACGAGGTCGGGAGCCCCCACCACCACGTCAGCAGATCCCAGACGATTGCACCGAACAGTCCCGCCAGCACGACGTACTGATCCACGAACTCCAGCCGAATCATGCCACTGCCGATAGTGTTGGCGACCGCCGTGCCGAAGAAAAATGCGGCCAGAAAATTGAAGGTCGCAGCCCAGACGACTGCCAGCCGCGGAGACAACACGCGCGTCGACACCACGGTGGCGATGCTGTTTGCGGAATCGTGAAATCCATTCACGAAATCGAAAATCAGCGCCACCAGAATTGTGATCAGGACCAGCAGAACGTCGGCATGCATGGGCGAAGTGGGTCTCGTCTCCGTTGTGGCGAATCTCGATTACGCGCTCTTGAGCACGATGGCTTCGAGGACATTGGCCGCATCTTCCGCCTTGTCAGTGGCCATTTCGAGCACCTCGTATAACTCTTTGAACTTGATGAGCTGGATCGGATCCTTCTCGGTGTCGAACAAAAGCGCAATGGCGCGCCGGCTTATGTGGTCGGCTTCATCCTCTAGCCGGTTAACTTCGTCGCAGTGCTGCAAAACGGAGCCATTTTTCTCGAGTAGGGATACGCCGCGCGCCAGTTCTTCGCTTTGCAACACGATCAACCCGGCAAGCTCGGCAGCCACTGGCGGCGGTTGGGTAATTTTGTACAGGACAAGGCGGTGAGCCGCGGCGTTGGTGAAGTCGAGCACGTCGTCCAGCGAGGATGCCAGCCGGTGAATGTCCTCGCGGTCAAAGGGCGTGATGAAACTCTGGTTGAGCTTGCTGATTATGGCGTGTGTCGTCCGGTCGGCCTTGTGTTCGATCGCCTGGACCTGCTCGACCCGCATCCCCAAGTCGCGTGGATCTTCCAGGATGCTCCGCAGCAGCTTTGCCCCTTCCGTCAGGTAGCTGGAAAGCTCAGCGAACAACTCGAAAAATTTCTCGTCGCGGGGTAAAAGTCTCAAGAATCCTCCATCAGAACGAACTGCGACCAGCACACGCTACCCGCAGACAAACCGCAAACCCTATATGCAGCAAGTCAATGGCTCTCCCCAAGCGACAGACGACCGGGGATGATCAGCGCACCAACGCACTCATGAGGCTGTGCTCCGTGTGATCCACGCAAGGATGGGCCGCGGATCGGGGCTCGAACACAGAGCGCCCTGGAAAACTCTGCATTATACCCTGCGGGAAGTCAGCTCGACACCAGCGTGCCGTCAGGCTGCTCCTCGGTCTTCACCGGGAGTCCAAATCCGTCGATCAGATTGCGGCGGTGAACGAGAATTTGCTGCATCTCTTCGGGAGTTCCTCGTGCGGGTGGCTGGTTTGCGATCGCGTCGTTGAGCATCGCCCAACTGACTTCTGAGGCAATCACGCTGTCGCGGGCCTGCGGGAATCCAAGGTTCTTGCCGGCGACCACAGAGCGGGCAAAGACCTCGACCATCACGTCGAGCTTTTTGTCATTGAACGGGGCCGTTTTGTACACCTTTTCGCCCACCCCATATAACTCTACAGTTGCCGTAGAAAAGTCATGCCGCATGCGGGCGACGCCCCTGGTGCCAATCGCGTCCAGATCGCAGTTATGCGGCTGCTGCTTGGCCAGGTGTCCGTAGACGAAGCCTTGCGTGATATCGAACACGATTCCGTTGGCGAATGTGCCGTGTACATGGACCCACCAGGGATCCTTGTAATCCCACATGCGTATGCCTTGCGCGTGCCAGGTCTTGTATTCGCTGTTGGCGTACCAACGGGCGACGTCCACATAGTGCATGCCGCAATCGTGAAATGGCGGCCCTTCGGGATCGTGTCCTTCCATGGGCATGTGCCCCGGCGTCATGTGGCAGACGCGGATAACAGCCAGGTCACCAATCTGTCCTTCTGCGATAAACCTTTTTATATCTTTGTGATACCACGCATTTCTATTGAAAAGGTTGACCGCAACGAAGCGATCACTGGCCTCAATCTGGTGAACTAGTTGCCATTCCGTGGCCACATCGGCACCGAGAGGCTTTTCCGCCAGAACGTGCTTGCCGCACGCCAAAGCGCGGTGGATTTGTTGCGGCCGCGCGTCGGCCAGGGTGAACAGGCCGACCACATCAATGGAAGGATCGGCAAAGATAGGCTCGGGAGCTTCGTAGACGGCGGCGTTGGGGACTTTCTGCCGCGCGAGCTGCCGGGCGGCCGAGCTGATGTCGTAGACGGCGGAGACTTCCCAAAGCTCGCTCTGCTCAAGGGCAGAGACAAAGGCACGACCCATGCGTCCGTATCCCAGAATCCCGGTCCTGAGTCTTCGTGCCATTCGCTAAGGTCATCTTAGGCGGCGACTCCAAGGCTTCTCTGTGACCGGCATCACACTGCAATGTCGTCCCAGAACCCAGGGCTGACGCATCAATCACTACCCGATTCACCCGATTCCCTGCAGTCCGCCCTGTAGGTAATATCAAGTTTTCCGGTCATCGCCGTGTTCGTAGCCGTGCGCTGGATTTCGGAGGAGTAAACCATGTCCGCCGACGGCAACCTGAAATTCGGATCCATCTCGCACCCGCCCGCCATCAGCCACAGAAAACGAGCAGAACGTACCTGTGCGCTGTGCGAACTGCCTTTGCGCGGACAGCCGCCGGTGCTTCTCAAGTCGGGCGAGAGTGTGCACGTCGACTGCTACTTCAGGATGCAAAAGCGTCCGCGCAACGGTCGAACGAACTAAATCGATAGGTACTAATTCACAGCACAACGCGCCAGGCGGGCGATGATTGCGATCGTTTCTTTTTGGCTGTGGCCGGCGGTTGCCAGCGCATCGTAAGTAGCGAAGCCGGTCAGCAGGCTGAGCACAGTGCTTGCGGCATGAAGCTGCTGCTCAGTGAACTTTTTCCTTCCCGCTGTGACCATCCGTTTCGATATCTGTCCCGCAATGTGAGTGCGGCGAGCGTCCCGTGCCTGTATACCTTTGGCAATCTCAGGATCGAGGACGGCCATGGCGCGCAAACGCCGGAGGGCTACCGGGTCGGAGGCCCAGAATCCAACGAAGATGCTTACAAGCTTGTCAATCGCTGCGGCTGGGTCAGGCTCCAGGAACACCTCTGGGATGCGTCGCATGTTTCCCCGATTCGCAAGGTGGTCGTACAAAGCTTCCAGCAGACCGGTCCGTGAGTTGAACTGGTAGTAGAGAGTGAGCCTCGAGACATCGGCCCGCTGGGCGATCGCTTCCATGGATAGGTCGGTTTCGGATTCGGAGGCGAGCAACCGCCGAGCAGCCTCAAGAATGCGCGTGCGGGTCTCGCTCGCGATCGCCTGCCGTTTTTCCATGTTGTAGGGGCGTGGCATGTCCTGAATTCTCTCCAGTTTTGCAATTCAGCATACAGCATGTATAAGGCGAACCCGGCGTGTCGGAGGTCCTCAATTTCGAACACTGCTTCGCGTGATGCAAATCACAGCCCACTACGATTCTTCCGCCTATAAAGGTCGGTGAGGCATCTACGCGACCCGAGAAGACTGCGGGCCATGGTTTCGCCGATATTGGGCCCAAACCGAGCCCCGCTTTGTAACATTTCCCCCACGATGACCGTCGTGCCAGCGTCCTCGGATAGGAGGACTTAGGCGTTGTTTACCCTGTACGTGCTTCCTTTTCTGGTAGTTGCGCTGGCAATGCTTCTTGGATTCTGCCGGGCCCAGCATCACGAGCGCGAAAGCCTACGCGAGGAACTCGAACAACTGCAGGCGACGATCCGGCAGCGGGAGAAGGAGCGCGACTCTGCTTTGCAGGAACTGTTCCTGCGCTTCTCCGAGGATGGCAAGCTCAACAAGGAAAAGAGCCAGTTCCAGGCCAAACTTGCCGAGTACGAGAAGTACGCGGCGCTGACCCAACTCGCGCTTGGAGCCGCACATGAAATCAATAATCCCTTGCTGGGAATTCTTTCTCACCTCGAATTGGAGCTGAAAAATGCCCCGAGCGAGGGACGCCATGAGATCGAACAATGCATCGAGGCGGCGCGGCGGATCTCGGTGACACTGCGCAGTCTGATGAATTATGCGCGGCCAAGCCCGCTGATCCTGAGCAAGCTCAACCTGCATCGTCTGGTCGCAGAGACGCTCGCTTTTCTAGAGCATCAGCCCATGCTGCACGGGCGAATCCTTGAAAACCGGCTTCCTCCCGATCTGCCCAACATCCGTGTGGATGCCAACCAACTCTCGCAGGTGCTCATGAACCTGCTGCTGAATGCTGCGCAGGCGACTCCTGAGGGAGGACGCATCACGGTATTTGCCGAGCGCTCACGTTCTGCCGATAGCATCGAGATCCGCATTGTCGATACCGGCTGCGGGATTCCACCCGACGTGCTCCCTCACGTCTTTGAACCATTCTTTACCACCAAGCGCGGGAAGGGAACCGGGCTGGGGTTGAGCATCAGCCAGACCTATGTGCGCAGCCATGAGGGCGAGATCCAGGTCGAGAGCGCGCCGAATTGCGGAACGACCGTGACCATCACTCTTCCTCTCCGCCAGCCCGAAGGGGCGCACGTCGATAGCGCGAGGAGAACTCGGTATACATCCCACGTCGTTGCTGCGGCGGCTGAAGAAAGAGCCGGTGCTGAACTAGGATTTGTCTGGCTAGCATTGAAACTAGGGCTGCCTCTTGCCAGGCACAAGCAGAAAAGCAGATTCCTCGGCTGCGCCTTCGGAATGACAACGATTAAGTGGCGGAATCCTCGGCTGCGCCTTCGGAATGACAATGATTAAGTGACAGACTCCTCGGCTACGCCTTCGGAATGACAACGATCATGTGACACTTGATCAAATACTGTCGATCAGGTTGGAGCGAGTTCCCGCTTACGCTGTGACCATCTTTGCCGACCAGCTCTTTACGAATTCTCCGAAGCGGTCGAGCGCCTTGGGGAAATTATCTCCGGCGGCGGCAAAGCCCAGGCGGAAATGCGAGGGCACGTCGAAACAATCGCCGGGAGCCAGCAGGATTCCATGCTCGGTGGCGGCCTGGCAGAACGGGCGGGCGCTCTCTCCGGTCACCAGCCAGGGGAACGCCGTCATGCCGCCTCGCGGCGGAATCCAGCCGAGCACGTCGCGATGGGCCGCCATGAAGCGATCGAGGATTTTGAGGTTCCGGGTGGCGGCTTCCTGGGCCTTGCCGAGCACGACGTCACGTTGGCGGATGGCGATTTCGGAAAGAATTTCTCCGGTGGTGGTGTTGGAGATCGAAAAGTAGGCGCGTGCGTTCCAATATTGCTGGCGACGCCGGGCGTCGTGCTCGATCATCCATCCCGTGCGCACTCCGGAAATCGAGAATGCCTTGGATAGGTCAGCGATCACGGTGGCGTGTTGTAAGTGCGCGGCGGATTTCGTTGGCCTTCCGTGGTAGATGGGGTGGTAGACCTCGTCACTCACCAACTGGATTTCGCGCTGGGCGGTGAAGTCGTGCAGGGCCTCCATTTCGCTATCGCTGATGGTCGAGCCTGTTGGGCTATGCGGGCTGTTGACGAGGATCAGCTTGGTCTTCGAGTCGGCGAGGTGCTTGATCTCATCGGGATCAATGCGAAAGCCGTTCTCGCGGCGCACGCGATAGAAGCGGGTTTCCAGTCCAAGCGATTCCGGGAGCGCCGAGAAAGTAGTGAATCCGGGCAGCGGGATGACTACGTTCGCGCCCGGTTCGGCGGCTAGCCACATCAGGGCCACGAGGGCTTCGGAGGCGCCAGTTACAATTTGGACGGCCTCGACCGGTACACCCTGCATTTCAGCGATCGCTTCACGCAGACTGTCGGCACCGGCGGGACGGCCGTAGACCAGGTTATGGTTCAGGAAGCGGTGGCGCGTTTCGTCGTCGGCGAGAGCGAGAATGTCGTTTACAGTCCAGGTCGGTCCGGTGCTTGCACCGAGGTTGAATTCAATGTCGTGCTCGTACTGGTCGAGCCAGGCATCGAGCAGGAAAGGCTTGAGTTGCATGCGAGCACCTCGAAGGACAAGTCGATTCTGGTTATTGATTCCCCGAGTCGGGACCCGGATGATTTTTAAGTTCGCAGGAGGAACTTCATTGCGTGTCGGTTCCAATTTGGGTCGCTTATCCGCGATTTAAGGGGTCCGTCCCGGACGCCTGAAACTCTGTTATGGGCCAATGCGCCTTATCTTCTGGTCCGATCACTCCATCACTCCAACGCTGCAAAACGCAGTGGTTCGTCACGCTCGGCGAGATGGTCTCGATGGGTAATAATCCGTTTCTAATCAACAATCTGCAAAATACATACAAATTGTTACTGACGTGCTCTCTCTACATTGTGGCCGTCGCTTGACCCAGAATGGGCGACACCCAAAACCGAGGGCATCATGTCCATACTTTTCGTATTGCTGACCTTCCTCGTAATCATCTCCGTCAACTATCTCTGGTTCCGTCCAGCGCAGGCACTGCCGGTTACCGCTCAGGCCTCGCTCAAGGCGCTTTCTCCGGTGATGACTCAGCAAGCCGGATTTGCCATTCCCCAGCACTATAGCTTTCATCCTGGGCACACCTGGGTGTTACGCGAGGGGCAGGAAGACGCGCGCGTCGGATTCGACTCGTTCACGGCAGATCTGGTGGGCAAGATCGAGCGCATCGAAGTGGCGAAACCGGACCGCTGGGTTCGACAGGGACAGAGACTCATGACCATCTATGGCGACGGATTCTCGTTCGAACTGGTGTCGCCGATCGAAGGCGTCGTTACGCACGTTAATCAGGACGTCATTCAGAACCCGGCGCTTGCCTTGGGTGATCCGTACAAAGATGGCTGGATCGCCACCCTCAAGGCGCCCGACTTCAACACGAACCAGCGCAACCTGATGCAAGCGTCGATGGTCGCGCCCTGGATGCACTACAACCAGACCCGACTCAATGCTGAGATTGCGAAACTCAATCCCGCCCTCGCGCAAGATGGCGGAGTTCCCGTCAACGGTCTTCTGCAGCGCGTTAACCCGGAGCTGCGCCAGAGGATCATCACCGAATTCTTTCTCAACTGAACGGCTCGGGACTAAGGAGAACGCAATGCCCAAGAGCAAAGCAATCCTGATTGACATCACCAAGTGCATCGGTTGTCTCAGTTGTGAGGCGACCTGCAAACAGCTCCACGGATTTCCGCAGGACCCCGAGCCGAAGCTATCGCCGACCGCGTTCACCATTGTCGAAGAGCACAGTGACCGCTACGTCCGGCGCATGTGCATGAACTGTCAGGATCCGGCGTGCGCGTCGGCGTGCCTGGTCGGCGCTCTCAAGAAAACCGAACTGGGCCCGGTCACCTACGAATCGTCGAAGTGCATCGGGTGCCGCTACTGTCTCGTGGCGTGCCCATTCAACGTGCCGCGTTATCAGTGGTCGAAGCTCGCGCCCTTTGTTACCAAGTGCGATATGTGCTATGCACGGCAGGCGAAAGGGCAGCCCCCGGCCTGCGTCGAAGCCTGTCCCGTGCAGGCTTCCATCGTCGGCTGGCGCGATGAAATCCTGGAAGAGGCCCAGCGACGCATTCTCTCCGACACCAACTACGTGAAGCACATTTACGGCAGTGAGGAAGTCGGAGGCACATCGGTTTTCTACATCTCTGATGTACCTTTTGAAAAACTAGGATTTACCAAGGTCGAGTCGCAGCCTATGCCCGTCCTCACCGCGAACGCCCTGGGGGATATACCGACGGTGGTGAGGGTAGGCGGCGGACTTCTCGCCGGACTCTACTGGATCACCAACCGCAGGAAACTGGTGGCGCTGGCTGAGGCCGCAGAATCTGCACGGTCAGGCAAGGGAAAGGATCCGCATCATGACTAATTTCCGGCTTCCTAAACTTACATTCTGGCGTACCGTTGTCGTCGCCATATTTCTCGCAGGAGCCTATGCCGCCTATGCGCGCTTCGCGCTGGGCTTTCAGGCATCGACCAACCTCGTCGACTCTCAGCCTTGGGGTTTGTGGGTTGGCCTGGGCACACTCTGCGGAGTAGGGATTTCGGCGGGAGGCTTCGCCATCGCTGCCGCGGTGTATCTGCTCGGATTCGAGCGTTACCGCCCGGTGGTCCGCGCAGCGGTGCTGCTGTCGTTCCTCGGATATCTCACGCTCATCGTGGGGATGATGTACGAACTCGGTCTGCCCTGGAGGATCTGGCATCCGATTGTGATGTGGAACCGGCGGTCGGTGCTGTTCGAGGTTTCGTGGTGCGTGATGCTCTACACCACGGTTCTGTCTCTCGAATTTTCTCCTTCGCTGGTCGAGAAAATTCCCTGGGTGCGGCTGCGCGAACTCTACCTGAAGTGGCACCATCATCTTCTGATTGCGCTGGTCCTGGTTGGAGCCATCCTGTCATCGCTGCATCAATCGTTCCTTGGCGGGCTCTACCTGCTGGCGAAGGGCAAGGTCGATCCTCTCTGGTACAGTTCGTATCTGCCGACCCTGTTTTATCTCTCGGCGGTGCCGGCAGGGTTGGCAGCAACGATCATGGCCGTCTATCTGTGCAATCGGTCGCTGAATGCGCGGGTCGATCCCCGTGTGCTTTCAGAGATGAGCCAGATCATTGCACCGATGTTGTACGTCTATGCGCTGCTGCGGGGCATCGACCTGGTTACGCACGGAGGCGCCGGTTATCTGTTCAAGTGGCGCGAGGAGAGCCTCCTGTTCTGGTTTGAGATTGCGATGTTCGTCATCGCTCCGGTATTCCTGCTGAGCCAGTCCAAAGTGCGTAACAACCCGAATGCGCTTTACGGCACCTGCGCGCTCGTCGTGATGGGATTTATGGCCAACCGGCTGAATGTCTCGATCACGGCGTTTCAGGCGAGTTCCGGCTTTTACTACATTCCCAAGTGGACCGAATTCGCGCTCTCGATGGCAACAGTTACGGCTGCTGGGGTAGCGTTTCACTACGCAGTGATCTATCTGGAAATTCTGCCCAGAAGCACCCCGGCCAAAAACTGGATGACCAGACATCCAGCTACAGCCTGATATTCGGGATTCGTTCGAGGGCCCCGCTCCTGTCTCGCGAACCAGCGTGGCAGAGCGGGGCTTCTCGTTTGCGGAGGAATTACGAGCAGAGCGCTTACGAATCGTGTTTTATGTAGCGGTAAAAGCGCGGCTGTCCACGGCTTTTCCAGTATTGGTTCTGGTAATCGTCAACAGCAGGTCCCCTGCTCAACAGGCTCAGAAACTTGTGTCCTGAGGGACGAATCACGATTCCCACATGCCCGTGCCAGACGACGAGATCGGCCGGTTGGGGGTGCGATACCTGGCGGAATCCAGGCACACCGTCATACAGATCGTCGGAATCCGCATAAGGGTAGGGAAATCCAGCGCGCTCATAGATGGCGTGCACCAGGTGCGAGCAATCACGGCCGGCATCGCGCGTCCTTTTGGAGTGCAGCGCGACGGCGATCACCGAGGAACGGTCGCGAGGGCTTAGAGTCGTACGCTTTTCCGGTACGTGGGGCGGCTTCGCGGCAGAAGGTAAAGCTTGATTCGTGCCCTGGGCTCGTGACGTAACTCCGCCGCAGAGCGCCAAGGCGCACGTCGCGGCCATCACGGACTGGAAACCACTCTGCATCGCCCTATTTTGATGCCATTTTGCGTTCGGCAGGGAGGTTACTTTTGTGAAAGCCCTCTTTCGCACTCAAAATTTTCAGCCTAGTTCCAGGGGAAGCTAGATACCGAAGTGGTAAACACTCAACGAAAAGCAAACGTGGAGGCGAGTTGTCCGACGTTCACCGGTTCACTTGCACGGGAGCGATCGTCGCGTGAAAACCGAATTCAACGGCGAGCGGGAGGAGTCTAAGTCCCACGGCGCGCATCGCATAGGGGCGATGGCGGGTCCCGAAGAGGAAATTGGAGATTTGGAGAGGTACAAACTTCGGCATAGGCGCGTGGCTTTTGAGCGGAGCCGAAAAAGCGTACGTGCAGTCGCCTTCCACAAGGAGGTCTTCGAGGTCGAGTGAGTTCGAGGTTTTAAGCACGCGGGGGCAACCGAGGGTGGTCACCCCCTGAACCCAGTCTCCTCTGTCGTTATAAGGGCAGAAAAAGAATGGAATGACGGGGTAACAGAACTGCGTGCAGGCTACAGCGTAGATGAGTTAGATGCCTCTTTCAGTGACCCCAGTCACAACTTCACACCCGAGACGCGGTCGGACGGACAACTTGAGTGCAATCTTGATTCATACTTCGCAACCGTGACTATCAGTGTGATTTAAATCACATCAAACTTATTGTCACTGTAGCGTCGTTGATAGCGCGGCTGACAACATTTGTCGGCGGGATGTCGATTTGTGTCACGCGCAATATGTGATCACAATCACACTAAGTATAACGCGACTGCAACCACACGCTAACTACACGACTTACGTAGCACCAGAACGCACTTACCTAGTGGTCTGGCAGATGCAAGCAATGCCAGCAGAGATAGTTAGCGGTTCTTAAGTGATTATCTCGATAGTTCTGACGAGAGACGAGGAGAGGATAACGTTCAATGTCTAAACAAAAAGGCTTTTCGTTGATTGAGTTGCTAATTGTTGTTGCCATCATTCTCATCATCGCGGCAATTGCCATTCCGAACTTGCTTCGCGCCCGCATGGCGGCCAATGAGTCGTCGGCTGTCGCCTCGATCCGTACCATCAACAGTGCTGAAGTCACCTACAACTCGACCTATCCAACGGGCGGCTTTTCGCCGGATCTCGTGAGCCTAGGTGGCGCGATAGGCGCGGCTTGCGTTCCTAAACAGGGGACGGCTTGCTTGATCGACGCCGTGCTTGCCAACAATGGCAACCCGGCCGGCAGCGGGAAGAGCGGCTACCTGTTCGCGACCGGTGCTGGCACAGTGTCTGGCGGCGTCAACGTCGGCTACACGGTCGCGGCGGTGCCGATTACGATCAACCAGACAGGTCTTCGCGGGTTCTGCGCCGAGGAAGATGCAGTGGTTCGCGTTGATCCGGCTGGTGTTTGCTCTGTTACAGAAGCGGGCGTCCTGACATTCAACCCCCTCAACCAGTAACCGGCTTCGGCTGAAACTAAGCGAGGGAAGAGAGCAGCAAGCTCGGCTTGCTGCTCTTTGTTGTGTGCGGCCCAAAAGGGCATAGTCTTCCCATCCGGCCGCCGTCTGGAATCCGATAAAACTTTGGGGTTCGGGCCAAATTGTGGCTTCCTCATATATCGGAAGAAGCGGCGACAGATGACGTGGCGCGCGACGCCGTACCACAGCCGCCAGGGCGGCGGCGCTATTATGGGACGGAAGAAAAAAGGCACCGTGCGCTTTTGGCGAGCATCTGACTCTTGCTGAGCTTGTCTCGTGCGAAGATATAGACCTGAACTGTGGCCGCATCCGACCAAATCCAAACCTCGACGTTCCGCCGAGTCTTCAAGGCCTTTCACTACCGCGATTTCCGTCTTATGTGGATCGGTGCCTGCATGTCGAGCATCGGCACGTGGATGCAGATCGTCGCGCAGGGATGGCTGATTTATCGCTTGAGCCATTCAGCGTTCCTGCTGGCTCTCGATCAATTCCTGGCGGGGATTCCCATCTTTCTGTTCTCCCTGATCGGTGGAGTCGTCGCGGATCGGACTGAGCGCCGCAAGATTCTGCTGGCGTCGCAGTACGTTCAGATGGGGAGCGCTGCGATGTTGACGATTCTCGTGGCCCTCGGGCTGACGCACGTTTGGCCGATCCTCTGTCTCTCGTTCGTTTCGGGTTTTGCGCAGGCTTTTGGCGGGCCCGCATATCAGGCACTGATCCCGACGTTGGTCGATCGCGACGACATGCCGAACGCCATCGCATTGAATTCCATTCAATTCAATTTGGCAGTGACAGTTGGTCCGGCGCTGGCGGGGATTACCCTGGCTCGTCTCGGAGAGAAATGGTGTTTCGGCTTGAACGCGCTTTCGTTCCTCGCACCCGTTGTTTCCTTGTCGATCATTAGCGCGCGTTACCTGCCGGAGAAGTCCGGCGAATCGATGTTCAAGAGCCTGGAGCAGGGAATTCACTTCATCTGGCGTCAGGGCGCGATGGTGGCGCTCATCATTCTGGCGTTCACGATGACGTTCCTAAGCATGCCGATGCGGACGTACCTTCCGGTGTTCGTGAAAGACATTTTCCATCGCGGCCCGGAGACCTATGGGAACCTGCTATCGCTAATGGGAGTGGGGTCGATCGTCGGCTCGCTGGGCGTGGCGAGTCTGGGGAACATATCGAAAAAGGGGCGATTCGCGCTCAGCATGCTGATGTTGCTGGGGGCGGGAATTGCGGGATTTTCTCTTTCGAAATTTCTGCCGGTGAGTTACGCCATGCTGCTGCTCGTCGGGGCATCGATGATGGCGGTCTTTGCGACGGTGACCTCGCTCGTGCAGTTGAGCGTGACCAACGAGATGCGCGGGCGGGTGATGAGTGTTTATAACTTTGCGTTTCGCGGCGGGATGCCTATCGGGAATCTGGTTTCAGGATGGCTGGTGCCGGCCTATACCGCGCCCGTTGTATTGGGGGTGAACGGATTCCTGCTGATCGCGGTGGCGCTCTATTTCCTGCTGATGCAGCGGCGGGTGGCGGCATTGTAGAGTTGGAAATCTGCAGGC
>Ga0210402_10001009_pt1 | contig 29984 bp, 24 predicted proteins | sample IncBWC7MmetaG_FD_161055 | JGI IMG/M metagenome (GOLD analysis project Ga0210402, IMG submission 161055) | Forest soil microbial communities from Barre Woods Harvard Forest LTER site, Petersham, Massachusetts, United States - Inc-BW-C-7-M | ecosystem: Environmental > Terrestrial > Soil >...
AGTCTCTGGCACCGCATGCACCGCACCGCCACAAAACCGGGCGGTCAGGCCCGGGGGCCTGCAATTGAGGGCGAGGCGGTTCAGAAACACATCGACGAAACCTCGCGCGGGAATATTTCACTGGCCGCACTGCTTGTTGACCGGGTGTTTTGCCAGTTTGCCGAATGCAATATCCAAGGACGCTGTGCCGATTGCTAGACTGATTCGAGCGATACAGCCTGATCGAAACCGGGAATGGGGACAGAATGATTAAGAATTGTACGCCCGCTGCCATTGGCGCGATTTATCTGGCGATATGTTCGGGGCCGGCCGCGGTCGCCCAGGTAAACGCCGACCGGGCGAACCAATACTTCGGGGAGGCGGCCGCACTCTGTGCGCATGAGGGCGGCAGTCTTTGGAAGACCTCTCTCTGCGGCCCTATCGTAATTTACGATGCATCCACAAAAACCATCGCGACCAACCAACCGGCGCCGGCGGCCAGCAAGCCCCCGGTGCTGGGGTACGCGAATGCCGCCATGGATTGGGGCGGCACGCGGTGGAGCACGTTGGTGTGGTAAACGATCTCACAAGATCAACACCTGCGAGCGCAATTGATGGTCCATGAGCTCTTCCATCGCATTCAGCCACAGCTCGGATTGCTCGGTCAGGAGGGCCACAATGAGCACCTGGACACATTGGACGGGCGATACCTGATCCAACTGGAATGGAGGGCGCTGGCGAGGGCACTTGGGTCGCGAGGTCAAATTCGCCAGGCGGCCCTCAGCGACGCCGTGAGTTTCCGCGGCGCGCGGCGGCGCCTTTTTCCCGACGCAGGTGAGAACGAGCGGAGGCTCGAGATCAACGAAGGGCTGGCGCAGTATACGGCGACCGTGGTTACCACGGCCTCACTGGAGGAAGCCGAACAGGATGCCGTGTACCAGCTTATGAATGCTCCGCTGAATGCAACCTTCATTCGAACCTTCCCTTATGGTATGGGGGCAGCGTATGGCTTGCTGTTGGATAGCCTTGCGCCTGGATGGAGGCAGCGTATCCAAGTCACTGACGATCTTGGGGGCCTGGCAGCGATTGCCGCGAATGTGCGGCCCCAGGAAGAGGCCGGTCCCGTAGTCAGCCGCTATGGTGGCCGTGAGCTGAGGAGTTTTGAAGAAAGGCGCGATGCCGAGCAGAAAGAGAGGGTGGCTGAACTGCGGCGACGCTTTGTGGATGGTCCGGTCCTTTTGCTGCCGCCCGCGAAGAGCTCGGCCTTCACTACGGCCGGTATGATTCCGATTCCGGGGGTTGGCACTCTGTACCCGAAGTTCCGGGGCAGCGGCGATTGGGGAACCGTCGATGCGGCTTCCATCGTAGTGAGTAACCGCGGGCTGATTGTGCCTTCTCCGATGTCTCATGATGCACGTAGCGCGGCGGGGGACGGCTGGAAAGTTGCGGTTTCGGCCGGCTGGAAAATCGCCGGCGGGGCCCGTGGCGGCGACTACGAGTTGGTTCGCGAACTGGTTCGCTAACCGGTACGCGACATGGCGGTACGCGACATGGTTGGCAACCGGGGGCGCGGAGCCGGGCGGCCAATCGCAGGACAAACTGCCGCCCTGGCCGCTTATCCGGATGTGAAAGGGAGGACTCGCCGCGGTGATGCCGGCAATTCAAAGGGCCAGGTCCCGTAGACGCTTCGACCCGGCGCGGCTGGCTACGATACGGGCTCCATTCTTCATTACCACCTCAACTCGCGCCGTGTCGAAAGGTTCTATCGAATTCACAAACTCCAGATTGATGAGATGCGATCGATGAATTCTGAGGAAGTGCGTGGCCCCCAATTGAGCTTCCAATTCGGAAAGGCGCACACTGACCAGATACTGTTTCGAAGCAGCGTAGATGGTTACGTAGTCGTCAGCGCCCTGAGCGCGTTCCAGACAGGCCAGCGGAATGGGCACGATGCGGTTGCCTTCGCGCACGAAGACTCTGGATAGTGTATGCGCGGGCTGGAAACATTCTCGCGCGCGAACTGCCAGGGATACCGCCGGGCCATTCAGGGCGGCTTGCGCCCGGCGCAGAACCTTGGCGAGCCTTTCGCGCCCAAAGGGCTTCAGCAGGTAGTCCAGCGCGCCTAACTCAAACGCCGTTATCGCATATTGATCGAACGCCGTGGTGAAGATCACCTGCGGCTCATAGTCGAGTTGCTGCAGCACCTGCAAGCCGGTAGCGCCCGGCATGACGATATCCAGGAAGAGCAGGCTGGGCCTGACATCGTTGGCAATCGCAATCGCCGTCAGGCCGTCCTGCGCTTCTCTGATTTCGCCCATCCAACCGAACTCGACAAGGTGCGCGCGAAGCGTACGCCGGGCAAGCGGTTCATCATCGGCAATCAGTACCGTGCCTGTCATAACCGTGCCTGTCACAGAGGCTGACCGGTGACCTGACCTCGCTCACCTTGGGTATCGCCCGGCGCCGGAATGTCAAAACACGCCTGAAAACCCTCGGAACCACTCTGGACCCGCAGTTGTACGCCGGGTCCAAATGAAGCCAGCAAACGCTCCCGGAGCGACTTGAGGCCGAACTGGTGCGACTTGCCGGTTTCCCGGCCTTCTCCCGGCCCGTCGTCACGAACCGTGACCCGCAGCGTTCCATCGCGGCATGAAGTGCCGATCCAAATCGAGCCCCCCTCGGGACGGACGGATATGGCGTGATGAACGGCATTTTCCGCCAGAGTTTGAATCGAGAACGGCGGTATGTCGAAATGGAAGGATCCCGGATCGATCTGGAGGTTCACTTTCAGCCGATCTTCATAGCGAAGTTGCTCAAACGCGATGTACTGGCAGGTGAAAGTGTACTCCTCCGAGAATTCAACCAACTCACGGCCGTTCTCTTTGAGGGTATACCGAAGCATGTCGCCGAGACGTTCAATGGCGCCTTCCGCCAGGTGCGGCCGGAACTTCACCAGAGCGGCGAGAGTGTGTAGCGCGTTGAACAGGAAATGGGGATTCAGACGGGCGCGAACGGCGTCCATCCGCGCCGTTGCCGCCAACGATTCGGCACGGATGGCAAGCATTTCTTTTTCGTGGAGGCGGTTTCGCGTTTGCACCGCATAACAAACGCCCGCAAATAGCCCATAAATCCACACGCCGGTCAGCAACTGCCAGCCAATGATCCGTGAGTTCCAGAAATCCGAAATGACCGAACCGCGCCGGATCGATTCCAGGACGCAGATGGTCAGGTTCCAGAGAACGCTATACGCCGTGGCCAGACCTGCGTGAAACAGGTAGAAAGAGATCGCCGGATGGAGAGGCCACGGCCAGCGCCTGCAAGTGTGCCAAACATAAGCTCCGATCAGCATGGCAGTCCCCATACTGATGCTGCTGGAAGCCAGGGCGCCCTGCAGGCTCATCTGACCATAGGTAGCGGCAATGAGCACCCACACCGCAAAGAAGGGCAGCCACGCCACGATCAAAATGATGTAACGCCTGAGAGCCTTCACCGTTTGGCCATCGTAGACATGAATCACGCTCTCAGTTTGCCTGGAGCCAGGGATGGATTCAACCGAACCGGTCCGCCCATTCACGGCATGGCCTCGCTCGTCATCGTCTCACTCGTCATCGTCTCACCCGTCATCGTCTCACTCGTCTTCAGGGTGCATCACCTTGCGTGGTCGAGTGTCGAAGAGAAGGCACATGCCGAAAAGGACGGCGTTCGCCAGGTTTAGTCCGCAAGGGACCAATATGCCCCTCAGGAAAGGTGAAAGCCGCACTGCCGGTACCATGCATAAGACGAATACCAATGGGCTGGCAAGGGCGCCCCAACGTGGGTACGCGCTGCGTCCCAATGACACGGCCCAGGCGAACACCAGCGAGTAGACCAGCATACCGATCATGACTGCGGCGCCGAGACCCTGGTGGACCGGGCGAACGGCGGCTGCGATGCCGGCCAGAGTCTCCGCGGAAGCACCTTGAGAGCTTGCCTGTTTCATCGCCAGGCCGATGGGCGCGAACATGGCATGGAAGGCCGCTCCGAGGGTGAAGGCTGTGGCGCTGCTCGCAAGAAAGAGGTTCGCCAAACGGCCGTCCCTCGGGAGCAGGCCGCGAGAAACGAACCAGAAGCCGGCAATCTCCGCGAGGATTGCGGGCACGCCCAGAAAATGGCCAATAGTAAGGTCAGTGACTGATACATCCATCAGGTAAGCATAGTTTGCCGAGCCCACGTGGGCTGAGACACTGGTGTACTGCAGTTCCAGGTCGGCGGCCACAGCCGCCAGCGAACCGCCGAGGCCAAAGCCTCCATAAACGTGATTTTTCAACATCGTCATCGTCATGATATGCCTGGCTTACCGGCGCCCGGCAGAGTTGACCGAGACTTTTGATCGGTTCACCGAATTTCAGCGTAAATGCGCATGTTCCGCGACGATATTTAAGCCATGGCGGGTTCAGCCCAATCCGGGTACCAGCGAGCCGGTCCGGGAGCGAGTGCGACGGCCCCGCATTCACTCGTGAGGCGAGCCGGGCCGAAGCGCGGCGCGCTGGCGATCGCCATAGTTTCCGCACTTTCATTCCCGGGCGGAGTCAGAGCGGCGGGGCCTGCTTCCGGACGCGGCACGGTATCGAAAATTGTCGAGCAGATTCAGCGGGCCGATTACGAAGGCGATCGGAGCGCGCTGCAGCGTCTCTACGAAGGCCTGGCGCCGTTTAACGACGACAAAGAACTTGGGTTTCAGGTCTGTTACTGGCGCGGGTTCGCTTTGTGGCGCCGGGCGTTGAACGGGTTCAACGAATCAGCCGGGCGCGCCGGCCTGGAACACGACCTTCAGTCGGCCGTGAAGGAGTTTGAGGCTTCGTCCCGCCGGAATCCCGCCTTCGTCGAGCCGAAGATAGCGGCCTTATCCTGCATATCAAGCCTGCTTTTCTTAACTCAGAACGATGCCTCCCGGGTGCACGACTTGCTGGTGAAAGGTCTGCCACTATTGAGAGAGGCGCAAGCGGCAGAGCCGGAAAACCCGCGCCTGTTGTGGGTGCTGGGCGCCAGAGCGTGGTACAACCCACCGGAAAGGGGCGGCGGAGAGGCGATCGCGCTGGAGACCTACCAGAAGGGGCTGCTGGCTGCGCGCCAGCACAAGGCCGCCGCGAACGAGCCGCTGGTTCCCAATTGGGGCGAACCGGAGTTGCTGATGAATCTAGCCTGGTCTAACCTCCATCGGCAGGAGCCCGATCTCCATTCGGCGGAGCAGTACGCGCTTCAGGCACTGGCGCTGGTGCCTTATTGGCACTATGTGCGAGACATTCTTTTGCCGCAGATTCAAGACGCGAAGCGCAAGCGGAGGCACGAATGAGATTTCATTCGAAAGGTTTAGACACGCGGCTCGGACAGCCCGCCGGCGATTGGTGCGGAAGATGAATGCCGCATATTTTGCCGAGGCCGTGCTGGCCGCAACCGTCGTCTCCTCACTGACGGACTGGTTCTTCTTCGGGGTGCTCTTTCACGCCCGTTATCAGGCCTATCCCGAGGTCTGGCGTAGAGAATTTTCCGGCGGAAACGAGTGGAAGGCGGTCCTGATGGCCACCATCGTCTCCGTAGTCATGGCCTGCGCATTTCTGTACCTCTTGCACCGGCTCGGGCTGCATGGTTATGTTCAACCACTCCAACTCGCGGTGGCGATTTGGCTGATCGCCGCCTTGCCCGCCACTGTTACTAACTTCATCTTCATCAAGTTGCATCCCGGAATCCTGGTTTCCCATTCTCTAGGCTGGCTGCTGCGGCTGGCGGTATTCGCGGCATCGTTCGCCGCGATTCTCGATCGATGAGTGACCCGTGCCAACATATTAATTTGGCACCGCTCCCCATCGATCCGCTGCTCCCCGGCATTCTCACCCATCTCCGGAGTGCCACCACCCTCGTTCTCGAAGCGCCGCCGGGGGCGGGCAAAACTACGCGCGTGCCGCCGGCGCTGCTTAGCCTGGACCCGCGCCAGGTCCTCGTCCTCGAACCCCGCCGCCTGGCCGCGCGGTTGGCCGCCCGCTTCGTCGCTACGGCACAGGGTGAGGCCGTCGGCGAAACCGTCGGCTATCAGGTCCGCTTCGAGGAAGTAGCCGGCCCGCGAACGCGTTTGCGCTTCCTAACTGAGGGCGTGCTCACGCGCCGCCTGCTTTCGGACCCCACCCTCTCCCATGTCGCCTGCGTGGTGCTCGATGAATTCCACGAGCGCCATCTGGAAGGCGATCTTGCCCTCGCCCTGCTGCGGCGTCTGCAGCGCACCGCGCGTCCCGACCTGCGCCTGGTGGTCATGTCGGCTACGCTCGATGCCGCGCCCATCGCCCGGTACCTTGGCGGCGCCGCCATCATGCGCTCCGAAGGCCGCCAGTACCCGCTCGAAATCGAATACACACCGCACTCGCCCGCGCCGCTCGAATCCCAGGTTGCCGCGGCTCTCCACCGCCTGCGCAACCTGCCAGGCAACCTGCCGGGCCACGTGCTGGTCTTTCTTCCGGGCGCCGCCGAAATCCGCCGCGCGCAGACGGCCTGCGCACCGCTGGCGCAGCCGAACGGCTGGCGCGTGCTGCCTCTTTACGGTGACCAATCGCCCGAGGAGCAGGACCGCGCCATCGCGCCATCGGCGCAGCCGAAGATCATCCTTTCGACCAACGTCGCGGAGAGCTCGATCACCATCGAAGGCGTCACCGCGGTCATCGATAGCGGCCTGGCGCGCATTGCCGGCCACTCGCCATGGTCAGGGCTGCCCACGCTCCAGATCGGCCGCATCAGCCAGGCCGCCGCCAACCAGCGCGCCGGCCGCGCGGGCCGCACCGCACCAGGCCAGGCCATCCGCCTTTACCCGCTGGAGGATTTCGTCCGCCGCCCGGCACAGGACACGCCCGAGGTCCAGCGTGCCGACCTGGCCCCGACGCTGCTGCTGCTGAAGTCGATGGCGCTGAACTGGATGGGGAGCGATGCGCTTGCATGGCTGGACCCGCCGCCCGACGCCGCCACCGGGCACGCCGAAGATTTGTTACGCCAACTGGGGGCCTTGGGGCAAGGAAATGTGCCTACGCCGCTGCTAAGGGAGATGGCGCGCTACCCGCTGCACCCGCGGCTGGCGCGCCTGATTGTGGAAGCCCGCCGCCGCGGTGTGGGCGAAGACGGCTGTACCATCGCCGCCCTGCTCAGCGCCGGCGAACGCCTCCCCGCGCGCCCCGCGCACGCCACGCGGTCTGACCTCCTGGTCCTAATGGAATCGGAATGGGAGCCGCGCACGGCCCAACTGGTTCGCCAGATCCGCCGCATCGTGGCTCCGTACATGCCGGCCGCTCCGCCGCGCCAGCAGTCGCGCGACGAAGATGCCGTGCTCATCTCCGTGCTGGCGGCGTTCCCGGATCGGGTTGCCAAACGCCGGCAGGATGCCGAACTGCAGCTTGCCGCCGGCGGGCCGGCGCAACTGGCGCCTTCCAGCACCGTCACGGACTCGCCGTTGCTGGTCGCGGTAGAAGCCGAAGACCGCAAGGACCAGAAGTCGCCGCTGGTCCGAATTGCCAGCGCCATCGAGCCCGAATGGCTCCTCGATCTCTTTCCCGAACGCCTTCGCGAAACCACGCACGTCGAGTGGAACCGCACTGCGGAGCGGGTGGAAGCCGTGAGCGCGCTGATGTTCGACCAGATCGCCATCGAAACGCGCCGCAGCGTGCCCGGCGCCGAGGCCGCCGCCGCGCTACTGGCGGAAAAGGCGGCCGAGACCGGTCTGGCGCGTTTCGCGGAGCCCGAAGAGACTGCCGCCTTCCTGGCTCGCGCCGCCTTCGCCGCGCGCCATGGCAACGTCCCGCCGCTTGGCCCCGAGGCTCTGCAGGACGCCTTGCGCGGGCTCGCCACCGGCCTCAAGAGCTTCGCCGAACTGACAGCCGCGGCCCGCGATGGCGGACTGCTCCGCGCCCTGGAACAACAGCTTCCGCAATCCGCCCGGCGATGGCTCGAAGAGGTGGCTCCCGAGCGCATCCGTCTACCGGGCGGACGCCAGTTGCGGGTGCATTACGAACCGGACCAGCCGCCGTGGATTGCCTCCCGCCTGCAGGATTTCTTCGGCATGCGCGAAACGCCCGCCGTGGCGCGCGGCGCCGTTCCGGTGGTGGTCCGGCTGCTTGCGCCCAACCAGCGTCCGGTGCAGATGACCAGCGACCTGGCCGGCTTCTGGCAGCGCCTCTACCCGCAGGTCCGCAAGGAGCTGTCGCGCCGCTATCCAAAACACGCGTGGCCGGAAAATCCGCTCAAGTAGGCTCGGTTTCTGGTATAACAGATGTTCGTATAACAGATGCTCGTGCTGAGAATATGGCGCATTTTTGTGTTAAGACCCACACCCCCCGGACTGTCCAGAAGACTGCCCTGAAACGTTACGAACCGAAGCCGCCGCGAACCCCAACTCACGAAGAGATTGCGCGTCTGGCCTATTCTTATTGGGAAGCCCGCGGCCGGGAGGCAGGCTGCGGGGAAGTGGCTCGCGACAATACGGAAGCCGACTGGTTGCGGGCGGAGCGGGAGTTGAAACAACGCTTCGCTTCCGTCCCCATGTCTATTTGAAGAATGTCTATCTGAAGAACGTCATCTGAAGAACCGCGCCTCGTACTGAAAGGGCTCCGCCGGATTCACCCGGATTCTGGTGAAAGCCGGATGACGGGGATTAATGAGCCAATTCGACTCGACCGGGGCCAGAGCCGAAGGAACGATCAGTATCGCCGCCCGCTCCTTTCGCTCGAATTCGTTACCGATTTCCGCCAGCGCCGGGGGAGAAGGGACTTGCCGCCAGTCCACTGGCAATTGCTTCCGTGCGACTGATATTCGTGGCACATTGTCCGGGACGTCCGCCGTAACCACCACCAGATCCTTTGGCGGATCGTCGGAATCGAAGTGAACGAAGTATTCCAGCATCGCCAACGACAAGTGTTCAGCCGTGTAAGCGATCCTGACGCCTGGACTGGACCAGCGTCCGCCAAAGCGGTAGGCGCCTTCGCCATCGAGCGGCTTCTTGGAATACGGCTTCCGCAGGATTCGGAACACCCGGGTCAACTGACTCCGCCATACGCAATCCGGCCGAGAATGTTCTCAACCGCCCGGGCTCCCGGTTCCGTGTCCATCAACCCGAGCGGAACCTGCCCGCCCAGCGCCCGGTTGGGCCGTTTGAGCCATCGTGTCGCCGCCTGATCGTCGCCCAGATAGTGTTTGGCCAACGCCACAATCCGCGCCAGCCGGTACAGGCGGTCCGATTCAAACCGCGCCAATCGTCCTTCACGGCGCCGCCGTTGCAAGCTGCGGGGCGACAGATCCAAAGCCGTGGCTAACTCTTGCAGCGTGATGCCGGCCGACTGAGCCACCTCTTCGAGCGCTTTCTGAGGAAAGCCCTCACGAATGGCTGCCTGCAGGTCCGTTACCGTGTGCAGCGTTCGGCCGAGCACCGGCTCGCCGCCCAACTCTTCCGTAACCAAAAGTTCGTTTACCATTCTGTCGCCTAGTATAGCGCCATTTGGCGATCCTTGCACTCCGGCGTTTGTGCGCCGCTTACTTCTCTACCAGCCTCGCCTTGGCTTCCCGTGCCCACGTCTGGTACACATACCGATCCTTGTCCTGCTCCCACCTGCGCCGGCGGCAGGGCGTTCAACAGATCGTGCGCCACGGCTGGCACGTGGATGACAACTCCATTCAGGAAGCCCGGCGTCGGGCAGAGGCGATGGTACCAGAGTGAACCAACCTGCTACGTGATCACGCCTTTGCGGATCGCATATAGAATCAGTTCCGCTCCGCTGTGCAGATTCAACTTCTGCAGGATGTTGCCGCGGTGCGTCTCCACGGTGTAGAGGCTCAGGTTGAGAATCGCCGCCACATCCTTGTTGTTCCTCCCCTCAGCCAGCAGTTGCAGCACCTCGCGCTCGCGGGTGGTCAGCAAGTCGTAGCTGTCTTCCACCTGGCGCTCCCGCATCTGCAGCATATAGTCCTCCACCAGCATTTTGCTGATAGCGGGGCTGAAGAAGGCTTTGCCCTCGCTCACCGCGATGACGGCGCCGATCAGGTCTTGCTCCGCCGAGTCCTTCAGCAGGTACGCCCGCGCGCCGGCCTTCAGCGCCTTCAGGACGTAGCCTTCATCGGAATGCATGCTGAGGAAGACCACCGCGGCGTGCGGCACCTTGGCCGCAATCTGGCGCGCGGCCTCGATGCCGTTGAGTATCGGCATGGCCACGTCCATCACCACCACGTCCGGCGCGTGTTGCTCGGCCAGGGCCACGGCCTCGCGTCCATCGGCCGCGTCGGCAATCACGTGAAACCCGGCATGGCTCTCCAGCAGCAGGCGGAGCCCCTTGCGGACCACGGTGTGGTCGTCGGCCAGCACAATGCGGATGGTTTTCATGCCGGCTGCTTCCCGGCCAGCGGCAGCGTCACCCGCAACAGCGTGCCGCGGCCGGGCGCCGATTCCACCGCCAGTCTTCCATCCAGGTAGCCGACCCGCTCCTCCATGCCGAGCAGCCCCATGCCGCGCACCTGGCGGGCATCGAAGCCCCTGCCATCGTCCTCCACCGTCAGCCGCAGTTCGCCGGACCCCTGCCGCACCTGAATGTTCACGTTATGCGCTCCCGAATGCTGCACGCAGTTGTGCAGCGCCTCCTGCACGATACGGTAGACGCATGTCTTGTGATCCTCCGGAAGGTCTTCGGCCACCTGGTCCGCATCCACCTTTACCCACAAGCCGCCGCGTTTGGAAACCTCGCGCGCCTGCCACTGCAGGGCCGGCACCAAACCCAGATCGTCCAGCATGGAAGGCCGCAGCAACAACGCCATATTGCGCACCACGCTGATGGAGCCCTCCACCTGTTTCTTGATCTCATCAGCCTTGGCGGCAACCGCGTCGTTGTTGGCGGTGCGGATGAGAGTAGACAGGTTGGCCATCTCCACCAGCACGCCCGTCAGCGCCTGGCCCACTTCGTCGTGCAGTTCGCGGGAAATCGACCGCCGCTCGTTCTCCTGCGCCTCCAGCAGCCGCGCCGAAAGCTGTTGCAACTCCGCGCGCGCCGTGGCAATTTCGGTAAAGTGGCGCGCCGTTTCCGTCTCCAAAGCCAGAATCTTGCGAACGCTGAAGGCAGCCAGCAGAAGGCCCAGCCCGATGGTCAGCCCAATGGCGATTCCCAGCCGCCCCCGGAAGGTGGTAAAGATGGCTGCAACCCGCACCTTGCCGTCGTTAAGCTGCGACTCGTTGATGGCGCGGATCTGGTCCGCAATTCCCAGCATCGCCATGCGCCGGGGAAAGACCTCGTCGCGCAGGAAGAGATAGCCGTCCCGCTGCCGCTGGCTGGTGGTCCACTGGAAGACCGGCTCCAGCACGCGCCAATAGGCATCCAGTTCCTGCGTCAACACGTGGAACGGCCCAGCCTCCCGTGCGTTCAGCAGCGTCCGGTACTCGCCCAATGCCGCGTCCATGTCCTTCCTGCTTTCGCGCAGGCTATACCGGTGCCCCTCGGCCTTACCGCTCTCCGGCTCCAGCAGGTAGTCTCTCACGTAGGTGCCGGAGACGTAGACGTCGCCGCGAATCCGTTCCAGCAGCCGGGTGCGCAGCAGGAAATCCTCGCGGATATTATCATTCGCCGCTTGGATCTCGCGCAGCGACCGGACGCTATCGAGGCCCGCGAAAGCCATCAGAAGCAGCAGTCCGCCGAAGCCGGCCACCAGCACGTGGCGGCTGTGGAGCGACAAGACTTCAGCGGGTCGGGCCATGCTTCATCGTACACTTGTGGGGCCGTTGGTTAACCCGGGTTGGTGGCCAACCTGCGACGGCTTGTTGGTCCGCCTCTGGCGCCCTGCGGGCGGCAATAAACCCAGGCCGGCTCGCTGCCGCATCGCGCGGGCGGATTCGCAATCCGCCGCAGGATACCATCCCTGCCCCACAATAGGGTTATGGAATTCCAGATCGCACAAGCCATCGAAGTCCTCGAACGAACGCCGGTCGCCATTTCCGGGCTGCTGCGCGGAGTTTCGGATGTCTGGCTGAACGCCCGCGAAGGGCCGGACACCTTCAGCGCGATCGACGTTCTGGGCCACCTCATTTACGGCGAGCAAGCCGACTGGATACCACGTGCGCGGATCATCCTGGAGTGTGGCCCGGCCAAGACCTTCGAGCCGTTTGACCGGCGTGGCTTCGGATCTATCGTCGATGGCCAATCCGGCGAAGCTTTGCTCAGCCAGTTTGCCGAATTGCGCCGGGAGAGTCTGCTGGCGTTGCGCGGGTTCGACCTGGATGAAAGGCGGCTCGATTCCGCGGGCACCCACCCGGCGCTGGGCCGCGTCACCTTGCGCCAACTGATCGCCACTTGGGTGGCGCATGACCTGGGCCACATCGCGCAGATCGTGCGCGTGATGGCCAGGCAGTACGGCGAGGCGGTGGGGCCCTGGCGGGAGTATCTGACGATCGTGAAGTAGCCAGGCCCCTCAGCGCCGCGCGGCCGGCCAAATGATCGTTGGCCCGTGCTCTCCCATGGCCCCCAGGGTCTTCTTCGATGGTCGTTCGCGAGCCGTTCCTTACGATAGGACGATTCGTCCGCGATCGGAATCCGAATCTCGTCAGCCACGGCAAACTTCCGCCGTCTTTTGGAACAATCTGTGTGTCTATCCAGCGCGGAGGCGCATGCCGCAGCACCTGCGAACCGGACATCAAAATGCTAAAATCCTGAGGTGGAAAACCGCACGGAACCGAAGAGCCTGGGCCAATGGGTCCGCTACATCGTCGTGGCCCTGATCGCCCTCTTCCTTGTCTGGTGGATGCTGCGACTCTACGTTCTCTGAGCGCGCCAGCGACGGTGAAGACGTCGTCCTGCCCATTATCCGGGCAAATCACGCTAAGACTAGAATAAGAGGAAGTTAAATAATAAGTTGGACATTTGAGTGAAGCCCACAAGAAAAAGACAGGAATTCACGCAAAGCCGGTAGACTTTATGAGTTTGATCCATACCTGCGAGCTGACCGGCGTCAATCCGTTCGACTACGGAACCGTGATTGTGCCGGGTGCGGTTTGGACCGAATTACAAAGCGGAAGCGACCCCTCTTGTGGTCAAGACCTGGCTGGCGGACCCTCCCGACCGGCTACAGGTGCGTTCTTCGACCGTAAGCCTCCCATACGACCCCGCTCTCGACGCTCTAGACGCCGGAGAACGGGAGGCAATCCAACTGGCGTCGGAATTGCAGGCGGATCTGCTGCTGATGGATGACCGCGAGGGCCGCTCGTTCGCGATACGCCGCCAGTTGCCGGTCACCGGCACTTTAGGCGTACTGGAGAGAGCCGATGTCGTTGGCATCCTCGGTAATCTCCCGTCGACGCTGGCTCGGTTGGAAGCGAGCGGCTTCTATTTGTCGGTCAGGCTGCGGGATTCCGTTCTCACGCGCTATCGAAACCGGCACGATATCGGTTGACCCCCGGGGCAACATCATGGCTGCTCGGAGTTTGGCCGGAAGGGCCTCGCCGGCACGCCAGCATTCGGATGCAGACGATGCGATCCGAGCAGTCGGCCCACACTGCCCAGAATGCCGCTTCTGACCAATTACGAGGTCACCGGTTGGCGGGATCGATCTGAGCTTTGTACGAGTGGCCGACCATCTGGTCGAAGCAGCTCCGAACGTTGCGGCGAAGGCGTCTCGGCCAGTTTCCGATAACGCCTTCTATCGCGCACGACATCGCGAACGAGGAGTTCGATAGACTTCGTGTATGGCCATGCGGAGCGTAGCTTTATTACTGCCTTTCGCCCTAGCTGCGGCGTTCGAGCAACAGCCTCTACTACAGGAGGAACGGGGACGAATCGAGGGCCGAGTTTTGAGCGCTGTCACGGGCGAGCCGCTGAACAAGGCTAGCATCATGCTGCAACACAATGGGCCTTCAGTGGACGAGTCGGTCTCGGCGACGTCCGATCCCCAGGGGTATTTCTCATTCAGCGATGTCACGCCGGGATCCTATTTCCTTCGGGCGCAGCGCAACGGTTTCTTAGCTGCCCAATATGGAGCTCAGACTACTGGTACGCTCGGCACTGTTCTCAAAGTCGCCGCCGGACAGACCATCAAGGGCGTTATGACCGTACTGATTCCCGCGGCTGTGATCACAGGGCGTGTACTCGACGGAGACGGCGATCCGCTGCCGTTCGCGAGGGCACAGTTAATGCGCTACGCCTACTACGGAATCCACCGCCAGCTTGAGGTGCTGTTCGGCGCTGAGACAAATGAGCTGGGCGAATATCATATTTTCGGAGTGGCACCAGGGAGGTATTTCCTGAAGGCTAGCCATTCCGGGCCGGTCAACATCCCGGGCGAGGAATACATTCCTGTCTACTATCCGAACGCCTCCGATGCCGGTGTCGCGTCACAGATGCAGGTTTCGGCGGGATCTCAGATTCGGGGCATTGATCTCAAACTCGTCAAGGCGCAGACGTTCCGGATCAGTGGTCGGGTCGAACGCAGCGCTGCCAATCGGCCTATGCCCTTCTTCTCTCTGACCATCACGCCACGACACAGTGATTGGATGGACCCTGGTTTCATGAAGCCCATTGAGAAGTCCGGGAGTCTGTCACAATCCGGGAGAATAGCCGGGAGACGGTGGAACTTAGGCGACACGGAATAATTAAATGAACAGTTGCGATTAGGTATCACGTGGTGACAGTGTGTAGTTCCAGGCCGGATGAGTCTTGTGCCGACGGATGCGGAGCTTCTGCATCTGTTCGTCCGAGATTGGAACACCTGTTTCATATTCGTTGGTGTCCAGAACAGCTTTGACCCTCAGGCCACTCTTGGTCCGGGTCGCTCCGATGAGATTGATGACCGCTTCATAGTTCCAGAGCGGCTGGCCTTTCCAGGTGAGGCTGATGAACATGCTGCAATCGCTTGGCCGCCTCGTTGTGGTGGTGCTCGTGGGTGTGTGCGGCGCAATTGGGAAGTATGCCCCGCGGCAGTCACGCCGAAATCGCTTTTCTTTTCCCCTTCCTCGTGTGCTTACACACCCAGGCTGCCCCACCCAAGCCTCAGGGACGATAACCTGAAGGACGTGGATACGCATTTCCGCGAAATCGCCGCTTTGCTGCTGCTATCCCTGGCACCCGCCCGGGCGGACATCATCGATCGCGTGGCCGTCTCGGTGGGGAATCGCGTGATCACAGCCAGCGGCCTGGACCGCCAGCTCCGCGTGGCCGCCTTTCAGGATGGCGTGAAGCCCGATTTCTCGCCGGCCGTCCGGCGCGCCGCAGCCGAGCGCATGGTGGAGCAGAAACTCATCGAGTTCGAACTTGCCAACAGCCGTTATCCCCTTCCCGGCGTCGCGGAATTGACGCCGGCCATCGAACAGTTCAAGAAAGACCACTTCCCAAACGAAGCGGCCTACCAGCAGGCTCTCGCCGAATACGGTATCACCGAGGAGGATTTCAAGGATCTGCTGCTTTGGCAGCGCACGCTGCTCCTGTTCATCGAAATCCGTTTTGAAGCCGGCGCCACGGTAACCGACCAGGAGATTCAGGACTACTTTGACAAAACGGTGAAGCCCGCGGCCGAGGTCGCGCATCCCGGCCAACCGGTGGACCTGGAGGATTATCGCGACCAGATCGAAACGACGATTGCCGGCCAGCGCGCCGATAAGCAAATGGATACCTGGCTGCACGAAGCTCGCAAACGGACGGAGATTGTCTATCACGACGAGGTGTTTCAGTGAGCAAATGGATGCCGCGCCGGCGCATTCTGCGGATCGCCGGCGTATTGGCCGGCTTGATCGTCGCCCTGGCAGTGGCCGGCATTCTGGTATTGCAGAGCTCCTGGTTTTTCGAAAAGGTGCGCCATCTGATCGTCGGCGCCGTGGAGACCGCCAGCGGAGGCCGGGTGGAAATCGGCGCCTTCCGTTTCGATTGGAAGCGTCTGCGCGCGGAGGTGGACGGGTTCGTAATCCACGGCACGGAGCCAGCCGGCAAGCCGCCGCTGCTTCGCGCCGGCTCGGTGGCCCTCGGCCTCAAAATCGTTTCCGTATTTAAGCGCGATTTCGATATTCAGTACCTGGATATCACCGATCCCCGGATTTACCTCATCGTCGGTTCCGACGGCCGGACCAACGTGCCTGAACCCAAGGTCAAGCCCGTCAAGCCCGCCGCCCCACGCCCGCCGCTCGAGACCATTCTCAATCTGGCGGTGGGCCGCTTCAACGTGACCCGCGGCGTCTTCGAGGTGGAATCCCACGGGCCGGCACCCCAGGGTCAAACACCATTTGCCGCGCGTGGCCAGAATCTCAACGTCACGCTGGCGTATGACCGCATCACCCCGGCCGGCCCGCGCTACCGCGGCTCAATCTCGGTTCAGCCGCTCGACGCGCAGGCGGGCGGCTACGGGCCTGTACCGTTCAACGTGGCGCTCAACGTCACCATGGAGCGCAACCGCGTCGGCATCGATTCGGCCAGGCTGACATACGCCACTAACCAGATCGATATTTCGGGCGTCATCGAAGACCTGACCTCACCGCGCGCCGCCTTTCGGTACGATGCCAAAGTCTCCGTCCCGGAGGTGATGCGGATCGTGCACGTGAAGGAACTGCCACACGGGGTCGCGCAGGTTTCGGGCAGCGCCACCTGGACCGCGGCGGCCGGCCTTTCGCTCATCGGCAAATTGCATGCCGTGGGGGTGGAATACCGCGACGCATTTCTGCGCCTCGCCAGCTTTCGTGCCGATGGATCGGTCGCCGCCGGCGCTCATGGGGTTGACGCCAGCGCGCTGCGCATTTCGGGCGACTACGTCAATGGGGACCAGCGCACGCCGGTGGAAGGCAATATTGCCAGCTTCGCCCTGCGGGGCAAAAATATCGACCTGGGCGGCGTGGCGCTTAGCAGCCTGGGCGGCAGTTTCCTCGGTGAGGCCAGTCTGCGCGATCTGAACCGGTATCAGGTGGACGGCGAGATCGAAGGCTTGGCCGTGAAACGCGCCTTCGCCCTGTTCGACACCGCGGCGCTGCCGTGGGACAGCCGCGCCTCCGGCCTGGTGCACCTGGAGGGCTCGTTCCATCGCGCCAAGGATTTGCGCATCGCCGGCAACATCACCCTCTCACCGGCGGCTCAGGGCGACCCGGTTCATGGGCAGGTCATCGCCAACTACATCGCCGATTCCGGCACTCTCGATCTGGGCCGATCCACCCTCACCCTTCCTCACTCCCGTGTCGATTTCTCCGGCGTTCTGGGCCGTCAGTTGACCGCCCACCTGGAAACGAGCGATCTTCAAGACCTGCTTCCGGCGCTGGGCGAGAGCGCTGCCAAGCTTCCCGTGAAGCTGCAGAATGGCGCCATGGTTTTCGATGGCACGGTTACCGGGAAGCTGGACAGCCCGCAAATCGCGGGGCACACCCGCGCGACGGGCGTGGTGTATTCGGATGAAAGCGTGGATTCGCTGGAGGCTGACGTGACGGTTGGGCCGCACGGCTTGCGCGTGCAAAATGCCGCGGCGACGCGCGGCGCGCTGCGGGTTCAGTTTAACGGATCGCTGGCAATGGATGACTGGAAAATCCCGGACACCAGCCAGATTGCCGGCCGCGGAACCCTTCAGAACACCGCGCTGGCCGACGTGGCGTCGCTGGCGAAGGCGAGTGCGAACGTGAAGGACCTGGGCCTCGCCGGCACCCTCAGTGGCTCCGCTGAGATCTCCGGGACTGTTGCTGATCCGCACGTCTCCGCCGATTTCGAAGTGGCCAAAGGGTTGTACCGTGACGAAGCTTTCGACCGTCTCAGCGCCCACGTGAATTACTCCGGCCGCACCATTGCGATCACGGCGGCGCAGATAGCGGCCGGCCCGAAGCAGATCCAGTTGGCCGCCACCTTCGACCATGCCGCCGGCCGCTTCGACACCGGTCGCCTGCGCTTTCAAGTGACCACCAACACCATCCCCCTGGAACAGATTCACACGCTCCAGGAAGCCCGTCCGGACGCCAAAGGCACGGTACAACTCACGGCCAAAGGCGACATCGATCTGGCGCCGCCCAGCAACGGCGAGGAGGGCTATCGCATTCACGACCTGCACGCCAACGTGGAGGCCAAGGGCCTGCAGTTGACAGGGCAGGCACTGGGTGACGCCAACCTGACGGTGGACTCGCAAAACCAGGTTCTTCGCGCCCACCTGGTCTCCGATCTGGCCCACTGCGACATTCGGGGCGATGGCCAGTGGCGGCTGGAGGGCGACTACGAAGGCAGCGCCAATGTCACGTTCACCAAACTCGACTTGGCCGAGTTGCGCGAGTGGATCTCCCCTTCACCGGATAGCAGCGCCGGCAGGTTCGTGGGTTCGGCCGAAGGCGAGGTGCGGATTACTGGGCCGGCCCTCAAGCCGAAGGCCATGAAGGCCGAGTTGCGCATCGGGAAATTCGAGATTGGCCCCGCCCCCGCGTCCGGTCTGGCCGCCGCGCCTCTTACCATTCACAATACCGTGCCGATGGTAGTGAGGATGGCGAATTCGGTCATCACGGTGGATACGGCCCGCTTGACTGGCCGCTCCACGGACCTGTCCCTCACCGGCCGGATTTCGCTGGAACAGAAGAGCCCTCTGGATCTTCGCGTGAACGGCCATCTGGACCTCGCCATCCTGCAGGATTTCAGCCCTGACCTGATCTCCTCTGGCACCGTGAACACGGATGCGACCATCCGCGGCGCCTTCAGTTCCCCGCAGGTTAACGGCCGCCTGGAATTCCAGAATGCCGCATTCAACCTGGCCGACGTGCCGAACGGCATCTCCAAGGCCCAGGGCGTGATTCTCTTCACCGGCGATCGGGCCACCATCCAGAGCCTGAAGGGCGAGACTGGCGGCGGCGAAATCGAACTCACCGGGTTTACCCTCTTCGGCGCCGGCCCGCTGGTCTTTCGCTTGCACGCGCGCGCCCACGAAGTTCGTATCCGTTATCCCGAAGGCGTGAGCACGGTGGCCGACGCCAGTCTCAATTTCACCGGGACGGAGGAGCGGAGCATGCTGGCCGGTACCATCACCATTCTCCGCTCCGGCATCAACCTGCAATCCGATTTCTCCTCGCTGCTGGCCAAGTCCGCGCAACCCGTGCACACGCCATCGGCGCAGCCCGGCCTGGTCGGGGGAATGAACTTCGACGTCCAGATCGACACTTCACCCGACATCCAGTTTCAAAGTTCTCTCACCGAAAACCTGCAGGCCGAGGCCAACCTGAAGCTGCGCGGCACGGCCAGCAATCCCGCGCTGCTCGGGCGCATCAACATCACCCAGGGCCAGTTGACGTTCTTCGGCGTCAGCTACTCCATCAACCAGGGCTCGATCGCGTTCTACAACCCGGTGAAGATTGAGCCCATCCTGAACATCGACCTGGAAACCAAGGCTCGCGGCATCGACGTTACCTTGACGGTTTCCGGGCCGGCCACCAAACCGACCCTGACGCCGCGCTCCGACCCGCCGCTGCAATTCAACGAAATTGTGGCGCTGCTGGCGACCGGCCGGACGCCGACTTCCGATCCGTCCCTATTGACGCAGCAAAGCTCCGAGCCGCAATCCTGGCAGCAGATCGGCGCCTCCGCGCTTTTGGGGCAGGCGATTGCGAACCCTGTGGCCGGCCGGCTCCAGCGGTTCTTCGGGGTCAGCAAACTGCGCATCGATCCGACGCTGTCGGGGGTGGAAAATAACCCGCAAGCCCGGCTGACGCTGGAGCAGCAAGTGACGCCCAGTATCACGTTCACTTACATTACGAACGTGACCACCAGCAATCCGCAGGTGATCAGGGTGGAGTGGGCGTTCTCGAAGCAGTGGTCGGCGGTAGCGCTGCGGGAAGAGAACGGGCTTTTCGGGCTGGACTTTTTCTATAAGAGACGGTTCAAATAGGGCGGCAATGTTCGGGTCCGCGCCACCGAGGTCGGGGATGCGCACCTTGCTGCCGCGCGCGTTGCCGTTGGGGAAGTACTGGCGGGCCAGGGTCTGATTGATGTTGGCGCCGGATACGGTGGTATTCCGGAAGGGCGCACCGCGAGCAGGGCGCCGCGCACGACTTCGGGCCGGCCCCACAGCCGCTTCGCCGCCGGAATCTCGTCCAACGCCACTCCACCGGCTAACGGCAACGATCACCCCGAGTATTTCGCCGTCCTCCGCATCCCGCTCTTACAAGGAACTACTTCCGGCATCGACTGTATGCGGGCGACCAATTGGCCGTAGTAAGTGGACCGGCCTTCCCAACTGACGTGCGAGTTCTGATGGACGGGGATGCCGACCGACATGCTATTGTGCGGGTCGTCGCCGATCCGTACACTCGCGTAACCATTTCCCTCCCGCGGAGTATAACGCTTGAGGGCCTCATGGATCGCTATTCCGCCGACATCCGCTACGGTCTCCGCCAGCTTCGCCTCAACCCCATGTTCACACTGGTCGCCGTGCTTTCTCTCGCGCTCGGCATCGGTGCCAACACAGCCATCTTCCAGCTCATCAACGCCATCCGGCTCCGTTCCTTGCCTGTCGCGAATCCCCAGGAGCTGGCTTATCTCGACTACGCCCCGCACGCACGCCGAGGCGGCTGGTGGTCCACCCGTAGCGCCACCTTCACCTCTGCCAATTGGGAAAGTATTCGCCAGCGCCAGGAGGCGTTTTCCGACGTCATTGCCTGGAGCGCCTACTCGTTTAACCTCGTCGCCGAAGGCAAGGCGCGATACGCCGAAGGCCTCTTTGTCAGCGGAGACTTCTTCCGCGCCCTCGGTGCCCGCGCCGCTGTGGGCCGCGTCTTCACCGCCGCCGACGATCGCCCCGGCTGCGGCTCACCGGCCGCCGTCATCGGTTATTCCTTCTGGCAATCCGAGTTCGCCCAGGATTCCGCGATTACCAGCCGCACCGTGCGCCTCGACGGCCATGTCTTCCCCATCATCGGCGTCACCGCGCCCGAGTTCTTCGGCGTCGAAATCGGCCACCGCTTCGAGGTCGCCATCCCCCTCTGCTCCGACCCCATATTCTGGGAGCCCGGCAAAAACCGGATCCCCTCGCGCACCGCCTGGTGGCTCTCCATCATGGGCCGCCTCAAACCCGGGTGGTCCGTCGCCCGCGCTAATGCCCACATCCAGGCCGTTTCCCCAGCCATCATGCGCGAAAGCCTGCCCGAAGAGTACCGCTCAGAGATGGCCAAAGGCTTCCTGGCCAATAAGCTCACCGTGACCGAGGGCGCCACCGGCGTCTCCCAATTGCGCCGCCAGTTTCAGGACCCCCTTTGGCTCCTCCTCGCCACCACCGGCCTGGTCTTGCTGATCGCCTGCGCCAATCTCGCCAATCTTCTTTTAGCCCGCGCCAGCGCCCGTGAGCGCGAAATCGCCATCCGCCAAGCCATGGGCGCTTCCCGCTCGCGCATCGTTCTGCAGCTCCTTTCCGAAAGCATGCTTCTCGCCCTCCTCGGCGCCGCCATGGGCATGGGCCTCGCCGCCCTGCTCAGCCGCAGCCTGGTCGCCTTCCTCACCACCGAGCGCAACCGCATGTTCGTTGGCCTCGGGCTCGATTGGCGCGTCCTCGGTTTCACCGCCGGCACCGCCATCCTCACCTGCGTTCTGTTCGGCCTCGCCCCCGCGCTGCGCGCCACGCGCGTCGCCCCCGCTGCCGTCATCCGCTCCGCCGGACGCGGCCTCACCGCCGGCCGTGAGAAATTCAGCCTGCGCCGCCTCCTGGTGGTCGCGCAGGTCGCCATGTCCCTGGTCCTCCTCGTGGGCGCGCTCCTCTTCGTCCGCAGCCTGCGCAACCTCCTCGCCATCGATCCCGGATTCCGCCCCGAGGGAATCATCGCCGTCCGGGTCGACTATCGCGCCGCTCACATGCCCAAGAACCGCATGACCGAGATCCGTCGCCGGACACTGGATAAACTCTGGCAGCGCACCGGCGCCATCTCCGCCGCCGAGGTCGACATGACCCCCGTTGGCGGAGGCGGTTGGGACCAGAATGCCTGGGAGCCCGGCTATGGCGGCCCGAAGCTCGACGTCCTGTTCAACCGCACCGGACCCGGCTACTTCCGCACCATGGGCATCCCTTTCGTCGCCGGTCGCGATTTCGATCCGCACGACGATCTCGCCGCGCCCAAAGTGGCCATCGTGAACGAGCAGTTCGCGCGCAAAATCTTCCAAGGCAAAAATCCCATCGGCCGCACCTTCCGCCGCGAGGAGTTCGGCGACATCCCCGATTCCCAATTCCTCGTGGTCGGTCTGGTCCGCAACACCAAATATTACGAGCTCCGCGAAGATTTCCAACCCGTTGCCTATGTTCCCGAAGCGCAGAACCAGCAGCCGGGCACCGGCGCCACGTTTGTCCTCCGGACCAATGCCCCGCTCGGCGAGTTCTACCATAACGCCACGGCCGCCGCTGCCGAAATTCATCCCGAAATCGGTGTCGATTTCACCGTGCTCACCACCCAGATCCAGAACTCCCTAATGCGCGACCGCCTGATGGCGGCTCTCGCCGGAGCCTTCGGCCTGTTGGCGGGTGTGCTCGCCGTCCTCGGATTATATGGCGTCATTGCCTACATGGTGGCGCGTCGCCGCAACGAAATCGGCGTCCGCATCGCCCTCGGCGCCACCCGTGCCCGTGTGGTCGGCCTGGTCCTCCGCGAGGCGACTCTGCTCCTCGCGCTGGGCCTCATCATCGGCGTCGGTTTCGCCGCCTGGGCCGGCCGCACCGCGGCCTCCCTCGTCTACGGCATGAAGCCCGGCGACCCCCTGACCCTGGGCGCCGCCGTCGCCCTCCTCGCCCTGGTCGCGCTCGCCGCCAGTTACGCCCCCGCCTCACGCGCCTCCCGCCTTCAACCCATGGACGCCCTCCGCGAAGAGTAATGACACAAAACCGCTCACCGCATCGCCATCCGTGCGTAGATGCGCTCCCACTGATCGTTGAAGTTGCCCCGGCGTTCAGGCACGGCGGCCCGCCGGCGGAGGTGCACGCGGATCAGCGGGCTTCCGGCTCCTCGATGCGGACCGGCAGCCGTAAGCGGCCGGCTCAATCTGGACGGAAATTCCGGCGCCGTTCCATTGGCGGCCTTCGCGGGTGAGCGGTACGGGACGCTTGCGAGGGAAGCGAGACGGGTCAAGCGGGCGCTGGATATCGACAAAGCTGGCTGCGGCGCGCCCCCCTCGGGCAGTTCAAACCGCCCGTCGCCTGGGCGCGCGTGCCGTCGGGATCGTCGTGTTATGCGCGCCAGCGCGCCGTCGTCGATCTCGAGCCGGACCACGGCGCGCGGCTGCAATGGGCCACCGGCCTGCGGCGCGCCCAGCTTTCTCTTCGAGCGAGTACTAATAGAGGCTTGCCGAAAGTATCCGCCACCTAGAGCATCAGATCCGAGAACGGCTGCGGGCTGACGTTACAGACTCCTTCGAACGGATTGTCCGTGTCCTCCATCACCAGATATGCCAGAAACAGAACCACGGAGAGAAGAACAAAGCAGGACACACCGACCAGCCAATGGTGAAACGGGTAGACGAAAACCAGCAGTACCAGCGCCCCGGCCATGGTGTCGACCAGCCGGACCAGAGTCGGCGGAATCCGCGTGAGGCTCTTGGTGACTCGTTCATCGCGGTGCTCCCCTGCTTGCCGCGCAATGTCTATCAGCCTCTGGTGAATCGCATCCTCCGCTGGACCGGCCGGAAGCGTCCGGATCACGGCGTCCATCAGCTCCGAAAAGCATTTCTCCGTGGGCTTGTCTCTTCTGCGGCCGCCCAGAGCCCGCCACTCGGATTTCAAAACGCTGCGGGAATAATCCGCCACACCGCGGCGGATCTTGTGATCGGCGTCCGGATTGAGATGCTCACTGAACCGAAGCAAATCGTTCAGCGAGTTGCATTCGCGCATCACGAAGTTCTCCACGTCGGTAAACTGGCTCCAGATCACGAAGATCACAAACGCGAACATCACCGAGTAGATGCTGCCCACCAGAAGAATCACGGTGTTGAGACCTTCGGCCTCATGCGCCATGAAATCATAGAAACCCGTGGTGCGCAGCACCCAGTAGGCCAGCACCGCCGCTGTCAGCTTGCCGACCAGCTTCAACACCCGTTGCGAGATTGCCGACCAGCCCATAAACCCCAGCTTTAGCATAGCTTGGGTAGTGCCACGGAGGTTCGTCCGGAAACCAAAGCCGCTGGTGAACTCCTAAACTTTTAGTTGACAACGCTCGTTTTCCCGGCGCATACTCCTAAATAGTTAGGACGTGTGGCGCTCACCTTGCCGAATAAGCCGGGTTGGCGGCACGGCGGCGCAAGGCGGCTGCTGGTGGGCCTTAGCGTGGCGCTGAATCTGACTCGTCCAAAATCTTGAATCCAGGAGATCAGCGCCGGATGACGCGAACCATTGCGGGAACTCTCTTGATCGTTTGTGCCAGCGCCACAGCGCGTGGGCAAGCGGCGGACGCATCGCCGCAATTTGAAGTAGCTTCCATAAAGCCCGCTCCACCGCCGAGTGGGATGTTCATCCGGACCACCTTCACCGGCGGACCTGGAACGCCAGACCCAGGTCTCTTCAACTGTGAGAACTGCAGCCTTTCCATGCTTGTCATGCGAGCGTACGATCTGAAGGATTACCAGTTTTCGGGTCCGGACTGGACGCAATCCACACGATTCAACATCTCCGCGAAAATACGGGGAGGAACCACCAAGGAACAGTTCCGCCTGATGCAGCAAAACCTGCTCGCGGAACGCTTCAAGCTGACGTTCCATCGCGAGAAGAAGGAAATGCCAGTGTACGTGCTGATAGCCGCCAGGAATGGACCAAAGCTGAAGGAGTCAGTGGCAGCGACTCCGCCCTTGGATGGCGGCCCGGCGGATGGTGGCCCGGCGCCGCCCGCATCGCGACCCCCTGGCCTACCCAAACCCAAAATGGATGCCAACGGATTCCCGATTCCGCCCGGCCGCGGACCCATGACGATGGTCATCCCAAACGGCCACGCCACAATGCGCTCCGTCGAGGAATCCATGGCCGAGTTTGCCGGGAGATTGTCGGATCAGTTGCGCCGTCCAGTCTCGGATGCGACCGGCTTGAAGGGAAGATACGATTTCACTCTGAACTGGGTCATGGATGGACCGGGATACTCCACCGACGATCTAGCTCCGGGACCCACCATCTTCGGCGCACTGCAAGAACAACTGGGCCTCAAGCTCGAACAGAAAAAAGGCCCGGTGGATGTTTTGGTGGTCGACCGTATCGAGAAAGCTCCCACCGTGAACTAGTGAACCGTGTACCGGGCTCTCAGCCCGAATGGCGCGATCTCGATATCGAACTGGTTCCCGCCCGCGCCCACCATTTGATAAGTGCCGCGCATCATACCAGTGGGTGTCGGGAGAGGGCACCACGACGAGTACTTGAACGACTGGCCCGGCGCCAGGACCGGCTGCTCACCAATCACGCCGGGACCTTTAACCTCTTCGACGTGGTCCAGCGCATCGGTGATGATCCAGTGCCGGCTGAGAAGTTGAACCTTCCCGGTTCCCTGATTGGTGATGCGCACCGTGTACTGGAACACCCATTGGCCCTGTTGAGGCTTCGAGTTTTCGGGCGAGTGCTGCGCGAGAACCTCGACGCGGACATCGTTCGTAACGGCATCGGACATAGGCGGGTATTCCGTTCGAAGATCGGTCATAGTGATTGATATATCATATCAAGCCGGCGAATCGGGATTCAAAGCCCTCGCACCGTCACCAACCGGTCCGGTCCGCCCGCTACCCGCAGCGGGTTCCGCAGCGCCCTCCCAAACCCGGTCCACTGCACCTTCATTACGTCGCCATCCGCCAGCCGCACGCCGTCTCCGAAACTGAAAGCGTCAGCGCCGAAAAAGTGTACGTGTACATCGCCCGGCCTGCGGTGGGCGTCGAATTTGAAGTGGTGGTGTTCCAGATTAGCCAGGCTGTGGCACATGGCGGATTCGCCGGTCTCGATCGGTTTCCGCCACACCACCTCGCCCGCGCGCTCAATCGCCACCTCGCCGGTCACGTGCTGGAAATCCGGGTCCACCACCAACTCGGGGCCGATGGCGCAGGTGCGCAGCTTCGATGCCGCCAGGTACAGGTAGTTCCGCTTCTCGAACAGGTGGTCGGAAAACTCGTTGCCCGCGGTCATGCCGATGCGGCGCGGCTGGCCTTCGCCATCGATCATGTAAACACCCGCGATCTCCGGCTCTTCGCCGCCGTCTTCGGCGTAAGTGGGCACGTCCAGCGGCTCTCCGTGCGCGCGCAGGGCACTCCCGGTGCCCTTGTAAAACCACTCCGGCGAGACGCCGATCTCGCCCGGCGCCGGCCGCCCGCCTGCAATGCCCCATTGGAACATGCGCATGCTGTCGGTCATCTGCTCAGCCTGGACTTGATCAGAATGGACCGCGTGCATAGCCTGCCGGTTCCTGGCGCTGCCCGTGTGGCTCAAGCCGGTGCCGCTCACCATGCAGCGGGCCGGCTCCCTGGGATGATCGATGGGGGGCGAAATTCGCCAAGGGGAAGCGCCGGCGTAGATGGCGTCGTAGTCGAGGAGATCGGGGGAGAGCCATTCGGTGACGATGCCGGTGAGCGGCGTGCCGGATCCGGCGGCTACCACGGCCAGTTGGTACACGGAATCATGGCCGCGCAGCAGACGAATGCGATTCTCCTGCACGTGGCCAACCCGACGGCCTTCGGGGCCCGATAATTGAATCAAGCGCATAGCCTCTTCACCTCCCGCACACTCAACAGCACTACTCCGAATGCGGCCACGTGCAGGGTACTCACGATGGCGAACACCGTCTGGTAGCCGAATCCATGGTCCAGCAGGTAACCCACCACCAGCCCGAACACCACGCCGCCCATGGCGCCGCCGAACCCCACCAGCCCGGCCACCGAGCCCACCGCGTTTCGCGGGAACAAATCGGCCGGCAGAATCATCACCAGGGTGGACCATGATTGTTGCCCGGCAAACGCCAGGCTGAACAGCACGATGGCCAGTTGCACCGGCGTCCGGGTCACGAAAAAGATGAGCGGCATCACGGCCACGCTCGCCCCCATCGCCCGTTTGCGCGAGAAATCGAGCGAGCGCCCGGCACCTATCAGGCGGCCCGTAAACCAGCCGCCCCACAGGCTCCCTACGCCCGAAGCGGCGTAGGGAATCCAGGCGAAATAGCCTACCTGTTTGGTGTCGAAACCGCGCACGTCGTACAGATACTTGGGCAGCCAGAACAGGTAAAAATACCAGGCCGAATCGCTCAGAAATTTGGCCGTCACCAAGCCCCAGACTTGCGGAAATGTCAGCAAGCGCAGCCAGGGGATGGGTTGCGGTACGACGGACTCGGGCTGCGGCGGCCCGGAGGCCCGCCACCACCAGAGCGTCCACAGCAAGCCAAGGGCGCCCGAGAGGAAGAATACCCACCGCCAGTTGAGCGTGGCGATCACCAGCGCGATGCCCGGCGGGGCGATCACCGCTCCTACCGCGGTGCCCGCGTTGATGATCCCCATGGCCGCGCCGCGCTGCTCCACCGGATACCATTCGGCCACCGCCTTGGTAGCCGCCGGAAAGCCGCCGCCTTCGCCCATGCCCAGCAAAAACCGGCTGGCCGCCAGCATCCCGAAGCCGGTCGCCAAGCCGTGGCTGGCGCATGCCAGCGACCAGAATGCCATGATCAGCAGAAAGCCGGTGTGCGTACCCAGCACGTCGATCAGCTTGCCGCCGCCGGCGTACATCAGCGCATAGGCCAGCAGAAACGCGGCTTGCAATTGCGAAAACTGGGTGTTGGAAATGGGGATCTCGCGCTGGATCGCGTGAATAGCGATGGGCAGCGTCTGCCGGTCGAAATAGCTGATGGCGATGGCCGACGCGATCAGCAGCGCGATCCGCCAGTTCACGCCTGCCGCACCACAAAGTACGGCTGATTGGTCAACTGGGGCGTGAAACCGGGATAGAGCCAGGATAAGTCGCGACCACCCTTCAACTCAAAGTAATACTGCATGGGATAGGGCGATGCCGTGTAACTGGCGGGGATCAGGCCGTGGAAACCGCTGCCCTTCGCCTGCATCTCCGCCGATTGCCACCGCTCGGCTTGATTGACGTGCCGGTAGTACAACCGGGCTCCAGCCAGTTTCACGCCTTCGGCTGCAATCTCCAGCGCCAGGGCGTCCTTCGGATTGAACCGCGCCGGCGGCTTGTGCCGGAAGGCCGACAGATCCCGCGCCGGATGCGCCCGGGCTGCTTCAACCGCCGCCCGCACCGCCGCGTCGTTCACCACTTTCGCCGCTTCCAAACGCTGCGCCATCTGCGCGATGTCTTCGTCGATGGCCGGCAATCGGTCAGCCCAGTGGCCGCGCAGCCACGGGTGCTCACCCACGGTGATGTCGTCCACGTAGACGTTCCTGGTGCGCGCCACAATGCGAGCCCAGACGGCGCGCGCATCGCGGTACCCGGCCAGCGCGGCCTCCAACGCCCCGCGATCGCCGGTCCGTTCGTGGATCGCATACAGCACGCCGGCTCGCAGTTTGGCCGCGAAGAACCGCCCCAGCCCGATCTGGATATCCACGTCGGTCAACATCCGCGTGTATTCCACTCCACGCAGGCTGGCCGTCTGCGACAGGTTGTTGCTGGCGGCCGCCGCCAGATCCTCCAGCCACTGCGCCACCTCCACCGGCGAATACTTTCCGCTGCGCTCGCCTTTGAGTAGCTCGTCGGCGAACTCCGTGCCGCGCGAAAAGAGTTGCGGGTCCAGCGGGCTGGCATTCTGGAATGTCTTGGGCGAAGCCGTATCCGTGTACGGATTGTCCTTCTTAGGATTTACCATTGGCTGGTTGGTGTAGACCTCCGGCCAGTAGGTATTGTTGGCCGCCGATGGCAGGTGCGCCGTGGTGATGAGCGGCAAAATGCGACTGGCGCTGGCCAGCGCCCTCTCGGCCGCCGGCGCGCCCAGTGCCCGGCGATACACGTCGGGATCGGCGTCGGGATTGTACAGGTGCCGGCCCCACACACGGAGCGAGTATTCGTACTTCTGCCAGTCCCACCGCGGCGCCAGGGCGGCGTCGGCATATCCGCAGCGATTGCCCGCGGGCACTTCTGCGAACCCCGAGCCTCTGCGCCCCTTGAACGAAAGCGGCTCCATGATCTCCACGCCCTCGGAGCCGCAGAAGCTGAAAGCGCGCCCATAGGCGGCGGCGGTCAGCGGGTCGCCCCACAGCAGCAGCCGCTGCGTGCCCGGCCAGATGCGGTGCAGCACGCCGTACTTGCGGTCCTCGCGCATCAGGTCGCCATAGCCATAGCGCAGAAAACTCCGCTCGCCCGCGCTCAAGGCCATGAGCCCGGTGCCTGGCCGACCCTTGGGCATCTCCTGTTCGCGAATGTCGGCCTGATGGTACGGCATCCCCATGTGCTCCGCCCAGAATTTCGGCGAAACCTTCACCGGCATGCCGGTAGCCAGCGCCACATCGATCATGCCCTGGTCTATGCCCTTGGCGTGCATGTCGATCTCGACTTTGCGGCCCGAGAGTTTCACGCCGTCGAATACGGTTTTCCAGAAATCGTAACTGCCCTCGGCCACGCCGCTTTCGCCGTGGATGCGGAAGGTCACGCCGTCGATCGCCGGGCAAGCCTTAAGCAGCGCCGCCAGCGCATCGCGGCAGTAGGGGCCGTGGTTGGCCGCGGTCAACCCCTCGATGGTGTAATTCGGATGCGGGCTGTCGATCCACTGGTAGCCGTGCATCCAGATGCCCAACTGGAAATGCAGACCGCGCGCCGCCGTCTGCTCGCTGATGAATTTGAGCATCGCCAGATTGCGGTCGCGCTCGGCGTCGGGCAGGCCGCCGGCAGCGTTGACCGCACGGACGTGGTAGCCCGGTACGTCGATCAGGAACGGATAGGCGAACAGGAAATATGCGTCGGTAACATCGCGCAGAAAATCGTAGCCGATGCCCAGACTCAGGTTGAATCGGTTGAAGCGCTGCATGGCCAGCGCGGTGAGATATGGCGGCCACATTTCGCGGTCGTTGAACCAGGGCTTGTCCTCCACGTCGCTGCAGAACAGCCGCGCGACGCTGCGAATG